>Ga0074199_1000475_pt1 | contig 61650 bp, 47 predicted proteins | sample EPASupsiteSAE347_FD_64528 | JGI IMG/M metagenome (GOLD analysis project Ga0074199, IMG submission 64528) | Bioremediated contaminated groundwater from EPA Superfund site, New Mexico - Sample SAE3-47 | ecosystem: Environmental > Aquatic > Deep subsurface > Groundwater > Contaminated ... | reverse complement strand
AACGGGCAGACAAAAGAATGAGAGGGGGCCGTCCTTTTTTTTCCCCGCGGCCAAAAAAAACCCCTTCCGCCCCCCAAAAGAGGACCCCCGCCGATAGGATAAAGAATAGCCAACGTGCTTTTCGACAACCCGTTGCAGCAACTTGTCCTGAATAATCAATAGGCGTTACAATATAACCCAAATATGGGTTGATATTTGTATTTACAATAATATACAATAATGTATATTAATGGATATGAGATTTGAGAAACTTATCGCTGCTATTAGGGGTATGCCGTATTTTGACTTGCCGACTGTGGCGCAACTGTCGCGCGAGCCGAGGCAGTCGTTGCGTATGCAATTATCCCGCCTGATCAGGCAGGGCAAGGTTAAATCCCTGCGGCGCGGCATGTATGTGCTGGGCGAATCGTACCGGAAGGTGAGCCCGAATCCCGCAATGCTGGCAAACCGAATTTACGCGCCGTCATACCTTAGCTTCCACTGGGCGCTGGGATTCTACGGAATGATTCCGGAGAAAGTAGTCTTGTATACGAGCGCAACGACGCGTGGGCCACGGTTGTTTGAGAATGAGTTCGGAAGCTTTCAATACAAACATATCAAGCCGGATTGTTTTACCGGTTACCAGACCGTGGAAATTGATCGCCAAAAGGTGCTGATCGCTATTCCTGAGAAAGCCCTGCTGGATCTCTGGCACATCGAGGACGGGGAATGGACAGAGGAACGCATGGCCAGCATGCGATTCCAAAACTTCGAAATGATTTCGTTGAAAAAGCTGAACCGGTACGCCGGAATGTTTCAGTCGCCACGACTTATCCGGGCTGTCAAGAATTGGCGAGAATACGTAAAAGCGGAAATGAAGGGGATGAAAAAACTTTGAAAGAGGAAGCCGTCAGTCTCGCTAAAAGTATCGCAGACCCCGGTCAGCGCCTGAATGTACTGCGGGAATATCTGCAGGCATTGGTTATGCGGTCACTCCACGAAAGTGAGGCTTTCCAATGCATTGCCTTTGTCGGTGGCACGGCATTGAGGTTTTTATACGGCCTGCCAAGATTCTCTGAGGATTTGGATTTCTCGCTCGATTCCAGCGTAGGTTATGCCCTCGAAAAATGGATGAGCAAAACAAAGCGCGATCTTCAGCTTGCCGGTCTTGATGCTGCGCTTACCTTGAATGACCGTAAAACGGTGCACACGGCCTGGATCAAGATTGCAGGTGTACTTAAGGATGCGGGACTTACGGGAATGGCTGAGCAAAAACTGTCCATCAAGCTGGAGGTTGACACGCGCCCGCCAGCCGGCGCCGAGACGCGCAACCAGGTAATCGAACGCCACCGGATGTTTGCAGTCAAGTGCTATGATCTGCCGTCACTTATGGCCGGCAAACTGCACGCATTAATTACACGACAGTATTCCAAGGGCAGGGATTGGTACGACTTTATTTGGTATCGGGCGCAAAGACCGCAACCTCGGCCAAATCTTGTATTGCTGCAGAACGCGCTGGATCAGACGCAGGGGGCGAGAGTATTTGACAGCGGTAAATGGGAAGGCTATGTGCGCGACAAGATCGCCACGCTGGATATCGGCAGGATTAGGGAAGACGTTCAGCCATTCCTTGAACGTCCGGAAGACGCCAAATTGATTACGAGGGAGAATTTGGAATCGGTAGTGAATACTACTGGTTGATGTGGACCACCTTCGCGGGCGGGAAGCCGTTGAAAGGGGTTGACGAGGCAACACTGTAGGCGCCGATGTTTTTGCTGTAAAGCAAATCGCCGCGCTCAAGGTCGGCCGGGAGTTCCTCGGACATCGAAATCACGTCCAGCGCATCGCAGGTCGGGCCGAAGACAGTGCAAATCCGGGTGGGGCCTTTCTTGAATGCATTCAAATGATACTGGCAGTGATCGAAGATGATGCCTGAGAAAGTGTGATAAACCCCGTCGTCAACATAATAACACAGCTTGCCGTCGCGCACGGCCTTGCCGATGATCTTCGAGACGGAGGTCCCGGCCGTTGCCACCATGAACCTGCCCGGCTCGGCCAGGATCTGGATGTCCTTGGGAAAGAGACGATCGATCTCGGCATTGATCTTGCGGGCCAGTTCGCGGAACGGTTTTACGGTTGCGTCATAGGGCGCCGGGAATCCTCCGCCGATGTCCAGCAAGTTCATCTTGGTGTAGCCGCGGTCGCGCGCTTCCTTGAACACGTTGGCCGCGAGATTGATGGCCTGCACGTAGTTCTCGAAGTTGGTGGTCTGGCTGCCAACGTGGAAGCTTAGTCCTTCGACGACAAGGCCGGCCTTGGCGGCTTCGAGGATGAGATCCGTCGCTTCCCCCGATGCCGCGCCAAACTTGGACGATAGTTCTACCATGGCGCCGGTGTTGGAGACTTTGAGGCGCAGGACGAGGCCCGAATGCGGGGCATACTGCTTGATTTTTCTGATTTCCTCGTAATTATCGTAAGTCACCAGCGCCTTGTATTGATCGAGCTCCCGTAACGTCTCATTGGCCTTGATCGGATTGGCGTAGATGATTTTGTCCCAGATCCAATCCTGGCGCTGTTTGGCCGGCAGGTTTTTGATGTACTCATGCACTACCATGAACTCCGGCATCGAGGCCACGTCAAAACTCGCGCCCGCGTCGTAAAGCGTCTTGACAATCGTTGGATCCGGGTTGGCTTTGACCGCGTAGTACGCCTGGACGCGCGGCAGATATTTTTTAAAAGCGGCATAATTCCGGCGCAGTTCGTCATGGTCCATCACGAACAGGGGCGTCCCATGCTTCTTTGCCAGTTGCTGCAGTGCCTTTAATGTGGCCATAAATGTCTCCTTGATAATCAAAACCGCGTATTGCCGGAAATCCATTGCCTTTTCGTTCTGAAAGATTACACTTTATTAGAATTTGATGCAAAAAAAACTATGACCATTCCTTTCACCCGTAAAATGCTGATGGACTGGGGCGGAGCCGACGTGTTCCGGGCCGGCCTGGCCATGTTCGAGAAGGGCCTTGTCCAGGCCGTGACCTACGAACACCCTGTGGTCAAGGGCACGGTCAAGGTCGGCGCAGGAACGCTGGCCTGCCAGTTTACCCTGCGGCCGAAAGGGGGCGCCGAAAACCAGTGCCGCTGTTACAATTGCCAGAAGCGTTCCCTGACCTGCGTTCATATGATCGCCGTCGGCCTGGAACTTCTCCGCCGGCAGAGCGATCCCGACCGCGCGGTCAAGGCCAAGGCTGAACAGCGCCGCGCGGCGCGGATGGCACAAGTGGATGAGGCGGCCTACCTGAAGCGCGTTCCAGAGGGCACGCCGGGCGCGGCGTCCGCCGCCCTGCGCCTGACTCTCGCCCGAAACTGGATGGCCGGATACCGCGCCGGGCGCATTCCGCTCCATTGCGCAATCGAGTGCAATGGCCGTTGCATGGCGCCCGAAAGCATTCCACGGAATCTGCCGTTAGCATTCCCATCCCGTGATGAATCCCTGCTCTTCGTGTTGGAAGATATTTCAGAAGGTCCGCTGAAAGGTAATCTGGAAATTGGGCCGAGGGATTTCACAAATCTCCTGCAGATTTATGCCGGCAAGCCCTTGAACGTCGAGGGTGAGGAAAGCCCCATGATGGTCAACCCTGTCCCGTTGGACTCCATCCTGAAATTAGACATCGATACCCACTCTGGCGAACTGACCCTGGCAATGCACAACGAATTGCCGGTCAGCGGGGTGGCCGCGGCGCCCTTCTATATCATTGCCGGGAAAACCGGATGGGTTTTCGGCGCCGGACAATTCTGGCCGCTGGAGAAACTGCTCCCGATCCCTTTCCAGCCGCTCTATGTCCAGCCGGTGACCATCCCGCGCACGGCTGTGCTCCGGTTCATGAACACCGAACTGCCATTGCTCGCGAAACACATGCCGGTGGCGACCGAACTCAGGCCCGACCTGTTCAGCGTGGAACCGGCTGAGCCCCGGTTCAGGTTGGAAGTGCGCGGCAGTCCAGCCTCGCTGGCCGCCACGCTGTCCGCCGAGTATGGCGCGATCTCAGTGGTGGCCGGCAAACCCGGTCCGGTTGACCCGTTGGCCGTGGCGGACCCGGAAGATATATTTCGCTTCCTGACACGCAACCCGGCGCGCGAACAACAGGCCTTGCAGCGGGTCAAGGACCTCGGCTTCGGCGGGGAGCGCGGCGATACCCTCGCGCCGGTTGTCGGTGAGCGCGAGGTGCTCAATGTCCTCGGTAGTGGCATTCACGCCCTGCGTCGGCTCGGTTGGAAAGTGGAATGCTTCGGCTCGGTGCAGCCGTTCATGGATTCGCTGGAGTCCGCCATGCCCGTTGTGCACATCCAGGATAATGCCGGTGCCGGCTGGTTTGACGTCGGCTTCGCGTTTGAAGACAGCCAGGGGCAAAGTTTATCGGAGGCTGAGATCCAAAGGGCCCTGCTCAAGGGCGACTCCTTTATCCAAAAGGGTGGCCGGACCATCCTGCTCGATTCCGGCGCGATCGAGTCGGCCCGCGATATCTTTGCCGACTGTGCCAGCGGCGATGGTGCGAGCGCCGGCACGTTCCGTCTCAATGGCGTGTATGCCGCCTACGTCAAATCATCCCTGGATGCCCTGGAAGGAATTGATATCGAGGCGCGGCCGGAATGGTTGGACAAGATCCGGGGCCAGGAGAGTGGGCGGCTGGTCCTGGATCCCGCGGTCCTGCCGCCGGACTTGGGAGCCGTCATGCGCCCCTACCAGAAGGAGGGCGTCGCCTGGCTGAGGTTTCTGGAACAGAACCAGTTCGGCGGCATCCTGGCCGACGACATGGGACTGGGCAAAACGCTGCAGGCCCTGGCGTGGCTGAGCCTGGCGCGGCGGCACGCGCCGGCGGAAGGCAAACCGGCTCTGATTGTTTGCCCTTCGAGCCTGGTGGACAATTGGGCGGAGGAATCGGCGCGCTTCACGCCGCGGCTCCGCGTCCTCGTGATGAGTGGCGGCGAACGGCATGCGAAGTGGGACGATCTTGGCGAGGCCGATATTGTCGTGACCTCCTACGCGTTGTTGCGCCGGGATATCGAGTTGCTGGCCGCCTTGGACTTCGCCGCAGTTGTGCTTGACGAGGCCCAGCACATCAAAAACCGCTCTACCCAGAATGCGCAGGCCACCAAGCGCCTGAAAGCTGTTCACCGCCTGGTCCTGACCGGCACGCCGATCGAAAACAGCGTGGCCGACCTGTGGTCAATCATGGACTTTCTCATGCCGGGTTATCTCGGGCCCTATGAACGCTTCCGCCTTGGCTACGAGGCCCCCATTGCGCAGGGCGGCGAGGTGGGCGAGGCGGCGCAACTTAAGCTGCGGCGCAAGCTCCGCCCGTTCATGCTCCGGCGGTTGAAGCAGGATGTCGCCAAGGACCTGCCGCCCAAGATCGAGAAGCTGGCGACCTGCGTGATGACCCGCGACCAGCAACTCGTCTATAAAAACCTGTTGCAAGCCTCGCAGCGCAAGATCAGCGACCTGGTTGCGCGTAACGGCTTCCAGCGCTCCCGCATGGAGATTCTCGTAACGCTCCTGCGCCTGCGGCAGACTTGCTGTCACCTCGAACTGCTCAAGCTGAAGGATCTCGACAGCCAATATCCCTCGGGCAAGCTGGACCTTTTCTTCGAATTGCTCGACGAGGCGATTGATGGCGGACACCGGGTGCTGGTATTCAGCCAGTTCACCTCCATGTTGGCCATCCTCAAGCGCGAACTGGAAAAGCTTGGGTTGACTTACAGCTACCTCGATGGCTCCACGCAAAATCGCCTGGCCGTCGTGAAGGAGTTCAACACCAACCGGGCGATCCCCGTGTTCCTGATCAGTCTCAAGGCTGGAGGTACAGGCCTGAATCTCACCGGGGCCGACATGGTCATTCATTTCGATCCGTGGTGGAATCCGGCCGTCGAGGCGCAGGCCACCGACCGGGCCCACCGGATCGGCCAGCGCCGCACCGTCTACAGCCTCAAACTGATCACAAAGGATACCGTCGAGGAAAAAGTCCTTGCCATGCAACGCCGCAAGCAAAGTGTCATCAATGCGACGCTGGCCGATGACGAGCAGGTCATGCAGAAGCTGACCTGGGAGGATGTAAAGGAACTTCTGAGCCTGAATTGAAGTAAGGACTTAGGATGATAAGCGCTGTTGTTGTATAATGTCCGACCGGAGGGCGATAAGTGCATGCATAGGAATTTCGCCTCCCACATGTTTGTAGCCGCGCCCGCTCGCCTCGGCGTAGCCTGGGTGAGGGCGTGGATAATTCTGGTGACCATGGCCACGGACTCACGCCCGCGGCTACATGAAATCGCGGTCGGCCTGTTGCTTTGGGCTTTAACGACCTTTGGCGCCAAGGCCGCCATGGAAGCAGTCCGCGTATTTACAACAGAACCAGCCTGTTTTGAATACCTCTTCACCGGCGCGGTGAGCGGTGCGGATGGGCAGACCCTGCTGGCATTCAACCAGCGCAACGGTCGCACCATTTTTGCCAAGAGAGGCGAGTCCCTGGGCCGTTATCGGATTACGGCGTTTGAATCGAAAACCAACCGTGTTTACAATCCCTCAGTCAATGCCTACTTGAATGAGCCGGCCGGAAGGATCACTCTGGCTGGACCGGAAAACACCACCGTCATCCTGGAGCAAGACCAGCGTTTGCCGTGGCCCGGCCGCGTGGCTTGGCTGGTCCGGCTGGACAATGGAACATGGTGGAACATTCAGGAACAGGATGTTTTTTTCTTGGACAAACAGATAGTTGCCGTGGAGGAAATTGATGAAGACGGCGTGACGGTCACCGCCGGCCAGGATTTGCAATTCATTCGGCTGATTAGCTCCGAAGAAAAAAACGAGCTAAACCGGCTTTGGGCGGATCGGAAACGCCGGGAGCAGAATGACCGGGAACTGGCCATCCAGCGCCAGCGGGAAGCGGCCAAGTCTAAAGCGACAGGCCCCGACAGCGGTGCTTCATACTTTACGCATGAGCGGAGGCCGCATGTGGAAATTCGGGGGCCGGCGCGGTTCTTTTATGGAAACGAATATCGTTTTCCCACCGCATTCAAGGTCAGTCCGGCCATTCAAACCGCGAACGGCCAGATTATCCAACAGCCCATCGTAGTGCCGACCGGCTTTGAAACGCGCTCTTGCGGAGTATCGCTGACAGTGCCCTGAAATCCAAGCGAGACCCATTCAGATGAAGCAGGGCGGGGTACCGTCATTTGAACGCTTCGTCGAAAACCCGATTGGACGGGGAAAAAACGAGCTGGCGCACGAACCGGCATGCTTCCGCTGCACCGGCCTCGCGATCCATGGCGGCGTCTTCCCATTCCACCGAAAGCGGTCCCTTATACCCGATGACGTTTAAGGTGCGAATAATTTCCTCGAACTTGACGCTGCCCCGTCCCAAACTGCGGAAATCCCAGCCACGGCCGGGCGTTCCGAAATTAAGATACGAGGCCAGGATGCCGCTGGTGCCGTCGAGCGTGAGGGCGGCGTCCTTCATGTGCACGTGGTAAATCCGGTCGGGAAAGGCTTTCAGGAAACACACCGGGTCCACCATCTGCCATACCAGGTGGCTCGGATCGAAGTTGAAACCGAATGTCTTGCGGTTTTTCAGGGCTTTCAGCGCGCGCCGCGCCGTGACAATGTCAAAGGCGATTTCCGTGGGATGCACTTCCAGCGCGAATTTGACGCCACACTTGTCGAATTCATCCAGGATCGGGTTCCACAGCCGGGCGAAATAGTTGAAGCCGTCTTCAATCATCGCGTCGCTGACCGGCGGGAAGCTGTAAATCATATGCCAAATGGATGAACCCGTGAAACCGTTGACTACTTTAACACCGATATTTTTTGCGGCGCGGGCCGCGTCCTTCATTGCCTGGATTGCCCATTTGCGCTTGGCCTCCGCTTTGCCGGCGCAGGCTTTGGGTGCGAACATGTCGGAGCGCGCGTCGTTATTCGGATCGCACACGAGTTGTCCGGCGAGGTGATTGCTGATGGCAAAAACCTTCAGGCCGTGGTCTGCCAGGATTTCCACGCGGGTCTGGGCATATTTCTTGTCCTTTGCGGCGCGCGCCACGTCCAAGTGGTCGCCCCAGCAGGCCAGTTCTAAGCCGTCATAGCCCCAGCCGGCGGCCTTTTGGGCGAGTTGTTCCAGCGGGATATCGGCGAATTGACCGGTAAAAAGAGTCAGAGGACGCATGTTATACCTCCCTGTTAATAATTTTCAGGTTGATCCATTTCTGGCTTGAACGTGAACTCTTTACGACTGCTTCCAGGAATGCCATTCCGCGGACACCATCGTGGACCGTCGGATAATCGCCCTCCTTGACCTTTCGGCCCGCGTCGGTTGCCTCCAATGCGTCGTAAAAGCGGCGGTAGAGATTGGCGAAGGCGTCATGAAATCCTTCCGGATGTCCCGACGGCAGACGCGTTGCCGCGGCCGCGGCCTTTCCGACAAAGCCTGTGCCGCGACGCTTGATTTCAGTTGCGCGGTCAAGCCAATGGATGGTCAAGGTGTCCGGATCCTGCTGGCGCCAGATTAAGGCGCCTTTTTCGCCATAGACCCGGATGGCAAGCGCGTTTTCCTCGCCCACGGCAATTTGACTGGCCCACAGCACCCCGCGCGCGCCGTTGTCGAAGCGCAGAAGCACGTTGCCATCATCATCCAAAGGCCGGCCTTTGACGAACGTGGTCAGGTCCGCGCACAAGGCCTTGATCTTGAGGCCGGTGATATACTCGGCCAGGTTTTCGCAATGCGAACCGATGTCACCAATGCAACAGGTGGCCCCGGCGCGCTTGGGGTCCGTGCGCCAAGCCGCCTGTTTTTGGCCGGTGGCCTCCAGGCGGCCGGCCAGCCAACCCTGTGGATATTGCACCACGATGCGCCGGATTTTTCCAAGGCGCCCGCCCCGTGCCAGTTCGCGAGCTTCCTTGACCATTGGGTAGCCGGTGTAATTATGAGTCAGGCAAAAGAGGCGGCCTGTTTTCCGCACCTCAAGTTCCAGGCGCCTGGCCTCAGCCAGGGTGGTGGTCATGGGCTTGTCGCAGACGACGTGAAAGCCGGCCGCCAGCGCGGCCATGGCCGCCGGATAATGCACGTCGTTGGGCGTTACGATGACGACGAAATCCATCCGGTTGCCTGCGGACAAACGCCGTTCCGCCGCGAACATTTCCTTGAAACTGTCGTAAATGCGGTGATCCGGCAGGAAGCATTCGTGTCCCGTGGCCTGTGATTTCTCCCGTGAGCGGCTGAACGCCCCGCAAACCAGTTCCGCGCGGCCATCCATCAACGCGGCGCGCCGATGCACGGCGCCGATAAACGCGTCTTTACCTCCTCCGACCATGCCCATGCGCCATTTCCGGTCCTGCATATCCGGTGCCTCCCTGGTTTTTACCGCAACCCCCTGACGGGTCTAACTGTCGGTAAAAAATAGCATGGTAAACAAAGCTGTCAATGGTTTTGACGCTTCTGTGCAACCTCTGTCAAGTGGGTATTTGGGCGATGCTATCGTAATTTGATTGAGCGAAAAATGCGCGCCGCATTGCGTTCGAAAAAATTCCGGCGATTCCAGCCCATCTGTTCCGTTGCCACGCTTGCGCATACTCGAGTATAGCGCTGCGCGCGGCGCCGGCACATCTGAGCCGGACTTGCCAGATTTTTTCGAAACCCGCTCCGCGGGAAACGCAATGCGCCACGCGGATCATATCGCGCCCGCAGACCCCGGCGCGATATTACCCCCGGATGATCGCCGTCCCGGCCTTGAATATGTCCAGGATAGAGCATCGGATTTCTAATTTAATCCGGCCATTTATGCTCATTTCATCCCAAGTCATCCCCGGTAATCTCCGCCGAAGGCGGATCCGCCTATGGTGGAAAAGGCATACTATTCAGCACTTTACGCCGAACCGGCCTTCATCCTGAGTAATCCCAAATACGCTCAATTTCCATCACCGGGTTACAACTCCGGGTTGCAAGTTGGCAATCGTACAGCTCATCCTTAGTCTGCTATGGACGAGTGATAGGTAGGAGTAGTTTCTTCATGCCTAATTCTTCCATTTGAAAAAACTAAGAAAAATAGCAAAAAAAATAAAAAATATTTGTACCACTATAAAACCAATCTGCCATATATTCCGTTCAATTATGCTCCAGAAGCGTCTTGCAGGTAACATAACACAGACGGAACCTACCCCTGTTTTATGAGTTAATTGTATCTTATCGAAGGCCCACTCTCCTGCGTGGTCTGCCCACGCTTTTACAGCAACTTTTTCCCTCGGTCCAAGATTGCCGATGGATATAACGTCTTCGCATTCTTTTTTATCCAGAACATTTCCTTCGCGCAAAATGGTTGCAAGCTTAGTGCCCGGTAATAAAATCCGAACGTTCTCGATGGATGTGTTTCCATGATTGATCACGTCGGCAATCCACATATTGCCGAATGCATTAAGACGATATGGAATACGATCGGGCAAAGTGCTGTCGGCATGCCATGATAGGCGCCGTAATATTTCATCTTTGTGTCTTTCGCCGATATCCGCCCAATTGATATCAAGAAGTTTATTGTATGCCTCTTGAGTATGTTGACTTCGTATTTCTTTGAACTGGTCGTCTATAACGAATGGAAGATCGAAGGGATGAAGAGAAACCCAAGAACGTAATCTGCCTACGGGCGCCTTGAACCATCTGATTATCTGCAGGACAGTAAGCAATACTCCTACCACCAAGCCAAGCTTGCCTACAATAATCCAAAACATATCATTCATAGCTGATCAATTCTTTGCATGCCAACCATTGATTGACAGACAATTTTTCCCTGATTCACGGCGGCGAATTGGGATGGCTTTTCGCCTACTGGCGGACAAGTCGGAAAGCTAACGCCACGCATGACCGGCAGTGTCAATGCGTTGTTCGGCCCGCTTTCACCCGTATTTACGCTGTGGTTTCTCAAACATCACCATCTGCTGGGACTCGGAGCGATGTTGAAGCGGATAGTCCGAAAGGTCTTCAATTTCTTCGTTCCCCCATTGCGCCCAGCCTTTATGAGGATGTCTCGCAAATAATTCAAGATACGGGCCGGGAGAACACGCTTCGATGATGTCGTAGAGTTCGTCAGGCTTTCGGGAGTGTTCCCGTTTCCGCGTCGAGATGATGTTCGTTTGAGTTCGCCCGGCGTCGAGTGTGCGCATGCTTCCGCGGATACCGAAAAGGACAAGCTCGGTCACATTACGGAAGTAGAATCCGACGCCTCTTCCGTCCGGTCCGCCGTCCTTCCGAATTTTATACCAGACAAGATTCGTCTTGTATTTGAACCCCCATCGTTTCATAACCTCAAGCCCTTCAAAAATCAGGGCATTCGGAACCCATAGATACAAGTGAGCTTGCGCCGCCGCGAGCCGGTTCACCGGCAACTCAAAGATCTCTTCTGTTGTCATGGTGGGATAACGAAGCAACCTTTGGTGTTCCGGCGCCATTTTCCCTGTTCGGTTTTCAAATCGCCACGGCGGATCGGCAAGAATCGTTGAGAATGGGCCTTGCACCCTGCCGATGAGATCCTCGGCCGCCGAAGTTTGTGGAATGTTAAATATCTTCGACATATAAAGCCCTCCGTATTCCAAAAACCAGAAGCGGACAACCTGCACCACCACCGCCTTGTATACGCGGGATAAGTTTCCCCATGTGTGTCGTGGATGCTCCGTAGGAGGAGCCACGCCCAAGGGAGTCGAAAATCTCTTGCAGTTCATCGCAACGCGTGATGATTACACCCACGGAGACAGCTCTAAGATCGAAGAGGAGTCGAAAGTTGTTCAGATCCCGGTCAAAGAAAGGATCCTTGTTGTTCCACTCAATCTCCAATGCAATCCGGTTTTTGAAGCAGTCAACGGCGTGCGTTGGTGACTCCGTGACGGTTTTGTCCACCGTAATGCTTGTCTGGAAGTTCTTCTCAATCCATCCCTTCTTCGAGAGTTGGGAATCAATCCATTCTGAAACCTGAGACTTCTGGCCTCCGCCGACCGCAATGTGACTTTTTTTGAGTCGGAACCGCATCAGAGCGTCGCAAATGTCCTTATACTCTTGCGCAAAATCCTGCCGCATAATGGCGCAGGCGTGCCGCCACTCATGAATCTCATAGTTCTTCTGAATGAACGCTGGTAGTTCTGTTGTCGTCATAAAGTCACTATATCATGTGTCATGTCGTTTTTCAATATCTTCTTTGGTTCATTTCGTCAGGCATGGAGATGGTGCTGATCATCGGCTATAAATCACCCGTTTTGGTTTATCATCTTCGTTTGTGTCGCGTTCACAAGATGGGCATCTCATTTCTCCGGTTTTGGAACGCAGCACAATTTGAGGAGGGAAAGTACATTTGCACAGATTGTATCCGAGTTCATCGGCGAGTTTTACTTTTGCGTGCTGTACAGCCTGCTCCGCTTGTTCTAAGGCGAGCATTGCTGCTTTTCGTTCTGGAGAATTAGGTAGCAACTTGGCGGAATGAATTAGGAGAGAGACGGCTGAGGATATGGTTGTAAATAGTTCCGATAGTTCTTTCATTGTCTTTACCTCCAACGTCACGCCTCACCGTACAGTGGAGGCGGTTGGCACCCTTTATGATCAGAAGCTCTTCTTTCTATATTTGTGGCGGCTACCTTGCACAGTTTGATAAATTTTTTGGATAGTTTGGGCTTGGTCATGCTCTCGCCTCTAAAAAGCACATCTGTTCGCTGTGCGGGAAGTGATATATTATTTTAGGCTTAACAAGTTCCTCCGCCAATGACGGCGAAAGATATAGAGACTCGAAAGTTGCGTCGTCCCGTCCGAGCAGCGTGGCTTGGGATGAACGGCCAGCGTCGAGTTCCATGTGCGTCAGATTCAGGTGTTCCGGAAGTTTTACGCCATGTACTTTGCTGCCTGTGCGACCATCATAACTCACGATGTATCTGATGCCGCGGTCATTGAGTTTTTCAAGGACTTCGACAAACTCACAGAATTGGACGCTTGCCAGGTAACGGGTATCTTTGTTTCCACAAACACCTTGATAGGGCGGGTCCATGTAAACCAAGTCGTCTTCTGTTGCTTGCAAGACAACATCCCGATAGTTCTTGGAGGAGAATGTCGTTCTGCCCTTTAAGAGGAACGAGGCCCCCCGAATCTGATCCCACATCGTTGCCGGTGTTGCTCCCCTACGCCGGTTATCGGGGCTTTGGTTGAATTCCCCATTGGCGTTGTATCGAACGGATGCTTTGATGCATCGAGCAAGCAGGTAAAGGAAGCAATCTGAGCGGCCCGTCAGATTGAACTCGTCTCGGATTTTCCTGTAAAATGATTTTGGGTCGTCAAGTTGCTCGCGCCAAAGGGCTTCGTATTCCTTCGCGAGTTTGTCCGGGCTATTGACGATGGCACGCCACAAATCGACAAGGGGTTTATTTAAGTCATTTAGGTGGAACGAATTGGCGTGTTTGTGTGCAGCGGCGGCGAGGGACATGGCCGCAGAACCCGCAAATGGCTCGTGCAGCGTGTCTACCTTTGCGGGGAAATACCGCAAGATTTCATTTGCCAAATTCCGTTTGCTCCCCTGATACGGGATTGGATGCGGTACATTCATATCGTAATTATATCCATTGCGCGGTCCGAGTTCAATTCTCTTCCGTTGCCCCAAATGCCTGTCTTCACCTTCCGATGGCCCGCCGCGGGTCACTTTTAAGCTACATCGCCTATTACACTGTCTGCGCAAGTTCTAAATCTTTTCGCAGCAATTCATTGACAATCTCGTTCGGGCCGCGATGTTCTTTGCGAGCGGTCTTCAGGATGATTTTTTTCACGTCCTTGTCAAGCCGGACCGGGATATCAAGTTCATGTAACGGACGATAAAATCGCCCTTGTTCAGCATCGGAAAAATCATATTCTTTTTTCATTATTTGCAGTCACCGTTTCTGAGCCCGTGGCGGAGTCACAGAACACGGTGAATTCACTTGTTGGGCCCGTATTCTTCTCCCTGTTCAAGGAGCATCATTTGCCGGGCCTTTGCCAAACTCTGTGAGCCGTATACGATTTCTACAGACTCCTGAAAATTATTAAGGGCGTTCTCATGATGTTGAAGGAACCACTTCTTGTGGTTATTGAGATACTCTTCGCGCAGTTCCGGTCGGCGCAAGTCAAGTGGTACGCGTTCCATACGAGGGTCAACACTGTCGAATCCTCTGAACTCCGCTCCCAAGCGATTTCGCGTCATTGTGACGTAGTCGGGATTAATCTCGATGCCGATAGCTTTTCGATTGAACTGTTGACATACGCGAAGTGTTGTTCCGCTACCGGAAAATGGGTCGACTACTAGGTTTCCCTCGTCCGACGATGCCAACACCATCCGTTCTATCAGTCCTTCGGGTTTTTGTGTCGGGTGATTTTGCCTGTTCCCGTTGCAATAATGAACGTGAGAAAACTCCCATACATCGCCGGGGTTGGCGCCTCGCATATTGTTTCTGTCGCGATAGTATTTCTGAGGTACGCGGACCTCGTCCAAATTGAACTTGAAGTCCTCAGTCTTTGTAAACATCAAGATGTCGTCATGCCTTGGCGAAAAACCTTTGGTCTTTCCCATGCCTTGCGTGTAATGCCATACAATCCAATTGTTGAAGTATAACTTAAGATCGCGGTCAAGAATTTGGTACAGATAGGATATGAAGCGGAACCCCATAAACACGTATAGCGTACCAGACGTCTTGAGAATGCGGCGCGCCTGAGTGAGCCACTTGCGCGAAAATGACAGATATTCCTCGAAGCCCTGTATGTCGTGATTGTTGCCGTAGTCCTTGCCCAAGTTGTAGGGTGGGTCAGCTATGATCAGGTCCACCGATTCAGTTTTGATGTTGCCGAGTTCGATAAGAGCATCGGCATTAATAATTTGAATGTCATTCATCCGTCTTGATCCATTCATTTGCCTTTGCCAGTTTAAGCCATTCGGCAAATCCTTTTTTAGATCCGATGAACTTTCGGTCAAGTAACTGACAGAACTCCCATGTAGTCCGTTTTGTCAGCGTCACATAATGAATGTCTCTGACCTGCAACTGGCCGCTGCCAAGAGCCGGATTGTAGCTGATATCTGCGCTGGAAAGATACTTGAGGTCGTAAGTGTTATGCGCAACCACCTCCATGATGCCATCCATTAAGCCCGTAGTCTTGTTCTTTGTGCAATAGACTTTGTGCTTAAGGGACAAGATAATGAAGATGTAATCAGGATCCTCAACGTATGCGGTGCGGATCCTTTTGAACGCCGTGATATTCGGAGACTTGCCGCTTGATTCAATGTCCTCGGCTGTTGCCTTTACATCGACCTCTGCCGTAACACCGATCTCCACCTTTCTGGCTTTCTTGAACTGAAGGATCACGTCGGCCATATAGAGGCGTTCTTTCGCCTCAACATGGATAAGCGAATATTTGTTATGCTTGTCTTCGAGAACATTCTGAAATACTTCCACCGCCCATGCTTCGACAAACGGGCCTGCGATCTTGTTGATGTTCTCCATTGGTAAGCCAAGCTTGAGATTGGTGTTGATGACAATCTTGTTTTTCCCGGTTTGAATGGCAGCCTTCATGATGCCTTCAATGGAGGCGGTGACGAACTGCGAACAGTCTTCGTAGTCATCACATTGTTTCGGCATTTTGAAGGTAAGATTTTCGTATTTCACTTTCACTCTATTTTCCTCTTTCTTGTTCTACTCAACCATTGATTGACCGGCAAATTTACCCGGATATAATGATGTTGGCATGGTTTCCTGCCTGCCAGCAGGCAAGTCGGGCAGTTCTCGCCTCGGCGAAGCCGCTCTCGCCTGGGCGTAGCGCTCCGGCGGAGCTTGGCCGGCGTAGCCCGGGTGGCGCGAGGCCAATATCAGGGCATTTCGCTTTACAAGACTGTAGCGACTTTGCCTGCTCAGGGCAAGATCAAAACCAGCTTTTCAACAATTCTACCGTTGCATACTGACCGTAAATCAGCTATTGAACTTAAGTCTTTTAAGACGTAACTTACCCCCGTAGCTCAGTAGGATAGAGCATCGGATTTCTAATCCGACGGTCGCAGGTTCAAGTCCTGCCGGGGGTGCCATCGCTTGAATTGCTGATTGCGGATTTATGACTCGCCTGGGTGAAGCGCTCCGGACTTCGGCGAGCTCAGTCGAGCCGCAGAGCCTGGTTGTGGATTGCGGAAGGTGGACAAAAAAAGGAATGCATATGAAATACGATCTATCGAGTCGAATTGCACGAATGTGTGCCGGCAGTCTGGCGTATCTGATTATCAGCACACTGGCTGTCGCTGGTGATCAGTTGTCAACCGCAGTTCAGCCCGCTCATGAAGAAATTATTTCGGTCTTAAATGCCAAAGCCCAGGCCGTGGATGCCGCGCTTAACGATATGCGCGCCAACCTTAAAGTCGCCGCCGACCTGCAGGCGGCCATGGATAAGGAAGCCGGTCGAAAGGGGCAGGCCGAAGCCGATGCGAAAGCAAGCCAGGAGGCCCGTAAAGCGGTCGAGCAGAACATGGCCGCCCTGAAATCCCACCTGGCTGCCGCGGAAAAGGAATTGGCTGCGCTCGATAAGCAGAAGAAATCCGTTGCCAAACTTCAGGAAACACTGACCCAACTCAGCCAGCGGCGCGCCGAAGCCGAGGCTGAGGCCACGCGCGCGCAAGCGGCGCGCGCGACGGCCGAGCAGACCGTGGCGGAATGGAAGGCCAAGGTTGAAGACGTTGCGAAAAAAATCCAGGATGCCGGTGAACCGGACAAGGCGGTGAGCCAGTTGGAAAACGCGCTGAAGCAAGTAGAGGAGCTAAAAGAAGCCGCCCTGAAGCGGGCTACCGAAGCGCGTATAGCCTTGGAAAAGGCCGAAAAGGAAAAAGGCAAATTACAGGCGCAGATGGATGAGCAAGCCAAGCGCGTGGCCGAAGGCCTGAGCCGGCAGAAGGCCGTGGACCAGATCCAGGCTGAACTGGCCAAGGAGAAGCAGGCGCGCGTGGAAGTCGAAGCCAAGATTGCCGCAGCCAAGCAGGCGCACGCGGCGGCGGCGCAGGCCATGGCCGGGCTGAAACAGAAATTAGTCGCGGGTGAAGATCAGACCCAGAACCTGAAAAAGCAGGCACAAGTCCAAGCCCAGTTGCAGGCGGAATTAGCGGAAGTGCGCAAGGCGAATGCCGAAATGAATCGTGAAGTTCAGAGCGTCACGACTTCCCGCGCGGAGATCGAACAGGCCGTGACCGTATTTAACGCCCGGATTGCAGCCGTGCAAACAAACACCAGCGCCTTGACGGAACAGGCCGGCGTGATTAAGCAGGTGCAAGCCGATTTGGAAAAGGAAAAACAGGCGCGCGCGGCGGCCGCGGAACAGTTAACGAAAGAAAAGGCCATCATAGAAGCCGCCGGGAAAAAGAAAGCGGCTTTGCAAACCCGTATTACGGAATTAGATAAGCAGGCTGCGGATGGAGCCGCCCGGCAACAGGCCCTGGAACAGTTGAGGAAAAATCTGGCGCAAGCAAAACAATCCCGAACGGAAGCCGAAGCACAACTGATCAACAGTGCCGAATCGCAGAAAACAGTCCAAAAGGAGACAGCGGACCTGCAGCGCAAGATCAAGGACATGGAGCGCCAACTGGATAAGCAGGCGGAACAGGCCAAGGCGCTGAAGGACCTCCAGGCGGAAATAAGCAAGGAGCAGAAAGCCAGAAATGAATCGGTGGCCGAAGCTGAGAAGAAAGCCCAGGCCATGACGGCCGCGGAACAAGCTGTGGCGGAATTAAAGAACAAGGTTGTCGAAGCTGAAAAGAAAAGCGCGGCTGTTCAAGTGCAGGCCGGCGAAATCAAGCAACTGCGCTCAGCGCTCGATCAGGAACAACAACTGCGGGATGCGGCCCTTAAGCGCGTCGAGCAGGCGCGCGCGGCGGCCGTCGAACTCGAAAATGTAAAAGCCACCTGGCAAGCGCGGCTGGCCGAGCAGGATAAACGGCTGGGCGATGGCGCCAAGCAACAGGTGTTGGCCGGCCAACTCCAGGCGGAGTTGACGACCGTCCAGCAGGCGCGGATGGAATCGCAAGCCCAAGCGGCTGAGATAGCGAAAGCCCGAGCCCAGGCCGAGCAAGTTAATTACGAGCTGAAGAACAAGCTGGCCATTGCGGAGAAAAATGTGGCGGCGCTGGAAAAGGAAGGCAAGGTCAGCGCACAGTTGCAGGACGAATTAGCCAAGGCGCGCAAACTCAGCGCGGAAGCGGAGGCGGGCTTGCAGCAGGCCGTGGTTGCCAAGACGGCGGCCGAGCAAAACATGGCGGCGCTCAAGACCAGGCTGGAAGAAATTTCGCAAAAGGCCGCAACGTCCCAGGAACAGGCCAAGCAACTCCAAGCCGTGCGGGATGAAATCGGCAAGGAAAAGCAAGAGCGGGAATCCCTGTTCCAGGACGAGGCGAAAGCGCGCGAGGCCGTTCAAGCGGCCGAGAAGGAAAAGAGCAAATTACAGGCGCAAGTGGATGCTCAAGCCAAGCGCGTGGCCGAAGGCCTGGACCAGCAGAAGGCCGTGGACCAGATCCAGGCCGAACTGGCCAAGGAGAAGCAGGCGCGCGCGGAAATCGAAGCCAAGATTGCCGAGGCCAAGCAGGCGCACACGGCGGCAGCGCAGGCCATGGCCGGGTTGAAACAGAAATTAGTCGCGGATGAAGAGCAGGCCCAGAACCTGAAAGAGCAGGCGCAGGTCCAGGCCCAGTTGCAGACGGAATTAGCGGAAATCCGCAAGGCGAATGCCGAAATGAATCGCGAAGTTCAGAGCGTCACGACTTCCCGCGCGGAGATCGAACAGGCCGTGACCGTATTTAACGCCCGGATTGCAGCCGTGCAGACAAACACAAGCGCCCTGGCGGGACAGGCCAAGCAATTACAGGCCCTGCGGGATGAAATCGGCAAGGAAAAGCAAGAGCGGGAATCCCTGTTCCAGGACGAGGCGAAAGCGCGCGAGGCCGTTCAGGCGGCCGAAAAGGAAAAAGTCAAATTACAGGCGCAAGTGGATGCTCAAGCCAAGCTCATGGCCGAGGGACTGGACCAGCAAAAGGCCCTGGACCAGATCCAAGCCGAGTTGGCCAAGGAGAAGCAGGCGCGCGCGGAAATCGAAGCCAGGATTGCCGAAGCCAAGCAGGCGCGCACGGCGGCGACGGAAGCCATAGCCGAGCTGAAACAAAAATTATCCGAAGGCGAAAAGCAGGATAAGGATTTGGATAAACAAGGGAAAGTTCTGGCCGAGCTCCAGGCGGAATTAGCGGATGTCCGTAAGAAGAACGCCGAATGGGAACGAGAAGCTCGACGCGTCACGACTTTTCGCACCGAGGCCGAGCAGGCCGTAGCCGACTTAACTGCCCAGATCGCAGCTGCGCAGACAAATGCCGGCGGCCAGGCGGGACAGGCCGGTGTGATCCAACAAGTGCAAGCCGATGTGGAAAAAGTAAAACAGGCCAGCGCGGCCGCCATGGCACAGTACGAAAAAGACAAGGCCGCCATAGACGCCGCTGAGAAACAAAAAGCAAGCCTGCAGGCCCGCATTGCGGAACTGGCAAAGCAGGCTACGGAAGGGGCCACTCAACAACAGACCCTGGAACAGTTGAATGACAATCTGGCCCAAGAAAAACAAGCCCGGACCAAAGCCGAGGCGCAACTGATCCGCAGTGCCGAAGCGCAGAAAGCAACCCAAAAGGAAACAGAGGACCTGCAGCGTAAGATCAAGGACATGGAGAGCCAATTGGATAAGCAGGCCAAACAGGCCAAGGAGTTGAAAGACCTCCAGGCGGAATTAAGCAAAGAGCAGAAAGCCAGCAAGGAATCGGCGGCCGAAATGGAAAAGAAAACCCGCGTGCTGGCGGCCGTGGAAAAAGAACAGAACGAGCTGAAAAGCCAGCTCGCGGACCTGGAACAGAAATATGCCGCCAATCTGGGACGAGTCAAAGCGGTGGAGCAGTCGCGGACTGATCTCAAACGGGAACGGGAATTGCACGAACAGACGGATAAACGCATGACCGAAATAGCGGACAAGGATAAGGCGCTTGTCAGGCAGAACCGGGACTTGAAAGATCAGGTGCAGACCGCGGAGAAAAAGATCATAGCCGAGGCCAAGGGCGAATCGACAGCCGGCGTAAGCGAGTCGGCGCAAGGCGTGGAAAAAGCCAAGTCCGCCGAAGCAAGCGGCACGTTTCGCTCGGTTGGATCCAAGGCCAACCAACATTATCAGGCGGGCATTCAGAAATGGGATGCGGGTGATGTAGACGGCGCCATAGCGGAATTTAAAAGAACCGTCAGCCTGGATAGCTCGTTAGCCGGAGCCTACTATAACATCGCATTAGGCTACGCCAAGAAGGGCGACCTGGACGAAGCCTGCGATTACGCGTATGAAGCCGGGACAATCTACCTGAAAAACAAGAACAACAAGCAAGCCATCCGCATGGTTGTGTTCATTAAAAACATAGATCCCTCCTCCTCCCTTATTGAGAAACTGCGCAAGGAGATCGCCGAATTTAAACCGTAGTCGGCCTGAAAAAGTTATCAGTGATCAGTAGTCAGTGAAATAATCAGCGAAACAGGCCGTATTCGCAGATTTGCCGGCCGCACGCACTTCCACATGAGGAAAGGATTGAAACCTCTACGCTCTCCGCTTCACGCTCAACGATTCATTTAGGCCGGCGCGGAAGGCTTGGATATTAGTAGCGATCAAAGCCGGAGGAGCATCGGGAAAATGGGCTGCCATGGCGTTTTCAACAGCGCGGGCCGGAATCAGCGGCTTACGGGCCAGCCAAACACCCAGCATGACGAAATTCGCCGCCTTGGCGTTCCCCAGATGATCGGCGATTTCCGAAGCTGGAACCAACACGTAGCGGGCATCGGCGTTGACCTTGCACATGGACTGATTAACGATGGCCAGCCCATTTTTATCGAGCGATGGCATAAAACGGTCGGCGCTTTGCTGGTTCATTACAATGATAGAATCGAACTTTTCAGCGATGGGTGTCGCGATTTCATTCACAGAAAGAATTACCTGGCAATTAGCTGTGCCGCCACGAACTTCCGCGCCGTAGGCGGGAAAAAACGTGACGTACTTAATAGTTTCGGCGGCCAATCGCGCCAGCAACTTGCCTAACGAGATGACCCCTTGTCCGCCGGATCCGGCCATGAGAATCCGTTCATGCATTGACGGGCACTCCTTCCTTCCTGAAAATCCGCACGGGGAATTGGGCTGCTATTTCCCGACCGACAAACTGCAGGGCTTTCTGCGGTGAGAGTCTTAAGTAGGTCGGGCAGGGAGACAGGACTTCCACAAAACTGTAGCCTTTGCCTGCCACCTGGGCCTGAAAGGCGGTCAGCAACGCCTTTTTCGTTGCGATCACGCCTTCATGACTGTCGAGCGCGACCCGCTCGATATAATAGGGTTGATCCAATGTGTTCAGTAATTCGCACATGCGGATCGGGCGTCCCATGGTGGCCGGATGGCGTCCGGCCGGTGACGTGGCGGTTATCTGGCCCACCAGCGTGGTGGGCGCCATCTGGCCGCCGGTCATGCCATAAACAGTGTTGTTGATAAAGATGACCGTAATCGGCTCGCCGCGATTGGCGGCGTGAATGGTTTCGGTCAGGCCGATGGCGGCCAGGTCGCCGTCGCCCTGGTAACTGAATACGATCCGATCGGGCAGAGCGCGCTTGATGCCCGTGGCGACCGCGGCGGCCCGGCCATGCGCCGCCTCCGATATATCGCACTTAAGATAGAAATAGGCGAATACGGCACAGCCTACCGGCGCCACGCCGACCGTGCGCTCCCGAATCTCAAGCTCATCCAGCACTTCAGCCAGCAGTTTGTGGGCGATGCTGTGTCCGCAACCGGCACAATAGTGCATGGCGGTATCGGTCATTGAAGCTGGTCGCTGATAACCGCTTTTGGGTGTTTTCATAACGCTCTACTATCCTTGCCGTTTCTGGCCGATCTTCCTGGCCGGCGCTCGGGCAAGCTATGCGATCAATGGTGAGCAGTTGCGGTCAATGCGGTTAAGGCGTTCAACACATCGGTTTCGGTCGGCACCCGACCGCCGGGAAAACCGCTGAAATGGACCGGCACCGCACCATTCACCGCCAGCCGCACATCTTCAAGCATCTGGCCGCAGTTCATTTCCACGACCAGCAAGGCCTTGATCTGGCGTTGGTGCGCCAGCCGCGCCAGCCGTTCGTGTGGGAACGGCCACAGCGAAATGGGCCGCACCAAACCGACCTTGATACCCTGGGCGCGCGCCTTGTGGAGCACCCCCTTGCTGATCCGGGCGCAGGTGCCCCAAGCGACGATCAGCCATTCACAGTCTCCGGTTTCCGTCTCTTCCGCTTTTGTCTCAGCTGCGATAATCTGTCGATAGCAGGCCTGCAATTCGTAGTTATGTTTTTCCAGCGCCCCTTCTTCCAAGAAAAGAGAACGAATGAATTGGTGGGGGCGTCCCTTGGCGCCGGTTAACGCCCACGGCTTGGGCGGGGCCGGCGGAGGCGGATCTTCATGCAGTTGAATGGGTTCCATCATCTGGCCTATGCGCCCATCGGCCAGGATCATGACCGGGATTCGATACTGGTCAGCCAGGCGGAACGCCTGCAGAGTCATATCGTGCATTTCCTGGACGGAAGCCGGCGCCAGAACGATGATATGATAATCACCGTGGCCGCCGCCCTTGGTGGCCTGGAAGTAATCGCCCTGCGAGGGATCTATACTGCCCAGGCCCGGACCGCCGCGCTGGACGTTGATGATCACGGCGGGCAATTGGCAGCCGGCCAGATAGGAAATACCCTCCTGCTTCAGGCTGATGCCCGGCGATGACGAACTGGTCATGGCCCGCACCCCGGCCACGGAAGCCCCAAACACCATATTGATGGCGGCCAGCTCGCTTTCGGCCTGGATGAACACGCGGCCATGCTCCGGCATGTGCTTGGCCATGTACGCGGTCAGCTCGTTTTGAGGTGTGATGGGATAACCGAAATAGCATTGACAACCGGCGCGGATAGCGGCCTCGGCGGCGGCTTCGTTGCCCATCATGAGCACGCGAGAGAAAAAAGCGGCGTCAGGCTTTTTCATAGGACGTTCGTTATTTCAATGGCGGCCTCGGGGCACATTCGGGCGCATTTTAGACAGCCCAGGCACTCCTCGGTACGCACGGTTTCCGAAACATGATAGCCCTTGTGGTTCAGGGAGGCCGACATGGCCAGCAAATGCCGGGGGCAGACGGGAATACATAATTCACAGCCTTTGCACCGTTCCCGGTCAATGGATATGCGAAAGTGTTTTTTCATCGCGAGTCTGATTTTCAATTGGCGTCCCGGCTGGCGAATGAGTGAAAGTTTTGCACGAAATGGAATTGATGTCCAGAAATATTCCATCTACGATATTTGCAAATAAAGTTAATTAGTTGTATTATATTGGGAAACCACGAACGGCGAACTTACTATGCCATTGTGTCTTGCTTGAGGAATGCAAGACGGAGCACCGTTCTGTAAAACATATGGCAAGGTGTGTCATGGAGCCTCTCATCAGTCGTCGTCAATTTGTGGCCGGCCTGGCCGCCACGGCAGTCAGCAGTGTGTGCCTGCCGCGCATGGCGTGGGCGGCCGGGAGTGCGCCCACGATTTATGTGGTGCACGGCTCCGATCCCGGCCGGATGCTCGCGGCGGGTATTGGCCGGCTGGGCGGCTGGGCGGGCTTTGTGAAGCCGCGCCAAAACGTGGTGCTCAAGCTGAATGCCGCCTGGGCCTCGTTGCCCGAACAAGGCGGGAATACGAGTCCTGCCTTGGTCGAATGCTTTATCAAGGAGTGTTTAAGTTCCGGCGCCTCCAAGGTCGTGGTGCCCGAGAATAGCTGTTCCCCCGCCAAAGACGCTTTCGAACGCAGTGGCATCGGCGCGGCCGTCAGGCGTTCCGGCGGGCGCATGTATTCGCCGGAGCGCCGGCACTTTCAACGCGTGATTATTCCCCGGGGCGTCAGTCTCAAGGCGGCGGACGTGGTCCGGGATGTGCTGGAAGCGCCTTGCCTCATCAATATGCCGGTAGCCAAGTCCCACGGCGGTTCAACCCTGACGCTCTCCATGAAAAACTGGATGGGCTCGGTGTCCGACCGCGGCTATTGGCATGCGCACAACCTGCACCAGTGCATCGCGGATTTCAGCACTTTCATCAAGCCCTCGCTGATTGTTGTGGATGCCCTGCGCATTATGACCACCGGTGGACCTCAAGGGCCCGGCAAGATGATCTATCCCAATCAGCTCATCTTCGGCACGGACCCGGTGGCGGTGGACGCTTATGCGGCGACGCTGTTCGGCAAACAACCGTTCGATGTGCTTCATATTAAACTGGCCCATGATATGGGGGTCGGCTGCGGTGACTTGCAGCAAGTTCGGATTGTGCACGTGGAGACTTGAACCTGTAATAAACGCTTGGTTTTCCCATTCATGCTTGGAACTTTGCGTACACACCATCAACGAACGATTCTCCGTGTCGGCATCGTAGCGCTGGCCGCGATCGTAAGTGCGCAGGTTTTTCCATGGCTTTCAATCGCGGCCGCCTGGCCGTCCGCCAGTCCCCTGCTTACGGCCTGCGCGGCGGTCGCGGCGCGTTCGGTTAGTCTGATGTCGCTCGTCGGTCTGCCTCTGCTGGTGTTGGCTCTGGTGCGCGGCCGCTGGTTTTGCCACCATCTGTGCCCGACCGGTTGTTTGCTGATTTGGGTCGGTAAACTGAGGCGGCGGCATTCATACATGCGTCGCTTTCCAGTGCTGGGTCCGGGCCTTTGCCTCGTGATGCTGGGAAGCGCGCTGGCCGGATTCCCCTTGCTTTTGAATCTTGATCCGCTGGTGCAGTTTAACGGCTTGTTCAGCGTTTGGCGGGGTGCGGACTGGAAATGGGTGAATGGACTGCCGGCCTTGAGTATGATTATTCTCGGCCTGATCACGGCGATCTGGCCGCACCTTTGGTGCGAGCGGATATGTCCCTTAGGCGCCCTGCAGGCATTACTGGGGATGTTTGGTAAGGCTTGTTGGCATTTGATTGTGCGGAAAGCAGCGCTTCAGCCGGCGACAGTGGAAGCCATCCGGGCGAAGATGGTGAGTGTGGCGTCTCCAGATGTTCCTGAATCGGAGACTCGCCATCCTCGCCTGGCGAACCAAATGGATGCGGGACGACGCGCGTTTCTGGTCCTGGCCCTTGGCGCTGGCCTGGGATGGGTGTTAAAACGGACGGGAATCCAGAGTCCTGGTCCGGATGGGCCGATTCGTCCGCCGGGTGCCGTGGCTGAGTCGGTGTTGAGGGGGCTTTGCTCGCGGTGCGGTAGTTGTATGCGCGCTTGTCCGGAAGGCATTATTATCCCCGACTTGGGAATCGGCGGACCCGGAAGCTTGCTGACGCCCCGTCTGGATTTCAGCCAGCGCTATTGCAATGAATGGTGCCGGGTCTGCACGGGCGTCTGTCCGACGGGCGCCATTCGCCGTCTGTCGTTGGAAGGCAAGCGGGCCTTGTCCATCGGCATGGCCCAGGTGGATCGCACCCGCTGTCTGGCTTGGAAAGATGCCCAGTATTGCATGGTCTGTTACGAATTTTGCTCCTACCAGGCGGTTCGGATTGTGATGCATAACGGGGTCAATTGCCCGGAAGTGAATGAAGCCCAGTGCCGGGGATGCGGGGCCTGCCAGAGCCATTGCCCGGCAGGAACGCCCCGGGCGATTGTGGTCCATGCCCGTGAGCAGGCGCCTGCGCCGCTCAAAATAGATTGACAGCGCCCCCTCCGCCGGTATAAACATGCAATCCGGTCATTTTATTATTTTCCTGCCAACGTAGCTCAGTTGGTAGAGCAGCGCATTCGTAATGCGCAGGTCGTCGGTTCGACCCCGACCGTTGGCTTGGGCCGCGCACATTGTTGTACACATGAAAACAAAACACAAACATCCGGCCGCATCCCGTGTCGGGCCGCGCCAAGGCCATTCTCATCCGACACCGGCGCCCAAAACCAAGGGGGCCAGCCCGCACAAGAAAATATTGGCCGGCAAGGGCGTACCCAAGAAGGCGCCGGTGCTGACGAAGATCAGCGCCGTCAAAGGCGAGGCGTCCGACGCGATGGGCGTAACCCTGAATCCCAATATCCGCGTCAAGCTGAGCAGTGAAGAACTGCGCGAGAAGATGAAGGATCTGATGAAGCTGGCGCGGGACCAGGGCTACCTGACGTATGGCGACATCAACGGGGCGCTTCCGACCAACCTGATTGATCCCGAGGAGATTGACGGGTTTATTCTGCTCCTGCGCGGAATGGACATTGAGGTGATTGATTCCACCGGCGTGGAGCAGTTTAAGAAGCAGGCGGAAAAAGAGGAGCGCGCCGAGCAGGCCAAGTCCATGGACGTCATGGACGACCCGATCCGCACGTACCTGCACCAGATGGGGCAGGTGCCGCTTCTGACGCGCAACCAGGAAGTGGAAATCTGCAAACGGATTGAGGAGGCGGAGATCAATTCGCGCGCCCTGTTCAAGCGCTTCGGTTTTTCGATGGAAGCCTGCTTTGGGCTCGCGGCCCGGCTGGAAGAGGGCAAAGAGCGGTTTGACCGCATCATTATTGACAAACATGTGGAGGGGCGCGACAAGTATTTCCGGATGTTGCCTTCCCTGAAGAAAAAGATCGGCCTCTCATACAAGAACATTACAATGCTGTTTGCCAAGCTCAAGCAAGCCCGCGGTAATCCGAAGAAGGCGGAGCATTATCAGAAAGCGTTCGACAAAGCCTGGGTCATATATTCCCGCCAACTGGACGGGTTTTATTTCAAGCAGAAGGCCATCGAGGATTTCGTCGTTTTGGCGGATAGTTACTACCAGAAGCACATGGAATGCGCCGGCCTGATCCATAAGCTGGAAACGGCCAAGGGGCCGAAGACCGCGGCCCGGGCGGCCAAATTGCGGGCGGAGCGCAAAAAACTGCATGAGTTGGAAGATATATATCTGATGGAGGGGAGCGTTTTCGAGGCCAAGTACCGGGAACTCAAGAGCTGGCTCAAGAAGGGACAGAAGGCCCGGACCGAAATGGCGGAAGCCAACCTGCGACTGGTGATCAGCATCGTTAAAAAATATATGAACCGCGGGCTTATGTTCCTGGACCTCATCCAGGAGGGCAACACGGGGCTGATGCGGGCCGTGGAAAAATTCGAATACAAACGGGGATACAAATTCAGCACCTACGCCACGTGGTGGATCCGCCAGGCCGCCACCCGGGCCATTGCCGATCAAGCCCGCACCATCCGCATCCCGGTCCACATGATCGAAACCATCAATAAGCTGGTCCGGGTCCAGAAACAGCTTCTCCAGGATTTCGGCCGCGAGCCGACACCCGAAGAGGTGGCCAATGAAGTGGACCTCCCCGTGGATCGCGTCCGCGAAGTGTTCAAGATGTCGCAACAGCCGATTTCCCTGCAGGCTTCCGTTGGCGACAGTGACGACGCCTGCTTCGGCGATTTCATCGAGGACAAATCGGCGGAAAATCCGTCCGAGATGACCGGTTACAGCCTCCTGCGGGAGCGCCTGAAGGAAGTCATTGCCACGCTCTCCGAGCGGGAGCAGAAGGTGCTTAAACTGCGCTTTGGCGTTGCCGACGGCTGTCCGCGCACGCTGGAAGAAGTCGGCAGCATGTTCGCCGTCACCCGCGAGCGCATCCGGCAGATCGAGGCCAAGGCCCTGCGTAAGTTGCGCCATCCGACGCGCTTACAGAAGCTGGAGGGGTTTTTGGAGACCCACAATTAAACCGGATTGCCCGCGAAACACGAAAGGTCGGGATTATGGTGGACAAGTCGGCGCTTCCTTTTCTTCTCCGTTTCATTAGTCCGTTGTCTGTCGCTCTGCTTGCCTGCATTCTGGCGCTTGCCTTTTCCACCCCGGCCGCCGGCCAGATATTTAAAGTCAAGAGAATCAAGGCGTCGGATACTTCGGCCGAAAAGCTGACCCGCGAGCAGTGCCTGGAACGCGCCCGGAGTACCCGGATCAACAAGGAGCTCAAGGGCGCCAAATTGAACGATGCCGATCTAAGCAATGTGGTTCTGCTGTCGGCGGATATGCGCGAAGCCAATCTGAAGAAAACGATTTTGACCAAGGCCATCATGTGCCGGGCCGATTTGAGCGTCGCGGATATGGAAGGCGCCGTGCTTAACGAGGCTGACCTGAGCGGCGCCACGCTGGTCAACGCCAAATTGAAAAGCGCCACCCTCGTGCGCGCCAAAATGTGTAATACCACGTTAATGGGGGCCGACCTGACCGGGGCCATCCTGACCGAGGCGGACCTGACCGGCGCGAACTTGACCGGCGTGATCCTGACCAAAGCCATCCTAACGGGAACGGACCTGACCGGCGCGAACCTGCAAGGCGCCGTGCTGTCGCAGACCAATCAGTTGGATAAAGCCGTACTATCCAACACGATTCTACCTGATGGGACGGCGCATCCGTAAAGAGAATTATTTCCCGGAAGCGCAGAGATCTCAGGGAGGATGTTTTGCGCCTGTTCGTAGAAAATAAAATTCCGGGAGTCTCCGCAAGCAAGAATGGTCTTAGGCATGCATAACCGACGGTATTGGATGTGGGGTGGAGTCCTGTTGGTCCTGGCCGTGGGGGCTTTCTTCCGGCTGATGTGGCTGGGTGAAGCAGCCTTCCGGGCCGACACGATTATTTTTTATAATTTCTGCCACAGTTCGATATCCGCATGGCAGATTTTTTTCAACTGGTTTCAAGTGTTTGCGCGGGGGGAACAATTTCCTTTTGCGCCGGCCTTTACGAAGGGATTTATTGACTGCCTGCATCTGCCGCTGACCGATTTCGTGATTCGCCTGCCCTCCGCGCTCTTTGGCATCGTGACGGTGTTGTTCGCCATTCTGGCCGGCCGGGAACTGGGTGGACGGCGATTCGGCCTTTTCTTTGCGCTGGTGCTGGCCTGTAACCCGTTCCATATCCAACTGTCGTGCGAGGCCTATTTTTATCCGCCGCTCGTGCTGGGCGCCACCATGCAATTATACTCGGTTCTGTGGTTGTTCCGGCGACGTCGTGTGCCCGGTTATCTGCCCTGGTATTTCCACGCGCTGGCCGGGCTTGGGTTCTTGCTGTTGACCTACAGTCATTTTTCCGGCTGGTGGCTGGCAGCTTTGACGGTTCCCATTATGTTGGGAATCCTGATTGGGCGTATCCGCAGGCTGCCCGGCCACGTTCGCGACTTGGTAATCTGGCTCGTTGTTTATGGTGCCGTTGGTATCCCACTCTTGTTTTGCGAATGGGGCATGCCCTATATCTTGTCGCGGTTTACGGATCCGGAAATAAAGGCGAGCAGGCTTCATCAAATGGGGTCTCGATCGGTTTCAATTTTTGATGTTCTTGGCCGATTGGCAGAAGGTATGTCATTCGGCGCCACGCCGCTTGGCATCGGGCTGATCGTATTGGCCGGGCTGCTCCTGATTGTCTTTTTCGCCAGGCATCGTCCCTGGCACGGGCGGTATGGCCTTGTCTTGCTCATGTTGTTTGGCGCGCTGGGTCTGTATGTGCCGGCCTCCATACTTCAGGAGATCAGTTTTGCCCAACGGCATGTATCCATAATTCTGCCATTGTTTCTGATTCTCGTCACGGCGGGATTATGGCATTTATCGTTGCCTGGCCGCTGGCTCGGATTAAAGCCGGCGCTGCGCCGCTTGACGGTTTATGGCGTGGCAGGGGTCGCGATTGCAACGTTGCTTCTGCCGGCTTGGTGGAGCATCCGGATCACCGGCAAGCCGATCCCCTACAAGGAGATTGCGCGTTGGTGCGACACGCAACTGCCGCCGCGCACGCTGGTGCTCGTCGAACGCTGGTTGGATCCCTGGAATGAATTGCGCGTGCATAATTCCACCAATGTTCATTTTACCTTTACGGTGCCGGCGGAGCCGCAGGATGTTTTTGAGCGCAATAACTGGCCGGCCACGGCCAAGGATTTCTTTAATCGCTTCCCGGATGCCGCTTACCTGGAATACTGCAACAGCGCGCGAAACGTGAAGGGCGTTGTCACGAACGTTTTTTTCGCCCGCCGGGTGACGTTGACGAATACGGCGGGGATCAAGCTGGCAAAGTGGCGGCTTGCTTTTCGCGACGATTTTTATGACCCCTGGACCAATGGAATGACAGCCACAATTTTCTACAACACCCGCGAGGACGTGCTCCGGCATGCGCGCGAACAGGGGCAAACCACGTTGGTGCTCTATGAGCCTTCCTGGGGCTATGTTAAGCTGTGGCAGCAACTGCGTGATTTCCGCGACTGGCGAATTTTGGAGGACAAGGCCGCGCTGGATGTGTATAACCTTACGTCGCGAACCAATGCCGTCACGCTCTTAATTCGCGGCATGGCCGCGAATGGCGCCAAGCGGGTCCGGTTTGAAATGCTGAGCCAGGCCGATTTCCAGAACCTGCAGTTGGCGGAATGGCGCATTGAGCGCGTGCCGCTTAAGCCCGGCTTGAATCGGTTCGTTCTGACAGACGCGCTCTGGTCCGCGGCCAAAATTCCGTTGCTGGTGGATCGGGTCGCAGTGGTGGAAGCTGAAGCGGTCCGTAGACCGTAGGCCGTGGACAGACAACAGGCCGCGCTGAATATGCGGCAATAGCCGCCGAAGGGGAAAGTCAATGACGACGCATAATAACAAGCCGGGAGCAGAAGCGTTAATAGATGATTATGGCGGATTTATGCTTAAATGCATCAAGACGCTTGTCTTGGTAATCACCAGTGTTCATTTGGTAATTGCCGGCGTTATTTTTTATAATCATGTTACGTCCCCCGTGATTCTGTCCCAATCGGATGCCGGTCAAATGTTGACTTATTATCAATTTTCAAAAGGAGATCACTGTTACTATGCCAAGGGCGATTTACATCGGGTGAGCGGGGGCTACACGCCGTTGTCCAACCAAATAATGGGATGGACGATCCGATTCATGGGCAATGACATCCGTTATGTCCGCCTGGTAACCGGCTTGTTCGGGTTCGGCGCGATATTGCTGATAAGTCTGTCGGTTTACCGGCTCACGCGCTGTCGCTATTATGCATTCGCGGCGGCTGGGCTCGTGGCGGGCATGGATCCTGCCTGGTTCATGGGGCTGGGAGGAACCTCTATTAACGTGGCATTTACGATACTGGGGGTTTATTTCTTGATCAGGGATGAAACGGTTGGATGGCGCACCGCCCTGTTGGCCACCGCCGCTTTTTTTGCTTCGTTCTGGTCAAAGCAGACAGGCTTGGCATATCTGGTGATCGCCTTGGGATATATCACGTTCAAAGATTGGCGCAAAGGATTGATATGTTCATTTTTGGCGGCGGTATTAGGCGTTGCCGGTATTTTGTATTTTGCCAATCTTGAGCATTCCAATTTTATCTGGTGGGTATTTAAACAGAATTATAACCACATTCTTATATGGTCGCGCCTGTGGGAAACGATGTTTCCCATGTGGTTCCGCCGGTTTGGCATACTCCTGGCCTTTGTCGTGGCGGGCATGCTCGTGCTGGCGGTCAAATCGCCCAGGAAATTGCTGTCCCCCCAGTTCCTCATGTTGGCCGTTGCGTTTGCTGTCGGCAACGTGGCGGCGTGTAAATACGGTTCGGGATATCATCAGGCCTTTTTCGCATTCAGTCTGCTGATCCTGGTGGCGGCAACATTTATGGCGCAATTTGTGGCCCAGAAAAAATGCGCGGAACTGCTGATTTGCGCGCTCTTGGCCGTCCAATCTTTAATATTCATCGACGATGTGCGGTTCCTTTTGGTTAACGACGACGATAAGCAACGCTATAAGGCAATAATGAATATTCTCGGAACACCCGGCAAGGAAACCTACTGCATCAACGCGGGATATTATAACGTTCTTTTGGGAAAGAAACCCTATGGTGCGGTGGGCGCCGATTGCTGGAACAATCATGTCTGGAGTCCTGATAACTATCCCCGGGAATGGCGCGAGTTTTTGCAAACCGACCCGTGGGATATCGTCATTATTGACATTCCTTTGGAAGATGGCTCTTTTGTATTATATGACCGGCTTAACAAGGCTTATAAGCCGATAATGGAAATACCGCCCGCCCCGCGGTTTGCAAACTCATATTCGATGCGCTGGAAAAAGATTGTTTTCGAGCGCGTGAAGCAACGCCCATAATATCATCAAACCCTCGCCATTGGAAAAACCCAACAAATCAATCCATGAACTCAACACCTGCATTTAAGAGCCGCCGGTTTGATCTGGCTGTCGATACGATCAGCAAGGACGATCTCGAGGAAGTCATTGCGTGGTTGCGCGAATATCCGCGCCTGACGATGGGCGATGAAACCAAGCGCTTCCAGCGGGCGTGGTCGAACTGGCTGGGCGTCAAATACAGCGTCATGTGCAACTCGGGCGCCTCGGCCAATCTGCTGATGTACGCGGCGTTGGCCAGCGCCGGCCGCGCTGGCAAGAAGAAAGTGGTGGTTCCCGCCACCGGGTGGGTCACGGATATTGCGCCGGCCATTCAGTTCGGCTGGCAACCGATCATGTGCGAGTCCGATCCCGTGACGTTCGGGCTCAACCTGGATTGCCTGGAAGAAATCCTTCGGCGCGAGCATCCCGAGAATGTCATTCTTGTTCATGTGCTGGGTGTGCCGGTCAACATGACCCGCCTGTCGGCCATGCAAAAGCAATATGGCTTCAACATCATCGAAGACTGTTGCGCGAGTCACGGTTCCCGCCACCAGGGGCGCATGGTGGGAACCTTTGGCCTGATTTCCGTCTTTTCGTTTTATTACGGGCATCACATGTCCACGGTGGAGGGCGGGATGCTCTGCACCAACGACGAGAAAATTTACCACCAGCTGCTCATGCTGCGCAGTCACGGCTGGCTGAAAGACTTGCCGGAAGCCGAAGCCGCCCGGATTATGAAGCGGAACGGGGTGGATCCCTTCCATGCCCCGTTCACGTTTGAGATTCCGGGATTCAATTTGCGACCCACGGAAATCAGCGCGCGCACCGGCGCCATTCAACTGCGGAAACTGGATGCCACCGTTCAGCGGCGCGTTGCCAATCACCGGATTTACCAGCAACGGCTGGAAGGCGTCGTGGATTTTGCGCGCGGCATCCCCGGCGATGTCATCAGCAGTATTTCGTTCTGTGCCGTGGCCAAATCTTCGGCGGAACGCCGGAAAATTATTGAGACACTGGATGCGAAGCATATTGACACCCGGATTTTCACGGCCGGCAACTTGGGACGGCACCCGTTCTGGGTGGACCGGTATGGCGCCTTTGAGGCGCCCATGGCGGACAAGCTCTATCGGGGCGGTTTTTTCCTGCCGAATAATCAGTCGCTTCAGGACGCGGATATTAATTTTGTTTGCGATGTGGTTTGTGAGGTGGCCCGGCCAACGCCATAAAATGGCAATGGCTTGGCAATGAGAAACACATCGAAAAATAGATGGTAAGGCGCGAACGCATAAAGAGGCAATGAAAACGGACATTTTATTCATTCATCCTGTCCAGCAGAGAAAAATATATCAGGATTTGGCTGATGAATTCACGGCTATCGATGTGCCTCTTTGGGAGGCCCTGCTGGCTGATTACGGCCGCCGGCAAGGATGTTCTTGCGCCATTCATGATGTGAGCGTCGAGGGATGGGATGAAACGATCATGGCGCGGATGCTCGATCAATATCAGCCTGCTTTAATTGTGCTGATGGTTTTTGGGCAACATCCATCGGCCTCGACGCAAACTATGCCGGCGGCTTCGCAGATTGCGGCGGACCTGAAACAGGCGGATGCCTCGCTTCCGATCGCCATGGGGGGAACCCATCCTTCGGCATTGCCGGAGCGGACCCTGAACGAGGAGCACGTTGATTATGTAATTACAGGCGAGGGTTATTCGACGGTCGTGGCGTTGGTTCGATATCTTAAGGGCAAGCAGGCTCTCCATGCCATACCGGGATTATGGTATCGCGAGCAGGGCAAGTGTGTCTTCACCGGTTACTGCGCGCAGATTGCAGATCTGGATCGTGAAATGCCCCGATATGCCTGGGATTTGATTCCTCCCTTAAGCCGTTACCGTGCTCATAACTGGCATTGTTTCCATTACTTCCGCCAAAGCCACGATGCGCTCTTTCGCGATGTGCGTTCGCCTTATGTGTCGCTGTATACGTCGCTGGGTTGTCCGTTTAACTGTAACTTCTGCTGTATTAGCGCCTTGTTCGGCAAGCCGGGAATCCGGTACTGGTCGGTTGAGAGCGTGGTCGCGTGGATTGACGAATTGGTGGCCCGTCATCAAATCCGGAATATTCGCTTTGCAGACGAACTTTTTGTGCTGTCAGTGGAACGCGTCGAACGTTTGTGCGATCTGCTGATCCAGCGGGATTATGGGCTGAATATCTGGGTCTATGGCCGGGTGGATACAATCCGGGAAGCTCTTTTGGCCAAGATGAAACGGGCGGGGATCAATTGGATAGCGCTGGGAATCGAGTCGGGTAACGAACGGGTGCGGAAAGGGGTTAATAAATCGCTCAAAACCAATATCCATGACGTTGTGAAGCAGATCCAGGCGCACGGGATTGCCGTAATCGGCAACTATATGTTCGGCTTGCCCGATGACGATCAGGCGACAATGCGCGAGACATTCGATCTGGCCATGGATTTGCGCTGTGAGTATGCCAATTTTTATACTGTCATGGCGTATCCGGGATCGGCGTTATATCGCCACCATGTGAAACTGGAAAATGCGGCCGCAATTCTGCCGCAACGATGGGATGCTTATTCGCAGCATGGCTATGAGACTCAACCCCTGCCGACAAAATATCTTTCCGCCAAAGAGGTGTTGAAGTTCCGTGACGAAGCGTTTGGGGCGTATTATAAACATCCGCCTTATCTAAGCTATATGGAATCGTTGTTTGGAGAGCCGGTGCGCCGGCACATTGAGCGGATGCTCGCGATTAAAATATCGCGGCGCTTGACAGCGCCAGATGGTCGGGCCGGCAAATAATAAGCTTCCGATGAATTCCCGGGGAGACGGAGCATGGATAACGATAGATGCGCCCAACAGCCGGCCATCGACCTGATTGCCAAGGCCAAATGGGTCAGGCGGGAAACAATTCTTATTCATCGCAGGGCGCCGGAAACGCGCTTGGCGTCCTCTTTGTCCCTGGTGGAGGTGCTGGTTGTTTTGTTTTATGGCGGCATCGTTCGGCATGATCCGCGGAATCCTTCATGGGAACGGCGGGATCGGCTCATTATCAGCAAAGGCCATGGATCCATCGCCATGTATCCTATTCTGGCCGATCTTGGATTTTTTGACCGTGCCGAGTTGCTGCGTGTTTGCCAGGATGGTTCTTTTCTGGGTGGAATTCCGGATCCCATTATTCCCGGTTATGAAACGGTCAATGGATCGTTGGGGCATGGATTGGGTGTGGCCTGTGGCATGGCGCTTGCCTTGAAAAAAAAGGGGGACGACCGCTGGGTGATCGTAATCACGGGTGACGGCGAAATGCACGAAGGCTCCATCTGGGAGGCGATCATGTTCGCCGGGCATCATCAATTGTCGAATCTGTTGCTTATCGTTGACAACAATAAACGATGCATTCTTGGCAATACCGACCAAGTGATCGACCTGAAGCCGCTAACCGGCAAGCTGTCTGAATTCCGATGGACGGCGGCCGAGGCGGATGGTCATGATGTCCATGCTTTGTGCCGGCAATTGCGGGAGTTGATGAAGAATTCCGATCCGCGACCCAAGGCTCTTGTTGCCGACACGCAAAAGGGGCGCGGTGTCGGCCAACTGGAAGCGGATCCGTTGAGCCATGTAAGAACCCTTGGGCCGGAAGAAGTTGATCGGGCGATACGGGAGCTTGATAATGAGCGTTAAACAACGCATGCGCGATTCGTTTATTGAAGGAGTTGTCGCCAGCATGCGGCAAAACGAGCGCATCTTTTTTATAAGCGCTGATTTTGGCGCGCCGGCTTTGGATCAACTCCGTGTTGAATTTCCCCGTCGTTTCCTCAATTGTGGAATTGCGGAAGCTAATATGATAAATGTGGCAACGGGGCTGGCGTTGGAGGGATACGCCGTGTTTGCTTATGCGATTGCGCCATTTATTACCATGCGCTGTTATGAGCAAATTCGCGTAAACCTGGCGCTTTTATCGCAAATCAAGCCGTTAAATGTCAATTTGGTGGGGGTCGGTGCGGGATATAGTTATGATGTGTCGGGCCCATCGCACCAGGCGCTCGAGGATATTTCCATTATGCGCACGTTGCCTAATGTCATGGTCTTATCGCCCGCTGATGGGGTTTGTGCCCGGCAGATGGCCGGGTTGCTTTCAAAAACAACGGGGCCAAAATATGTGCGTCTTGATGGCAAAGCCCTGCCTGCTATTTACGACAATGAACAAGCCATTGTGCTGCAGGTTGGTTTTACAATGCTCCGCCGGGGAGGTAAAATCTGCCTCGTCTCGACAGGTTACATGACGCATACAGCGCTTTCCGTTGCCGCGCGACTATCGCATGATTCGATCTCCGTGGGTGTCGTGGATCTGTATAATTTGAAATCGCCGGATGAAGACGCCTTGTATGCCGCATTACAACGCTACGAGCAGATTGTATCGCTGGAGGAGGGATTTGTCGGAAAGGGCGGCATGGATTCGCTGTTGCTGAATATGTTGAACCGTCGCTCGCGTACGATCCGTTTTGAGAGCATCGGCATTAAAGATCAGTATATTATTCAAGTTGGGAAGCGCGAAACCATGTTGCGTCTTAATCAGGCGGACGAACAATCCGTTGCCGAGCGTATTAAAGCGTTGCTTCTTCGAGCCGCAGGGCCGATGCCATGACACGCAACCGATATATAACCCTCCGTCTCAAGCTGATCGTGCGACTGGCGCGCAACGGCAAGCTTACGGTCACAAAGCTGGTTAATGCCGCAATGTGTATGCTCGCCTATGCCTTGCGCAGGCGTCATTCCGCGCGCTATCCGATGTTGATCAACTTCGAGACGGGAAACGAATGCAACTCGGATTGCCTGTTTTGCCGGGACGAGCGCGGGGCCATTTACGATCAAGACCCGCGCGGGACCGGAGAGCCGATTCCCAAGGGAGAGCTGCCGTTCGACGTATATGCCGACATAATTCGGCAGGTCCATCGGCATTTGATGTTGGCCGTACTCTACGTCAACGGGGAACCGCTCATGTACAAGGACTTGTTTCGGGCCATTCAACTGGCCACCGAATCCCGCGTGGCGACGATGATCGCCACCAACGGCATCCTCTTGACGGAAACCAACAGCACCCGCTTGCTCGATGCCGGGCTGGATTTCATCAAAATCGCCATCAGCGGGTTTACCCCGGCCACCTATCGCGTCCAACATCGCCGGGGCAACATTGACCAGATCAAGCGCCACATCGAAACGCTGGTTCGCTTGAATGCCCGGCGGGGTTCGCCCATGCTGATCATGCTGGACTATATTTTATACGAACACAATCGGCACGAACTGCCGCTCGTGCGCGCGTTTTGCGACACGCTGAATATCGTGCTGAGCATCCGTCCGGGGAACATCCGCGGCCTGGAGGAGTCCGAGCCGGATCTTCAGCGGGCGGTATCGTCGTCACGCCGTTATCCGCCGTGCGACTGGCTGTGGAAAGTGCTGACGGTCAACTGGACCGGCGATATCTTTCCGTGTTGCGATTGCTGTGTATGGAGCGGCGCCCAGCCCTACGGGCAATATCGCATTGGTCAAACCGATCTGGCGGCCTTATGGCAAAATCCCCAAGCCTGCGCGTACCGGATGCTCCACAAGACCAAGGGGCGGTCGGCCCTTTCATTTTGCGCGAACTGCACGCGCCTCGGCCTGCACTTCAAGTATTGAACCGTCCGTCTCAAATAAGGACTTACGATCATGACCGGCAAAGACACCATCGCGCGGCCAGACGTTGTTATTATCCAGCAATATCCCATGACGTATTTCGGAGTGATCGCAATCGAGGCGCACCTTAGGCAAGCCGGGTACCGCATGGAAGTGCTTATTGATGCTTTCGAAAACAATTTGATACAGGCTCTGCGCGCGCTCAATCCAAAGATCGTCGGCTTTTCGGTTTTCTCCACGGAACATTCTTGGCTGGTAACGACTGCCAGGCGAGTGCATCAGGCATTCCCGGACACCAAGATCATTGTTGGAGGAGTGCACGCCATGGTTTTTTCCGAAATGATACTGGCTGATACGGAAGCGCAAATGGTGTGCTTCAGCGATGGAGAAAATGTTCTTATTGACGTCATCAATGAACTCGGCAAATCGAAGCCGGATTGGTCGTCCATCAACAACATCGCTTATAAAACCGAAACGGGGCGGATATTCAAAAATTCCCAGGCGCCCCTCGTTCAATATAAGGACGATGTGATTGAAGAAAGAGATGTTTACTTTAAAAGATATCCCGCTTTGGCCCAGGACACCATCTGCTACTTCATTTCAAGCAGAGGATGCCCGTTTTCCTGCAGTTTCTGTTACAACAGTTATCTAAGGAAATCCATCGGCAAAACAGGATACCTGAGACGCAAGAGCCCCGGAAACTTTTTGCAGGAAATAATGCGCACAATAAATAAATTCGGGGCTCCCAGCATCTTTTTTATTGACGATCTTTTCACTTTTGACAAAGCCTGGCTGAGGGCGTTTTTGCCGCAATACAAGGCAAAGGTCGGCCTTCCGTTCGTTTGCATGACAAGAGCTAAAATATTGGATGAGGAAACGGCGGAAATGTTGGCTGTTGCTGGCTGCCATTCGGCGTCTTTCGGCATAGAAACGGGTAACGAACAGCTGCGAAAGACCGTTTTGAACAAACCCATTTCGAACGAAGAAATGATTGCGTGCAGCAATCTTCTCGGAAAACATGGCATTACCGTGCGAGCCAGCAGTATGTTTTGTCTGCCGGACGAAACGGTTGAAAATGCCCTGGAAACCGTTGAATTGAATATCGAATGCAAGGTCGACCTGGCGGCCTCGATGCTGTTAATCCCCTATCCCGAAACCGCCATTGTCAAATACATGCAAGGCAAGAAGCTCATATCCGCGAATTATTCTTTGCGCGATATCCCTGTGCTCGCCTATAAGACCAGCGTTTTGAATATGCCCGATAAAAAGAAGATCATGAATGTTCATTTTCTTCTTTATTATTTCGTTAAATACCCGTGGCTATTCAAAAAATTCAAGGGAATTATCCGCATTGAGGGTCTCAATCCCTTGTTTTATATCCTTTTCCTTCTGGGCTGTTTTATTCGGAATAAGAATGAAAACAGGCTTAGTTGGGGCCAGACGCTTACATATGCCTGGCATAAACGGAGCCTTATGTTCCAAAGCAAAGCCCGTCGGACCGTATGACGGCAGGCGGAGTTTGGGCAGCGGCTGCGAGGAATAATTGCCAATAAATCGGTTGTCAGGGGGCGCGCCCGGTCGAGCTTTTGGCCGGGACCTCCGCCGAATCGTTCCCGCCGATCTCTTCCGCAATAATGAAATGCGGGCGTTTTTTGACTTCCTTGTGAATCACGCCGATATAAATGCCCAGGATGCCCATCATGAAGAGAATCGCCCCTCCCATGAGCAGTTGAACGGCCAATAACGTCTCCCAGCGTGACATCGGGTGTCCCATCAGGAATAAAACGAACAACACGGCCAGATAAAGTAACGAAGCGAGCGAAATCAGGAAGCCCATGATCAGCCCGCTATACAAGGGTAAATCCGAGAATCGCGTCAACCCCCGGATAAATTCCTTGTAGGGGTTGATGCTGTGCCAAAGGGAAAACTTCGTGGCGCCCGCATGCCGCGCATCGCGCTCGTAAAAAACCTGGACCTGCTTGAAACCCACCCAGGCCACCAGGCCGCGCATGAACGGATCGTATTCGTCCAGCTTCAGGAGTTCGTTTAATGCCCGGCGCGAAATCAATTTGAAATCCCCGGAATTCACGGGGATCTGAATGTCGGCGATGCGATTGATGATCTCATACGCCAGGCGTGTCAGTCCCATTTTCATCGGACTTTCCCCCAGCCGTTTGGTCCGGGTGGTGTGTACGATGTCGGCCCCTTCCTTCCAGCGCGCCAACAGGGTTGGGATTAATTCGGGCGGGTCCTGAAGGTCGCAGTCCATGTATATCACGGCGTCGCCGTGTGCGTGACGCAACCCCGCCAACACGCACGGCGTGGTGCCGAATCGCCGCGAAGTCGTCAGGATTGTAATGCCGGGATCGTGTTCCCGATGTTGCAACAACACGTCGCGCGAGCGGTCCGTCGAGCTATCGTTTACGAAAATATATTCATGCCGGTAAGGCAGATTCCGAAAGACTTCCTCCAATCGGTGGATCAACTCGGGAAGCACGGCCTCCTCGTTGCGAAACGAAAATACAATCGAAACCAACTCCATGTTGTATATCCTTTGAGTCAGTTGCCAAAGTTCCGGAAAATACGGCCACGATGAAACGTGGCCCTCCATCACCTGTGAAAACCGCCTGCTTCCAAAAGCGGAGGGACGCGCTCCGTCGCGTCCGCGAGACTTGTGCAATTAGCCCTGCCATCAGACAGTGGCGCCGATTCGTTCTTCCGGTTCATAAAAAATGATCTGCGACCCCAGCGATTCGAACACGAACGGCACATGCAGTAAATTGCCCATGGCTTTCAACAGTTCGCCCTGCCGCTCCGGCTCAACGAAAAAGAGCATGAATCCGCCGCCGCCCGCGCCCAACAGTTTGCCGCCCAGCGCTCCGGAACGCATCGCTTTGGCGTAAATCTCGTCAAGATGGGGACTCGAAATCTTGGTGCTCAAGGACCGTTTCAACAGCCAGCTCTGATGCAGCAGCCGCCCGAATTCCCGGATATCGCCATCGCCGCGCAGGATCTCCAGGGCCTGGTCCACCATGGCGCGCATTGTTTGCAACTCGTCCCGCTTGTTGGGAATGTTTTTGATTTGTTCGGCGGCGATTTCCGAGGCATGCCGGGAAAATCCGGTGAAAAACAGCATTAAATGCGCCGCCAGTGTATGAATCCGCGCCGGTCGCAATGTCAGCGGCTGGACGAGAATCCGGTCGCCCGGTTCGAAACGGATGAGATTTAAGCCCCCGAATGCGGCGGTCATCTGGTCCTGCGAGCCGACGTTTTCCGCAATCAGGTCGCGTTCGACGCGAATCGCTTCCAGGGCAAGCTGAAGCCGCGTGGGCATTTCGCCGCGTAGGGCGTGCAACGCGTGCAAAAGTCCGACTGTGAACGATGAACTTGATCCCAATCCGGCGCGGGCCGGCAGGTCGCCGTCGTGATGAATTTCCAGTCCGTGCTGAATCTGCATAAACTTGATGCACTCGCGCACGGCAGGGTGCTTGATATGATCGGTTTCCCGAACATCTTCAATGACCGAATAAACGATACGATGCTTATGCCTGAAAAAAGGAGGCAGGTTGCGGCAGGTGATGTAGCAATAGTGATTGATGCTGGTGGCCAGCACGGCCCCGCCGTTTTCGTTATACCACGCTGGGTAATCCGTGCCGCCCCCGAAAAAAGAAATGCGGTATGGTGTGCGACTGATTAACATGGCTATCCGATTGACCCTCCCAACGGGTATGGGCTGCGCCTATTCCACCCATCACGTGCGGTTACCATAAAGCCGATTGCTTTATTTGTCAATTCAGGAATATTCAGGAATATTCTTTCTTGAAAATGAACATGTTATGTATCCATTGAGAATCGGTGGTTTGCCGGAATACGCCGTGGGTTTATCCTTTGCGTCTTGATTCAGACCCGGCAAAATGACAAAATGAACCTGACTTATCAATGACCCGGATATCCGCACGGTGCAGGACCTGCTGGGACACGCCGATATTTCAACGACTCAAATTTATTTGCACGTGATCAAAAAGCCGGGAATTGGCGTTAAAAGCCCGCTGGATGGATGAGGGAGAATTATCCCAATGCGCCTCGGAAATCCCATTATATGGATGATAGCATGTCTTGCTCCCGTAATCGGCCTTTGGGCGCCCACCTTCGCTACGGCTACAGCGGACAAGTCGAATGTCAAGAACCCTGCCGCGGCCGTCAAGGTCCTGACCGCCGCCCCGACCCGTGTCGTCTGGTGCCAGGATGCCGGCAACGGTTCGGATGCGGGGGCTGAAGGCGACCATCTACGCCTGATGGGCTTCGATACGGAAGACGGCCGGGGCGAGCGGACCATTCTTTCGAAGCTTTCCAATTACGCCAAGCCCCTGCTCGTTCCCCGTGGGGATCGCGTGGTCTTTTCCAATCGGCGGGAACAAAAAACATACACAGTCAACTGGGATGGGGCCGGCCTGCGCCCGGTAACGGATGGCTTTGCGCTGGCCGCCTGGGAGGACCAGCAGAACAGCAATGTGTGGGTGTACGTCGGCACGACGGCTACGAACGCCGAGTCCATGTGTCGCGTTCGGCGGCATTTGCTTGACCAGCCGTTCGTCAGCGAGCTGGTGTGGGATAAAACGCCGGTTGATATTGACAATTTTCAGTTGTCCGCCGACGGCCACCGTTCCAGCGGCCAGTTTCCCTGGCCGGTCTGCGGCATTCTGGAACTTCCCAATGGCGTGGCAAAAAGGTTCGGCGGCGATGGGTGTTGGCCCTCCCTGGCGAGCGATAACAGCTATCGCCTCTGGATTTTTGATGGCGCGCATCGGAACCTGACGCTCTTCGATTACGCGACCGGCCAGCGCTGGGTGGTGAACATCAATCGGGCACCCGGCATCGGCGGGTTCGAGGTCTATCACCCGCGCTGGAGCAATCATCCCCGTTTCATGGCCATGACCGGCCCTTATACGGTGGGGGACCGCGATAACCGCATCCGGGGTGGCGGCGCCGGCGTCGAAATTTATATCGGCCGGTTCAGCCCCGACTTCCAGAAAATCGAGCAGTGGGTTCAAGTCACGCACAACACAAATGCCGATTTTTTCCCCGATGTCTGGATCGCTGGCGGCCGGGCAGCAGGATTGTCTGTGCCGGCGGGTATGACGACGCCATTGGCTGTTCTTGCGACAAACCGGCAGCCGGTCGCGCGCCTCGTGTTGACGGCGCGCCCGGTGGAACTTTCCCGCATCCCATCGCTCGCGGCCATCGCGCCCTACCGCCGGGCATTGATTGTCAACCGCTACGAAGTAGAGCAGGTTACGGAAGGCCGTTATGCCGAAAAGCAGATCATGGTTGCCCACTGGGCCATTCGCGATGGCCGCGTACTTCCAACGGCGGCGCGGGCCAAGACCCAATCCTATCGCCTGGTCCTGGAGCCGTTCGACGAGCATCTTGAACTGGAAGGCCAGCGCCTGATCATGGATAGCGACGAATTCCATCTGCCATTGTATTATGAAATCAGAGATCAGAAGTCAGAGGTCAGAAGTCAGGATTCGGAAACACAATAAAATATTTCATCTTGCTTCAATCCGAAATCAGCAATCCGCAATCATAAATAAAAAATGGTCTTTAGTTCCCATTTATTCCTGTTTTATTTCCTGCCGGCGGCCCTGCTGCTCTATTACCTCATGCCGCGCCGCTCCAAGCACGGCTTGCTGACACTGGTCAGCTACGTGTTTTACGGCTGGGCTAATCCGCTCTTCATGGTCCTAATGCTGGTCTCGACACTCATAGACTACATTGTAGGACTGGTCATCGCCTGCAACGGGTTCCGCTGGCGAGCACCGGAACGGCCGCTCGAAGCCGGCGTGGTCCACACGCGCCTTCAGCGCGGTGCACTGGTGGTTTCGATCTGCTCAAACCTGTCCTTGCTGGGTTTTTTCAAGTATTTCAATTTTGCGATGGATAATATTGATGCCCTGGCGCAGTGGCTGGGATTACCGGGGCTGGGGGTTGTCCTGCGCGTAACGCTCCCGTTGGGCATCAGCTTTTACACCTTCCAGTCCATGAGTTATACGATAGATGTTTATCGCGGACAGGCGAAGGCCCTGCTCAATTTCACGGATTTTGCCTGTTTCGTTTCCATGTTCCCCCAGCTCGTGGCTGGACCAATCATCCGGTTTTCCGAAGTGGCCGATCAACTACAATCACGCACCTACACGATCCAGAAATTCGCGCGCGGGGTGGCGTTTATCAGCCTGGGGCTGGCCAAGAAAATCCTGCTGGCCAATCCCTGCGGCAAGATCGTGGAAGTGGCGTTTAATGCCGATACCCTCGGCGTGCTGGATGCCTGGTATGGCATTGTGGCCTATGCCTTCCAGATTTATTTCGACTTCAGCGCTTACTCGGACATGGCCATCGGCCTGGGGCTCATGCTGGGGTTCGTGTTCCCGAAAAATTTCGATTCGCCGTATCTTTCCGAATCCATCACGGAGTTCTGGCGCCGCTGGCACATCTCGCTCTCATCCTGGCTCCGTGATTATCTCTATATCCCGCTGGGCGGCAACCGCCTGGGTCCCGTGCGCACCTACGTCAACCTGGCGCTGGTCATGCTGTTGGGCGGATTGTGGCATGGGGCCTCGTGGAATTTTGTGATCTGGGGCGGCATCCATGGCGCCCTGCTGGGAGCCGAACGCGTAATGGGGAAGCACAGTTTCTATCACCGCCTGCCCCGCGTCCTGCGCATCGCCCTTACGTTTTTGATCGTACTGATCGCCTGGGTCTTTTTCCGGGCGCCGGATTTGCCCAGCGCCCTCCAGTACCTCGGCCGTATGCTGGGGTTCGGCGCCGCCACGATCAATGCCGAATTGCTGGGCGGCATCCTGTATCAGCCCTATTACCTGGGTGTGTTTGGCCTCGCTGCGGCGGTCACGTGGCTGGCGCCGCAGACCTGGGACTGGTCGCGAACCATCACCTGGCCCAAGGCCGTGGTGGCATTGGTTTTGCTCGGCCTGTCCCTGGCCGTACTGACCATCCAGGCCTATAACCCGTTTATCTATTTTATCTTTTGATCATGAAACCTTCATCCCCATATCTGAATCGCGAAGCGCAGGCCATGCGAGAGGTCGGGCAGACGACCATCCGGCCTGCCGTGGCCTGGCTGTTGGTTGTCGTTTTTTTGGCGGTCATTTACGCTGTCCCGCTTATTCAGCAGGTCCACAATGTGCGCGCGCATTTGGCGGGAACGCATGGCCATCCCGACTCTTCAAGAGGTCGGGATTACGACATGTTCCGCCGTCTGCCCGCGGCATTTGCTGTGCTGGCCCATACCCCGGGATCGCCGCTGGCGCGGGTCTTTGCGGCCAATCGCCGGCTCCTGCAGGATATACACTCCTTTGAGGACACGCTGGAGGATGAATCCGTTGTCAACCGAAGTGTGCGGCCGCCCGTTCAATATGTCCTCGCACACTGGCTGGGAGCCGGCAACGAAAAAGCCTATTGCGGCGTACAGCCTTGGCTCTTTTACCGCGCCGATGTGGATTATCTGACCGGCCCGGGATTTCTAAACCCCGTTCAGCTTGCGCGCCGTGCCGCCGGCGGCAATGAATGGATAAGTGCGCCTCAGCCCGACCCGCTTCCGGCCATCCTGGATTTTCAACGGCAATTGGCCCAACGGGGTATTCAGTTAGTCGTCATGCCGGTTCCCCCGAAGCCTGCCATCCAACCGGATAAATTTACCGGCCGTTTCGAGGCCGGCGCCGTGAGGCTTCAGAATCCGTCCTATGTCGCATTTATCCGCGATTTGAAACAAGCCGGGGTGAAGGTGGCGGATGTGACGTTTGCCTTGGCCGGTGTGCTGTCGGGCCGCGGTAAAGAAGGTGACGCGTACCTGGTCACCGATACTCACTGGCGCCCGGAAGCCGTGGAATTTGCCGCCCGGCATCTCAAGCAATATATTGACCGGAATCTTCAATTATCGCCACACTCCGGGGACGGCTATCGCGCTCAAGCCGCCGGCGTTACCAATCGCGGCGACCTTGCCGTCATGTTACGCCTGCCGGCATGGGCGCGCGGTTACCCGCCGGAAGCGGTGGGCTTGCGCCAGATTCTGACCGCGCGCGGCGCATACTGGCGTCCGGACGAGACTTCCGACGTGTTGGTGCTGGGCGACAGCTTCTGCAATATTTATTCGCTGGATGCCATGGGCTGGGGCGAGAGCGCCGGGCTGATCGAGCAATTGAGTTTTGAACTCCAGCGGCCGTTGGATTGTCTGGTGATCAACGATAACGGCGCCTATGCCACGCGGGCCTTGCTGGCGCGCGAACTGGCCCGCGGGCGGGACCGGCTGGCCGGCAAGCGTTTGGTGATCTGGCAGTTTGCCATGCGCGAACTGGCCGGCGGCGACTGGAAGAGCGTGGCATTGACTCTCGGCAAGCCCGCGCCAGATCTCTTCGTGGCGCCGGCGCCGGGCAAGCAATTGAGTGTGCGCGGCATCGTGCGGGCGATGGCGCCCGTGCCAAGACCCGGAACGGTCCCTTATAAGGACCATATCGTGGCCGCGCACATTGTGGATGTCGAATGCGGCGAGCAGGCCATTAACGGCAACCAGGCACTGGTTTATTTTCAGAGCATGCGCGATAATGTCTGGACATCCGCCGCCCGCCTGCGGCCCGGCGATCCGGTCATGTTGCTCTTACGCTGCTGGGCGGACGTGGCTTCCAGCTACGAACGCATCAACCGCACGGAACTCCCCGATGCCGCCCTCCAACTGGCCGAACCCTGCTGGGGGGTAGAACTGATACCCACCGTTGTAATGCCTCAGTTATGAGGGCTGATTGTCATTCCCAACCTGATCGGGAATCCAGAAAAATCAATGCTGGATTCCCGCTTTCGCGGGAATGACAGCATTGACGTTCACAACCTACCCGCGTAACCCGGCATTACCCACCGTTCGCTAAAAATGTTGACGGGGTGCATCGCATCGTTTAATATCTACTTTCAGATAGGCAGTTGTTATGCGTGCATGGGTTTTATAACGAACCATCTTCAAGGAGGGCGCATCATGAATCGGACAACATCGTGGCTTAGGAGGACGGCGATTGGAATGCTGGCGTCGACGGCATGCCTCGGCTTAACCGCTTCGGCGCAGACTAATGCGCTCTACCTCGATAATTCTACATTGTTTAAAATTGGCCGGCAGGCGCTTACCAGCCTTAATTTCAATGTTACCACGATTACGTCGGCTGGTGATTTGACCAACCAATTGGCGACCGGAACATGGGACGTCGTAGTGATCGAGCAATATGCTTCAACGATTCCAACTAATTCCGCGCTTGCCCTGCAAGATTATGTGGCGAATGGCGGCGCGGTAATCCTGAATTATTGGGATATGGATGGTGACAGTTATGATTCCGCCAGCCTTACATCGGCGCCTATTTTGCGGGCGACCTTCGGCGTGCAAGCCGCGATCAGCTTTACCAATGAATTGCCTGTCTATGTTTGGCAACCAACCAATTCTGTCTTCACAACACCCTGCGCGATCAATGGATTGATCACCAATGGCGTCACTTATTGGGAAGATAACGGAGACCGGATGGAGCCGGGGCCCGCCTCTTTCGCGCAAGCTTTGGCAGGCTTTACAAATACAAACCTGTTCGAGCAAGCGGCGATTATCGAGGCCAACAACGGCCGCACAGTCTGTAACGGATTTCTTTTTGACAATATGGATTTGACGAACGGCCCCAACCTGTTGCAGAACGAGATTACCTACGTAGTCAGGCCGACCCTGCCGACGGTGACCGCGAGCATGGGCGAATTTGCAGAGCGCATCCGGGTCTCTTGGAATTCCGACGGCGCGACCCAGTACGAATTGTTCCGCAGTACCAATGCCACGAGCGGGTTTGTAAGCCTGGGCGTGCTGGCAGGCACGGTCAGGGTCGGCAGTTATGACGATACCGCCGTAACCCTGCCGGGCACGTATTATTATTACTGTGTCAATGCGTCTAATAAATTCGGGACACGCGGGCTTTCCACTGCCCAGCCGGGTTGGCGGCGGAGCGCGGAAAATCATGCCGTGGGCGATTATGACAACGACCACAAGGCCGACCCTGCGGTTTACAACGAGACCACCGGCGTGTGGGCCATCCGGGTATCCGGCATGGATTATAGTTTGCTTAAAACAACGACCAACTTTCTGGGTGGACCGGGCTATATCGCGGCAGCGGCTGATTATGACGCCGACCGCAAAACCGACCCCGCGGTTTACAACGAATCCACGGGTGTTTGGCGGATCATGCTGTCCGGCTCCGATTATTATTTGCTCGTATCGACGCTGAATGACCTTGGTGAACAGTATTTCTATAGTGCCCAGGGCGCGGATTATGACGGCGACGGTAAAGCGGACCCATTCGTGTACCAGGAAACACTTGGAGTTTGGCATTTTCTACTGTCGAGCGATAATTATCTGGCATATGAATCGCACTTCGGAAATCTGGGCGGGATGGGGTGGAGCATGGACTTGGCGGATTATGACGGCGACAACTTCGCGGACCCGATCGTGTACCAGGAAACAACCGGCACATGGAAAATTCTCCTGTCCGACAGTGGCTATGCGTTGATGACGACGACCTTTGGCGATATGGGCGGCTTGGGCTTTACCCCGGTCATGGCAGATTATAACAACGACGGCAAAGCCGATCCGGCCGTCTGCAACCTGACCACGGGCGAGTGGCGGATTCTGATAGGCAATGTGCTCTTGAGAACGTTCCTGACGTTTTGAAGTATCCGCCGTAAAGAAGCGCATGATGCGCAAACCGGGTTTGCACTCCTTACCCGTTGTGTCTTCGTGAGACAATTTCTCTATGGATTACCCGTGAACCGGCTTCTTTTTTTTCTTATCTTGCTTGCCTTGACAGTCAAAGGAACCTGGGCCATGGAGACGAACGCGGTCCCCGAGTTTGCCCAGGCCTTTCAGGCACTATGCGCTTCACGGGCGCAGGCCGCCGAAGCAAAGGGCACGATGACGGTGTCCGGTCGCGATGGTTGGCTGTTTCTGGCCTCGGAACTGCGTCACTTGGGCGCTGGACCGTTCTGGGGCGAAAACGCCGCGAAAGTCAGCCGCGCCATGAAACCTGACCAGGCGGACCCTTTGCCTGCCATCGCGGATTTTCACGATCAACTGGCGGCCATGGGTATTGAATTACTGATCGTACCGGTGCCGCCGAAAGCCATTATTTATCCGGATGGCCTGCTCGACAAAGTTCCTCTTGACCCCGCCGGCCATCCGCCTCGGCTGGATATCGCCCTGCAAACCTTTTACGATCAACTCCGGGTAAAAGGCATTCATGTTCTGGATTTGACTTCCGTTTTCATGAAAAACCGGTCAAGTCCGGAAGGCGCACTCTATTGCCGGCAGGATTCCCACTGGTCGGGCAACGGATGCGCGCTGGCCGCCACTGAAATAGGCAGGAAACTTTTTGCCGCGTTTAATAATTATCCGAAGCAAGCCTTTACAGGCAAATGGGATACCGTCGAAATTTCCGGGGATTTGTGGCAAGCGCTGGGCGATCCCAAACCTCCCAAGGAACAGGTGCGCATCCGGCGGGTCAGCCACACCGGTCAGAGCGGCCCAGTCGAGCCATCTTCCAAAAGTCCGGTTATCTTGCTGGGGGATAGTCACGGCTTGGTTTTTCATGGCGGCGACGACATGCTGGCTAAGGGTGCGGGGTTGCCCGATCAACTCGCGTTGGAACTGGGTTTCCCCGTGGACCTGGTGGCGGTACGCGGATCGGGCGCCACACCCTCCCGCATTAACCTGTTGCGACGCGCCCAGAAAGACCCGAACTACTGGTCCGGGAAAAAATGGGTGGTCTGGTGTTTTTCCGCACGTGAATTCACGGAAAGCGACGGCTGGCGCAAGGTGCCTTTGAAGCCTTGATTTCGTGCTTTGCGCCTTTGGGCCTTTGCGTTAAATTTGGCATATGTCTGACAGCATTCCTCGTTTATCCGCCTGGAAACTCTTCGGTGTGTCCTTGGCGGTCACGCTGGGCGTCTGGTTGTTGTTTTCCTGGCCCCTGCCGCGCTATGTCGGCACTGGAATTCCCACCGCGGCCCATCGGGAAGCGGCTGATGTTCAGCGCCTGATCCCCGGCGATCACCTCCAATTCATGTATTATTGCTGGCTGGCAGGGGACATGGTAGCCGGTCAAACCCCGTTGTTTTATAATCTCTACGAATTCAATACCGGCAATGACCACGAGCGCTTCGAGCCGGATGCCTATTATATTCCTTTTTCGCTGATTTATGCCGCCGGCGCCTGGGTGGGTGGCCGGGCCTTCGGCTGGAATCTGGCGGGATTCATCTCCCTATGGCTCACCTATCTGTTGACTTGGCTCCTGGTGCGACGCTGGACGCGGAATGAATGGATTGCCGTCGTCACTGCCTTGCTGGGAATCGTTCTGCCGTTCCGCTGGATCAACCTTTTCGGCGGCAGTCCGGCCGGGTTCGCCATGACCTGGATTCCCGCAATCCTGCTCGGTGTGGATATGGCTGTCCGGGAGGATCGAATCCGAGGCGGAGTTCTGGCCGGGGCAGCCCTGCTTTTGGCCTCCTGGGGCGACAGTCACGTGTTCTTTTTCGGTACCCTGGCGGCGCCGGTCTGGTGCATCATGGCATTCGCGGGGAGAACGGATTTTCAATGGCGCCAGGGCATGAGTTATCGGCGCCTGGCCATGGCGCTCCTGCCCATCGTCCTGTTTGCCGTTGCGGCGCTCCTGTTCCCGGCCTTGATGAAAGGCCTTTATCGCGCGGTAACGGGTCTGGCGCCGGTGGCGCATGCCATTGGCCCCCGCACGCTCCGCGAAGTCGCGCTCTTCTCCCCGGACTGGCGCGGCTTTTTCGGGACAAGCACGCTTGGTATTGCGCCGCACATTTATCTGGGCGTGATCCTCCCGATGTTTCTTATATTGGGGTCAGTCCTACAAATAACAAATAAGTGCAAGCTATTTGTTATTTGTAGGACTGACCCCAAGTTTGCCATTGTCCTGGCGCTTGTAATGCTGGCCATGCTGACGATCATGGTTTTGGCGCTCGGCCCGCGGGGACCGGAACACGGTTTATTCTTCAAGCTGTGCCGGCTGATGATTTCGCCCTATGCCATGATCCGCCAGCCGGCGAAGATTTTCTGCCTGATGCCTTCGTTGCTGGCGGTGGCTTCGGCAATTGCGCTAACGGCACTGGTTCAACTCCGCTCTGGGCGGGCCTGGGCCATCCTGCTGCCGTTGGTCTTTGCCGGTTTAATCCTTTGGAACTATGCCCGGCAGTCCCATCCCACGATTTCCCTGCTGGATAAAAAACAAGAGGCTTATGCGGCGGTGGCCACAGACGCGGCCGATGCCGCCGGTCATGCCGCCCCATGTGCGCTGGTACTCCCGCTCTGGCCGGGCGATTCGCATTATGCCTCGATTTACCAGTATTTCGCCTCGATCTATCGGATACGAATGGTCAATGGCTATAACCCGTTTATCAAGCAGGGCTATTTTGAAAACGTGTTTCGCCGGTTCGAGAGCGTGAACCAGGGCGGGCTTTCCGAAGACCAGGTGGCCGGACTGCTCCGCATGAATGTCCGCTATATTATCCTGCACGAAAACCTGTTTCCGGAAAAGGTCAGTCCATTTCCCGTGACCGCCACGCTTCGGCAGTTGCTGCGTCATCCGCAGTTGGAATTACTCCGCCAGGACGGCAGTGTGTGGGCATTTAAAATCCTGGATGTACCGCGAAACCAAACGAACAGTGATTTTAATACAGCGCGGTTCTCTCGAACCGCAGCTACACCAAATTCCGTTGTAGAGGCCGTTCGACAGAACGGCATGGATCAATCGGCAGCTTTGCCATTCTGGGACATCCTGTTTCCCGCGCGCCGTTTCGAAATGGAGAAAACGATCGCGGAGCGCCGGGTAACTGTCATGGCAAGTGCAACTGCCGGCGGCCGGGCCTATGTGGCTTTGGCCGAAACCAACGCCAGTCTGAGAACGGTTCCAATCCGTGTGGCGGCGGTCTCCAACCTGCACTGGCTGGTACGGGCCCGGGGGCATGGCAGCTTGACCGGGACGCTGACGATTGACGAGCGCACGACCGTACTTAAGCCAATCCCCATTCAAGCCGACGATTGGACCTGGTTGAATCTGCCTGTCACGGCTTTCCAGGGATTTGCCGCCCTGAGCTTGAAACTGGCGCTTCAAACAGGCAGCGTGGATCTCGACCTGAGCCTGCTGACGGCCGGGCCGTGGCGACAGATAAATCCGGGCGAATCCGTGACGTTGCCCGCCCCGATGTTTTTCCACGCCGGCCACATTGATTTGAAATCCAACGGCGTGGTTTTGCGACGGGATTACGATCCGCAAGGAATTGTATTTTATGGGCCCAAGTTGCCGTTGCCCAAGGGGACGTATGAAGTTAATATTGCCTTTACGTCGCCGGCAGCACCCGGCGCCACGCTGGGAACGATCAACCTGGAACAGCATGAGGCGACAGGGGTAGGCACGGCCCGTCCGATTCTCGCGATCCGCGCCGGCCAACCGGCGAGCGGCCGCTGGCGGCAGTATGAAAACCTGCCGTTTAATCTGGCGCTGGATTATAACACCAACGCCGATCTGGAAATTCAGCGTATTACCATCACGCGGCTGAAGTGAATAAGCACGTTAAGCGTAGAGTGTAGAGCGTTGAGCGTGGGGAGGGAAATAATGGCTTCAGCAAGCTGTGGCTCTACTGTTGCTGTCGCCCGCCTGCAACGCTGGGCGCCCGCCCGCAGCACTTTGCGCAGCGATGTGGGCAGGTAGTACTGCGGGCAGGTAGGGCGCGACCTTGCGTCGCGCCATTTCGGCAAATACTCAGATGGCTGAGAGATTGCCCTTGCCCCGCGAACGGGGCTTTACCGCCGCGCGGCAATCGAGTAAAGTGGCAATCTATGGCCCAAATAATTACAGACATCACCCATCATGGCGATCTGATTTGGAACCTGGTGGCGCGGGATCTCAAGATCCGCTACCGGGGTTCCGTCCTTGGATTACTGTGGACCATCCTGAACCCGCTGTTCATGGCGGTCATTTACATCGTCTTCCTGCGTCTGTTGGTGGGACGCGGGATTGCCAACGAGGACATCATCATCGGCGTCTTCGCCTGGCAGTTCACGATGCAGTGTGTCAATTCCGGCATGAACTGCGTGACAGGCAATGCCTCGCTGGTCAAAAAAGTCTATTTCCCGCGTATCATCCTGCCGCTTGCAGTCAATTTATCCGCCCTGATAAACTTTCTGCTGACATTGGTGGTGCAATGGGTGCTGGTGGCCATCCTCCTGATGATGAAAGGCACGTTTTTGGATACGGCCACACTCTGGGTGCCGCTCATGAGCCTGTATCACCTCCTCTTTAATTTTTCGCTGGCCCTGCTGGTGGCCGCCGCCAATGTGTATTTCCGCGATACTCAGCATATCGTGAACCTGCTGATGAGCGCCTGGTTTTTCATGAGCCCGGTCATGTATCCCTTGTCGCTGGTGGAAACTGTGGCGCGCGCCCATCCGTGGATCGGGACGTGGATTACTCACGTGTATCTGCTGAATCCGATGACGGTCATCATCACCGGCTATCGCGCCATGCAATTGCCGGGTGTTGCCTTCCCCTGGACGGCGGCCAGCGTCGCGGGACTGCTCGCTCCGCTGGTTATCCTATTAATAGCCTACATCGTATTCCAGCGCGCCCAACGCTATTTTTCGGATCTCCTATGAACGCGATCGAAGCCAAAGGATTGGGTAAGTGGTATCGCAAACAAGGCGTCGGCTTGCCGACGCTCGTGGGCGCCCTGCCGCGCTGGCTGAGAGGCGGGCAGACGGATGGATTTTGGGCCCTGCAGGACATCAATTTTTCCATTCGCCAGGGTCAGACGGTCGGCGTTATCGGACCCAATGGATCGGGCAAGAGTTCGCTCCTCGGCCTGATCGCCCAGACCATGGTGCCGACCGAGGGCACGGTGCGGACCACGGGCCGCATATCGGCCCTGCTCGAGCTGGGCGCGGGCTTTCATTCCGACCTGTCGGGGCGCGAAAATATTTTCCTCAACGCAGCGATCCTGGGCATTCCGCGGGAGGATATCCGGCGGCGGTTTGACCACATCGTGGATTTCGCCGAACTGCGCGAATTCATTGACATGCCCGTGAAGCATTATTCCAGCGGCATGTACGTGCGCCTGGCGTTTTCCGTGGCCGTGGAAATGAATCCCGACATCCTGCTCATTGACGAGGTATTGGCCGTCGGCGACATGTCCTTCCAAATGAAGTGCCTCGACCGCATCCGTCGATTCCAGAAAAAAGGAAAAACCATCCTGTTCGTCTCGCACGCCCTGGAAACGGTCGAGGAATTCTGTAATGACGTGCTGTTGATCCACGAAGGCCGGCTGATCATGCAGGGGAATCCCTCCGACGTGATCTTTACCTACCTCAAGCAATACATGGTCCGGATCGGCATGCTCAACGTGGAAGAACACGGCACCCGCGAGATCGAAATGCGATCCATCCGCCTGCTGGACGAAACGGGGGCGGAAACCGCCACGTTTAACACCGGAAGCGCCATGACGATTGAAATCGGCTACCATGCGCGCCGGCGTATCGAGAAGCCGGTGTTTGGCTTCAATATCAAGACCGGCAACGGGTTTTATGTCTTCGGCTCCAATACGCAGATTGCGAAAATTCCCATCGCCGCCGTCGAGGGCGCCGGCCGGGTGCGCCTGCGGATCGCGCCGCTGACACTTAAACAGGGCCGGTTTTTTTTGTCCCTGGCCGTGCATTCGTGGGATCATGTAACCCAATATCATCGTCAGGAAGACCTGCATCCGTTCATGATCAAGGATGTCAGCGATGACAAGGGCGTCTTCCAGTTGAACTGCGTCTGGGAGCACCAGCCAACGCCATGAAAATCAGCATTGCCGGTCAGGACAGAACCCGGGACCTGGGCCAGGCCCTGCATCAGCAGGCCGAGGCCATGGCACACGGGGTTGCCAGCCGCAGACTGTCCCCGCTCCCGCCGGAGATCAGCGCGCTGGCGCTGGCACAGGCGAAATCCGACGCCGAATACATGGACCACCTCATCCGCCTGATCCGCTACCGGGACGCGGTCGCCACCCTAGATTTTGACATTCCCCGGAAGCCCGGCTTGGCCGGCCTGGTTATGACCCGGTTCAAGGCGTTCCTCTGGAAACTCCTGCGGTACCAGCATGACCGCATCGCGTTCCGGCAGAATTTGATCAATACTCAACTAACCAGTGCGCTGGAGTTCGAGTTCATCCAGCAGCAGAAGGAAACGGCCGATTTGAGGCGGCGCGTGGCCGAACTGGAAAAACAGGGCGGCAATTACAAAGCATAGAATTTTAAACTAACACACATTCTGGATTCCCGCTTTCGCGGGAATGACAGAATGGATAGACGTTGTTTGTCATTCCCGACTTGATCGGGAATCCAGGATTGTTGTCGCCGCCTCTCGCATGGGCGTAGCGCTTCGGCGGAGCCTGGTTGACGGCCTAACTTGAACAACCAACACCGTAGAGTATGGCGATGCAAATTCATCAAATCCTGGCCGGCTATGCCGACGGCGACGCCATTTCCAACGAGGCGGTCCAGCTTCGGGAAATATTCCGGCGCTGGGGCCATAGCTCCGAGATCTTCGCGGACCCCTCCCGGGTCTCACCCAGCCTGAAGACGGATTGCCGCTCCCTGGCGGATTACACGGCCGGGAAAAGCGACCTTTGTCTGCACCACTACGGCATTGCCTCGCCGGCGACCGAGGTGTTTCTCGCTTCAGCCGCCAAAAAAATCATGATTTATCACAACATCACGCCGGCCGAATATTTCACCGGGTTTGACGATGCCGTGGCCGCCCAACTGCGCGAGGCGCGCTTGGCCCTGCGCGAAGTGGCCCAGCGTTCAGACGCGGTATGGACGGTATCCCGGTTCAACGCGGCGGAACTAAAGGCCGAGGGCATTGACGGCGTCAAGGTGTTCCCGCTCCTGTTCTCCCCGGAAAGGCCTGACATATCGCCGGATCCGCCGATCGTTACCAAGTTCACCGGCCCTTTGAAGAACATCCTTTTCGTGGGCCGGATTGCGCCCAACAAACGGGTCGAGGATTTGATCATGGCGTTCGCCTGGTACCACCTGACGATCAATCCCTTCAGCCGCCTGATCGTTGTCGGCTCCAAACAGAGCGCCGCGCGGTACTACACGATGCTGAGAATGCTGGTGGGCGATCTCGACCTGTCCAATGTGTGCTTTGAAGGCTTTGTTCCGCCCGCCGGGCTTTTGGCTTACTACCGTGTGGCCGATCTGTACGTGTCCACCAGTGCGCATGAGGGCTACTGCCTGCCGCTGGTGGAGGCCATGGATCACGACGTGCCGGTTATTGCCCGCGCCGCCGGCGGCACGCCCGAGGCCATGGATGGCGCCGGCGTGTTGTATGAGGATCTCACGCCGGCCGAACTGGGCGCGTTGTTCGATCGCGTGCTGAAGGATGCGGCCTTGCGCGCGGAGATTTTGGCTTCCCAACAGCAGCGCGTCCAGCGCGCGAAGAACCGCAATTTGGAAGCCGAAGTTAAAGCCCTGATGGCCGGGATGCTCTAAAAAAAGGGGGCGAAATGGCGCGACACAAGGCTTGCCCGCCTATGGCGGGTAAACCCTACGTCAGGCTCCACCCGGAGCGCTACGTTTAGACGAGTAGGGCCTCAGCTTGCTGAGGCCATTGGGATCAACGCCCCTTATTCACTAACGCGGGCTATGCCCGCAACCCAAAGAAATCAACACACATTACCGACACTAATAAACGCTAATGAAGCAGAAAAATGATTTTTTTAATGGCAAATTTCACCTCCCTTACCAGTATTAGCGTCTATTCGCGTTCATTCGCGGTAAAATATTCTTGTTTTTCTTAGCGGTTCCCAACTTTTAAGGTACTACGTTTTTTCCCAGACTACGCTGGGAAAAAATGGTTCGCCAAAGGCGAACAACACTCTTTGCATACGAATTCAGGTCCTGGTAGCCGCGCCGGTGACGGCGTGGATTCCGTCGGAGGCCACGGCATCACCGCCGCGGCTACACAAACCAATTATTCGTTTCGCATAAATGCGAACTTACAACATGTTGTTTTTAATTTTTTGTTAAGTAACTAACCCATTACATACTCCTGCCAATGACGCATGGCCTTATTATAAGTTTGCTAATTGCCGCGCTGCTTTTTGTCACTGGCTGCCGGCCAGCGCCATCGCCAAAAGCTCCGGCCTTCACACCCATAGCGCCCCGCATCCTGAACGCCGATAACGCCCTGGCGGAAGCGCGCGCGCTGGTGGCGCTGGGGCCGCGCGATGCCGGTACACCGGGCGCGCGCCAGGCGGCCGGCCATCTCCTCGTGCGCCTGCAGGCGGCGGGCGTCCAAGCCACGCTGGATGCCTTCACGGACGAAACACCTGACGGCAAGATAACATTCTGGAATGTCATGGGTGTTATTCCCGCCGCCGGTCCCGACTCTCCGAGAGGTCGGGAGGCGGCCAAGGCCCCCTGGATATTTCTGGGATCGCACTTTGACACGAAATCGGGCCTGGGCGCCGGCTTCGAGGGCGCCAACGATTCCGCTTCCAGTTCGGGCTTGCTATTGGAATTGGCCCGGGTCCTGCAGGCGGCCGGCCCGTTGCCCGTCAATATCGGCATCGCATTTTTTGACGGTGAGGAATGCCGCCGCAGCTACGCCGCGTACGACGGCCTGCACGGCAGTGTGCATGCGGCGCGAGCGCTGTGTTTGAATCGGCGCGTGGACCAGGTCCGTGCCGTGATCATTCTCGATATGATCGGCGATAAGGATTTGACCGTCACGATTCCACGCAACAGCACCTCAGACCTGGTGGTCCGCGTATTCCGCGCGGCGGAGGAGGAAAAAGTCCGCAACCTATTTGAGCTCATGCCGGGTTCCCTGCTGGACGATCATCAACCATTTTTGGAGGTGGGCATGCCGGCCATTGACCTGATTGATTTCAAGTACGGCTCGGCGCCCGGCCGGAACGATTACTGGCACACCCCGCAAGACACTCTCGCCAAGCTGAGCGCCGAAAGCCTCGGAATCGTCGGACGCGTCGTTATCCGGGTGTTGAATGGCCTGATGCTGGAAGCGGCCAGCGCCAAGCGAGGAAAGGTAAGCGGCAAGCGGAAAGGGGGTTCGGACCGCTGACCCCTTTTGCTCCGTCTTCTGTTCTTCCATTCGATGTTCGACTCGCCTGGGCGAAGCGCTCTGGCGTAGCCTGGTGTTGGATGTTCGCTTATTCAGTTTTCTGTCGTCCGCTGTCTGTCATCTGTCATCCGTCCGGAAGCGGCGCTCGGCCTGCTGGCGTAAAATGTCCAGTTCGGGCAGGCCCGTGCGCAAACGATGATCCTCGCTTGCGCGCGCCTGCATGTAAGTGTCCCAGAACGCGCGCGCCCGGCGCTCATATTCCGCGGCGCGGGCCGTATCGCCGGCGGCCTTCTGATGGCAGGCCTGAAACAGGAATCCTTCCACCACGGCCACGGCGTCCGGCGGCGGCAGGTCGCCGGCATTTTTCCGCATCCAGGTGAAGTTGTCGGCGATAAAATCATCATAATTTATGGTCCGGTCGGCGCGGGGATACCGGCGAAGCGCCTGCTGGTAAAGCTCCTGGGCCTGGCTCAAGCGGCCGTAGCAGTGAAGGATGACAACAGCCTCGCCGAGAAAATTGGCATAAATCTCGCGAAAGAGGGGCGCATCATAACGTGCAATGGCTTCCTCGTACATTTTCATCGCCTGCGGGAGCAAGTCCAGTCGGGGCGTTGTCACATACAAGTCCGTCGCTGGGTTGAAATCCAGCCTTCCCTGCCGAAATGCCGCCGAGAGACACTGGAACATCATTTGGTCGCAGGCCCGCATGCCGGACAAAGCCGGAGGTGCATGCGCATGAGGATGGCATGAACATGAAGAGGTGTTTCGCTCATCGACTCTGGGACTGGCCGGCGCACCCGGCGTACCGGGTTTTGCCGCAGCCCGCCCGCGCCAGGCCCAGTAAATCGCATGCGTTTCCGGCAGACGCCAGTCGAAAGGACCGTATTCGGCGTCCAATTGCATCATGAGCGCCGGATCGAGTTTCAATTCCCCGCGCAGGCGCTTAAGTTCGGCGTCATTGGGGTGGGTGCCCAGTCGCGCTCCGTGGAGAATAGACTGCATGGCTTCCGCCAACTGGCGTTTGTAAAAGGGATGCGCCGAATCCATGATGTATCCGATCTTATGCTGGTAGAGCCAGCCAAGTTCCTTGTACAGGTTCGGATTGCGGGGATTATAGCGGAGCCCTTCATCCCGCAGGAGTCGAATGCCGTTATTAACCCAGCGCCACCGGGTTTCGGCATCGGGGAATAACACGCTGATGTTGTAAGCCATGTTCCAGGCCTGGAAGGCCCACACGGTTGTGAAGTGGGGCTCCAGCTTGGTGATCCAGTCCGCCAACTGGGCAATTTCAAATATCCGGGCTTCCTGTTGCAGGCGAATGGTTCGAATCCAGAGCAAGTCGGCAATCAGCCCGCGGAATCCGCCGAGCGCCACGGTAGTGAAAGCCATGAGCGGCGGCGCGTTCTCCAGCGGAGCGGCCGGGAGCAACTGATGACGCGTCCGGTAATCCAACAGGCGTTCGTGCATGCCGGCGGCGCCCCACAAGCCGAGCAGGGCCGCCAGTAGTAAAAGAATTAACGGTATTTTTTTCATCTACTCTCAAGCCGTCATTCCCGCGCAAGCGGGAATCCAGTTCAGAAAGACTGGATTCCGGGTCAAGCCCGGAATGACAATCCAATTTTTAATTATTTTTAGGCCACTACACTGGGCTTTTTTTTGGCATTCCGCATTTTTTTCAGGCGGCCAATCCCATTTCGCGGCGGCTGAACATCCAGATACCCAACGCGGCCAGCGTGCCGCCATAGACCAAAGCCAGTATGCCCCACGCCTCACCCACCAGTGCCCACGGGATAAACGCGCCGATCGGCAGGAAGTTCAGCGGCTCGAACCGTGCCAACGGCGGCGTAATCCAGTGGGCCGCATGAATAATGCCACGGGTCGCGACATTCAACAGGTTGACCAGCCACGCCGGCGACAAGTCCCCTTCGGCCATCAGCGCATCCGCACCAACCCAGCCGCTCAGGCCGGTGATAAACAGGAAGGCGAAGGCCGTGAATACGGCGACGGGAAAAGAAAACAGGGCGCCGGCCGTCAATCCCAGCGCGGTGAAAAAGGCCAGTTGCGCCAAGGCCAGCAGGAGGGCGCGGATAAAGTTGCTTTCGAAACTGCTTTCCCGGATCAACAAGCGCGCGCCGGTATCCGCGGCGAACAGGACGGTGGCCGGCGCGCCGGACGTATCCGGCGCTGCCGTTTCCACGTTTTGGTAAGTAACCGTCAGCCGCTGCCCCGGTTTGGCCGGCGGCAGTTTAAGTGCATGGCTGACATGCGGCGTGTAGATGCCCTGCACACGATGGGGAACGGTGGTATCATCCGCCGTAATCAGCCACAGGCCGGCCACCGGCATCTGGCGCTCGATTCGCGATGTGGCGAAACGGAATTGCAGGAAGAGCGCCTCTTCCATGCGCGCTTGTTCCGGTACGCGGAAACTCCAGGATTGCGATCCGGCCGGTGGGACGGCCAACAGCGCGCGTCCCACAGCGGATGGGACCGCATTTTCGAGCGGTTGTTCAGGGGTGACAAGACTGTGAGCGGTCAAGACTTCTTCACGCAGACTGGCTTGGTCGTCGGCCGAAAGCACGGCGCTGCGCGTGGTCCAACGCAGGAGCCCGTACATCAGGCCGCCGGCCAGTCCCAGCATAACCAGGTTGATCGTCATCAACCCCAGCCATTTGCCGAGCCAGATTTCGACGGCATGCACCGGTTTGGTTACCAGCACGTGCATCTGGCGGCCCGAGACTTCCAGCGAAACGGCGCCGGCGGCCGACCACGCCGCGGCGATGGAGAGCAGAAACACCGTCAGGCCAAACGCGTAGTGAATGAATAATTGCGCCTGCCCGGCCGCCGTGCCGTCGCTTTTAATCGCGAGCGGCAATCCGGCGATGCAGATCACGACCATCGCGATCAACAGGGCGAAAACCCGCGAGCGAATTGCCGTGCGCAGGGTCAATCCGGAAATGGCTATGATTCGCGTCAACATTCCAGTCCACGCATAGGAATTTTAATCCCGCCGGGTCAGGGGACCCGGCCTACAAAAAAATGCTGTAGGCCCGGTGCCATCACCGGGCGTATGAATCAGTTACGGTGGAGCCGCCCAATTTATCGGTCTTTCTTGTCACCTGCCAGAAACTCTGCCACGCCTTCCGTGGGCGTGGCGCCGGTTGGCGCCGCTGTCTCCGGGCGGACCTGGCCGATGGTCTCAATGAAAAATTGTTCCATTGAAAGGGTGGGATGATCCACGGCGGGATTGCTGCCGGTCTCGCGGCGGAGCGCCTGCAAGACGGCTTCAAGCCGGTCGGGGGCCAGCGCCGGGAATGTCAGCCGACAGCGGTCATGTTGTTCGAGCAATTCACGGACACGGCCCTGGACCAGGATGACGCCGTCGCCCATGATGGCCACGCGGTCGCAAACGTGTTCGACATCGGCCAGGAGGTGGGAAGATAGGATCACGGTTTTACCGCGCCGGGCCAGGGTCAGGATCAGGTCCTTGACCTGGCGGCAGCCCATGGGATCCAACCCGGCGGTCGGTTCGTCCAGGACGATCAG
>Ga0074199_1000474_pt1 | contig 61658 bp, 47 predicted proteins | sample EPASupsiteSAE347_FD_64528 | JGI IMG/M metagenome (GOLD analysis project Ga0074199, IMG submission 64528) | Bioremediated contaminated groundwater from EPA Superfund site, New Mexico - Sample SAE3-47 | ecosystem: Environmental > Aquatic > Deep subsurface > Groundwater > Contaminated ... | reverse complement strand
GGATTGGGTGGGGCGGTGGGGCGGCGAGGAATTCATGGTGCTCTGCCCGGAAGCCACGGAAAAGGACGCGGTTTCCACGGCGGAAAAACTGCGGGCGCTGGTGGAAAGCCATGTCTTTGAAACCGTGAAAACAATCACTATCAGTTGCGGAGTGACCCGTTTCCAAGCGCATGATTCCGTGGATGCTTTTGTCCGCAGGGCGGATGACGGATTGTACATGGCAAAGGACAAAGGCCGCAACATCGTGGAGATAGCCTGAGCCGGGAATTCCTTGTGGAATTCTCCCGTCCATTTCGGTCCGGTCCGGAAAATTTCTGGAAGCAGGTTGCATACGGTAAAAATGATTTAAGAGTTTAGTTAAAAGTTGTAGGATAATGAGGCGACCTGTGCATGTGTCTGTGCGGCAAGGACAGTAATGATTTCTGTTAGTCAGGGTAGGGAATACGATGGATTGGGGAACAATATTTTTGGAAGATGGGTCTGTGCGGGGGCAGTGCCCGGAAACAGCCTTTCTTGCCGCGAGCCGGTTTTCGCAGATTTTTCTGGATTGCGCCAATGACCTGATCCAGAGCATCGACCGGTCCGGGAAATTACTCTATGTCAACAAGGCGTGGCGGGAAACCCTGGGCTATGATGACGCCGAGGTTGCCTCCCTTTCTGTTTTCGATATCCTTGCTCCGGATTGCCGGGAGCATTGCGCCACCCTGTTTCGTGATATCGCCGCAGGCAAGCTCTCGCATACCTACGAGGTGGTCTTTATCGCCAAGGGCGGGCGCCGCATCCCGGTGGAAGGAAAAATCAGCACCGATTTCAAGGACGGCGAATTGGTGGCGACCAGAGGGATTTTCCGCGACATCAGCCAGCGAAAAGAGGCGGAAAAGCTGCTGCGGGACCAGAAACTGCTCACGGAAAAACTGATCCGCTATTCGGCCGTGCCTATCTTTGTTTTGGACCCGGAGCACAGAGTCACCGACTGGAACCGCGCCTGCGAGATGCTCACCGGCATTGCCGCGGAACAGATGGTGGGAACAACGCATCACTGGCAGGCCTTTTATCGGGAAAAACGGCCGTGCCTGGCCGATCTGGTCATTGATTCCGCCGACCGGAGCGATCTTGGCACCCTGTACACCTCGGCAAAAAAATCCGAATTGCTGGAGGAGGGCATCCATGCCGAGGAATGGCTGGACACGGTGGGCGGGGCACGCCGCTACCTGTCCTGCGATGCCGTGCCTATTTACAATCACAACAAGGAACTTGTCGCGGTTATTGAAACCCTGCATGATCTCACCGAGCGCAAAAAGATGGAAGAGGCGCTCACCCGCCTTGCCACCACCGACACCCTGACCGGCATCTACAATCGCGGCAAGATCGAGGAATCATTGCGGCAGGAGATGGCCAGGGCCGCCCGGTATGGCAGTCCCCTGACCATCCTCCTCTTTGACCTTGACGACTTCAAGAAGATCAATGACAGCCTTGGGCATTCCATCGGCGATCAGGTCCTAAAAGAGGTTGCCGCCACGGTGGGAAAGCAGATCAGGGAAACGGATATGCTGGGGCGTTGGGGCGGCGAGGAGTTCATGGTGCTCTGTCCGGGCATTGTGGCTCAAGACGCGGTGGCCATAGCGGAAAAGCTGCGGCAACGGGTGGAGGAACTGCCGATTGGCGTCACCATCAGCTGCGGAATTGCCGGTTGCCTGCCGGGGGAGAGCATGGACGGGCTGATCAACCGGGCGGACAAGGCCTTGTATGCCGCCAAGCATTCAGGCCGTAATCTGGTGCGGCTGGCCGCCTAAGATAAGGTCTTCCAAATTTTTCGGTAACCCCACAAGGAAGAGTAACCGCAGGCAGTGGTGCAGATGCGCGGAAGAGACCTGCGAAGTGTGCTATTTGCACACGAGCAGGCCGATGACAAAGCAGATGCGGTGCTGCCTGCGGTTACTCTCAGCGAATCTCGTCGCTGTCCACATAGGCATAGGCGCTGTGCTTGTGGATGGATTCAAAGCTTTCCACGCTCACGGAAAACCAGGTGATGGCCGGATGGGCCATGGCCTGTTCCGCCACCTTGCGCACCGCGTCCTCAACGAACATCGGGTTGTTGTAAGCCTTTTCCGTCACGTATTTCTCATCCGGCCGTTTCAGCAGGGAATACACCTCGCAGGAACCACCCGCCTCGGCCATGGCGATGAGTTCTTCCATCCAGATAAATCCCGAGTACTTGACAATGAGATTCACCTCGCCCCGCTGGTTGTGGGCGCCGCAATCGCTGATCTCCCGGGAGCAGGGGCAGAGGGTGGTAACGGGCACCCAGACCGAGAGGATGAAATCCTCATCTTTGCCGATGCCGCCGGTAAACCGGCAGGTGTATTCCATGAGCCCGGGCGTGCCGGTGGCCGGCGCCCTTTTTTCCAGGAAATAGGGGAAGGTCATTTCCACATGGGCTGATTCCGCCCGCAACTCTTCCTTCACCTCGGCCAGCAGATTCCGGAAAATCCGGTTGCTCATCTCGTCTTGGTAGGTGTTCAGAACCTTGATGAAGGTGGAGACGCAGGATTCCCGGTACTGGTTCGGCAGGCTGACCTGGAGGCTGATGCTGGCCACGGTCTGCTGGATGCCTCCGGATTTTTCGCGCACCCGCACCGGATACCTGATATCTTTTATGCCAACGGTATTGAGCTTCATGATGCCCAGATATATACACCATTTGCTTGTCTGCGAAAAGCGGTAAACGGGAGCACGCCAGGCCATGGATGGAGCTTGGCCCCCGGAGGTGAGCTGTGGTAGGCTGAAGACAATGGGGGAGGCGGAACAAACGATGACAGAGACGCAGGTCCGGCTGGATAAATGGTTGTGGGCCGCCCGTTTTTTCAAGACCCGCGCCCAGGCCTCCCAGGCGGTGGCCGGGGGCAAGGTGCAGGTGGGCGGCTTGCGGGTAAAGCCCTCCCGTCTGGTGGCTGTGGGGGATGGGCTGCGGATTCAGAAGGAACAGGAGGAGTTCGCCATTGTGGTCCGGGCTCTCAGCTCCCAGCGGCGGGGCGCGCCTGAGGCGCAGCTGCTCTACGAGGAAACCCCGGAAAGCATCGCTGCCCGCACTGAGGCCAGGGAGACCCGGAGGCTTTTGCGGGTTGTTGGCGCCGCGCCGCCAGGGCGTCCAGGCAAGCGGGACCGGCGGTTGATCAGGAGGTTTACCAAAAAAGAGGAGTAAGGCTCGGGGGGCGGCTTTTTTTCGCCTGCCCATCTGTTTGCTTTGCGTCTGCGTCTCTTTGCGTTACAGTGTCGGTGCAAGGTTGACGGACTCGTAGCAACTCGAAACTTGCTTCAGACAGGTGCTTCGACAGGCTCAGCACGAGCGGAATATCAATGCGTTAAGGCAATATCCGTTCGCCCTGAGCTTGTCGCAGGGCAGTTATTTTGGGATGATATTCAGGAGGAAACCATGAAAAAGATAGAAAGAGCATTGATCAGTCTCACCGACAAATCCGGGATCGAGGGGTTTGCCCGCGAGCTTGAACAGCTGGGGATCGAGATCCTCTCCACCGGCGGCACGGCCAAGAAGATGCGGGACAACGGCATCAAGGTCAAGGATGTTTCCGAATTCACCGGCTTTCCGGAGATGCTCGATGGCCGGGTCAAGACCCTGCACCCCAAGGTGCATGGCGGTATCCTGGCCCAGAAAGGAAACCCGGACCATGTCAAACAGATGCAGGAACATGGCTTGCAGGCCATCGATCTGGTGGCGGTCAATCTCTACGCCTTTGAGAAAACCGTGGCCAATCCGGCCTGCACCCTGGGCGAGGCCATTGAAAATATCGACATCGGCGGCCCCACCATGCTGCGCTCAAGCGCCAAGAACTTTCAGGATGTCACCGTGATCGTCGATCCGGCCGATTACCCGCAGGTGCTTGCCGAGATCAAGGCCTTCGGCAACACCACGCTCAAGACCCGTTTCCGCCTGGCGGTAAAGGTTTTTGCCCTGACCAGCACTTACGACACCGCCATCGTCAACTGGCTGAAGAGTGTGGATGTCGATGCCAACCCCTATTTCAAGTAGGTGGCGCCAATGAAGATGGCGGTATTGCTCTCCGGCTCCGGCCGTACCCTTGATAACTTCCATGAACGGATTGCCACGGGCGCCATGCAGGGGAGCATCGAGGTGGTGATCTCCAACGTGCCCGATGCCCTGGGTCTGACCAAGGCCAGAAAATACGGGTACCCGGTCTTCCACGCCAAGGACAATGAGGCCATCAACGGTATCCTGCAAGAGTACGGGGTCGAGCTGGTGCTGCTGGCCGGGTACTTGAAGCTCTACCAGCCTCCACCCCATCTGCAACGGGCAGTGCTCAATATCCATCCCTCGTTGATCCCTTCCTTCTGCGGGGCCGGGATGTACGGCATGCGGGTGCATCGGGCAGTCAAGGCGCGCGGGGTCAAGGTGACCGGCTGCACGGTTCATTTTGCCAACGAGGTATATGACGAGGGGCCGATTGTGGTCCAGCGCTGCGTGCCCGTTGACAACAGCGACACGCCCGATGATATCGCGGCCCGGGTCTTTGCCGCGGAATGCGAGGCGTATCCCGAGGCGATCAATGCGGTGATTGCGCGGGGCATCGATTCTTTCTGGCCGTAAATCTCTCTTAATCCCTGGAGGAGAAATGATGGAAAAGCGGATCATGTCGGCAGAGGATATAGACCGTTCCTTGCACCGGATCGCCTTGCAGATCGTGGAAAACAACCACGGTGTCGCCAATCTGGCCATAATCGGCATCCATACCGGCGGGGTTTTTCTCGCCGACCGGATTCAGAAGCTGATCCAGGACCGGGAGAAGATCGTGCTCCCCACCGGCACCCTGGACATCACCCTCTACCGCGACGACTGGAGCCTGGCCAGCCAGAATCCCATCGTCAAGAAAACCAGCATCACCTTTCCCATGGAGGAGATGGTGGTGGTTCTGGTGGACGATGTTGTCTTTACCGGCCGCACCATCCGGGCCGCCATGGACGCCTTGATGGACATCGGCCGGCCGCAGTGCATCCAGCTGGCCGTCTTGGTTGACCGGGGCGGCCGGGAGTTGCCGATCCAGCCCGACTATGTGGGGATGGACATCCCGGTCAAGGCCGACGAACATATCCATGTGCGCCTTGCCGAAAAGAGCGGGGCTGATGAAATTGTGCTTGTTGGCCGGGATTAATCTTTTCTCCGTGCCGGCCCAGGTGATACAATGTTGCCGGTAGCCGAGGGAATCATGCAGTACGCTCTTGCCGGTCAGGGAGATCATGAGCCAGGAACCCGAGTCAAGCACGGATTTGCAGCAGATCAGGCTGCGGATTAGGGAAAAGCAGCGGAACTACGCGAGCTATAACCTCAGCCCTGCCCAGAACGACCTGTTGCGGGCGTTTTTCGACCTTGCCCAGGAGTTCGATTCCAACGAGGATTTTTATCGGGTCTGCGTGGCAGCCCTTTCCGAGTTTCTTGGCTTGCACAGCCGGCTCTACATGTTTGACAAGGTCAAGGAAAAGCTGGTTCTTGTCTGCGAAAGCAAAAAAGGGCTGCGGGCAAAACCGGTTGCTGCCCCGGACCATGTGCGATTATCCTTTAAGAGCTACGAGAGCGAACATTCGCTGCTGGTGCCGATTCACTGCAAACCCTCCCCTGAAACGCAGGACGAAGGGAGGCAGCCGCTCAACATGCAGGTGATGGGGGTTCTTGAGGTGTATCCCCTTGAGAAAATCTCCAAGGCGGACCGGTTTTTTCTGCGCAAATACGCAAACCGCATAGGGTACAACCTTCACAACCGTCTGATTTCATACGAAAATATCAGGCATCTGAGGTTCATCAACAATCTGGTGATGGACATCGAGCACAACGTCATCACCCCCAACATGTATTTCAAGCATCTGTTCAATCAGCTCAAGGCCCGGATAGGGGATATCGACGAGCTGGAAAAACTCATCTCCGGCTTAAAGGCCACCCAAGGGGTGCCCAGCGCGAGTTGTGAACTGGTGATGGGCAAGGTGAGCACCCTGCACCGGAGCTTGCTTGAGAACCATCGTGAGTTGCTGGAACATCACGCCAATTACAGCCTCTTTCTGGAGAGCCTGTTTAGACGGGACCACTTTGCCCAGGGCCGTTTCGTGCTGCGTCCCAGGAAATGCGCCATTGACCGGGAGATTGTTTCTCCGCAGCTGGATCATTTTTTGAGCAGGTTCGGAGCCCGGGGGATTGCGGTGGAAAAGCCCCACGATATGCAGGAGGAAGAACTCTTTTTGCGGGTGGATGTCGGGTTGCTTTCCCAGGTCTATGCCAATCTTTTTTCCAATGCCGTAAAGTACACCGGTGAAATAATCAGCCGCAGCGGGAAGGCCAGAAAAGCCCTGGCCTATGGCCGTGAGCTGCTTGCGGATTATTTCGGTCCTGGCAAGGCAGCGGTAAAATTCAATGTCTTCACCACCGGGGAACATCTTTCCGAGGCGGAAGCAAAAACCGTTTTTGCCGATGGCGTGCGGGGAGCACGGAGCAAGTCCGTCCCCGGAACCGGGCATGGCCTGGCTTTTGTCAAGCAGGTGGTGGAGATCCATGGCGGCGTGGCTGGTTACGAGGCTACGGAAGAGGGGAATAATTTTTATTTCATCCTGCCGCTGCCCGATCCGGGCAAAATCCCGGTTGACCAGGCCTGAAACGGAATTGTCGAGGCATGTTTCCCTTAAAGGATGATATCCCCTCCCAGCATTTCCCTGTTGTCAATCTCTGGCTCATCATCGTTAATATCCTCTGCTTTGTCTACCAGTTGAGTCTGGGCCAGGAAATGGAAGGCTTTATCGTCGCCCATGGTTTTGTGCCGGTCCGTTTTGCCGCGGAACAGGCAGGAACCGGAGTGTCCCTTGCCAGTTATGGGCCGATTTTCAGCGCCATGTTTCTCCACGGCGGCCTGCTGCATATCTTTTCCAACCTGTGGATGCTGTGGATCTTCGGCGACAACGTGGAAGACCGGATGGGGCATGGCCGCTATCTGTTGTTTTATCTTCTCTGCGGGGTCGGCGCGGCCTTGGCCCAGTTCTGGGCCAATCCCCAGGCCCAGGCCCCCATGATCGGGGCAAGCGGCGCTATTTCCGGGGTGCTGGGCGCCTATTTTCTTCTCTATCCCCGGGCTCGGATTCTGACCTTTATTCCGATCTTCATTCTCTTTTATCTGGTGGAGATTCCGGCCTATTTTTTTATCGGCTTCTGGTTTCTCATGCAGTTTCTGCAAGGCGCTGTGCAGCAGGTGGCAATGGGCAGGCTGGCCGAGGGCGGGGTTGCCTGGTGGGCCCATGTCGGTGGCTTTGTGGCCGGGGTGCTACTGCTGTATTTTTTCAAGCGGAGCAACGGGAAAAAGGCAGGGCAGGCGGGGGGGTGATTTGAAAGCGCAGTTCGTAGGAGGGGCTTTAGCCGCGATGTCTTGGGGTTTCGCGGCTAAAGCCCCTCCCGCGGTTCTGAGTCAGCTACCACCGGCAAAGCCGGTGGCTTGAATTCCTGAACCGCTCAAAGCGGTTAAAAACCTGGGGCCTCATCCATGATCTGAAAAAAAATGTCTTCAGACAAGACACACGGCAACAGAATACTTGCATGCAATTTCCCGGGAAGCGTGTTCCCAGGCTAAGATGCTCATAAATTTGTTTACCTGATACTCTGAAGATCAGCAAGTTTTGCCTGTCACTGCTCCGAATCTGTTTTCGCCCTTTTGTTCTTTTCTGTATAGTAAAAAAACACCATCTACTTACTATTCACAGGAGTTCCCATGATCAAAACAGTACTTCATGACCTCATCATCATCGGCGGCGGTCCAGGGGGTTATACCGCAGGCATCTATGCCCAACGCGCCGCCCTGAAAACGGTGCTCATCGAAAAAGGGATCCCCGGCGGCCAGCTGAACAACACCGACGAGGTGGAGAACTGGCCCGGCACCGAAAAAATCAGCGGCGCGGAACTGGCCACGAGATTTTCCCAGCATGCCGCCGCCTATGACCTTGAGGTGTTGAACCGTGAGGTTGTTTCCATTGAACCAGGGCGGGATCATCACATTGTCAGCCTGGATAACGGCGAAACCCTGGCAACCCACGCGGTTATTCTCGCCACCGGCGGCAGCCCGAAAAAGCTGGGCATTCCGGGAGAAGACCAGAATTATGGCCGGGGGGTTTCCTACTGCGCGGTGTGCGACGGCTTCTTTTTTCGCGACAAGACCGTGGTGGTGGTGGGCGGGGGCGACAGCGCCCTGGAGGAATCCCTGTATCTGGCCAAGCTCGCCAAACAGGTGTACATCGCCCATAGGAGGGACGCCTTCCGGGCCGGGATGATCCTGCAAAAAAGGGTCATGAATGAAAAACGGATCACCGTGCTTTGGAACACGGTGCTTGCGGAGATCCTGGCGGATGCCCAAGGGGTAACAGGGGTGACCACCCAAAACACCCTGGATGGCGCGACCGCCACCCTTGCCACAGACGGGGTCTTCGTCTTCATCGGTTTTGAACCGAACAATTCCCTGGTTCCGGCGGGCACCAGGATGAATGCCAACGGCTATGTGATTGGTGATGACAAATGCGAGACCAATACGCCGGGCATCTTTGCCGTTGGCGATCTCAAGGAAAAATACGCCAAGCAGATCGTCACTGCCGCGGCGGATGGCTGCACCGCGGCCCTGGCTGCGGCCCATTATGTGGAGAACAAAAAGGGTGGTTTCTGACCGGAAGAAAATCCGCCTCCCGGATTATTCCAATTCTAATAACAAACAAGTAAACCCCCGGCTCTGCCGGGGGACTCGCAAAGTTTGACAGTTCCGGGAATAAAAGGAAGTCTCACAATTCTGAACCGCTCAAAGTTCAAGAAGAGGAGACTTCCCATGTACGACAATCAAAGCCTAAGCCATACAATGTGGGAATGAGGTTGCTTCGATGCAGTATCGAACACGACGGGGCATAGCGATTGGAATGGGATTTTTCTTGATAATAATTCTGCTCAGTGTCCAGTTTGCGAGGCCTGCATTTCTGGGTGATCTTGCGCAGCGTCTGGAGCTGTTGGCCTTTGATATCCGTCTGCGAACGATCAGAATTATTCCCGCCGAATCAGCAGCCAACGGGCCTGCAACCAAGGTGGTCATCGTTGACATCGATGAACGTTCCCTTACTGAACACGGGCGCTGGCCATGGTCGCGAGCCAAGGTCGCGGTTCTGCTCGAACGGCTCGCCCAAGCCGGCGCCGCAGTGGTCGCCTTTGACGTGATGTTTTCCGAGCCGGAGGTCAACCCGGCCATGGAGGTGGCGAGTTTTCTGAAAAAACACGGGGAAGGGAGTGAGGTTCTTGCTGCGGAGCTTGCTCGGTTTAAGGATAGTTTTGATCGTGATCGCCAGTTCGCCGGGGCGTTGAGGAGCAAGGAAGTGGTATTGGGCTATACTTTTCAGCCCCATGCTCTCCAGCGAATCGGGGTGTTGCCTCGGCCGTTGACGGTGGTCAACCCCCAGGTCATCCCAAAGTCCTCCCTCGTCGCTATGCGCGGCTATACAGCCAATCTGCCCATCCTTGCTCAAGCGGCCTTGGGAAGCGGTTTTTTTAGCCTGAATCCGGATCTCGACGGGGTGGTGCGGCGTGCGCCGCTGGTAGCCCGATACAACGACCAGCTTTTTTCCTCCCTGGCCCTGGAGACTCTGCGGCATTTCCTGTTGACGGATGCAGTCAACCTGAACACCAGTCAGATCAATGGTGTGGAAACCATGGAGGCTATTGAGGTTGCGGGCTTCGCCAGCATACCCACCGATGCCGATGGGCAGATGATCGTGCCCTATGCTGGCCCTCAGGGCAGTTTTCCCTATGTTTCCGCCAGCACGGTGCTGGCGGGTTCCGTGCCGGTCGGCCAGATGGAGGGAGCCATCGTCCTGGTAGGGACCACCGCGCCCGGTCTCTTCGACCTGCGGGCGACGCCGGTGCAGGCTGTGTACCCAGGGGTGGAGATCCACGCCAATCTGATTGACGCCATCCTTGCCAAGCGCTTTCTGGTGCAGCCTGCCTGGGCCCAGGGCGCTGATTTTGTGGTGATGGTGGTTGCTGGTCTGGCTCTGGCTCTGGCTTTGCCTTTCCTTGCCCCGCTCTGGCAGATGCTTTGGACGCTTGTCATGGGAGGAGGGCTGGTGCTGGTCAATCTGTTTTTTTGGCGGCAGGGATTGGTACTCTCCCTGGCCATGCCGCTTATCCTCATCAGTCTGCTGGCGACCTGGAATTTGGCCTACGGTTTTCTGGTGGAGTCGCGTTCCCGCCGTCAGCTCAAGGGAATGTTCGGCCAGTATGTGCCGCCTCAGATCGTGCAGGAGATGAGTGAAAACCCGCAGAAATACAGCTTCGATGGCGAAACGCGGGAGTTGAGTGTGCTGTTTGCCGACATTCGTGGTTTTACCAGTCTGTCCGAGTCCCTCAGCGCCGGGGAACTCAAGAAGTTGCTTAACCGCTTTTTTACGCCCATGACCCGGATTATCTTCGAGACGCGCGGCACCATCGACAAGTATGTGGGTGACATGATCATGGCCTTCTGGGGCGCGCCTGTGGCGGATGCGCAGCATGCGGTGCAGGCCATCGAGGCGGCCTTGCGCATGTTGACCGAGACCGAACGGCTCAGCCGGGAGTTCGTTGCCGAAGGGTTACCCCGGATCGCCATCGGCATCGGAATCAACACCGGGCCGATGAACGTGGGCGACATGGGGTCGGAGTTCCGCCGTGCCTATACGGTGCTGGGTGATGCGGTAAATCTTGGCTCGCGTTTGGAAGGCACCACCAAATACTATGGCGTGGGTTTGGTGGTGGGCGAGACGACGAGGGGGGCGGCCGGTGAGGGGTTTATTTTTCGCGAGCTCGATTTAGTAAGGGTAAAAGGTAAAGCCAAGGCCATTCGGGTTTATGAGCCTGTCTGCCGGAATAGCGAGGCGGATGATGCCTTGCTGCGGGAGCTTTCCGACTATGAGCAGGTTTTGGCGGATTTCCGGGCGCGCCGATGGGAAGAGGCGCGGGTCGGCTTCAGCCGATTGCGGGATGGTGCCCCGGACCGGCGGCTATATGGGATCTATCTGGAGCGGATCGAAGCCCTTGCCGCCGATGATCCGGGCGAGGGCTGGGACGGAGTATACGAGCGAAAGGAGAAGTAGCCCCTTGCTGCTTTAAAGGCGGGGTTATCCCGTTACTGGCACTGAATCGCGCGGGTGGTTGGAGGCTTGGCCGGAATCTCGATTCCTTCCTTAGCTCCTTCTCCAGACGGTTCTTCCTGTCCAGCCTGCCCTGATTGTCCTGTTTTTTCCGTTTGTTTTTCTTTCCCACTGTTTTGTTTCTGTTCAGATTTTTCCGTCCCCTGATCCCCAGGTTTTTCCGAGGCCGGTTCGCTATTGTCCTTGCTCCCTGTGTCTTTCTGCGGCGCCATGGCGCCCCGCAGGGCCGGGTCAGCAACGAGAATGGGGGGTGGTTCCGGTAGACGGACGGTGACTTTATTCGGGGTGGTATAGCCGTACTGGCCAGGGCCGAACTGTTGGGTGCCCACCACGGTCTGGCCAACGTTGGTGGCGGTGTAAAGGCCATCAGCCGGGGCGCTGACTCCGATATTGGTGAGATCCAGACAGTCCCCGGCGCAGAAGCGGCCTTCGTGGTCGGTCCCACGGATGCCGATGGTGGCCACCGGGGTTTCGATCTTGACCTTGTCCTTGTTGGCCTGGCCGATGGCGCCGGTGACGGAACGGAAACCTCCCTTGACCAAGGAGAATTTGCTTTCATCCTTTTGTTTGTCACCGCTGTGTTTGTAGGAATCAATCACAAATCGGGTCGAAGGCCGCAGGAAGATCACGCCCTCGTCGCTGAAGATGATGCGTACCCGCGAGTTTGGGCCGGTGCTGATGATATCCCCGGCAAAGACCGGGGCATCCTTGGTCAGGGAGCGGATGGCGCCATCCGCTCCGGCTACGGTAATTTGGCCGACTGCGGCGTCAACCTTGCCAGCTGGTTCCGTTGCCTTAGCCATACGAGGAAAAGATCCTGGCAGCAGGGCAAGGGTAAGGGCGATGAGACTGAACCGAAAAAATCTCTGGAAAGTGAAGGGGGGGGGATTAAAATTTATCATTTGCACACCATGTTTTGACCGGCAACGCCGCCGCCATTGAGGTCAAAGATCGGTTGTTTGGCCAGGGGGAGTTCCTGGGAGGCTGTGGTAAGGGGCACTTCTTCCGCCCGGCGCTCCCGGTTTTCTTCGGTATCGCCGTTTCCGGAAGCAGCATTTGCCTGAGATGAGGAGGCCGGCTGATCCGGGGATGGGGCCGTCTGGGGAGGCATTGTCAAATCCACGATAACCACGGCCTGGATGGTTTCCACGATCTCCACCGGGGTTTCGCCCGAGACCGGTAGAGGCAGCACTGCGGTACAGCCCGGTAGAGTTGGGTCGGTAACGCAGCTTGTCAAGGGCGGTAGGACAACGGCGCAACCCGGTAGGGTTGGGTTGCTAGTGCAGCTGTCCAATGGGGGAAGCACCGCAGTGCAACCCGGAAGAGCGGGATTGGTGGTGCAGTCCGCCAAGGGTGGCAGGACAGCGGTGCAACCTGGAGCGGTCGGGGTGGAGGTACAGGTGTCTATGGTTGGCAATACCGCAGTGCATCCTGGAAGCGCAGGGCTAATGGTGCAGTCCGTCAAGGGCGGCAGGACAGCGGTGCAGCCTGGCGCGGCGGGTTCAAGGATACAGGTGTCGAGTGTTGGCAGGACAGTGGTGCATCCTGCAGCTGTCGGGTCGGTGATGCATGTGTCGAGTGTTGGCAGCACTGCGGTGCATCCTGCAGCTGTCGGGTCGGTGATGCATGTGTCGAGTGTTGGCAGCACTGCGGTGCATCCTGCAGCTGTCGGGTCGGTGATGCATGCGTCGAGTGTTGGCAGCACCGCAGTGCATCCTGCAGCTGTCGGGTCGGTGATGCATGCGTCAAGTGTTGGCAGCACGGTGGAACATCCCGGCAGGGTGGGATCAATGGTGCAATCGTCAACCGACGGTAGTACTGTTTCGCATCCAGCCAGGGTCGGGTCGGTGATGCATGCGTCAATAGTGGGTAGCGTTGGCTCGGATGGTGTAGATGTGGCCGGCGGATATGGGCGAACCGTCACTGTCCCAAAGTTACTCGTTGCAGTATAGGAAGATACTTGGGCATCGAGCTCGATATTGTTGTAAGCCGAGAGGTCAAGGATGCTTGCCGTGACATTATTGACTCCGGCCCCGTTCCCATCCACGATTGCGCCGAAGCCGGAGGACAAAACTACTTGGCCGGCCCCGGCGTCAATTAGCTGGGCCAAGGTGAGGTCGTTGTTGACCCAAAGGTCCACTCCGCCAGGAGCTGTGATTCCGTTGACTGTTATCAACGGGTCGCCACCGCTCAAGGACGTGACAGTAAGTGAACCGGCTACGTCGAGTGAGAAAGCCCCACCGGTTTTTGCCGCCACATTAGTCACATTATGAGCATTGACGTCGCCTCCCATAATGACCGGACCGGTTACCGCACTGATGCCTAGGTTGAGAGCTGTGATAGCTGGTGCAGTGCTGGATTGGGTTATATCTCCACCTGTAAACAACCCCAGCCAGCCCGAAGAGGTACGATTAATGGCGGTTGTTTCGCCAAGGTAGATGTCTCCCGAGATCGAATAGGGATAGCCGGGATCACCCACGTTGCCGACGGTATCATTGCCGATGGCAAGTTTAAGCGAATCGAATTTGGTTGTTGAGGCATCAGGGATCAATAGGCAGGGGCCAACAGCACAGGCGACTCGACCAACGGTAATAGGACGATTATTTTCCATGGGATGGATGAAGATCTCGCCAGCTGGACTGCTGAACATTCCGGTCCCTGTTAGGGTAAGGTTGTCGGTTACTATGCCGACTTCGGTGGTTCCCGAGACTGTGGCGTTGCTAATAGTAAGGCTTCCGTTTCCAAAGTTTTCTTCGGGAGAAAGCCACACCGAACCACCGGAGATGTTTGCAGAGGTCGAAATATTCGGTGCTCCCTTTAAAATAATATCCCCACTCCCGGCGCTGATGGCACCGGAAACCGTGAGGTCAACACCGATCATGCTCAACCATACCTGCTGGTTGGTGGTTGTTACTCCTGTGAAATCCAAGGCGGCCTTATCCTGAAAATTTAACGGGCCATTGAGGGTGCCGGTTACCTTCAGCAACGAGACACTGTTGTTGCCGTCAGGGAGGTCAACTGGGCCGGTGGTCACCACTTCCAGTCCTTTGCCTGTGGGAACGGAAATGGGAGCCCCTGTCGCTGGATCGGCATCCTGGGAGATGGAAGGGCCGGTAAGGACAACGGCATATGTGTCGGGGAAGCCAGCATTGGTGTGCTGTACGCCTTGAAAGCCATTGACAGTTGAAAGATGCACTCCGTTGGCGCTGGTATAGGCAAAGGTGTCGCCGGTTGATCCCCCAGCGGCCTTGCCGGCAATGACCCCGGTTGGGTTCAGTTCTGTCAGGCCGATTTTGGTTCCTTCGGCATATACCGCCTTGCCAGCAAGGTATGCGGCTGCGTTCTGGGTGAGAGCGCCGCTGCTGGTCAAGGAGATGACACCATCGGGAGAAGCCGGGTTATAGCCGTTGAGGTCAGTGGTAATGCTGATGCCGGGAATTGCCAAAACAGTATCAATATTCAAAGCTGTGCTGTTGTTGAATTTGAAGTTCTTGTTTGTGTTGCTGCCATCGCCAATTTGTGCCGCCAGGTTGGTAATGACGTTCGGCGCCGCAGAGAGATCCACATCGCCAAGAGATTGTACGGCAAGGCCGTTGGCTGTAATAATGCCGGCCGCTGTACTGGTGATGCCGCTAGGCCCCGCCACCAGTTTGACCGGGCCGGCCGGCGTGGTATTGTTGGTGGCGGTTACGGCCGTATTAAGAGCGATCCCCCCCGCCGCCGTGAGGGTGATGGGGCCCCCTCCCAATGCATCCGAGGCGATGGGTTGATTGACGGCGAGGTTTCCCACGGTGGTGGTGATAGCAATTGGGGCGGTATTGTTCGAAAAGATAATCCCGTTTGTGGTCAGAACCGTGCCGATCCCCAAAGCCTTATTGTTGATGAAAGAGAGGCCGTGATTTCCCGACTGCATGTCCGCGGCAAGGTTGTCGACCTTATTTGCTTCATTCAGAGTAACCACCCCAGTGGAGAGGATTTCAAGGCCGCCAGCCGTAATGATGGCGCCGCTGGATTGGGTGAGCGCGTCACCTGTGTTGAGCAAGACGTTTGCCGTGGAGGCATCAACTCCAACCTGAGTGTCGATGGTGCCCAGGTTGAGGCCGTCGGTGTCCACGAATTTGAAATCCCCAGCAGTTGACTTACCGGCGAGGTTATCCACATCGTTGGCGAGGGTTAATGTCACCATGCTGCCTTGGGCCCGCAGGTTGGAGGCCGTAATGAACGCACCAGCGTCCTGCACGATCTGGCTGCCGCCGACGTTGCTGGTCAGCAAGCTCAGAGTAGCCGGAATCGAAATCGGCCCAGCCACCCGCAGGCCGCCGGTGGAGGTGGTGTCGCCGAAGCTGTATGTGCTTGCCGAGATTTGGCCGAGTTCTGCCAAGTTGATGTTGAGAAATCCAGGGGCATCGGCTCCCACTCCTCCAACTTGTACTTCCGCCCCGTTATTATACCGTGTGATGGATGCGGTGTTGTTGGCGGTCAATGTGCCGGCAAGGTTCAGATTGCCTGTTTTTATGGCGATGTCGGAGCCGGAAATCGCTGTGCCAACCGGGATGGAGGTCAGGGCGTCGGTTCCGGTTGACACAAGGCTTACCGTGCCGGAGGCGACAGCAATGTCTCCCGGCGCGGTGAAGGTGATGTTGTTGCCGTTTAGTGTTACATTGGCGTTAGTGGTAGTGATAGGCGCATCGACGGTGACTGCTCCCTTGGCGAGGAGTTTCACCTCTCCGCTGGTGCTTGAAATGGCGGCGCTGATTGCCATGTTGCCAGTATTGGTGGCATGGGTGGGTGTGGGTGTTACATAACCGCTGGCTGGATTCCATCCTGCCACCATGGTGAAAAGACCACTGCTGGTAAATTGAATGGTGTTGCTGACCGTAATGTCGTTTTCGGCAAGGAAGGAGAGCGCATTCGCCCCCCCGGCCGAAACACCTGCCTCCGAGAAGGTGATATTGCCTGCGCCAGCGCCGGCGGAATTGGTTTGAACGATGACGTTGTTGGCAGAGAGCAGGCCGTTGATGTAATCCCATCCCATACTGGAAGTGTTGTTGTTCGCCCCATCAAAAATTTGGTCCGATCCCGACAAAGCAAAAGCGCCAGAGGTTGGTGCTCCTCCTGCGGCAGTAATTGTGATATCGGTTGGATCCAGCAGCAGAGTGCCGACACTGCCGTTTTTGGCGCTGGTGTCAACCGTGGCGGTTGTTTCCAAAAGCTGTTTGCCAGAAATCTCCACAAAACCGCCAGCCCCTCCGGTTGCGCCGCCATGGGCGCTGATGTTGCCATAGGCGCGGGTGGTGTCATCGGCCCAGACAATAACCCTGCCGCCATCGCCGGTTCCGGTGGCGTCCGCCTTAATCGAGGCATCCTGGCCAAGATAGGTGACCTGTGCATTTTGCACTGCAGGGTTTTTCCCCTGGTAGTCGCCGCCGATGAGCGCCATGCCGCCGCCGTTTGTGCCGGAGACATCTACCTTCGCCTGGCCCAGCATCCCCACCTTTTCGCCCAGCACCCGGACGTTGCCGCCGGTTTCGTTGGCGTTGCGGCCAGAGGCGTCCAGAATGCCGCTGTTCTCGACAATACCGGCCGCGCCACCGTGCAGGATGATCTCGCCGTTCTTTTTCTCGATGGAGAGGGCCTGGACAAGGCCCTCGTTGTTGACCACGGTGGTGGCCAGCTCACCTGCCACCCTGGCGGTCATCAGAACCTGGCCGCCGTCTGCCGTTATGGTGCCGAGGTTTTCCACCCCGGCGCGCTGGGCCAGGCTTGCCTCATTCACCGCCAGGCCGATCAACTCATCACCTTCAAGGTCGATGGTGAAGCGGTTGCCCGAGGCCAGGGCCACTTGACCCAGGCGGGCAGAGATTACTCCGCTATTGGCGGTGTAATCTCCTGCCAGGACAATGTAGCCATTCTCCCCAGCCTGGAGGGTACCTTGGTTGACTACCTCCGCACCGGTGTAAGGAGTTGCTCCGGAGGTAAAGGTGTAGCGGCCTGCCATGAAGTCGTCATTATGTATGTCGTGGGTGGTGGCCAGCAGACCGTGCACACTGACTTGGGAGCCAGGAGCAAAGAGTACACCGTTTGGGTTGACCAGGAAGACCTGGCCATTGGCGGTGAGGTTGCCATAGATCCGGCTAGGATCTTGGCCCAGCACCCGGTTTAAGGCGAGACTGTCTGCTCCGGGCTGCAGAAAGCGAACCATTTCCGGTTGAGCGATGGAGAAGTTCTGCCAGTCGATGATCGCCTTTGGGGTTTGCTGGGTGATCAGGGTGGTGACGGCATTGGGTCTGATGACCGTGGCGATGCCACCGGTTACCTGTTCTCCTGCCGGACCGGCCAGGGCGGTGGCGGGCAGTACCAGGAAGAGGGCCAATAGTCCCCGGCGGTATGGGAAGTTTGGGGCCAGCCGGGAAAGACGGTGCAGGCCGCCGGTTGCTTGCAGGGCGCGCCGGTGTTGGCCGGGGCGGTTATGCCAGTAATGGAGGGGGGAGGCGAAGTCCCAGAAACAGAGACGCCGGTTCATTCGTTTTGTAAGCATGGTCGTTATCTCCTCAACTTCTCAATACATGGCGGTGAAGGTAACCCAAAGCGGGGCGTCGAGGCCGTCGCCCGCGTCCTTGCCGTCAATGGGCTTTGCCCATTGCAGATCCATGATATATCTACCGGCAAATGATGCGGTTAAGCCGATACCTGCCGAAGCCAGGGTATCCGAGTCGCTGCCATCGGCCATGGGGATTTCGTAGTAGACCTTGCCGGCATCGACAAAGGTGCGGAACAGCAGATCGGCAGGGGCAAGGGATAGTCCGCGCCGGATCTCAAAAGAACCCATGGCTCCCTGGTCGCCCCGGATTTGTGAGCTGACAAAACCTCGGACGCTGGCCGGGCCGCCGAGGCTGTATTTGTTGGAATCCGGCAGGGAATCATTGCTCAGCACCGCTTCACCGCGCAGGAATGCGCTCCAACCCTGGCCGAGGAGATGTTCATAGTCGCCGTGCAGTTCGAGTCTCGGCGGAAGGGCATTGCTGTCGCTGTCATCGGCGTTGCTGCGAAAATTGGTGGCCACCTGGCCCGAGAGGCTGGTGAGGCCGCCGGTGTGGTTGCGATGACTGAAGTTGAGGCCAGCCTCAAGAAAGTTGATCTCATCGTCACTTAAGGGGATGGTCATCATGTCGGACTGGCCCCGGACATGGGCCGCGCCCAGGGTGGCGGAGAGATTGTTGCGGCGGCTGCGGAGGAAGGGGTGGTTGAACTGGATACGGGCTGTTTCGCTTGTGCCTGCGATGTCGAGGGCGGCAAATTCTTCGCCTACATCGTATTCAGCCCTGGAATAGCTCAGGTTCATTCGGCTGCCGTTGGGCAGCACCGGGAAGCCGTAGCTGAATCTCCCTTGGCGGAGCAGGTTGGATTGGGAATGGGTGTAGCCCAGCCCCAAGACATCGCCGAACTTTAAGGGATTGTTGATGGTGAAATCCGCGCCCAGCCGCCATTGGCCGATGACCTTGCGTCCGGAGTTGTCCAACACCGCGCTGGCTGACACCGGTTTTTCCTCCATGCGCAGATTGATGTCCGTGGTGCCGTATTCCTCGCCGGGAAGGAGTACTGACCGAGCCATAAGGCCGGGCAGGTCGTTGAGCAACAGCACCTCGCCCTCCAGATCGGCGAAACGGAGGATGGTGCCGGGTTCGAGCAGATCCAGCTGGCGGGTGAGGAAGGTGTCGCCGTAACCCCGGTTGCCTTCAAAAATCAGCTTGCCGACCCTGCCTTCCACCACCTCCAACCGGAGCACGCCGTCGAGCATGCGTTGGGCTGGGACCGTGACCGTGCTAAGACTGTATCCGTGGGTCTGGTAAAAGTCGGTGAGGCGGTCGGCCAAGCCATAGATCTCGGTGAGGGTCAGTTCCGCGCCCTCCCGGTCGGCGATGAGGCTGCGAAGTTCCTCCTCGTTGAAGATGGTATTGCCGGAGATGGCGAAACGATCGATCCTAATCCGCCGTTCATCGGCAGGAAGTACGGGGCGGGGCGGTGCTGGTGGCTGTACCGCCGGTAGGGAAGTGTCTTTGTCCTGCTGTGCCGGCCTGGGGCGCAGGGTTTCTCCTACCGCCCCAGGGGTGGGGGGCTGGGCCAGTGCGGCCGAAGCAGGCACCAGAGCCAGCATGGCCAGGAACAGGACGGCAGGAGTGGTTGTCTGGCCAGATTGAATACGGGACATCTTTTCTCCTTCACTCGAAAAATGTCATTGCAGTTCCCTTGAGCCAGGGAGCTGGGGGGCTTCTTCATCTATGGGCAAGCAGGAAAAGGTGCAACCATGGTGAGCCACGGAACGCCATGGACAACTGTTACCCGCCGTGTTGATAATCAGCACTTTGTATTCTATTTACATTCTAAGATATTATACTTGATAAAATCAGGTTGCTAAATCTTTATTTGTCTGGGTTTTTCCTGGCTTTTTGATTCTGTTGGCGAAGGGGGATGGGTCTGGTATTATGGTTTTTTGGCGCGTTTTCCCGTGGTGTGGGGGAGAGAAAATACGGAGGTTGGTCGTGTTGCTGAATAACTGCAAGCAGAAGGTCGAGCTGGAGTATCCCTGCTCCTGGGTGTACAAGATTATTGGCAGGGAGCAGGAAGAGCTGCGGGCGGCCATCGCCGAAATCGTTCAGGCGCGGGAGTGCCTGGTAACGCTCTCCAACTCGAGCAGCGGCGGCAAGTATCTCTGCTTGGACGTTGAGCTTGTCGTGGTCAGCGCCGAGGATCGCGAGGCCCAGTACCGTGCCTTCAAGAGGCATGCGTCGGTGGTCATGGTGCTGTAGATTTTTTGTCGCCCCGGCTTAGTCCACCACCTCGAAGCCGATGGCGGCAATGGCTTTTTTAATGTCGGCCATGGGCACATCCTTGCTCTGGTTGAAGGTGGCTTCGCCTTTGTCCAAGGCGATGTTTACTTCGTCGATGCCGTCGATGGCGTTGAGCGCCGAAGTGACCGAGGCCGCGCAGTGGCCGCAGCGCATACCCTTTATCTGGATGGTTGGCATGGGGGGCTCCTTTGAGTATTTTTGTGGTTGCAGGCTGATTTTCTTGGGGAAAGACCTGATAGCAGCATCGCCGTCATTCCGGCGAAGGCCGGAGGTAAGCGAGCGGAGCAAGACTCCGATTCAGTAATTTCGGCAAATTGTTACTGCCCTGGACCCCGGCCTTCGCCGGGGTGACGGTTTTTTCAGTGGTAGAAACTAATTTGTCCCTGGCATAAGGATTTTTTCGAGCGATTAAAATACTGCGAAAAGGCAGAACAAGCAAGAGGGTCGCATGACACCGTCAACCGAAAAACAGCGGTTTTCCATCCGGGGCATGCATTGCGCCTCCTGTTCTTCCCGCATCGAAAAGGTATTGGCCGGCACCGAGGGTGTCCGGGCGGCAGCGGTGAATCTTGCCGCCGAGAGCCTGGAGGTGGAATGGGAGCCTGACCGGCTCAGTCTGGCGGACATTGCCGGGATTGTCAAAAGTCTTGGCTTCGAGCTGGTGCTGCCGGAAAAGGAAACCAGGCTGTCGCTGGCCATTGGCGGCATGAGTTGCGCTTCCTGCTCCGCCCGGATCGAAAAGGTGGTGGGGGATATGGCCGGGGTGCGTGCCATGCAGGTGAATCTGGCCACGGAGTCGGCATCGGTGGTCTTTGATCCCGAGGTTGTCAGCCAGCGGCAGATCCGCGAGGCCATAGAGCGCCTTGGCTTCAAGGCCCATCTGGCCGGACCTGCCGGGGGCTCGGATTTCGAGCGGCAGCAGGAGGAGGCCCTTGCCCGGCTTGCCGCCATGGCAAAGCGTCTTTATCCGGCTTTTACTTTTGCCGTTTTGCTGTTGCTTCTTTCCATGGGCGAGATGGCCGGTCTGCCGTTGCCTGCGTTTCTTGCCCCCCATCACTCGCCGTTCACCTTTGCCTTTGTCCAGTTTCTTCTGGTGCTGCCGATCATCTGGTCGGGCCGGAATTTTTACCAGCTCGGCTTTCCCGCTCTGTGGCGCGGCGCGCCCAATATGGACTCACTCATTGCCATCGGCACCGGCGCCGCCTTTGTTTACAGCACTTGGAACCTGATCGAGATAGGGTTGGGCATGGAGGCCATGGCCAGGGTCATGGATCTCTATTTTGAATCGGCCGGGGTGCTCATCGCCCTGGTTTCCTTGGGCAAGTATCTGGAAACCCGCTCCAAGGTGCGCACCTCGGACGCCATCCGCCAGCTCATGGCCCTGGCGCCGGAAGAGGCCACCCTGGTTGTCGATGAGGAGCAGAAACGGATTCCCGTTGCCGAGATCGAGAAGGGCGATATCCTGCTGGTTAAGCCGGGTGAACGCATTCCGGTGGATGGCTCGGTGGTCAAGGGCCGTTCCAGTGTGGACGAATCCATGCTTACCGGTGAATCCCTGCCTGTTTCCAAGGAGGCCGGTGATCCGGTGGTGGGCGCCACCTTGAACAAGAACGGCTTGCTGCGGATGCGGGCAGAGAAGGTGGGACAGGACACGGTGTTGGCCCGGATCATCACCATGGTCCGCGAAGCCCAGGGCTCCAAGGCGCCCATCGCCAATCTGGCGGACCGTATCAGTCTCTATTTCGTTCCCACTGTCATTGTCCTTGCCATTTTCTCCGGTTTGGCCTGGTATTTTCTCGGGCAGGCCGAGTTTCCCTTTGCCTTGCGGATATTTATTGCCGTGCTGGTCATTGCCTGCCCCTGCGCCATGGGGCTGGCCACCCCGACCTCGATTATGGTCGGCACCGGCCGCGGAGCCCAGCTGGGAGTGTTGGTGAAAAGCGGCGAGGCGTTGGAGATGGCGCAGAAGATTGACGCCGTGGTTTTTGACAAGACCGGGACCCTGACCCATGGCCGGCCGGAATTGACCGATGTGCAGGCAGTGTCGGCGGGGGGGGATGCCGACCGGATCCTGTCCTTGGTGGCCAGCGCCGAGAGCGGCTCGGAACATCCCCTGGCCGAGGCCATTGTCAATGGAGCCAGGGAAAAGGGGCTGACCCTGGCCGAGCCTTCGCATTTCGAGGCGGTTCCAGGCCGGGGTATCCGGGCCGTGGTGCGGGGCGAGAATGTTCTGCTCGGCAACCGGGAATTCATGGTGGAGCAAGCGGTTACGGGGCTGGGCATGGCGGTTGAGCAAATCGCCCATGGCTTTGCCGGGGATGGCAAGACCGCGCTTTACTGTGCGGCGGATGGCAAGCTTGTCGCGCTTCTGGCCATTGCCGACAGGCTTAAACCCGAGGTGCCCGCAACCATCAACGCTCTGGAACAGATGGGGATCAAGATCTTCATGCTCACCGGCGATAATGAGATCACGGCCCGGGCCATCGGAGCCCAGGCTGGAATCAGCGAGGTCTTTGCCCAGGTGCTGCCGGATCAGAAAGTGGAAAAGGTGGCGGAATTGCAGGCGGAGGGGTTCCGGGTCGCCATGGTGGGCGACGGCATCAACGATGCCCCGGCCCTGGCCAAGGCGGATGTGGGCATTGCCATGGGCACCGGCATCGACGTGGCCATCGAGTCCGGCGATATCGTGCTGATGAAGGGGCATCTCTCCGGCCTGATCGCCGCGCTTTCCCTGAGCCGAGCCACCATGCGCAATATCAAGCAGAATCTCTTCTGGGCCTTTATCTACAACATCATCGGCATTCCGGTGGCAGCGGGGGTTTTGCACCTTTTCGGCGGCCCCACCCTGAATCCCATGATCGCGGGCGGAGCCATGGCCATGAGTTCGGTTTCCGTGGTTTCCAACGCCCTGCGTCTGCGCTTTTTCACCCCGCCGGGCGGGAGCCGGATGCAACCGCCATCGGTGTAAAATTCGGGTAACCGTAGCATCGTCTTGACAATTTTGGGAAACCTTGCGTAGATGATAGTACTGGCTGTGGCAGTTGGGGCCGGTGTGGCTTTTTTTATATATCGTGTCCGGTTCGAGAGGAGCATCCATGAAAAAAATTATTGTAACTGCTGTTGTTATCGCTTCTGCCTGCGGAATCTCCGGCGTCAGGGAAATTTGGGCGGAAAATACAACCACCCATGCGGTGCAGAAAGGGGACACCCTCTGGGATTTGAGCGGAGGCTATCTCAATGATCCGCTGCTCTGGCCGAAAATCTGGAAGTTTAATCCCGGGATCGCCAACCCCCATCTGATTAAGCCGGGCCAACTCGTTAAGATTCCAGGAAGAAAAAAGGCTCCGGTCAAGGAGGTGTCCGCGGACAGCGGTATTGGCCCGGTGGAGTCCGGATCTTCTCCCCTTGCCCGGGCAGGATTGGCCTCTACCGCCGAGCCGCTGCCTCTTGTCGTGGTGAAAAAAGATCAGCCTCTTGCCGGTGTGCGGGCCAGGGGGGGCCTGGCAATCGACCCTGCCCGGTATTATGACCGGGGGATCGGCATGGTTACCTATGATATTCCCAACAATGGAAAGGTGCTGCGCACCGGCCAGGGCTGGCAGGGCGCGGCTCTCGGCGAGACCATTTTGGTCTCTGCCCCTGGCGCGCAGGTTGGCCAGCAGTTCGGCGTGTATCGGGACATGGGCAAGGTTGAGTCCTTGGGCTATTTCAGCAAGAGCCCCGGCCATCTGCTGGCGGATATCGCCATCATCGAGATTGTCGCCTCCGATGCATCGCGGCAGGAGGCTGTTATCCGGCGCGCGTATGCCGAGGTGCGAACCGATGACATACTTGGGCAGGTTCCGGAACACCCCACGGTTCCCGCCCGACCGGCGCAGGCCGGGGCGGTCTCTGTCAAGGGGGCGGTGGTGGCGTTTCATATGATGCGCCAGCTTGCCGGACCCGAGGATATTCTCTATCTGAATATCGGCGCGGATCAGGGGCTTGCGCCCGGAGATCTGTTGTCGGTGGCGGGGGAGGATCAGGCAGAGGGGCGGACTACCGGGGAAATCATGATTCTGAAGGTTTCGGCCAATACCGCTGCCGCAGTGGTGACAAAACGGAGCGGACACGAGATCCGCCGGGGGGATGTGGTCGGACCGCCGGTTATGTGAGTTCTGTTGCATTGCAGGCTAAATTTTTTCCAGAAGGCGAAGCCCCATGGATGGTGCGAAAAAAACCAATATTTCCTTGGCCGGTCTGCTGGAACTTGTCGAGACCTCGACCCTTTCCTCCATCAAAGGGACGGTGGGCGGGATATTGTCCCTGATCAGCGATCCTACCGCCAGCTCCTCTGATCTCATCAAGCTTATTGAGCTTGACCCGCCGCTGACGGCAAAGATTCTCCGGGTCGCCAATTCATCCTACTACGCCACCTCCAAGACCATCAGCGATATCCAGCAGGCCTTGATCTGGATAGGGTTTGACACGCTCAAGGAAATCATCCTCACCCAGAAGATGAGCGAACTCTACCGTGGCGGTACCCCCGTCGGCGGCTATTCGCGGTTGCAGTTGTGGCGTCACAGCCTGGGCGTCGCCCTTCTTGCCAAGACCATTTACCGGCGGGAATTCGGCGAGAAGGGAAACAATGCCTATGCCGCCGGGTTGATGCACGATATCGGGGTCATTGTCGAAGATCAGCTCCTGCACCAGGAATTCATGCATCTGGTGCAGGTCTTGGAGGAGAGGCCCCAACCCCTGACCGACGGCGAAACTTCCTGTTTTGGCTACGATCATGGCCTGGTTGGCAAGGGGCTGGCCGAGAACTGGAATTTCCCGCCGGAACTCATCGACGGCATAGGCTTTCATCATAATCCCGAGGGCGCCAGGGAAGAACACCGCCTGTTTGTGAAAACAATCTTCATCGCCGACTATCTCATGTTTGAACAGGGGTATGGCTATGTTGCCATGCCGCTTCCCGACCGGGAGATTTTGCAGCAGTATGTCCGGGATCTTGGCCTGCAGTGGTATGCCTTGCGCGCCATCATTGAATTGGTCAGGGAAGAGCTGGGGAAAATCGAGCAGAAAGGATACCTGATTGCATGAGCAACAGCGCCCCGGGTCTTCGCCAGCGCAGCCAGCGTATTCAGGAGCTTGAAACAGAGGTGCGTCACCTGGGCAACGAGCTTCGCCTGACCAGGGAAGAGTATGAGGATGCCACCTCAAAGTACCTGGATATCTATTGCAATCTGGAAAAGAAGATCAGCGAGAGGACCAGGGAGCTTGATGAGGCCAATGGGAAGCTTGTGCTGGAAATCGAGGAACGTAAACGGACAGAGGCGGAAAAGGAGCAGCTCATTGCCCAGTTGCAAAAGGCCATGCAGGAGGTGAAGGTCTTGAGCGGCTTTCTGCCCATCTGCGCCTCATGCAAGAAGATCCGGGATGACAGCGGTTACTGGAGCCAGATAGAGGAATATATCAGCAAGCATTCCAATGCCCTGTTCAGTCACGGCATCTGCCCTGATTGCGTCAAGAAGCTGTATCCGGATTTTCACGACGAGTTGCGGCGGCGCGGCAAAAAATAGCGGTCATCCATCAATCAGCCTGGACACCGCATCCCAGATCCGGTGGGCTGTCTCTTCCTTGCTCAACAGCGGGACATCCTCCTGCGTGCCATTGCGGTCAAGCAGGGTGACCCGGTTGGTGTCGGCGCCGAAACCGGTTTCTTCCGTTCCTCCGATATCGTTGACCACGATCAGATCAAGATTTTTTTCCTTGAGTTTTCTCGCCCCTTCCTGGAGATGATCCCTGCTCTCGGCGGCAAAGCCGACGAGCAGCGGGAACTTCGCGGAGTCGCGCTTGCGTTTCCCCAAATCCTTCAGGATGTCCGGGTTGGCGACGAGCGGCAGGGAGAGGGCGGCCTCTCCTTTCTTCACCTTGTGGGGCTGGGGCTCGGTGGGCCGGTAGTCGGAAACCGCCGCGGCCTTGACGACAATGGTCGCCGTATCGAGGCAGTCCATGACCTGCGCCTGCATCTCAGCCGCGGTGTTTACTTGGATGCGCCGGACTCCCGGCGGGGCGGCCAGGGTGGTGGGCCCGCTGATCAGGGTGACCGTCGCCCCCCGTTGTCTGGCCGTGGCCGCCAGGGCATAGCCCATCTTGCCGGTGGAGGGATTGCTCAGGAAACGGACCGGATCAAAGGATTCCCGGGTGGGGCCGGCGGTGATGAGTACCTGTTCGTTGGCAAGATCCTGGGGGGCAAAGGCGGTGAAAATGGCCTGCCGCACGTTTTCCCACTCTGTCAGGCGACCGGGACCTTCGTCGCCGCAGGCCATTTTCCCGCAATCGGGCTCGATTACCTGATAGCCGTATGATCTGATGGCGGCAAGGTTTGCCTGGGTGGCCGGATGCTGGAACATGACGCTGTTCATGGCCGGGCAGACCAGGATTGGCCCGGAGGAGGCCAGGGCTATGGTGGCCAGCAGGTTGTCGGCCAAGCCATGGGCCAACCGGGCAATGGTCTGGGCCGAGGCCGGGGCGATGAGCAGCAGATCATGCTCCTTGGCCAGGCTGATGTGGGGAATGGTTTCCGGCGCCTCGGCGGCGAACATCCCGGTGTGCACCGGATTGCCGGAAAGGGCCGCCATGGTCAGGGGGGTGATGAACCGGCAGGCAGCCTCGGTCATGACCACGGTAACCTGGCAGCCTTCCCGGCGCAGGGCGCGAACCCAGTCCGCCACCTTGTAGGCGGCAATGCTTCCGGTAATCCCGAGAAGAATCTTTTTATCGGTTAAAAGAGACATGGGTGCGCGTTGTCCGAGTCTTTACATGCCGGAGCCGAAGGGGTTTGCCGACTTGGAACCGCTCGCGGACATGTCTTCCGCGACATAGATGGCAATCTCCGTGCGCATGAGCAGTTTATTCTCGGAGAGGACAATGGTGCAGGTCTTGTTCGGTTTGATGAAAGCGAGCAACACGTTTTTATACCTGGTTGAGCCCGCGAGCTTCCAGCCATTTCTGGGCATGTTGTTGCTGAAAAAATCGGCGGCCGAGGTGATATCCACCCGGCCGTTGTATTGCAGCACCCCGCCGGCAAAGGAGTCGGTGCGGACGATCATGCTTTTTTCCCGGTCCCAGTCGAACTCGCTGGGGATCAGGATGTCGGAAAATTCATTGGCCCGATAGGGCTGTTCCGCGGAAGAAGCGGCAGTGGAGGCAAAGGGATCCGAGGACTGCGCTTGGTCGGTGCTGGCGCCCATGCCCAATTCGGCGCAGCCGCTCAGGGCGGCAAGGCTGGTAAGGGCAAGAAGGCTTGAGAGGAGAACAGTGCGAAACGGTTTGCGTGACGTTGTCATGGAAGACCTCCTGATAAGGGTGTGAAAGACAATAGGGTTATAACTCTTTGACGATGAATTCCGCCAATGGTTTTCTTTGTGACTGCTGATCGCGCCGGCTCGGGTGGCCAATGGCAATGATTGCCATCAACTCCAGATTTTTGGCAAGGCCAAGGATCTCGCCGACCTTCTCCCTGTTTTTCAGAATCTGTCCGAGCCAGACCGCCCCCAGGCCAAGGGGTTCGGCGGCCAGCAGCATGTTCTGGATGCAGGCCCCGGCGGATTGCGCGTCTTTAAGATCATCATACATGGCCTCCCTGTCAAGATACACCCCGATCAGGGCAGGGGCGCCGAGAACAATATGGCCGTAGGTGGTCTGTTCGGCCAAGCGGGCGCGGATTGTCCCATCCGTGACAATAACGAAGCGCCAGGGCTGATTGTTCAGGCCGGAAGGCGCCCAAACCCCGGCTTGGATGATTTTATAGAGCGTATTGTTGTCCACCGTCTGTCCGGTGAAGTTACGGATACTGCGCCGCTGTTCGATGGCTTCAAGAATCGGTGAAGGCATGGGGATGAGAGTGGGTCGCGTTGTGATGATTGTAGGCGATAAAATTGTTTGGAACACCCTGAAATTTCAAGAAAATCATAGCCGGTTGGACCATGATTTGTCAAACGGTTTCCGTGGCAGTGGTTGTGTTGCGCAAGAAATAAAAACCTGTTAGAAACTGCGGCCAGGGAGGCTTGCATGGAAAAAACAACCCAGAAAAAAGAGATTCCTTTGCCGGCGTTAGGCCACGGGGCAATGCTGATCGATACCCATTGCCATCTCGACATGTCGGCCTATGAGGCTGATTTTGAGGCGTTGCTGGCTCGGGCCTCGGCTGCGGGGGTGACCCGGATTATCAGCGTGGGCATTGATCTGGTCAGCTCACGCCGGGCCATCGGGCTGGCTGAACAGCATCAAGGCGTCTATGCCACGGTGGGGGTGCATCCCCACAATGTCGCGGAACTCAGCGAGGAAGTGTATGCCGAGTTGCAGGGGCTGTGCCGTCATCCCAAGGTCGTGGCCTACGGCGAGATCGGCCTTGATTATGTGAAGAATTACGCCCCGGTTTCCCTGCAAAAGGAGCATTTCGCCAGGCAGGTGGCTTTGGCCAAGAAACTGCAACTGCCCCTGGTGGTCCACGACCGCGAGGCCCATGACGATATCATGGAGATGCTTGAGGCTGCCGGGCCGTTTCCCGCCGGGGGGGTGATGCACTGCTTTTCCGGGGATGCCCCCTTTGCCAGGCGAGTGCTGGCCCTGGGCTTTCATATCTCCATTCCTGGGGTTGTGACCTTTGCCAAGGCCGGGATGCTCCAGGAGGCGGTGCGCGAGATTCCCCTCGGTTCGCTGGTCCTTGAGACGGACGGACCGTTCCTTGCCCCGGTGCCCAAGCGCGGCAAACGCAACGAGCCGCAGCTCATGCTTTTCACCGCCCAGAAGGTGGCGGAGTTGAAAGGGATTTCGTTAGAGGAGGTGGCCAGGCAGACCACCATCAATGCCGTGCGCCTTTTCTCCCTGGAAGGACGATGAAATGATGGGAACGGTGGCGGAGAATATCGAGGCAATCCGGGTCAGGATTAGGGACGCGGCGAAGCGGTCCGACCGCGATCCGGATTCGGTGCGGCTGGTGGCGGTGAGCAAACACCAAACCCTTGCGGCGATCCGCGAAGCCATGGCTGCCGGGCAGATGGTGTTTGGCGAGAACTATTTGCAGGAGGCCGAAGATAAGGTCGCAGCCCTTGGCCAGGGTGTGATCTGGCATTGCATCGGGCACTTGCAGTCCAACAAGGCCCGGATCGCGGCGGAGATTTTTGATTGCATCGAAACAATCGACCGGCTCAAGCTGGCCAAGGCGCTGGAGGCGAGGCTTGCCGAACTGGGCAAGACCATGCCGATTCTGGTGCAGGTCAATGTGGGCGGGGAGGCGCGGAAGGCCGGGGTTGCCACCAAGCAGGCCGGACAACTCTGTCGTGAGCTGCAACAGTTTCCCCACCTGAGACTGCAAGGCCTCATGACCATGCCGCCCTTTGCCGAGGATCCGGAGGAAAGCCGGGGCTATTTCCGGCAGCTTCGCTTGCTGGGAGAAGAGCTTACGGCCCAGGGGCTCCTCGGCCTGCATGGGAAGGTGGAGCTCTCCATGGGCATGTCCGGTGATTTCGAGGTGGCCATCGAGGAAGGCGCCACCCTGGTGCGGGTGGGTACGGCCCTGTTCGGCGAGAGAAATCAGGCGGTTTAGTTCGCATCATCCTTGCCTCCCTTTGGCTGTCCGCTGATTTTGCCGGAAGCGGACCGGCTCCCAATCTGGTACAGTAAACCAATGGAAAAACATTCTGCACGGAACATGGAACTGCTCGCCCCGGCTGGCACCATCGAGGCCTTTGAGGCCGCGGTGGAGAGCGGGGCCGACGCCATCTATATCGGCGCTCCGGCCTTTAACGCCAGGGCTCTGGCCCGCCATTTCTCCCTGGCCGAGGTGGCGGCCATGATCGACCATGCCCACAAGAACCGGGTCAAGGTTTATCTGGCCATGAACAGCCTGATGAAGGAGGAGGAGATCACCAAGGCGGTGGAGGAGCTGGCCGCCCTCGAAGCGCTCAAGGCCGACGCCCTCATCATCCAGGATCTGGGCATCTCCTACCTGGCCCGCAAATTCTTCCCCTCTCTGCGTCTGCATGCCAGCACCCTCATGGGCGCGCACAACTCCCTCAATGTGCGGCAGTTTTCCGGGATGGGTTTTAAGCGGGTGGTGCTGGCCCGGGAGATGACGTTAGGCGAGATCGGGCAGATCCACAGGCAATGCCCGGTGGAGCTTGAGGTGTTTGTGCATGGCGCCTTGTGTTTCGCCTATTCCGGGTTGTGTCTGTTCAGCAGCTATCTCGGCGGCAAGAGCGGCCTCAGGGGCCGGTGCGTTCAGCCCTGCCGCAGGCGTTACACCTGGGGTGGTAAGGGCCGCGGGAGTGGGGCCCCGGCCGGGTATCTCTTTTCCATGAACGATCTGGCCGGGCTTGAGCTGATCCCCCAGTTGCGGCAGGCCGGGGTCAGCTCGCTCAAGATCGAGGGGAGGATGCGCAGCGCCCAGTACGTGGGATCGGTGGTCAAGGCCTATCGGCTGGCCCTTGATAATCCTGCAACCCCTGAAGTGCTGGCCGAGGCCAAGGAGCTGCTGGAGCAGGCCATGGGCCGCAAAGCCTCGCTCGGTTATTTTAAGAAGGCCCAACCCACGGACATCATCGCCCCGCAGCACTCGGGCAATATCGGGTTGTTTTTGGGCAAGACCGAGAAGGTCACCGCCAATCGCGCCCAGATGACCCTGAAAGAGCCGCTTAAGGTTGGGGACCGGCTCCGCATCCATCAGGAGGGCTCGGGCGAACGGCAATCCTTTACCCTCAAGGGATTGTGGCAGGGGAAGGTGGCGCTGGAAAAGGCTGCGGCAGGCAGCAAGGTGCAGCTGGACCTGCCGCCGGGCGCGCAATGGGGCGACAGCCTCTACAAGGTGGATTCGGAAGAAAGCCGCAGGCAGGCAGCCAAGAAGTCCATCCAGCCGGGGGTGTTCAGCAAAAAAGCGGCCAATCTGGTGGATCCCCGCAAGCTTGCCCAGATCGCCCATTTTCTGCACCAACCGGTGACCAGACCGGCCGTGGCCAAATCCCGGGAGGAGCAGCGATCCGGCCGTGGCCAGGCTCAGGCACGTGGCCAAGCCCAGGCTCAGGCCCAAGGAGGGGGGCGCAGGGGCGTGCCCCAGGTGCAGCTGCCCCTGGAATGGTGGCTGAAGATCGATGATTTTGAATCGCTCAAGGTGCAGCTACCCACACCGCCGTCGCGACTGGTCATTACCCTGTCCCGCCAGACCTTTGCCCAATATTCCCGGCAACAGAAACGGTTGACCCCGTACCGGCGGCGGTTGGTCTGGGCCCTGCCTCCGGTGATCCTGGAGGCGGATCTGGAATTTTACCGGGAATCCATCGCTCATCTGCGAGGCAGCGGCTACAACGCCTGGCAGATCGGTCATATCGGTCAGCGGTTGCTGTTTGAGGCGGGTGCTCAAGCGGTGGCAGAGCCTGGTGGGGAAAGCCCACCTCCAGGCCGCAAAAAAGGTCGGCCTGGGCAACCTCCTCCCGAGAGACTGTTGCTTTTTGGCGACTATACCCTGAATGTCTTGAACAGCATGAGCGTCCAGGCCCTGGCCGGACTTGGGCTTAACAATGTCCAGCTGGCCATTGAAACGGATCGCCAGAACCTGTTCGATGTCCTTGGCCACAAAAACGCGCTGCCCATGGGCATGACCATTTACGGTCTCCCTCCGCTTTTTACCGCCCGCCTGGCCTCTCCGTTATTCAAATACGACCAGCCCCTGGTCAGCCCCAAAGGCGAGGTGATCGTTCTCAAACAGTGCTGGGGCCAGACCGTGGCCGTGGCCGATCAGCCTTTTTCCCTGTTGCCGTACAGCCCCGAGCTTGCCGGTCGAGGGGTCGCTTACGGGGTGGTTGATCTCTCCCACATGCGGCCTAAGCCCGACGATCTGGTTGCCGCCTTCCGGCAATCGGGCCAGCCTGGACGCGGGGGGCGCAGGTTCAGCACCTTCAACTATACGGGCACCCTGTTGTGAACCGTCCGACGCAGTCCGCTGATCTGTGTGCGGCCAACCTGGCCGCATTCTCTCCCTACGCTCAGGAAAAACCCGACTTTGTCGAGCAGCCCGAGAGCGCCCCGGAGGGGATGGAGCTTGAGCCGGAGGAAATCCGGAAGCTTGAGGCGGAGATGGTTTTTTTCACCGCGCTGCTCCCGCATTTCGGGCAGGTCACCTCGGCTGCCGCCTCGGCGGAAGTGAGAATGGCCTCAAACAGGTTCTTGCATTCCTGGCAGCGGTATTCATAGATGGGCATGGCGTTCTCCTGGGAAAGTACGAATCATCTTGCGGTTCCATGTATGAACAGAATTTAAGTCTTGTCTTAACCTTTGTCCAGGGGAAAATGTACAGTGGTCTGCCAGGGTCCCCTTTGGGTCCATGGTGGTTTTTTGTTGCTTACAGTAATCCCGCTCCCAGCGCCATGGCCAGCAGGAGAAGCAGGACGCCCACCAGGGTCTGCACCGAGTGCAGGGTCATTTTCTTTAAAAAGCGCGAAGCGGAGAAGGTGCCCAGGAAAGCGGCGAGGGTGCCCGCCGCCACCAGGCCAAAACCGCCTTCCGCCTGCATCACTGCAAAATCCCGGGCGAAAAAGGTTGTTCCATACACCAGCATCCGGCTGATATCCACGACAATGGCGGAGAGGACCATGGTGCCGATGAGGGTCTCCTTGTTCAGCCCGGACCTGAGCAGAAACGCGGTGCGCAAGGCGCCCTGATGCCCGGACAGTCCCCCGAAAAAACCGGAAATGATCCCGCCGAGGGGGATGTACCGTGGGGGGAAAGAGAGTTTTTTCAGGCCCGGCCATAGCTCGGCCACGGCAAATCCCATGATCAGCACGCCAATGGCCGCTTTGAGCCAGGTAATGGTGAAGAGGTGATCGCCCAGGGAATAATGGCTGATCGGCGGCATACCGCTGAGCCGGTCGAGCAGCAACGCGCCCAGCATGGCGGCCAGGGCGGCGGGCAGGGCGAATCTGATAACAATCCCAGCATCGGCCAGTCTGCCGAACAGGGCAGCCTTGAGAAGATTGTTGGCCAGATGCACCATGGCAGTGGCCCCAACAGCCACCTCCACCGGAAAAAACAGGGTAAAGGCCGGCATCAGGAGGGTGCCCAGGCCGAAGCCGGAGAAGAGGGTCAGGCCGGATACCGCCAGGGCCACGGTGCAGATGATCAGATAGCTCATGGGGTTCTGGAAGTATTCCTCCTTGGCAACACCGTGCCGGTTCGCCCAAAAAAAGCACGGGACGGGAAATTCCCCATCCCGTGTTCCATTTTGTTTCAAGCGGATGCTGGCAGTCCGGACTCAGCCCGCCTGTGGTTGGCTCTCTTCCTCGGTGTCCAGATGTATGGTGCTGATCAGTTCGGGAGGGATGCGGCTGCGGATTTTTTTCACCGTGGAGAGAATGGTGTGCACCGGATAGTCTTCCCGGATCTCTTCGCTCTTGTCTTTATATGAGGTGAGGATAAACTTTTTGTTTTTGACATCGAACTTGTGGGTCCAGTTGATCTCGATGGTTTCAGGGTTTTCCTCGATCTGTACCGCTATCTTTTCCCCGCCCCGCGCCACCTGGATGGCGTCCATGTCCGTAACCTCCAGGAGCCAGGCATCGCCGTTGGTGGTGGAGAAGAGCACGAAAACCCCCAGCGCAAGGACGGCTGCTTTCTTGGCCCCGGCGCTTTCCTGGATTTTTTCGACCTCAACCCGTACCGAGGGGATCGCGGGCCGGGCTGGCGCAACGGTGCGGGTACCCAGGCAGCATTTCTTGAATTTTTTGCCGCTGCCGCAGAAACAGAGGTCATTTCTTCCTATCTTGGCCATATGGAGTCTCTCTTCTGAGTGGATGGTTTTTATGTTTGGGTAACGCGTGATGGACTCGCAACAACTCGGAAATTGCTTAAAGCAGGGGCAGTTGTTGCGTGGCCTTCAAACTGTGCCACTATGCCACGGCCGGCATGGTTTGTAAAGCCGTGCGTGCATCCCCATTATTGGTCCGGGGATCAGTTTACCGGGGCCGAGTCCATCCGGACCATCTTTTCCTGATCGCAGTAATACTGGACCAGCTGGGAGAAGACATCGTCGCGTCCGGTGTATATCTTGGTGTTGCTGTTTAATATCTGCACCAGGGCCTCTCCGTAGTCGTCAACCCCGATGATGTTGTCGGAGATGAGGCTGTTGCCGCATTTGCCCGTGAGCAGGGTATCCATGTACCGGTTGACATTGGTCCAGTAAACCTGATTGTTGCGGAAATGGGTATCCGTGCGTTTTGCCTTGTCGAGGTTTTTATCCATCATCTCCTGCAGTTCCTGCTGGAAGAGGTGGTTGTAGATGCGTCCGGCAATCTTGGCCGGTGCGTTGCCCGAGGTGCCCACGCTCTTGAAGCCGCCGGTGTTGGTGGTGACGGAGATCAGCATGGTGATGGTCTGGTCCTTGTGGGCCTGCCGGTCGCGGTAGGGGTTGAAATGGCTGATGAACAGGGCGGATTTGTTCATCGGCGCGGTGCCGGTCTTGCCGGAAACCAGATTCTTGTGATGCTTGAATTCGGTTTTCATGGCCGAGCCGGTGCCGCGATTGCAGACCTCGTACAGGGCATTCATCTCCGCCTCCCGTTCCTTCTTGGACTCGAAAAGCGGGATCTTGGCGAACTGCTCGTCGAGGTCCCGGTCGTACACGGTTTTGCCGTTTATCTGTATCCGGCGCACAAAAGAGGGATCGCGGTACTGGCCGTCCAGAAAGGCATTGTAGATGCCCAGCCATTGCTGCACCGACACCGCCGAGGAACCGATGCCGAAAGGCCAGTACTTGGCGTCTTCCTTGCTGTAGTCCAGGCCGACTTGATCAAAGCCCTGGAGCATGGCGTTGCGGAGCATGGGGTTGGTGTAGAGCCTGGCGAAAATGGTGTTGATTGAAATAACCTGCGCTTCCAGCAGATTGTATTCCTTGCCCATGGGATGGGCGCCGTCGTAGTTGTACCAGTTGCGGGGCAGCCAGGTCTGTCTGCCGTCGCTTGCCACATACTTGTACTCGATGGGCTTGTCGGCAAAACGGTCGCTCATCTTGGTATTGTTGGCCACCATGGCGTAGTAGGCAATGATCGGTTTCATGGTGGAAGAGGGGGTGATCTTCGCCTTCTTGTTCATGATGTCGATGATCACCGATTCCTGACCGCCGGTTTTAGCGGCGCTGGTGTCGGCGGCGGGTTCGCCGGGCTCCGGCGCCTCGTCTTCCTCTTCGTCCTTCTCGTTGTTTTTGGTCTGCAAAAACTCCTTGCCGCCGACGTAGGCGACGATCTCGCCCTTTTGGTTGACGGCAAGGATGCCGACATTGATGTTGCGCTGCAGGTATCCGAGGAAGCTGTCGAAATCGGTGTAGGGCGGGGTAAGGCCGCGGGAGGTGTAGCGTTCCTTGTCGCGTTGCCAGGTGGACTGGTTGCTGGTCGCGAGGATCTCCTTGAAATAGCTGCTCTGCAGGAATTCGCCGATGATTTCCTTCATCTTCTCGATCAGGGCCAGGTTGGTGCCGGTTTCGATGGAGACCTCGCCCTTTTCGTCCAGCAGGAGCTGGGATCCGGAAACCTCGCGGCCATTGATGGTGTAAGTCCGGGAGGAGACCTCCTTGATGACGTTCCAGGAGGTCCACTCCTCCTCTCCGTACAGGGGGGAGCGGAAGTCGCGGAAACCGATGCGGCGGATGGATTCCTCGTCGCTCAGCAGCCAGCTCCGGTATTGGTCGTCGGGGATTTCCTTCTGTTTCCAGAGATGGGTGAGGGCGAGGTTGATCTTGTTGATGGCGCTTTTGGCATGGCCCTGCAGGGATGGGGAGAGGTCGCCGAAGTTCTTGCCGTTGACGATTTCATAAAAGGCGACCTGGCGGTTGTGGTTGGGGATGAAGGAGCCGATGGTCACCAGCTGCTGCATGTTGAGGGCGGCCAGATCCTTTTTGAAGTAATTGGTGGCGGCCGCCGGGAAACCGTAGATGTTGGCGCCCACCGGCACGGTGTTGATGTAAAAATCGAGGTTTTTTTCCTTGCCGAACTTGGAGACCATCATGTAGGCGATGATGATCTCTTCCAGCTTGTTGGCGATGGTTCTGTCATCGTTGCCAAGGATCTTCTTGGCGTTCTGCATGACAATGGTGCTGGCCCCGCGGGGGTCTCCCTGGAGGGTATCCTTCACCGCGCCGACCAGGTTCAGCCAGCTGACGCCGGGGTGGATCAGAAAGAGATTTTCGTACCAGGTGTTGTTGGGGTGGGGCAGGAAATAGTGATCCTCGCAGGCCAGCAGGGCCTTCTGGGCGGAGGCGGGAAGCTGCTGGGTTACCTTGCGTTTTCCGTAGGACTTGATGATGGCGCCCCGGCTGTCCTTGATGTCGGCGGAATGGGCGTAGGTTTCCAGATCATCGGGCAAGCGCTCGATGGGGGCGGTGTCATAGATGGAGCGGGCAATGAGCACCTCGATGATATGCTGGGTCGGGCCGGGGATGTAGTTGAGGATGAACAGGGCCACGCCAAGCAGGGAGCCCCATTTCATGAAACGCGGCAGCCAATAGGCGGACCAGAACAGGATGCGGTTGAACGGGTTCTGCCAGGGATAGGTATGGGCGCCGCGCTTGTCGTCATCCCGCATTTCCAGGTACTGGCGATACCGGCCGCTCAGGCTTTTGCTTTTTTTGATCTTGCGGATGATCGCTTTTTCGTCAAGCCCCTTCTTGACATCCTTGTCCGAGAAGATATGACGGTAGGCCTTGTACTTGATGGCCTGTTCCCTGGGGTCGAAGATCTTCTGCTTCCCCGGATCGTCGGTCTTGCTCTCTGGTTGGGGCGATTCTGGCTGCTTTGGTTTATCCACGGAAGGTTATGGCCTCTGATTTCGCCACCTTGGGGTCCGTCCCTTTGTGGCTCTCAATACATACGATAAAACAGCGAGATCAAAAAAATACGGCGCAATTTTTCAGGGGGATTTTTTCAAGGAACGAGCAAGACTCTGTTACCCCCCCAGGTAAAGTGGTATAATACCCCATCTGAATTTTTTTTACAGCAATGCTCTTGATCCTGTCGAAATTATGATGGACTCGTAAAAAGGGAAAAGAGCCACAGGTCCGTGACACAGAAGCAAAAGCTATATAATAGCAACTGTTGTAATCGCGGTTTTTTTTGCGATTACAACAAATATTATGAAGTATTTTTTCGTTATGGTCGATGACTGTTGTAGCTGTTGCCGTGGACCAGGCTTGACATGCCGCGGCTGTCGCCGGGGGGTTGTTTTTTTGTCGAGGATGCCGGATGATTTTTTACTGCGATAAATGCAGATATTCCGTAGAGGTTGAAGACCGCCATGCCGGCAAGGCCGTGCCTTGCCCCAAGTGCCGGCATACCGTTGTGGTGGGAAAAAATCCGGTTGCGGCGCCAGGCAACTCCGGCCAGGCTGTCTTCCGGTGCAGCGCCTGCGGCTTCGAAAAGATGGTGCCGCCTGCTTTTGCGGGCAAAAAGGCGCCTTGCCCACGGTGCCATTCGGAAAAAACCCTTGTCCGGTTCACCGGGCAACGGGGGGGGCGGTCGATGTTTGCCAAATTCGGGCAGGCGCTCGCCGCGGTTGTGGTCTGTGCTCTGGTGGGGGGAGGCGGGTATCTCTTTTGGGCCAATGGCGGCAGAAACTTGCCCTGGTTCTCCACCGTCTCCGCGCCGGCCGGTTCTTCCCAGGATAGCGGCGCGACGGCGGGAAAAGGCGCGGCTTCCGGGTCGACAGGCACTGCCGGTGCTCCCCGCTTCGTGGGCAAGGATTTTCATGGGGCGAATCTTGCCGGCAAAAACCTGCGCGGGCTGAATTTTCAGAATGCCAATTTCGAAGGCGCCAACCTGCGGGAGGCTGATCTGCGCGGGGTGAATTTCAGCCAGGCCAATCTGGAAAATGCCGATCTCCACGAGGCCGACCTCAGAGAGGCCATTCTTGCCGGTTGCAAATTCGGGAAAACCGATCTGTCCCAGGCCAAGCTTTCCGGGGCAAACCTGACCGACGCCGATCTTAACCGGAGCAATCTCCGTGGGGCGGATCTCCAGGAGGCGAAGCTGGCGGGCGCCCTCCTTCTTGAAACGGATTGCTCCGAAAGCGATGCGCGCTCCGCTGATTTTTCCGGGGCGACCTTCACGAAAACCAATCTGACCTCGGCAAACCTGAGTGAAGCAAAGCTGGGGAATACCAATCTCACCGCCGCTTTTCTCAAGGGGGCTAACCTGTCCGGCGCCATCCTCAACGAGGTGGACCTGCGCCGCACCGATCTGCGGGGGATTGAACTGGCCAAGGCGAATTTGAGCAGGGCGAACCTCGATGGCGCGGATCTGCGCGGGGTGAACCTGTCCGGGGCGAATCTTTCCGAGGCGAGTCTGAACGGAACCAATCTGGGCGAGGCCCGGTTGGATGAAGCTGTCTTGAGCCAGGCCAACCTTAACGGCGCGGTTCTTAACGGGGTAAGCGCGGAAGAAGCCAATTTCCGGGGGGCCAATCTCACCAAGGCCAGCCTGGCCGGTGGCACGTTTGCCGGGGCGAATTTTCTGCAGGCGAATCTCACCGAGGCCAACTGTGAGAAAGCCACGATGGAGCGCGTTGACCTGACCGAAGCCAATCTCACCGGCGCCCGCTTGTCCGGGGTTGATTTCGGGGTCCGCACCCTCATGGTCAAAACCAATCTTACCAATGCCGATCTGCGCAAGGCGCGGCTGAACACCGTGGATTTCACCGGGGCCAATCTGAACAACGCCAACCTGCAGGGTGCGGATCTCACCAGGGCAAAACTGAACCATGCCTATCTGAACCGGGCGGATCTGTCCAATGCCGAACTGGCCAATGCCAATTTCAGCAATGCCGACCTCAAGGGGGCGAACCTGTCCGGGATCAACCTGACGGCGGCCAAGCATTTCGATCTCAAGAACCTGCGCGAGACAGTGCTGAGCGATGCGAAGCTGGTCAGTCTAGACCTGCGAAACGCCAATCTCATCGATGCCAATCTGAGCAAGGCCGATCTTTCCAACGTGGATCTGGCCAATGCCGATCTGACCAATGCCGTGCTCACCGGAGCCAATCTCCGGGACGGCGACCTGCGCTGGGCGGATCTCACCGACGCCGACCTGTCCCAAGCCATCCTGATCAATGCCAACCTCAACGACGCAGACCTGAACCGGACCAATCTGGAAGGCGCTGACCTGACCAAGGCCTCCCTGCAGAATGTGAAAAACATTAAAAGGGCCAAGAAGATCAACACGGCCAAGGGATTCAATCCCCCTGGCCCGGAGAGCAGCCTGGGCGCGGTGGCTGCCCCTCGCGGCAGCGGAGTCGCCAAGGCCGGGCGCCAGGGCAAGGAGCAGGAAGAATCGGCAGCGCCGGCGCGGCCGGTGAAGATCTGGGCCTTGCAGATCGAGAGCGCAGGCCTTGTGCAGCAACCGTTTCAGCAGGTTGCCGAGCTGAGCGCCGCCTATGAAAACATCAGCGACATCGAACTGAACATGAAAAAACTCCAGATGTTTGCCGGAGGGCCGAACAATATTGCCGGTAAGCCAGGGGCAACCCTGGGCGCCTTGTACTCGGTGAATTTTCTTCCGGTGGACCAGACGCTGCCCCTGGTTGTCCAGTGGTATGGGCCGGAGGGCAAGCTGATCCGTACCTCGAATCAGCAGGTCAGGTACATGCAGCGGGTGGTCGAGGCCCTCACCATTACGGAAAAGATGCCGATGTACGGAACCTGGACGGTCCAGTTTTTTCATCAGAACCGGAAGATCGGGGAGCAGCGATTCGAGGTCAGGAAGGGCAAGCAGCTGGAGGTTCGTCTTTCCCAGGATGGCGCGGTTTTGTAGGGATTCGCGGTTCCGTGGCGCCAGGTTGTTTTAAGGCGGCGGCCGCCATCGTGATGATGCTTTCCGTGTTTTTCAGAAGGGCTGGTTTGTCGCCTCTTTCTTGCCCAGGGCCTGTTGGATGGTCTCGGCCATGGTGTTGATGGTCACCGGCTTCCAGAGGATGGCGTTGATTCCCTGGGCCTGGGCCTGCTCCTTGCTGATCGCCTCGCTGTAGCCCGTGGCCAGAATAACCGGCAGATCGGGGCGCAGGGTCAGGCATTGTTGCGCAAGTTCCAGGCCGGTGAGACCCGGCATCATCTGGTCGGTGAGCAGGAGGTCGAAAGCCCGAGGGTCTTGCCGGAAGCAATCCAGCGCGTCTTGGCTGTTGCTGAAGGCGGTCACGGTGTGCCCCAGTTTTTTGAGAATACTTTTCCCTAGCCTGATAAGCATCTCCTCATCGTCCACCAGCAGGATTCTGGCCGCGCATGAGATGGCCCCTGTTTCGTTCCAGCCGGTCAGGGCAGCGGAAAACGCTGTTTCCACCTGGGGGAAATAGATGTCAAAGGTCGTTCCCTCGTTAAGCGCACTTTTCACCGAGATTGTCCCCCCGTGGTTTTCCACGATTCCATGCACGGTCGCCAGGCCGAGCCCCGTTCCTTCTCCTTGTTTTTTGGTGGTAAAGTATGGGTCGAACACCCGCTCCAGGGTGGTTTCGTCCATGCCGTGCCCGGTATCGGAGACCGTCAGCCGCACATAGCTCCCCGGTGCAAGCCCTGCCGGCGGGTCGTCCGTTTCTCCACTGATGACGACATTCCGCATTCTGACGATCAGGATGCCGCCTTGTTGCTGCATGGCATGGTAGGCATTGGTGCAAAGATTCATGATCACCTGGTGGATCTGGGTGACATCGGCGAGGATTGTTCCGCAGTCACCGGCGATCTCCTGACGGATATCGATGGTGGAAGGGATGGTGCCGCGGATCAGCTTGAGGGCCTCCTTGACCACGGAATGGATCTGCAAGGGCTGTTTCTTGAACTCCGCCCTGCGGCTGAAGGTCAGGATCTGCCGGATAAGATCCCCGGCCCTGCGGCTGGCGCTGATAATTTCGGCAAGATTGTGCGCGAGGTCGCTGTCCGGAACGGCCTCCAATTTTGACAGCTCCGCATAGCCGAGGATGGCGGTGAGAATATTGTTGAAGTCGTGGGCGATGCCCCCGGCCAGGGTGCCGATGGCTTCCATCTTCTGGGCCTGGAGCAGTTGGTCGGCAAGTCTTTTCTGGTCGGTTATATCCCTGATCACCTCCACCGCCGCGATGATTTCCCCTCTGCCGTCGCGGACCGGGCTCACGCCCAGGGCAAAGAACAGATTTTCCCGGCCGGTGGTTTCATTCATTTCAAACCAGTGGGTCGCGCCGTCCTTGATGCAGCCCAGCAAGCCGCAGTTCTCGCAGGGGGTTTCCCGTCCGTGGTAGGCCTTGTGGCAAAGCTGTCCCGTGCAATCGCCATACCGTTTGGTGAGGACGGCATTCTGGAAAAGTATCTTGAAATCGCGGTCATGCACGGAGATGCCATCGTTGATCGCGGAAAAAACCGCTTCCAGCTTGCTTTTCTCCTGGGAGAGCCTTTCCTCGGTGCGCTCCTGCTCCAGGATGGTCTGCTGGAGCCTGGCATTGGTCTGGGTCAGTTCGGAGGTGCGTTCTCCCACGAGTTTTTCCAGATGGTCGCGGTATTGCTCCAGCTCATGGTCCGCCGCTTTACGGGCGGAGATATCCCGCAGGATCGCCCCCAGGTAAGGGGTTCTGTTTTCTTGCGCTATGGGAAAGCAGCTTATCTCCGCGGGGAGATGGCTGCCGTCCCGTCTGATCAGAACGGTTTCCTGGGGGGCAACGGTTTTCGCGGCCAGAATTCTGTTCCAGAGCCCGCTGAGGGCGGAACGGTATCTGGGGTGGATGATTTCGGTGATTGGCCTGCCCTGCAGTTCTTCCGCCGGAATACCGAGGAGCCGGGTCAGGGCCGAGTTGACGAAGATCGTTTTCCCCAGGCCGTTGCTCAGAACGATAAGGTCTCCGGTATTTTCCGAGATCATCTGGAAGCGGATCTCGCTTTCCCAAAGAGCCATCTCCGTCTGACGGAGTTGGGTGATATCGGGGAGAAAGGCAAGGATGGCAGGGCGTCCTCCCCATTCGATGACTCCGGCATTGATCTGCAGCCATTTAGCCTCTCCATTGACGTCAATCACCCGGAACTGATAGATGTTCGGCGGCTCTTTGCCCTGCAATCTGAGCAGGGAGCGGTGCATGACCATCTCCCGGTCTTCCGGATGGATAAAAGAATAAAAAGGCCGCGTGAGATAGGCCTCGGGGGAATAGCCGGTTATTGCCAGGGCCTGGCGGTTGAAATATTTGACCAGGCCGTCCTGGAGAATCAGAATGGCCTCGTTGGCCTCTTCCACCAGCCGCTGGAAACGCGTGCCCGTGTAGAGAGCGGTTACATCCTCCCGTGAAACGAGAACGTGGTGGAGGCGCCCTTGCGCGTCACAAACCGGGGTGCAAAGGGTCCGCAATCGCAGAGTGTTCCACGGCATCTCCGGTGAAGGATTGGCGTAGCTGCGTTCGGGCGCGGCGCATGGCTTTTTTTCCGCAACCGCCCTTGAAAAAGCGGCGCGGTCATCGTCGTGCGCGGTCCGGATGCAAGGACCATTTTCAGCCCCTTCCGGGAATGTCGGCAGGCTTCGGGCTGCCGCATTGGCCATGAGCAGGGTGCCGTCCGGAAGGTAGATTTCCGCAGGAGTTGGGAGACTGTGCAGGACCGCGTACAGTTCGGCGTATTCCCTTTCAGGATCGCGCTGGGGGTGGTGGGGTTGGGGGGAGGTCGGAGTAGCCATCGGTTCTTTTCACTGCCGTTTTTGGGCGTTGTGCCTGTGTCTGGAGTTCCGGAACAGGGAAGGATCGCTGAATCTATTGTATATGAACACGGGGAGCGGTGAAAGGTTTTCTTGTGCAAAAGGGAGGATTTTGCCAGGAATGCCGAGCAATGGCGGGCCGGTGGTGCAAAAAAAAAGGGCGCGGCCAACCGGCCACGCCCCATGGATGCTTTTTTTTGCCGGAGACTAGATCTCTTCGGAAAGCGCCATGACCATGGCGCCCTTGGCCGTGGTGTTGAGGGGATCCTCGGCAATCCTGACCTCGGAGATGTCGATGGGCAGGTTGAAGTCCTTCAGCGCCTTCTCGAAGTGTTCCTTGAAGCCGTTGGGCAGGGCGGTGCCGCCTGCCAGCACGATGGGGATGGGCTTGGCGATCTTCGGAATCTTGTCGGAAGAGTGCAGCACGTCCTGCAGGCTGTGCAGCAGGGTGTGGATCAGGTCGTCGTAATAGATCTGCAGGGCGGTTTCAACCCGGTTCTTCGGGGGCTTGGCCAGCCGGAAGGTGCTTTCCTTGATGGTTTTGACCTTGGTGGCCGGCTCGCCCACCGAGATCCCGACCATCTGGTCGATGTAGTCGCCGCCTTTCTGGATGCTGTAGGTGATGACCGGCACGGAGAGATAGGCCAGGCAGATGTTGCACATGCCGCCGCCCATGCTGATACCGATGCCGGTGAAGTTGTCCTCCGCCAGCTCGGCCATGACCGTGGCCAGACCCTCGTTGATGGAGATGGGGTTGTAGCCCAGGGTGGCCAGGTACATCTTGATGATGGACTCGTGGTAAACCACGGATTGGCCGCTATCGACCGGGGTGCCCGGCATGCTGAAGCAGATGACCTCGCCCGGGTTCTTGGGCCGCTTGATCAGGGTGCCGATGATGGCCTGGAGCACGTTGATCCCTTCGTCCTCGCGGGCGGAGAGCAGCCCTTTCTCCATGGTGCGCCGGGTGTTGGTGTTGAACATGTTGGCGAAGTTCTCGGCCGAATAGCCGAGGATGTAAAACATGTCACCCTTTTCAAAAAAGGTCACCTCGTTGTCCACCAGGATCTTCTTGGTGAATTTTGAATAGGGGATGGTGAAGAATGCGTTGAGCTGCTTGATGGTGTGGATGTTCTTGCCCTTGTTCTGGGCCATGACGATATGGCTGGTGCCGATATCAAGACCTACCGGACCCTTGGGGCGCTCGGCATCCTCGCCGGTCTCCTTTTCGCGGGAGACCACGGTTTTCTGCGATGCTTCAATGGCATTGTCAATGTTTCCCATTTCTTCCGTCATCCTTATGCTCCTCCTTGTTCCTCTCTTCCCCGCCTGAGAGCGGTGTGCCTGCCCCATAGCCCGCCGCTTGCGCGCCGCCGATGTTTTTTTCTGCCTGTTGTTGCGTTCTTTCCTGCATTTTTACAGGAAAATTGGTATTATTGTACTTATCTCACAGTGAAAATTCTACATTATTTTCGACTGGTTCAGCATTCTTCTTGAAGAAATTATAAAAAAAATTCTCCCGCATCGCGGATCAGGGGCCGAACCGGTTGCAACTTCTCCGGTGGTCTCCTTGGGACATATACTCCACGCATCCATGGAACAGGAAATAAATATCAATTATCCCGGTGAGTTGCCCATCGTGGCGCACCGGGAGGAAATCGTCCGGGCGATCCGCGCCAGCCAGGTGGTGGTCATTGCCGGGGACACCGGTTCCGGTAAAACAACCCAGCTGCCCAAGATGTGCCTGGAGGCAGGACGCGGCCGGCGTAAAAGGATCGGCTGCACCCAGCCCCGGCGGATTGCGGCCATCTCCGTGGCCGAGCGGGTCGCCGAGGAACTTGGCGATCAGGCCGATCTGGTGGGCTACAAGATCCGCTTTAAGGATCAGACCGGCCGGAACACCCGGCTCAAGTTCATGACCGACGGCATCCTGCTGGCCGAGGCGCACCACGACCGGAATCTCTCGGCCTACGATACGATCATCATCGACGAGGCCCACGAACGGAGCCTCAATATCGATTTTCTCTTGGGGTTGCTCAAGCAGCTGCTGGCCCGCCGTCCGGATCTCACCCTGCTCATCACCTCGGCCACCATCGACACGGCCCGCTTTGCCAAGCATTTCTCCAATGCCCCGGTGGTCGAGGTCTCGGGCCGGACTTATCCGGTGGAGGTCCGCTACCAGCCCCTGGACCCGGAAAAGGAGGAAGAGGGGGAACAGAGCTATGTGGACCAGGCCATGCAGGCGGTCCGCGCCCTGTGCCGGGATGAAGGTCCGGGGGACATCCTGGTGTTCATGCCCAGTGAGCGGGATATCCTCGAAACCGTGGAAGCCTTGAACGCCCATCCGGACAGGCGGGGTGGCGGGGTGGCGCCTGTGGTGCTGCCCCTGTTCGGCAGATTGTCGCCCGGCGACCAGAAAAAGATCTTTCAGCCGGTAAAAGGCAGGAAGATCGTGGTGGCCACCAACGTGGCGGAAACCTCCATCACCGTGCCCGGTGTCCGCTATGTGGTGGATACCGGGCTGGCCCGGCTGGCCAGCTACAATGTCCGGGCCAGGACCAGCAAGCTGCCCATCGTTGCCGTTTCCCGGGCGAGCTGCGATCAGCGCAAGGGGCGTTGCGGCAGGGTGGGGCCGGGGATTTGCGTCCGGCTCTACTCCGAGGAGGATTATCGCAACCGGCCTGAATACACGCCGCCCGAGATCCTGCGCACCAACCTGGCCGAGGTCATCCTGCGGATGATCAGCCTCAGGCTGGGTGAGCCGGCCAAGTTCCCATTTCTCGATCCGCCTTCGGGCCGGGCCATCCAGGACGGCTATGCACTGCTCACCGAGCTTGGCGCCCTGGATCGTCACCGGTGCCTCACCGCGCACGGCAGGCTCATGGCCCGGCTGCCCCTGGACCCGCGAATCTCCCGGATGATCATCGAGGCCCGTGACCACAATGCCCTGCGCGAGGTGACGGTCATTGCCGCGGGTTTGAGCATCCAGGATCCGCGGGTCCGGCCCGCGGACAAGGAGGCGGCTGCGGACGCGGCTCATGCCCGCTTCAGCAAAACGCCCTCGGATTTTCTTTTCTTTCTCTCCCTCTGGGATGCATACCACTCCACTTTTGACAAGCTGCACAGCCTTTCCAGGATGCGCAAGTTCTGCGTCAGCCATTATCTTTCCTTCCTGCGGATGCGGGAATGGCGCGATATCCACGAGCAGATCTCCCAGGTGCTTGGCGAGGAGCCCGGCTTTGTGATGAACACCCAGCCTGCCTCGCCCGAGGCCATCCACCGGGCGATCCTGAGCGGTAACCTCAGAAATATCGCGGTGAAGAAGGAAAAGAATCTCTATCAGACCGGGGGAGGCAGGGAGGTCATGATCTTTCCCGGCTCCAGCCAATACGGCAAGACCGGGGATTGGCTCATGGCCGCCGAAATGGTGGAGACCTCGCGCCTCTACGCCCGGACCGTGGCTGAGATCAACCCCGAGTGGATCGAGCCCCTGGCCGGGGAGCTGTGCCGTTCATCCTACTCCGAACCGCACTGGGAAAAGGGCCGGGGCCAGGTGGTCGCCTTTGCCAAGGTCAGCCTCTTCGGGTTGGTTATCGTGCCGAGGCGCAAGGTTAATTACGGCTTGATCAAGCCGGAGGAGGCGCGGCAGATCTTTATTCAATCCGCCCTGGTCGAGGGGGAGCTGAAGGGGGAATACCCTTTTCTCGTGGCGAACACCACGCTGGTCGCCCAGCTTCAGGAAATGGAAGACCGGTTGCGGTTGCGCACCATCATGGTGGATGACCAGACCCTCTTCGATTTCTACGAGAAACGTCTTGGCCCGGAGGTGCGCGACCAGCGAGGCCTGAACCAATGGCTGAAAACCCCAGGCGCCCAAACGCAGCTTACCATGACCGCCGATGATATCCGCAGGCAGCTGCCCGAGGCGGCGGCCCTGGAGCAGTTTCCCCTCACCCTGGCCGCGGGCGAGTGTGAGCTGGTCCTGTCATACCGGTTTGCCCCCGGCGAGGAGGACGATGGGGTCACAGCCAGGATTCCCCTCAGTTTGCTCCCGCATCTTAGGCCCGAACTTTTTGAGTGGCTGGTGCCTGGCCTGCTGGCCGAAAAGGTGACCTTTTTGCTCAAGGGGCTGCCCAAGGGGCTGCGTAAACAACTGGTGCCCATCCCCCAGACCGCGGCGGAGATTATGCGGGATCTGCCCTTTGGCCGGGGCTCCCTCTACCGGGCGCTGGAACAGGTGATCGGGGATTCCTATAAACTCCGGATCGCCGCCCGGGACTGGCCTCTGGCCGATCTGCCGCCCCACCTCCGGTTTCGTTTCTGCCTGCTGGACGGGCAGGGCGAGGTGGTCAGCGCGACCAGGGATTTCAGCGCCTTGCAATCCGGGGCTGTGGGGCATGCCGAGGTCTTCAGCCATACGCAAATGGCCGGGCTGAAGGCGCAGTGGGAACAAAAAAATCTTACTCCTGCCCAGTTCGGTGAGGCGCCGGTTTCCCTGCCGGTGTCCGGTGCCAATGGGGCTTTGCAGGGCTATGTCTATCCCGGCCTCTGTTTTGATGAACAGGAGGGAGTGGAACAGCGTCTTTTCATGCAGGAAAACGAGGCGCGGCAAAGCACCCGGCAGACGCTGCTTCGCCTGTATTGCAATGAGTTTGCCCCGCAGATCAAATCCTTGCGCAAGGATCTGGCCATTCCTCGCTCCCATTGGGCCTTGTACGAGGGGCTTGCCACCCACGAGCAGATCAATGAAGATCTGTGGCATTTTATCCTCTTCACGGTGTTCGATCTTCATGGCGGCCTGATTCCTTCCGCCGCGCAGTTTGCCGCAAGGATTGCAGCGGTGCGGAAGCAGGGGCTTTCTCCTCTCTGCCGGGATATCCATGCGGCTGTCGTGCTGGTGTTGCAGGAACGCCGGGCAACCCTGGACGCCATTGCCAAGGTTGCCGGAATGTCCGGCAAGGCAGCGGGTGAGGATGCGCGCCTGACCGAGTACCGGCGGCAGGTGTCGCGGGTTGTGTCCGCGGATTTTCTGCAAGCGGCTGTTCTGCCGGGTCTGCCGGCCATGTGCCGTTATCTGAAGGCCCTCCGGATCCGCCTTGAGCGGGCTCGGGTCTCGCCGGGCAAGGATGCGCTCAAGGCGCAACAGGTGGCTGTCCATGAGGAGCGTTATGCCCGGGCGGCCGGGGGCAAGGAACTCTCCCGTGTCCTGTTGGAGCGGCTGGGGGAATACCGGGAGATGATCGAGGAGTTCAAGGTCTCGCTTTTTGCCCAGGAACTGGGGACAGCATTTCCGGTTTCCGCCAAGCGCCTTGATGCGAAATGGCAGGAGGTCGACCAGCTCTGTTGATGTCCTGGTGCTACATACCTCTCTGTATTTTTGGGGCACCGGTTTATTTGGATATGAAAAAAAACGGTTTTTTGCTATCTTAAGAAAGATTTGCGTCGAGATTTGTAACCTGTCGGGATTACTTGCCATTCATGGAAAAAACAGATTTTTTTTCGCCAGACCCTGAGATTCAGGAACTGCTCGACGCTGTGCAGACAGGGGTTCTGCTCTGCAGTGAAGCATGTCTGGTCTCCTTTGCCAACAGCGTCGCCCTGGTTTTTTTTCGCCGGGCCGGATTGGAAGTGCTCGGGCAGCCATGCCATGCGGCATTGTTCGGCAACGAGGCGCGGTGCGAAGGGTGTCCCGCCGAGATGGACGGCCGCGAGGGCAAGCGCCAGGCCCTGACTCTCTGGACGCATGAGGGGGACATCTACCTGAAGGTATCCTGCCAGGTCTGGCAGGGGCAGAGCCTGCTCACTCTCCACGATGTCACCCAGGAAATCACCCTCCTCCGGCGCAGCGATCTTGACCGCAAGGAGTTGCAGGCCAAGAATATTCTCCTCGAACGCCGCCGGCGCTTGAGCCAGGAAGAACAACAATTTCTTTCCCAGCTCATGGATAATCTTCCGGAAGCCCTGCTCGCCGTGGATGAGAATTTTCTGGTGCAGCGGCAAAACAAGGCGGTGCTGGACCTGTTTCCCGATCAAGGGGTGAGCCATTGCCATGCCCTGTTCGGCAACAGCGCTCCGTGCCCTGATTGTCCTGCCCAGCGCGGTTTCAGCGAAGCCAACGGGCAGAAGAAAAGCCACGAAACAGCGGGGCGGGTCTATACGGAAATATTTTCGGTCGCTCCCAACGGCAAGGGGGGGTTGCTCCTGTTCAGGGATAACACGCGGCAGGTCGATCTGATTGGCCAGATTCGCGGCCAGCGTGAAGAAATTGCCAGCAAGAACAAGGTGTTGTCTCTTCTGGTCAATTTCGGCATCTACCTGCAAAAGGGTTCGGGGATCAAGGATGTGGTGGGATATTTTCTCGACGCGATTTTGCCGGATCTCCATGCCGGCGCGGCCGGCCTCATAATCAACGACATCCGGGCGGGCAACATCTGGCTTTCCCAACAGAGCGGGATGACCACCTCGGAGTGGAAGCTCGTGACCAAGGCTTGCATGTCAAGGGATCAGCAGCGATTAAACTTGGAAGGGCTTCTTGCCGATACGGTTCTTCCCTGGAAGAAAAGTACCCAGATTCCCTTGGTGGGGGCGCAAGGCCAGAGGGTTGGCCTGGTACTGCTGGAAGGCAGCCTTGACCAGGATGAGCGGGATATCCTCCGTTTGGTCACGGAACCGTTGGGCGCTTATTTTCAAAATCAGCTCCTTCTGCGTCAACTTGAGGAGAAGGCGAACAAGGATGCCCTGACCGGCCTTTTCAACCGAGGCTATCTGACCCAGGCCTTGGAGGAGGAGCAGGAAAAATTTCATACCTACGGGATCCATCATGCGCTGGTGCTGGGGGATATCAATCAGCTGAAAAAACTCAATGACCAGTACGGCCACGAGACCGGCGACCGGCTGATCGTCACCGTTGCCGAGGCTTTGCGGAATACCCTGCGCGGTACCGATATCGCGGCGCGGACCGGAGGCGACGAATTTATTGTCCTGCTTACCAACAGCACGGACGAGGATGCGGGACATTTTATCGAACGGCTGCAAAGCCAGGTTTTTGCCGGCCTCGCCGTTCCCTTGCCGGACGGCGCCGAATTTCCGGTCACGGTGAGCCTGGGCAAGGCAGGCACGGATAAGTATCCTCCCGAATCCCTGACCAAAGAGGCGGACAGGCAGATGTATGCCGCAAAAGAGTTGTTTTACGCTACGGCGGCGCGTTACCGTTAGACACGGTTATTGGGGTGGCTTTTGGGGGATTTGGCATTTCGATTGCTTTTCGGATGATCTGTTAGTATGAAATCAACCTTGATGCTGTGTAATCGCCGAGGTTGAAATGCCGCTGGCCAGCTACTGGCAAAGAATTGAACGCATCATGAGATGGATTGAGCTGAGGAAGCAGGGGACAGCATGGCAAAGAACAATAATTCACATCTGGAAAAAAGCATAGCCTCTCTGGTGGAGATCACCGATTCCGTCCTGCGGGGAGACTATAAGGGTGATATGCCCGAGGTTGACGCCGAGGGTGTGCTTTCCATGTTGACCAAGAGAATCAACACCATCCTGGTCAATATGAAAACCGTGCAGGTGCCCTTGGCAAGCGCCGGTGAGCAGGCGCCCTTTGTCTTGAGCCATGCCCAGGATGTGGTGCAGCTCATGGAGCAGTCCACCAGCGCTGTCCTTGACAAGTCCGACAGGGTTATCATGCATGTCGAGGAGTTCGAGAATTTGCTCCGTCAGGCAGGGGGGGATAATGCCCAGGCCAGGGCGGCCATCGTCGAGATGAAGGCCGCCATGTACGATATTATTGCTTCCCAGTCCTACCAGGATGTTGCCCGGCAGAAGATGGAGAAGATCATCGTGGATCTCAATCAGATCCGTGACTGGCTCATTGAGGTTCTGGTTATTCTCAACATCAAGAAGGATGGTTCCCAGGAAAACCTGGAGAAAAAGAAGGAGCTGCTGCGCGGGGTTCATGCCCCCACGGCTCCTTCCTCCCTCAAGCAGGATCTGGTCGATGACCTGCTGTCCGAGTTCGGCTTCTGAACCTGTAACTGCTCCGCAGCTCCCCCCCCTCTTTCTTTAATGGTTTTCCAGTCCGCGTCTGCCGGCGATGTGTTGTTATCCGAAGGCGCCCCTGTGTGCGCCCACAACTTTCGCCGACCAAGAACACGCTCAAGGCGTGACAAGTCGCTGGCCATGGGGAGCACTATGCCTGATCCATATGTGTTTTGATTTTTCACGCCTTGATCTTCCCGGAATTGTGCGTTAATTTTATTTGCAGACGTATCGTGACCATGGTAGCATAGTCATATTCCAAAAGGGAGGTGGCTTATGCCGCAAGCCGTATCAAAATCACAGTTCAAGCCGCATTCGTTGGAGTATTTCCGCAAGATCGAGCAAACCGGCGAGGAGTTGATCATAACCGACCATGGCCGCCCGGTCCTCAAGGTTGTCCCTTTTGTAGAGGATCCGGAGGAGTGTTTCGGGGGGCTGCGCAATACCGTCTTGAAATACGATGCCCCTCTGGAGCCGGTAGGGGCGGAAGACTGGGAGGCCCTGAAATGATCGTGCTTGATACGCACGTTCTGCTCTGGTGGGTTAATGGTTCGACAACCCTGAGCAAACCGGCAAAAAAGGCGATTGATGGTGCGGTAACCTCAAGGTCGATACACGTCTCCTGTATCAGTGCTTGGGAGATAGCCATGCTGGTGGAACGCGGCCGTTTGCGGCTGGCCGTGGATGTGCGCGACTGGCTCTGCCGTTGCGAAGCCTTACCGTTTCTTGCCTTCGTCCCGATGAGCAACGCCATTGCCGTCGAATCCGTTCGACTCCCGGACTTCCCGCACGCCGACCCGGCCGACCGGATCATCGCGGCCACCGCCTTGTCACTGGGAGCGACCCTGGTGACCAAGGACGATAAGCTGCGAAATTATCCTCATCTTAAAACGGTTTGGTAACTCCTCATTTTCCTGAAATTGTTTGGACAATTCTGGGGACATAATACTTAATTGCGAATATTGAGGAAACAGAGCCCGGAAATCTCCGGCAACACTCCATTCGACCGCCGTCTGGAACGCCACTTCCCCGTTACCTCTGCACCTTTTTCTCGCCAAACTGCAATTCCGCGTCCGAGGCCCGGACATAGATGGGCACTGTGGTGGCCGGGTCCAGGAAGGCACCCCGCCGGAAAAGATGCCAGGCCGCGGAACCAATGCTTGCTGCCCTGGCAAAACAGGTCTCCGTAGGCGCCAGCAGGGCCAAATCCTCCAGCATTTCCTTGAGCATCGGGCCATAGAGAGGCAGGCCGTCGCCCACCAGCAGGGTGGGGGTGGTGATGAATTCCTGCAACCGCTCCGGCTTGATTACCATGGCCTCGGTGGTCTTTTCCTGGATGCCTTGGTGGTTGCAGCGGTACAGGGCGGTGTATATCTCGTTTTTTCGGGCATCAACCACCGGGCAGATGGGCAGGGAGGAAAAAGGGAACTGGCTGGCAAGTCCATCCAAGGTTCCCACTCCGATGAGCGGCTTTTCCGTGGCCATGCACAACCCCTTGGCCGTGCTCAAGGCGATGCGCAGGCCGGTAAAGCTGCCTGGGCCAAGGCCGACGGCAATGGCTCCGATTTGGGGCCAGCTCAGTTCACACTGGGCAAGAAGCCAGTCTATCCCGGAGAGCAACCGGCGGGAGTGGGCGGTGGCGGTGTTGAGGGAAAACTCGCCAAGGCAGCGGTCTTCCGCGACCAAGGCAATACTGCCGCAGGTGGTGGCGGTTTCCAGGGCGAGAATGACGGGCGTGGATGCGGGAGAGGGGGGCATTGCCAGCCTCATCCCCCGTTGCCGAGAAAACGGAAATCGTTGTAAAAGACAAAGAGCATCAGGGAAACAAGGAGAATCAGGCCGATCATCTGGAGACGTTCCCGGGTTTCCACGCTCAGCGGCTTGCGGCGGATCGCCTCAACGGCGAAAAAGACCAGATGGCCGCCATCCAAAATGGGGATGGGGAAAAGATTCAGCACCCCGAGGCTGACGCTGAGGAGCCCGGCGAAATGCAGCAGATTGACCCAGCCGGCCGCCATCTGCTGGCCGGCGATCTGGGCGATGCGGATGGGGCCGCCCAGTTCGCTGGCCGGAACCACCTTCTGGATGATCTTGACGATGCCCAACAGGGTGATCTTGATCAGAACCCAGGTGTGCATGGCGCCGGTTTGCAGCGCCTCGACCGGGGAGATGCGGATCAGCTCGTCGGCGACCCGGATGCCGAGCATGTAGCGGGTGTCGATCACCTCGCCGAAGATGTTCTTGTCCTGCTCCATCTTCGGCTGGCCGGTAAGGGTCAGGGTCTGGTCGCCCCGTTTGACCGTGAGGGTGACGGGATTTCCCTCGCTGAGCTTGATGAGGCGAGCGACATCATTCCATTCCTGAACCGGGGCGGAGTTGATGCTCAGGATAAGATCGTCCGGTTTGAGTCCTGCCTTGTCCGCCGGGGAATCCACGGTGACTCCGCCGATCCTCGCCTCGTTGACCGGCTGGGAAATGCCCATGACCGCAAAGATCGCGGAAAAGAGCAGGACCGCGAAGAGAAGGTTGAAGAGCGGCCCGGCAAAGACCACCACAAAGCGCTGCCAGATAGCCTTATGCGAAAAGGAAAAACCTTCCTGGCCGCTGGCAACCTCATCGGTGAGGCTTTCGCCGTACATCTTCACGTACCCGCCAAGGGGGAAGGCGCTCAACAGGTATTCGGTGTCGCCCACGGTGCGGCCAAACACCTTGGGACCGAACCCCAGGGAGAATTTGAGCACCCGGATGCCGAACATCTTGGCGCAGAGAAAATGACCGAATTCGTGGATAAAGATCAGGGGGCCAAGGACGAGGATAAAGGCAAGGATAGAGTTCATAGTCTCTTCAGATGGTTAAGGGTGTCTGTCCCGGCGGCAGTTCCGGGGTGAGGATATCTTTGCCAAGACGTTGCTGGGTCTGCATGCGCAGGGCCTCGATAATCGAGGCTGCCTGCATCCGGGCGGCAAGATCGGCGTCAAGGATGGCGGTCAGGCTGGCCGCCTCTTCCCGGGGCAAGCGGCTCACCGTTTCCGCAACCACCAGGGCGATTTCCGGAAAGCGGATGGTGGTGGCGAGAAAGGCCTCGACCGCCACTTCGTTGGCGGCATTGAGCACCGCAGGCAGGCTGCCGCCCCGCTTGCACACCTGATAGGCGAGTTTCAGGGCGGGGAATCTTTCAAAGTCCGGGCGGGAAAAGCTCAAATCCGAGGCCTGCGCCAGATTGAGGCGGGGCAGATTCATCCGCAACCGTTCCGGGTAGGACAAGGCGTAAGCAATGGGGATGCGCATGTCCGGGACACCCAGCTGGGCGACCACCGAGCCGTCAACGTATTCCACCATGGAATGGACGATGCTCTGGGGATGGATGAGCACCTCGATGTCCTCGATTGCGATGTCGAACAGCCAGCGCGCCTCGATGACCTCCAGCCCTTTGTTCATCAGGGTGGCGGAATCGATGGAGATCTTTTTGCCCATGTCCCAGTTGGGGTGTGCCAGGGCTTGTTCCGGGGTGACCGCCCAGAGTTCGCGCTCGGCCAGGTTGCGGAACGGGCCTCCGGAAGCGGTGAGGATGAGCTTGCTGACATCCGCTTTTTTCCCGGCTTCCAGGGCCTGGGCAATGGCGCTGTGTTCGCTGTCAATGGGCAGCAGGGTCACCTTGCTCCGTTTGACCGCCGCCATGACCAGATGGCCGGCCATGACCAGGGTTTCCTTGTTGGCCAGGGCGATGTTTTTTCCGGCCTCGATGGCGGCCATGGTGGGGGTGAGCCCGGCGCCGCCGACAATGGCGGAAACAACCGTGTCCGCGCCAGGCAGGGTGGCAACGGCAACATTGCCCTCCGGTCCGGTCAGGATCTTGTCGGCCCAGCCAGGAGGCAGGGACTGGGCCAGTTCGCCCGCAAGTTTCGTATCGCCGATGGAGACCTTTTCCGGATTGAAGGCTTCGATCTGTTCGCGCAACAACCGGCCATTGGTGCCGGCGGCCAGGCCGACAATGCGGAAGCGTCCGGGAAACTGGCGGACTACTTCCAAGACATTGCGGCCGATCGAGCCTGTTGAGCCAAGCAGGGAGATATTTTTCATGGGTTCTTCTGTTCTCTTGAAAAGTCGGCAGGGGAGTGCATTCGCATGGTCTACATTAAGCATGGTCCTGTCTGAAAATACAGCAGGAAATAAAGCACCGGCGCGGTAAGCAGCAGGGAGTCGATGCGGTCCAGCAATCCGCCGTGTCCCGGCAGGATGCTGCCGGAATCCTTCACCCCGAAGGCGCGCTTGATGACCGATTCGGAAAGATCCCCGGCCGCGCCGAGGCAGCCAAGGAGAAGGACGATGACACATATCCAGAGGATACCCTGTTCGGGCAGGAAAAAATGGTGGACGAGCAAGGCTGCGCCAAGGCTGCCAACCAGGCCGCCGGCAAAGCCTTCCCAGGTTTTTTTCGGGCTGATGGCGGGACAGAGCTTGTGCCTGCCGAATTTGCTGCCGGTGTAAAAGGCGGCGGTGTCCGAGGCCGCGGTGATGGCGGTGAGCAGCAGCAGCCAGGCGCGGCCCTGCGGCAGGGCCATGAGCAGGATCAAGTGGGCGCTGCACAGGCCGAGGTAGAGGTAGCCAAATCCCCCGCGGCTGATAATTTCGTAAGGATGGGTAAAGGCTGCATACCTCGAAAGGGTATAGAGCAGAAGGGCGATCAGGGCAAGGATAACGCCGAAGAGAAGAATGGCGGCGTTGCCGGAATATGCGCCGATCAGAGGCAACAGGCCGAAAAGGATAAGAGGGGTTTTGGTCTGCCGGTCGAGATCGGGCAGGACAATGGCCAGGTACTCTGCCAGCGCCACGCCGGCCAGTGCGGTGATGATCAGCCAGAACAGCGGGAACGGCCCCATGAAAAGAAGGAGCAGCCAGGCGGTAGAAGCCAGAACACCGGTAATGAGTCGTTTCATGCTGCTCCTGTCATAGCCCACCCTGGCGCCATATGGTCAATGGCCGGGTGACTGTTCCGCCTGTTTGCCTGTTTTGCCAAAACGCCGCTGCCGTTTCTGGAAGTCCTGAATGGCATGCAATAGATCATTTTTTCTGAAATCCGGCCAGAGGATCTCCGTGAAATAGAGTTCCGCATAGGATGCCTGCCAAAGGAGAAAGTTGCTCAACCGTGTTTCTCCTCCGGTGCGGATCAGCAGATCCGGGTCCGGCAGCCCCGTCGTATAAAGGTGTTGTTCCAGAACGGACTGGTCAATCTTTTCGGGGGACAGTGCTCCTGCCACGCATTTTTCAGCGATTGCCCGCACGGCCTGGGTTATTTCGTTCCTGCCGCCGTAGCTCAGGGCGAGGTTGAGGATCAATCCAGTATTGTCCGCGGTTTCCCGGATCACCCGTTCCAGAACCTCGCGGACTTCCGGGGGGATGCGGTCTTTCTGGCCCAGGCAGCGCAGGCTCACATTGTTGTGGACCATGGTGGCCAGCTCGCTTTCCAGGAAGGTCTTCAACAGCCCCATGAGGGCCTGGACCTCAAGGGGCGGGCGTTTCCAGTTTTCCGTGGAGAATGCGTACAGGGTAAGCACGCCGATGCCAAGTTCCCGGGAGGCGCGGACGATATCCTGCACGGATTCGACCCCGGCCCGATGGCCCATGATGCGTGGTTTGCCCTGCTGTTCGGCCCAGCGGCCATTGCCATCCATAATGATGGCAATATGGCGGGGCAGGGCTGCGGTGTCAAGCTTGGGCATGGGAACGGTCTCGGTTTTCAGCGGATTACAGCTTGCAACCGCTGAAGCAAGGGAGGGCAGGGAGGAAATGTTTAAACAGCCATGACCTCTTTTTCTTTTTCAGCCATGATCTCATCGATCTGCTTGATGAACCTGTCCGTGGCGTGTTGGGCCTCATCCTGCAGCTTGAAAAAGTCGTCTTCCGGGATTTCCTTGTTGTTCTTCTGTTTTTTCAGGACATCGATGGCTTCGCGCCGCAGATTCCGTACGGCAACCCGGTGCTCCTCGCTGATCTTCTTGACGTTTTTGACCAGCTCCTTGCGCCGTTCCTCGGTGAGTTGCGGGATGGAGATCCGGATCATCTTGCCGTCGCTGGATGGATTGAGTCCCAGGTCCGAGGAGAAGATGGCCTTTTCGATGGCGGGGAGAAGCTTGGTGTCCCATGGCTGGATAACCAGCATTCTGCTTTCCGGGATGGTCACGGAGCCAACCTGATTAAGCGGCATGGGCGTGCCGTAGGCCATTACCTTTATCCCGTCGAGCAGGGCGGTGGTGGCGCGGCCGGTCCGGATCTTGGTGAGATCGCGTTTGAAGGCTTCGATGTTGGCCGTCATTTTTTCGGTCAGGGCGTTGATAATTTCACTCATTGTCCTCTCCCTGTATCAAGGTGCCGATCTGTTCTCCGCAGATGGCTTTCTTCATATTGCCGGGGATATTCATGTCAAAAACCATGATGGAGGTGTTGTTGTCCATGGCCAGGGAGATTGCCGCCGCATCCATGACCTTGAGGCGCCGCTGCAGAACCTCGCTGAAGCTGAGCCGGGAAAACTTGACCGCCTCCTTGTGCTTGAGGGGATCCTTGTCGTAGACGCCATCGACCCTGGTGGCCTTGCAAATCAGATCGGCATTGATCTCCAACCCCCGGAGCACGGCGGCCGTATCGGTGGTGAAGTACGGATTGGCGGTGCCTGCCCCGAAGATCACCACCCGCCCTTTGCGCAGATGATGTACTGCCTTCTGCCTGGAATAAGGCTCGCAGACCGTGAGCATGGGGATGGCGGAAAGAACCCTGGCCGAGATGCCTTTTCGCTCCAAGGCGTCCTGCAGGGCCAAGGCATTGATGACCGTGGCCAGCATGCCCATGTTGTCGGCGGCGGACCGGTCCATGCCGGTGGAGGCGCCTGCCACCCCCCGGAAGATGTTGCCCGCGCCGATGACCAGGCTGGTTTCCACCTTGAGGGCCACGAGGGTCTGGATTTCCGCCGCAAGATAATCAAGCACGCTGGTGCTGATGCCGAAAGCGGCGTCGCCCATAAGGGCTTCGCCGCTCAGCTTCACGAGTACTCTCGGGTATTTGGCTTTGGTCACGGTGCGGTCATCCGATGCGTAATTGAAACAGCGTTATGCGCCAACCTGAAACCGGGCAAAGCGTTTGATGCTGATCTCTTCGCCCACCTTGGCCACCAGTTCCTTGAGCAGATCCTGGATGGAGATATCGGGGTTCTTGACGAACTTCTGCTCCAACAGGCAGCTCTCGGCAAAGAAGCGATCCATCTTGCCGCCCACCATCTTTTCGGCGATGTTCGCCGGCTTGCCGGAGTCGATGGCCTGCTGGATGAAGATGTTGCGCTCGCGTTCCGCCAGATCCGCGGGAACCTCCTCGCGACGGATGGAGACAGGATTGGCCGCGGCAACATGCATGCAGATATTCTTGGCGAACTCGCTGAAAGCCGGGTTCTTGGCGACCGCATCGCTCTTGCAGGCCAACTCGACCATCACGCCCAGCTTGCCGCCGGCATGGATGTAAGTTTCAACCACGCCCTCGTTGAATTTGACGAAACGCTTGACCCCGCTGTTTTCGCCGAGCTTGGCTACCATTTCGTTGAGCATATCCTGAATGGTGAGCGCAGGGTTCTTAACGAATTTTTGCTCCAGGAGCTCGGCAGGGGATGTGGCGGTGCTCTCTGCCACCTGTGCGGTGACATTCTTGGCGAACTCGATAAAGGCGTCGCTTTTAGCGACAAAATCGGTCTCGCAGTTTACTTCCACCATGACGCCCAGTTTGCCGTCGGCCTGGATGTAGGTTTCCACCAAGCCTTCGCTGGTGGCCCGGCCGGCGCGTTTTTGGGCAACAGCCAACCCTTTCTGCCGGAGCAGGTCAATGGCCTTTTCCATGTCGCCGCTGGTCTCGGTCAGGGCTTTCTTGCAATCCATCATCCCCGCGTTGGTTTTGTCGCGGAGTTCTTTTACCATCTGGCTTGTAATATTCACGGTTCTACCTTCATGTTCTGTAACTGTTCAGCAACACCGCATCTGCGTCGGAGTCTCGCAGGCTCGCTTACCTGTCATCGGCCTGCTCATGTGCACTAGCACACTTCGCAGACCTCTTCCTAGCATCTGCGGTATTGCTGAACAGTTACGTTTTTTTGGGTTTATATCTTTCCTGCCCCGAGGCAGGTTATGCGTCGCCTTTCGCGGCCGCGGCCTTGGCTTCGGTATCCTTGTCGGTGGCGGCCTGGTGGGCGGTGGCGAGTTTCTCCTTGCCGCTCAACACGGCATCCGCCATCTTCGAGGCGATCAGCTTGATGGAGCGGATGGCGTCGTCGTTGCCGGGGATGAGATAGTCGATGCCACGGGGATCGCAGTTGGTGTCGATCAGGGCGACCACCGGAATGCCGAGGCGGTTGGCCTCTTCGATGGCGATCTTCTCACGCTTCGGATCGATGAGGAAGATGGCCGCGGGCAGCCCCTTCATATTCTTGATGCCGCCCAGGTTGCGGTCCAGTTTGATTGCATCCTTCTGGATCTGGAGGGCTTCTTTTTTGTGGTAATGGTTGATGGTGCCGTCTTCCTGCATGGTCTCGTATTTCTTGAGCTTGTCGACACTGTTCTTGATGGTCTGGTGGTTGGTCAGCATGCCGCCCAGCCAACGGTTGTTGATGTAGTACATGCCGCAACGCTCGGCCTCTTCCTTGATGATGTCCTGGCCCTGGCGCTTGGTGCCGACAAAGAGCACGGTGCCGCCCTTGGCCGTGGTCTTGGCGATGAATTCGTAGGCCTTGTTGAACAGGGGCAGGGTCTTGTCGAGGTTGATGATGTAGATCTTGTTGCGGGCGCCGAAGATATACGGCTTCATTTTCGGGTTCCAGCGGCGGGTCTGATGGCCGAAATGCATACCGGCCTCCAGCATTTCCTTCATGGTAACGTAAGACATGGTACTTCTCCTTTGGTTTTGGTTTTTCGTCCACCCCATCGCTCCAACCCGATTCCGGGCACCAGAGGAGCATTTTGCAGGGGTGTGTTTATTTTTGAACCCGAATTTTTTAACACCGATGTTGATTTTTTGCAAGCACTGTTTGGTTGGCGACCTACGACAATTTTGACTCCACATGCTTATCAGAAGCCCAATTTCTTCTGTATCGTCATGAATTTTTGACGATTGCCCATGTATGCCTGCAGTTTGAGAAGCAAACACCGAAGTTGCGGGCTGTCCCTCGTAATTTTCGTTAGGGAGAGTCTTTTGCTTGAGGGCAAAGAAGGTATGCCGTGAATGCCACGTGTTTTTGCGAGAAACGTTTCCCTTGAATCTATGTGATCGTCAGGGAAATAAGGGTTATGAGGCAGTCCGGATTTTTCTGTTGTCCCTAAAAAAGCTATTTTTTGTCGCCACCTTTCCATCATTGCATCTTTTTGGGAAAATTCCTTGCCGTGGATAATGAATATTTGTTAGCTCTATATTTCGCTAGGGATCCCTCGGCTCGGCCATTATTTTAGAAGAAGGTGCCGGGCATTTTTAAAAGCAACCTGTTGAGTGATCCTTTCACCGCGGGCGGGAATAAAATTCTGTTTCGCCTTGCTGCGGTAAGGAAAGTAAATAGCAGTTTTGTTTTTTTCTTCGTACCGGAGGGTCAAAAGCTCTTACCGGCGTTTGATGAAAAGGTGCAACTGAAAAAAAAGCACGGGGATGATAAGCATGTCGAGCAGGGAAGACGCCTTCCGCAGTGCGGCCTGCTCGACATGCTTGACGCCTTGGATGATGCGGTCATCGCCGTAAATGAAAGCGAGGAGATTCGCTTCTGCAATAGAGCCGGTGAAGATCTGTTGCGTCATCCGGCCGACGACCTCCGTGGCCGTTTGATCTGGTCGATATTTCGCACCAGAACCGCCGAGGTTCTTCGTTCGTTTTTATGCACCGATGGCGGCGTCTTTGGCCGGGTGGAGAAACAACGGGTTCTCCGGGTCGGCCTTGAAGGCTTTGATGGTAATAGTTGTTTCGTCAACGTTCAGGTCGCACCACTTTGGCATGAAAGTAGAATCTATTACTTATTTATTCTGAAATGGCCTGGAAACGCATCCGGCTCTATCTGGCAACGCCGACAGGGTGATCCGGGCAATCGTCTCAGCGGCGAGTTGGCGGTGATTCAGGAAAGCATCAAGGGGTTGGGCGATATCCTGCCTGGGATGTTGCCGGAGCCTGCCGTCGAAACCGGAAAAATATTGTTTGGCCTCAGTGAGATCAACCGTTCCCTTGCCCGCCTCGCCCTCATCTCGCAACTTCCTTCCTCCTTCCAACAAAACCACCGTTTGCTTGCCGTAAAGGTGATGAATCTTTGCCTTGACTACTGGACCGAATGCAGGGGCGCCGACAAATTCGATCTTGCCCGTGAATCCAAACTCTGGACGGTCTACATTAATCTGGATGGCTGGGAACGCACCCAAACCCTTGATAAATATTGCGATGTCACTACCTTGCCGAAAAGACCGAACTGGAAAAAAATAATTGCCACCGCCAATTTCGTTTTGACCCGCTGTCCCAATCCCTCCTTCTTGCGCGAAAACCTAGAGATATTTTCAGCGCGTCTCCATTCTTCCATGCATGGCTAGCCTGGTTCGCAGCCCGGCGCCACCGCTTTTTAACGAAAAAAGCCAGGTGTCTTCCCGTTGTTTGTTTTTGATTAGCTTCGTAATTTCAAGATGTTGCGCGTTGTTAACAATTTTAACAAGGTGGTTTGTTGACGTGGCTTATTGTTGTTAGGGAAAATAATCCTAACATCAATCGGAGTTGGGCGGCGTCAATCCGTACGAGTTTGTTGGGGTCGGTCACTTCCAAGGTTCAGCCAAGATGGAGGTGAGGGTTGTGATCAAGG
>Ga0074199_1000472_pt1 | contig 61941 bp, 66 predicted proteins | sample EPASupsiteSAE347_FD_64528 | JGI IMG/M metagenome (GOLD analysis project Ga0074199, IMG submission 64528) | Bioremediated contaminated groundwater from EPA Superfund site, New Mexico - Sample SAE3-47 | ecosystem: Environmental > Aquatic > Deep subsurface > Groundwater > Contaminated ... | reverse complement strand
TGACAAATATCTGCTGCCCGAATTAAAGGGTTACAAAATGCTTGAGCGGTATGAAGGGAAACTTTCACGTACCGTTCTGAGAGGAGAGGGAGCAAGTAATTGCTCCTTTTTACTCGGCTGTTTATATTAATTATTACTATAAATTGTAAATTGCTTTAACTATCCGCAGCAAGTTTATTTTATAAATATCCAATTTATTTCTACGTGTGCGGAATGTGTGATTAAGGCACCAGTATATCCACCACCGTAAAAACCAGCATGCTCAAGCTCACAGCCGCGTTCACGTTAAAAAACGCCACAGGGATTTTATTGAAATTATCCGCCTTAACGAGCGTATGCTCATACAGGATGAGAAGTGCGATGATCACAAGCCCTGCCTTGAAAATGATACCGAGCCTCAGCACCACCATCAATCCGACCAGCAGCCCCAGCATCATGATATGCGATGCGAACGATATGTTGAGCGCATTCTTCACGCCGAACGCAGTGGGTATAGAATGAAGCCCGTTCTTCCTGTCAAAATCAAGGTCCTGGAGGGAGTATATCGTATCAAAACCTCCCACCCAGAAAGTGACCGCGAACAGAAGCAAAAGCATTGCAAGCTCAGGCGCGCCGAAAGGGATATTGAAAGCGCCGGTCACGGCAAGCCAGCCGCCCACGGGTGCGTAGCCAAGGTTGAGCCCGAGCACGTAGTGCGAAACAGGCGTGAATCGTTTAAGGTAGGGGTAGATGATCGACGTAACTGGAATGACGGGCGCAAGAATCAGGCAGAGAGGATTTAACCTGTAGGCTGAATAGAACAGCAGGAAATAAGAGACAAGTATAATCCCCCACACTTCACGCGGCTTTATCCTTCCAGCGGGCAGCTCCCTGCCAGCGGTCCTTGGGTTTTTTGCATCTATATCCCTGTCGATCAGGTTATTGAGCGCCATAGCCGCGCTCCTTGCGCCCAGGAATGCAAGCCCCACCCAGAACAGGATGCTAAGCCCGGGAATTCCGCCGCTGGCAAGGAAAGCGCCAAGATAAGCGAACGGGACGGCGAATAACGTGTGCTTGACCACAACAAAATCCGCGTAAAGTTTAAGTTTTTCGAACATCGCAACTCTTTTCTTGTATCAATGATATTACTCCCATGATAGGAATGATTAATCTTTATTTTATCGGCTCGGCAGGGAGCGGCAAATCCACGCTCACGAATGCCTTCCTCGGGTGGATGCAGCACCAGGGGTACGACGCTGTAACGGTAAATCTCGACCCCGGCATCGAGAATGCGCCCTATGTCCCTGATATCGACATCCGGGACTGGATAAGGCTGCGCGACATCATGCGGGAATACGGCGTTGGACCGAACGGGGCGCAGATCATAGCCGCCGACATGCTTGCCATGAACATCGAGGAAATGAAAGAGATAATCGACAGCTTTGAGACCGAATACGTTATTTTCGATACGCCGGGTCAGATGGAGTTATTCGTGCTGCGCCAGTCCGGGAAAATCCTGATCGATTCCCTGGGCACCGATAATTCGATGATAGGCTTCCTTTACGATCCTGTTATCTCAAAAACACCGTCGGGTCTCATTACTCTTATGCTCCAGGCTGCTTCAGTACAGGTCAGGTTCAATGTCCCTTTTTTGAGCATTCTTACAAAATCAGATATCCTTAAAGAAGCAGAACGTGAAAAAATATTGACATGGAGCCGTGATCTGATAGAACTTGACGATGCGATACATGGAGAATCCCCTACCGTGAGGAGCCAGTTGAGCCTCGAGTTCTTATCTGCCCTCAGATCGTTCGGCGCAGGGCAGCCTTTAATTCCGGTCTCATCTACATACGGTTACGGTATGGAGGATATCTATAACGCAGCCCAGAAGATATATCATGGAGGCGAGGACCTGAGCAGGGATTGATTAAAGAGATTGATCAAAGATTGATTAAAAGCAGATTATAATCCAGTTTCTTTCCAGATCTTATCTATCCGCGCCTTTACTGCCTCATCCATCTCCAGCGCATCAGGCCATTCCCGTTCAAACCCCTCGTCTCTTCCTTTCCGCGTTGCATCTATCCCCATCTTGGAGCCGAGGTTGGGCAGGGGAGATGCATGATCCAGGGTATCTGTCGGCGCCCTGTCGATTATTATTACATCCTTTGCAGGATCCATGCGCGTGGTCGTGGCCCACAGCACTTCCCCCAGGTCCTGAACGTCTACGTCGTCGTCAAGTACGATTATAGTCTTTGCGAACATCATCTGTCCCATGCCCCACAGGGCGAACATGATCTTTTTTGCATGACCCGGATAGCGTTTTTTTATGGATACGATACACAGGTTATGAAAGACTGCCTCGACAGGAAGGTTGATATCCACTATCTCCGGAAGTTGCGTTTTCATGAGAGGAAGGAATATCCGCTCAGTGGCTTTGCCAAGGTATGCATCCTCCATCGGCGGTTTGCCCACGACTGTTGCGTGGTATACAGGGTTTTTGCGGTGGGTGATGCAGGTTATGTGGAACACCGGGAACTCATCTGCGAGCGAATAATAACCTGTATGGTCACCAAAGGGACCTTCAGTGCGGCGCTCTTTTGAATCCACATACCCCTCCAGCACTATCTCGGCATGCGAGGGCACGAACAGATCAATGGTTTCGCATTTTACAAGCTCGACGTTCTTTTTCCGGAGGAAACCGGCGAACATGATCTCATCTATGCTGTCGGGCAGAGGGGCGGTTGCTGAGTAGACAACGGCAGGGTCGGCGCCTATGGCTACTGCGACCTCTATTCTGTCGCTCTCCTTGCTCGCATCGGCGTAATCCCTCGCACCGTGCTTGTGGATGTGCCAGTGCATGCCTGTCGTCCTGCCGTCGTAGACCTGCATCCTGTACATCCCCACGTTCTGCTTCCCGGATTTAGGGTTTTTTGTGAACACAAGGGGCAGGGTGATGAACCTGCCGCCGTCCCCTGGCCAGCATTTCAGTACCGGGAATTCATTAAGTGAATAATTATTTTTGAGTATTACTTCCTTGCAGGGACCGGATTTTACGTATTTGGGGGCGAAGGCTGTGAGCTCAGCGACCTGCGGCAGCATCTTTATCCCTTCCCAGAGGCTTCCGGGCGCTTCAAGTTCCAGGAGCTTCTGTATCCGCCTGCCTATTTCATCAAGGCTGTCCACGCCCAGCGCCAGGCACATGCGCTCCATCGTACCGAAGGCATTGGCGAATACGGGTATCCCGTAACCTTTTACGTTCTCGAACAGGAGCGCAGGACCGCCGCTCTTTACAGTCCGGTCAAGTATCTCGGTTATCTCAAGCTCGGCGCTGACCTCAGTCTTTATGCGCCGCAGCAAACCTTTTTTCTCAAGGAGTTCGATGAATTCGCGCAGGTCCTTATAAGCCACTATACGACCTCTGCCACCACGCTCTCGTCTGGTTCGTATTTTGTCTTGAGTATTGAGCTGGCTTTTTCAAGGCAGGCTTTATGGATGAATCCGAGCTGCTTTTTTTTCCAGTTCTTGGATTCATCGCTCATCCCTTCCAGGGGCTCGTAGATGATGAGCATGTTCTTTGCGTCCTCGGGGAACATCAATTTCACAAAATCGTTGCATATAAGGCATTTTTTCCAGCGGAGGTATTTTCTGGATGTCATACGTGCTATATTGCGTTACGGGAATATATATAGATGGCGTTACGGGAATTTCGGAGAGTGGAATTCCGTAACGGAAAACTTGAACATAAGCCCGTTACGGGGAATGGAGCATTGCAAATTGATATGGTTATAGTTAGCGGTTACAACCTTAATATCAAGAGAAGGAATGAAATAATGGCAGACCTTATACCGAAAGACTATACCGTTCTTCTTAACGACATCAAGCAGCGTATCCGCTCTACTCAGTACCAGGCGCTGGAAGGTAGTTGAAACGATTTTATAAATCCATAATTATTATTGTCCGGCGCCGCGCTAAAAGAAGAGCCAGACTGGACAGGATGAACAGGATTTACAGGATCCGTAGATGGGTTTTTCCTGTCCATCCTGTTAATCCTGTCAGAATCCTTACTGTACGGCGCTTCCGCAAAAAACGAACCGCAGATGAACGCAGATGAACGCAGATTTGTTGTGCCGGGGGTGTACCAGCGCGGCCTCGCTGCCGGCGCAGAGGGTGGGGATGCGCCAGTGGAGGCGCCTGGAGAGGAGGTGTTAGTTATTATCACTCGATTACCCTAAGATTTTTCGTAGCTACACGAATGCTTTACCTAAGTACTCAGGGATTTTTCCATCAGTTTTGTCTTTCGAAGAACTTCTTCCAGGCTCATCTTCTTCGTAATATCCCTGAGCTCTTTCATTGAGTTCCCAATCCTTGGAGTTATAGTCTGAAGGTAAACAAGATATTCTTCTGCACTAAGCTCTTTTTTGAGTATGCTGAATACTTTCTCCATCACCTTTGGAGCCTCTATAGCCGCAGCTTCAGACATGCAGTACCTCACATGGATCTTTCACAGTTATCATATATCCTGATATGCGTTTATTCTTATTTAAAATAATATCATCCGTTGTTATAAATAGTTCAGCCTTGTTTTCTATCGCAAACAAGGGCTGCAAGAACGATCCGTTTTTATAAATAAGATGAAATTAATTTGCAGCGCTCCTGCAAAAATAAGCTGTCGTCTTTTTATCCGGGGAGCCGGGCGCCGTAATTAGAAGGAGTGCCGGGGTCTGAAGTAAGAGAAGAGGGCATTATTGAGCAGGGATTTGAGGCAGAATGAGTTAGCGTTACGGGATTATAGCATGTAAATCCTGTCGGATTTTCCAATTAAAAACGAACCGCAGATGAACGTGGATGAACGCAGATTTATCGTGCCGGGTCCGTATCGGCGCAGTACGGATTCACTGCCATAGCGGGGACTTCGCCAATAGAGTCGCTCGGAGAGTGGGACTATAGTTTAGTGAGAGGGAGGCGCAGATGAATATAATTATACAGTTCTCAGGTGATTATTTTATCCATTATTTCATTGATGACAGTTTCCAGATCCATACGCCGGGTTGCGTGAACTCCCCGGTATCATGCATATGATCCGGGAATGTATCAACGTCTTGATGGTGCGGTACGTTATCCCACCGTGTTATCAAATTGCCATTATCAGATTGCCACTGGTATTTGTATTTAAGGCGGATGGCAATATTACCCTGAATCTCGATAAATTCAATAAAATATAGAAATGATCCATCAATAAGTTCCAACCTTCCTTTCAAATACCCGATATGCTCATCGATTTCATCAAAATCGATTGAAAAATGGGTTACTATTGGGCAGTCTCTGATAACCCCCTCAATCCGGGAGTAATACTCCCTGGAATTCATAAGCTAATCCCTGATATTATTTCCAGTTTTTTGCTCCAGTTATCAAGAGCTTTTTTAGCAGCATACCAGTCAAAAAAGTCGTCGCGCTCATCCAGTTCCCCGGCTTCGAATTTTTTCAGGAACATATCCGAGCTCATTCCGTATTTGGTCTCAAAGTTTTTACAGATACCGGCGTATTTGGCTTTTTTATGCTTCGCAATCCGTTCATCCAGAGCAAGGGCTGAACGGATCACGTTGCTGACTTCTTTTAAAGAAAACTCCTTTTTGATATTTACGGTTAAAGCCATGGTTATTTCTAAAGCTAAATATTGATGTAATCCTTATAAATAACCATTGATTTCATGCCTATTTTAGGCAGAAGCAACTTCAACTGTTGTCCAGAAAGGCTCGGATGTCCCGCCCGGCAAAGTCTTCGCCGAAACTTTCGATAGAGAGTTCCATGGCTTCTTGGATATTAGCCGCGCTATCCGTATTTAGAGCGTGTACAGGTTTGCTTCTCACCGCCAGGAACGCAAAGGACATAAAGAATAGATAACTGATTTTTAAATTACATCTAATTAATTTGCGGCACTCCCGAAGAAAGCGAAGCAGCAGTAGAACCCGGATTGCACGGATGAAAAAATCCGTGAAAATCCGTCCGATCCGTGTCATCCATGTTCGCTTCCGGATGTAGCTTTTTATACAGCGCAGCACGGGCTCGTTGCGGGGCTGTGCCAGGGGAGGCGCTTTTAGCTACTCTAACAACTTCCACCGTCTATATTACCTTCCCATCCGATATTTCTTTCAAGTTTAGACAGGTCTGGTCTTTTATTTTTCTTATCTTCACCTTCTTTACCTTCCTCTTTCGTTTCATCTTCAATCATTGTATTCACCTCCTTTTTTGATGTACAGGAAACTGCAAACGTAGTTTTGTATTCTACAGATATAAATATGAGTTGGTATGAAATGTCTATTAGAGAATGTATGAATATTCTTTCTTGATCAGATAAAGCCTATTTGTAATGCGTAAATGAACTGCTGTGACCGCCGAAAACATAGAGCAGCAAGAAAAATTGAGTGAGGGGTTGTAAATATCTCCAAAGCTGCAAGCACTAAAAATACCGGGTAGATGGAAGATACAAAAGCCCACTATGAGGCATATTTTTCAGGTTTTGGAAGGATTACTGTTCTTTACCAAGATGAGAAAAAGAGCGGCGGTTATGAACTTGAACACTCTACACAGGAAAATACTGGCGTTACCGGGTAAAAATTATGAAAAAATGTATCTGTGTTAGGGAGATGTGCGGAAAGTAGGAAGAAAGCAAAAACGCAAGGAATGATGGTTTTTTATAAATAGCGAACAATTAATATCTGGCACCCTTGCAAAAAGTGAAGCAGCGGCGGTAGAACACGGATTGCACGGATAACACGGATACGCACGGATCTCGTATCTGTGCAAATCCGTCCGATCCGTGTCATCGGTGTTCGCCTCATCAGTCTGTTGATACGCTGGCTTAGAAGTGAGGGCAGAGTTTGAACAATCCACTTTTATAAATTTTATTTTATTATTGTCCGGTGCCGCGCTAAAAGAAAAGCCAGAATGGACAGGATGAACAGGATTAACAGGATCAGTAGATGGGTTTATCCTGTCCATCCTGTTAATCCTGTCGGAATCCTTGCTGTCCGGCGCTCCCGCAAAAAACGAACCGCAGATGAACGCAGATGAACGCAGATTTGTTGTGCCGGGGCTGTACCGGCACGGCGCGGGCTCGCTGGCGGCGTGGGGGGCAGGGATGCGCTGGGCGGGGCGCTCGGAGAGGAGGGGGCTGGGTTCTGGCGAGGGGCAGGTGGAATAAGGGTAATATTTTGGTGAAGAGGAGCGCGAAGGGGTCATTGACATTTCTATTACATCTTTTCCATTATTTTTAGAAATTCAATATCCTCGTTCAGCACTTCGTCTATTTCTTTAAGTGCCACGTCCTTTGGCACTTTTATTTTTTCTAACTTACCTTTTCTAAGCAGATATCTGGTAAAAGTTTCCATTTTCTAACCTCTTATAAATCCAATTTATCAGTTCCGAATAGGATATTTCATTGTTTGCAATCTTCAAGGATATATAGACGAGTCCTGCTAAAGGGGTGTCTAATTTGAATCCATTTTTCTTGAGGAATAGCTTCATAGTTTCTGTTGCTGTCCTTTTATTGCCATCCACAAACGGATGTCCCTGAATTAATTCAATCCAGAATATAGAAGCAATAGTAGCAATCTGACGTTTATAATTTTTTTTAGGGACTTTTGCTTCTATCTTGGCAATAATGAAGTCGATCATTCCTTTATTTAATACAGAACCGCCCAGTTTCTTGTTGATTGCGGTGATATCATCCGTGCTTGGGATAATAATATCTTTATTATGTTCTATCATCATTACCACCAAGTTTTGATTTGTATCTGAACCAGCACAGCACAGGCTCGCTGCCCGCGCGGGAGGGCGGGATATTGTGACTTTGGGGGCTGGAATTTTGAGATGTCCATACTTTTATAAATTCATACAGATTAATGTCCGGCGCCGCGCTAAAATAAGAGCCAGACTGGACAGGATAAACAGGATTTACAGGATCAGTAGATGGGTTTATCCTGTCCATCCTGTTAATCCTGTCAGCATCCTTGCTGTCCGGCGTTCCCGCAAAAGACGAACCGCAGATGAACGCAGATAAACGCAGATTTGTTACGCCGGGGCTGTACAGGCGCGGCGCGGGCTCGCTGTGGTTGTCGACATAATATTTTCGATTAGCTACAGATTGCATAACCACCGGCACAGAGAGGCGACCTGGTCTGGGTCAGTCAAGTTAGCAGCGTTGCTGAGTGTGCCATCTTCTAATTGGCGCCAGATTTCTTCAGCCATGCTATTTTCAATTGCAGCCCCGACAAAGAATAAGTGGGGCGAGAGTCCACGATCTGCGAATACCTCGCGTATGCGGGAGAGGGATGTTCTTGCCGTTTTCCAGTGCTCATCCGCTCCGGCGGGATCTATGCCGCCCTTAAGTTCTCCAAGTGCAATGTAAAGGGCAGGCTCTCCATAGCTAACGGAAAGTTCCTGATAACTACAATCGAAAAGGCATAGGTCTACGTTTTTCCTCAAAAAAGGTACAGTAAGGTTGTATTTGACAGTCCGATTCCGACCACCGTTTGACCAGCTAAGCCCCTTTACATCCAACTCTATATCAGGATCGTCTCCTGTCCCTTGTATCCATATATTGCTCATGGAAGAAAGCCATTGATACGGGATTCCAGCGACAGAAAGAGTAGCGATAATCGCGCGAGTAAGCTTGCGTTGTGCCATTGCTCCGCCCACATTTCGCATAGATCCGCCTAATGCGTCCCCCCGTGTCAAAAGGAATCGAAAGACTAACTCTTCAACAAAGTTCGGTCCGGCTGGCTCAAGGAACTGTTTTATCAATCCTTGGATCGCTTCCTCTTTGTCTTGCTGCTCCATATGCCCAGCAGCCTTATCGGAAACGCCAGATGCAGTCAATAAAGCAGCCTGTATTCCGGGAATATCGATCAATGAGGCAGGGGTTGAGGCTTGAGATGCGGCCACTTTTAGTGCCCTTGCTTCTTCAATGAATGGCGTTGCTCTACGGTTCCTTTCAAGCGCCAGGGCAACAAAACCAGCCCGTGTCTCCTCGTAAGTTGTTACAAGGCTCTTGCTACTGGTTAAATGCTGGCGATATGATCTGTCCGCTGGCATTATACTTTTCTCCATAAATACACGCATTTTCTCAAAGGATCACATCCATGCTCACCCATTTGCTGGCTGCTGTTACCTTTGCCATTCGGAAGTACAAGAATATTTTCAACATGGAATCCCAGCTTTTCAGCGATAGATGAAAGTATCATATCTACTGAGATACTTGCACCAGCATAGCGAACATTATCATTAACCATGAATAAGAGTGCATTTTGTTTCATCATGCGTGAACATTCAGAGATAATGCATGCCATTTCATAAAAGTAACCCCGTACCATCCTGGGGATGCCATTGTTGTTCAACTCACCTTGCTCCTTTTGTTGTTCCAGGTACCGCAAGATAGATTGTAGCAACTCCTGCTGATCCGCGGCAGCTATAGCCTCTGCCCATCGATGATTAATTGTTAGTAGGTTTTTGGCATGGTTCTCAACAGTACAGCTTAGCATTTGCTGCCTGAGGTTGATGAGTTCTTTCTCGTCCACGCCAAGCAGCGCCAGTTCCAGGGCATAAGTCCGGGTGTAATCATAACGATTGCAGTACGGTGGAGAGGTTACGATCGCATCGTATGAATCACACGGAAGCGCTGGCATTACATCCAGACATGAGCCCTCAAAAAGATGGATATTGCCCTGAGTGTGCTCCTCCAGATGTCCATTGCCCAGCTTCAGGTCATGCAAAATCTCCTCGATCTTCTCGCAGATTGCCTGGTCGAAGTTAAGGATATTCCCCTTATTGAAGGTTTTTCCTCCGTTCCTGCGTCCAGATCGGTAATCCCACCGAAGGTACTGACCATCTTTGCGTGTGTAGCTGATGGATTCCAGGACGCACAGCAGGGCAAAACGTAAGGCAATCTGAACCCGTTCGTTCTCCTGCTGCAGCATACCCATGTACTGCTCTATTGCATCTGATGTCTCTGCTGGGTATGCGCCGTCCGTAATTCGCAGTTTGGGCAGGGGATATCTCACCTGCGATTGCTTCCATGGACAGGTTTTCAACCACCGTTTGACGGCAGCAAAATCATCGTCTGTAAACTCTCTTTCCAGGCACAACCTGGTAGCAATGATCTGCTGTCCGATAGGGAGCAGTTCGATACCATCAACATCCATGCCTACAGCGCTTGCCGCAAACAGGGTCGTACCGCTCCCTGCGAACGGGTCCAGAACTTTACCGGAAGCAATCCCGTATCGGCAGAGCAGATACTCCACAAGGGGAGCGGAAAACGCTTCCTTGTATTTGTACCAGCGATAAGATGGCATTTTTTTGTTTGCCTGAAAGCTGACAAGCTGCCGCGTAAGAGACGGTTGGACTATAAACTTGTTATGGAAGTGCTGCGATAGTTTAAAATCAATATCATCAATCTCGGATAGAGCTTGCATCTGCCCGGGGACTACTATTTCAGGTTTCTCAGTCAGGTTTTCAGGGGAGATCATGGTGTCTGTGCTGAATTCAAACAGGTTCATTTCCACGGTTTTATTCTTTTTCTGGGTTAAACAGGATACCATTTTTTACCTCATAAGTTTCTTTATGCATTTCCCCGCACATAGGATGATTTCATTCTGTCAGTATATAAGGTGGTGCCAAGCCCGCTGAAAGTATTGTGTATAAAACCCTCGCTTATCAAACCGGGCGCAGAAAATTTGGATAGAAGTAAGGACGATGGTTTTTGTGATGCTATTGGTTTTATAAATCTTGATATATTAATTTGCGGCGCTCCCACAAAAAACGAAGCAGTGGCAGAACACGGATTGCACGGATGACACGGATACCCACGGATGAGAAAATCCGTGAAAATCCGTCCAATCCGTGTCATCCATGTTCGCTCCCGGATGGAGCTTTTTGTCCAGCGCAGCACGGGCTCGCTGCCCGCACAGGGGGGCGGGATATGATGACTCTGGGGGCTGGGATTTTGAGATGCCCGTACTTTTATAAATTCATACCGATTAATGTCCGGCGCCGCGCTAAAAGAAGAGCCAGACTGGACAGGATGAACAGGATTTACAGGATTAGGACTTATCTGAAAAGTTAAAGCCACAGAGGAGAACACAGAGATACGTTTAAAAAATCTCCGTGCTCTCTGTGTTCTCTGTGGTTCATTCATAAATATACTATTGATTGATTTTTCGTATAGGCTCTTAGTAGATGAGTTAATCCTGTCCATCCTGTTAATCCTGTCGGAATCCTTACTGTCCGGCGCTCCCGCAAAAAACAAACCGCAGATGAACGCAGATGAACGCAGATTTGTTGTGCCGGGGCTGCACAGGCGCGGCGCGGGGCTGCGCCAGTGATGGCACCCAGAGGGGAAGGGGCTGTATTTTTGTTCGAGGAGGGCGAAGGGGGACTTCATCCGAATCCCTCCTCTTCTGGTATTATTACTCTGATCCCTTCTATTTTCATGAAATGCTTCTTATTCCTTGTTACGATGGCATCAATTCCAACAGATCTAGCAGCCGCAGCAATCAGGCAATCGTTAAGCTCTATTTCTTCGCCCCTTTTTACAAGAGATGAATAAATCCTGCCCCCTTCAAGTGCGATATTCCTGTCAATATCCACTATAATCACAGGAGTGAGGAGATCAAGGGTTTTCTTCAAGGCGTCTTTCCTGGGAGATAAATGAGCACCTATACTTAATTCAGCAACGGTAATCGTGGATACATATCCTGTGTTCACATCCTGAAGTGACTTTATAAAAGACTTAGAAGCAGTTACAACATCTTTTCTGAGGCAATCCACAAAGATGGAAGTATCCACGAAAAATCTCATTTTACCCAATCCAGTCTTCTAGATTTTCTAAGCCTTTCAACAAACTCAGCGCTGTCCACATCGTATCCCCAGGCGCCAGCAGAATCTTCCACCACATCCTTTCCAAGTTCCTTTACCTTCTGCTCTTTCACCATGTCCAGTATCGAATGAAGTTCCATGTCCAATGCGAGCAGCCTTTTTTCTAGATCTGTTGCTGTTGTCATTCCTTCTATCCTTTAATTTTCGTATAGATAATCATTTCATTGTCCTCACAAAGGAACAAGCCATGTTCGGACACAAAGAGTGGCGCACCAGTTCTGTGCTGAAGCTCTTCCTGTACCAGCGCAGCACAGGCTCGCTGCCAGCGCAGGAGGGCAGGATAGTAGTGTGATTTTGGAGGATGGGATTTTGAGATGTCTGTGTTTTTATAAATTCACAACGATTAATGTCCGGCGCCGCGCTAAAAGAAGGGTGGACAGGATGAACAGGATTTACAGGATTAGAACTTATCCGAGAAGTTAAAGCCACAGAGAGCACAGAGAACACAGAGACACGTTTTAAAAATCTCCGTGCTCTCTGTGTTCTCTGTGGCTTATTCGTAAATATACTATTGATTGATTTTTTGGATAAGCTCTTAGTAGATGGGTTTATCCTGTCCATCCTGTTAATCCTGTCGAAATCCTTACTGTACGGCGCTTCCGCAAAAAACGAACCGCAGATGAACGCAGATGAACGCAGATTTGTTGTGCCGGGGCTGTACTGGCGCGGCGCGGGCTCGCGGCGGTTGCCGGGACAGTAGGGGGGGATGCGCCAGGCGGGGCACTCAGAGGGGAGGGGGCTGGGTTTTTGTTCGAAGGATGCACAGAAAGTCAGCATGGGCACCACCGCAAAGAACGCAAAGGTCGCAAAGATTGATGATTTAATTTTATAGAATATAATTTATTATTTTGCTGCGCTTCAACGAAAAGTGAAGCAGCAGTAGAACACGGATTGTACGGATGACACGGATGCACACGGATTTCGTATCCGTGAAAATCCGTCCGATCCGTGTCATCCGTGTTCGCCTCATCAGTCTGCTGGCACGCTGGCTTAGAAGTAAGGGCAGAGTTTGGATAAATAAGTTTTATAAATTTTATGTTATTAATGTCCGGCGCCGCGCTAAAAGAAGAACCGGAGTGGACAGGATTAACAGGATTAACAGGATTAGAACCTATCCGAGAAGTTAAAACCACAGAGAGCACAGAGAACACAGAGACACGTTTAAAAAATCTCTGTGCTCTCTGTATTCTCTGTGGCTCTTTCGTAAATATACTATTGATTGATTTTTCAGATAGGCTCTTAGTAGATGGGTTTATCCTGTCCATCCTGTTAATCCTGTCGACATCCTTAATGTCCGGCGCTCCTGCAAAAAACGAACCGCAGATGAACGCAGATGAACGCAGATTTGTTGTACCGGGGCTGTACTGGCGCAGGACAGGCTCGTTGTCGGCGTAGTAGACAGGGTTGCGCCATTTGGAGGCGCGAGCTGGGGAGGGGGCTGTATTTGCGTGAGAGGAGGGCGCAGAAAGGGGAGTCCTAGCGATCATATTTTTATTTTTTCCTATAACTGGAAATTTTCAGATTGCTTTACAAGTGATTTAATTACCTCATCAATGGATTTATCCCAACCAGAAAACGACTTGTTTTGGTAATTCCACCAACTTAATAAATTAAATGTCCCTCTTAATGCCAAAGCTGCTTGGAAAGGCATTAATTCGTTCATAGTTCGATGTGAACTAAGGTTCCTTAACTCTATTGTCTTTTTAATATTTTCAGTAATCGTTTCTGAGAACAACAAGCTGCTTTTCTCTTTTCTAACTTGAAAATTTTTATCAATATGGTTTATTTTCTTCTCCATTTCTTTTGTACTGTGTAAAATAATACGTGTTATTTCAACAACCTTTAATAGATTTGGATTTGACTCCTGCTTAATTATACATTTCATATCCTCAAAAAGGTCTCCACAATTTTCATCTTTTGAGTTTTCCTGAGTACCTTGAATGGTCTCGTTAACTCTTCCATTTAGTGTGTCAAAAAGATTACCCAAGGTTTTACTTGGAGCCTTTTCCCTGAATAATGTTTCATAAATTTCTTCAAGTAATAGCTCCATAGCTAAGCCAGAACTTCTTATGCTACCTTCTGTTTTTATATCAAAGGCTTCAGAAAAAGAAAGCACTAATTCTCTCATTACTTTTTGATTTTCAGTTATTTTTTTATTTTGTATTAGTAAAAATAACAAATGAAAATATGGTCTAAAAACTATCAATTCAGGAGTATACACCTTTTTAATATTTACATTAAGTCTTGCCGGTGTACCTTCAAAAAACACTTCAATAAGATTTTTCAAACTCTCTAAAGTCTCTCTATTAAATGATAAAGCTTTAATTTGATCAAAATCCTCGGAAAAAGAAAAATGGCAAGTCGGCTTAATTGAGATAAAATCGAGACCTTCCCCGCCTACGACGTGTATTAGATTAGGAAAATTCGTTTTAATAATCTCAATTTCTTTTTTAAAAGCAGTTTTTATTGGTTCAGATTTTTTTTTAGGCAGTGGCTTCCTACGTAAAGTTCTACTACTTAAGAAGGAATGACCTCTGATTCCTGAAATAGCGTATCTTTCTTGGTCAGCTATCAAACCATAACTTTTTAAAAGTCTTTCTTCATGATCAGCTAATTTTGATGATAGCACGACCATATCACTAAACCACTGTATAAATCTAAAACTTAAAATTGGAACATAATCTTTAAAAATAGGATTTTTCTTATCTATGATTTCATCAATTTCATCCTCATTTTCGACAGTTGCTGCAAGAGACCATAACCCTGATTTTATAGGATTATTTAGATAATCGGTTAATTCATTTGGATCATATTCTGCCATGCCTCACATCCCCCCCACCCCATACCTCTTCCTGTCCCTCAATTCCTGCTTCTTCCCCTCATTCCACCCCGAAACAGCCTGAATATACCCGGTCACACGGCTAAGATGCTCCACATTCTCGCTCTCGCAATTCGGGCACTCCTTCAGCAGCCCGGACGCCACATGGAAATCGTCCATGCACACCGTCATATCCTTCGTGAAAGCGAAATATCCGACCTGCGTGCTCTTCGCTATGTTCATGGCGAACTCCTTAAGCCCGTGCGGGTCAGGCGCCGCTTCCCCGAGCCAGATGTGCAGGATGTTGCCTCCGTCCACTATCGGGAAGAAGGTCTCCTCAAGCTTGATGCGCTGCGGCAGCGACACCTCCGCGCTCGGGGGTACGTGCGTGCCGTTGGTGTAATATACAGGCAGATCGCGCGTCTCGTGTATGCGCGAGAGCGCAGCCGCCACGTTGCCCTTGATAATGGGCTCTGCGCACTTCCTGAACTCTGCGTGCAGCAGGTCTGAGACCGCGAAGCGCTGCGCCGTGGTCTCTGCTGGCGTGCGTGCAAGGGCTATCTCCATCCCGTACTTCTCGCTCAGTTCCTTTGCGTAGAACTTCATCTCGAACATGGCGCGTATCGCAAGCCGCCGCGCCTCCTCGCTCTCGTATATCTGTTTGCCCATGTGGAACTGCACCATCTCGTTGATGCCCACGACGCCTATGGTGTATACAAGCCCTTTCATGTCAACCGCTACCTCGCCCCTCTTCAGCGTCACCGGGTCTTTGGGTCTTTGCGTGGCAAAAGGCATCCTCTCGTTCTTCACTATTATATCCATCCACTGGCGTTTCACCTTGAAGAGGTCGATGCACATATCCATCATGCGCTTCAGTTCCTTGAAGAGCATCTCCTCGCTCTTCTGCGCCTTATATGCCGCGCGCGGGCAGTTGAGCGACACGACCTGCCATGCCCCCATCGAGAAATGCTTCCCGTCCCTGAAGTACAGCTTGTCCTCGAACTCGCTGTCCTTATCGTGAGAGGAGGAAAAATTATATGCGCAACATTGATAGCAGCTGATGCCCTTCCCCGCGCCCCTGTATTCGGGGAGCTGGTTGTCGAAATAAGGCGCGCCGTACTTGGCCGCAAGCTCGAACGCCTTGGTATACAGTTCATCGTAGCTCAGCACGTCCGGATGCGTGCGGTTGAATTCCTCGTCCTCTTCCATGAAGTCGGGCTCTATGCTTATCTCAGGTTTGGGGAAGTTGAACGGCTTGCCCCAGTAATCGCCGATCAGCATCACGTTCATCAGCGCCTCAAAAGCAAGGCGCACCTCACGCTCGAACTCGCCGTACGTGCGCCTCTTCTCCTGAACGCCATCCCATATCCTGCCCTTATATACAACGGGCTTATCACGCCAGAGCTTTGGTACGCCAGGGGACAACTGAACGGAGGAGAAGACTAGCTGTCCCCCTCTGGCGACCATCATCTGTGTCATCTCATAAACGAACATCTGCATGAGCTGCTCTATCTCCTCGTAGCTCATGCCCTCAAAGTAGGGCGCAATAAAAGCCAGGAAATTGTAGAACCCCTGTCCGCCTGCGAAATTGGTCTGTGCGCTCCCCAGCGCCTTAACTGCGTGGAGGATCGCCACCTCTGCTTTCTTGGAAGGACCTGCCACGCTCGCCTTTGTGCCGCTGCCGTCAGGCATTAGACCGTAATAGAAGAAATACCGGAGGTCCCAATCCTGGCAAAAAGCACGGGTGCCGAGATATTCAAGATCATGGATGTGGATATCTCCGTTTAAGTGCGCGTCAGCAAGCTTCGGCGGCAGCATGAGGAGATACTGCTCCTTGCTCATCTTGTCAGCCTTCTTCTTGTGCGATGTTTCGGCGTTCTCCTGCAGGTTGGCATTGTCCTTTGCCTCAAAGCCGGTGCCCATGTCTATCCTGTAGGCATCGTAAACAGGCGTGCCCACCCTTGTGGAGATGTTCCTCCACTCTGTATGCCCGCGCTCAAGGAGTATTATATTGACGAGCTCTCGAACGAGCGGACCTGAGAGGAACTTTACTCCCATGTCCTTTATCCTCCTCTCTGTCTCCTTGGCTATCTCGCGTGCTTCCTCCTCGGTGATTGACGGCTTTCCGTGGAACTGCTCGCTGAGCTTCGTTTCCTTGCGGAGCTGGTGGATGATCGCATTCCTGTCCCAGTCCATCAGGTGACCGTCTGTCGTCCTTACTTTGGGGATAACAGATACTGAATATCCGCCCAGCGTCTTCTGTATTGTCTGGACCTCTTTTGTCGCCTGAACGCTCTTCTGTTCCCTGCCAGGGGCCTGTTGAGTTTTGAGGAAAGCGCTCATTATCTCTTTCTTGTGCTCTTCCAGAAGATTCGATACCTGAACCTCAATGTACTTACCCATATGATATTCCTCCTCTTTCTTTTGATGTTGTCCGGGTGATGGATCGTTAAGCGTTAAGGAGGCTTTCCAGCTTGGTCTGGTCTATCCCGCTTGAGCTGAAAAGCTCCCTGTACGTATAAAAAGCGTTATCTATCTGCAGCACAGGTGCAGCCATAGTGAACACGCCGTTCATGTGAAGTTCGGTCAGCGCTGCCGGAGTAGCCATATCTACTTCCCTGTAGTTTATGTTCCTCTTATCAAGTAACTGCTTGAGTACCCTGCAATTCGGGCAATTACTGGTAGAGTAGACCTGTATTTTTTTCATTTGCCTTGTCTCCTTGTAAATTATAAGTACATTCCAAAAGTTTATAATGCTTTTTTAAACCATATCTGAATACAATTATTTATCGTTTGTTATCCGGTATTTTATCAGACATAGTATATTATTAACAGCACTGTTACCATAATATATATCAATACTGGTAACAGAATAACAAGAAAAAAATTATGTACTTGGCTTGTATGTTAGCTACAGTTTATGTTTCTCAAGTTCAAAGATGAGGTTTCATCAATATTATCCAATGCTTTGGCAAAAGCAGGTTTAGAGGCAGACGACCTTGCGCTGGCTGAATCGCCCCATGCGGATATAGCATCATCCGCAGCGTTTAAACTCGCCCCGAAATACAAACGGAGCCCCAGGGAAATATGCGAGGCGATATACAGGAATATCAGGATAGCGCCCGACACATATGTCGACAGGGCAGAGATGGCCGGGCCCTATCTCAATTTTTTCGTAAGCCGCGCGTACCTCAACGAGACCATCCTGAATATCCTGCTTGAGAGGGAGGATTTCGGGAGCCTTGGCAAAAAAGGAAAAGTCATCCTTGAGCACACCTCAGCGAACCCCGACGGTCCCCTGCATATCGGGCACATAAGGAACTCGGTCATCGGCGACACCCTTTCCAGGGTACTCGCGCGGGCCGGCTACGATGTCGAGACCCAGTACTACATAAACGACATGGGCAGGCAGATCGCAGTAGTCGTCTGGGGGCTTATGAACTTCAGGTTCGATAAGACAAAGAAGACAGACCACGCCATCGCCGAGGTATATATCAATGCCAACAAAACGCTGGTGGACGAAAAAGAGCACTCGCCAGAAGTTGACGCGATCATGAAGAAGTACGAGGTCGGCGACCCCGAGACCGCCAGAAAGTTCAGGGCTGCCATCGATATTGCCATGCAGGGAATAAAAGAGACCCTGACCCGCATGAATATCCATCACGATACCTTCATATGGGAATCCCAGTTCGTACGCTCAGGCGATGTGAACAGGATAATAGCGCTCATCAAAAAGCTTGACCGCGCCATGGTAAAAGACGGAGCGTTCATGGTCGACCTGAAAGACAAGGGGATCGAGAAGTCACTTGTGATACAGCGCTCTGACGGCACATCCCTCTATACTACCCGCGACCTTGCGTACCATGAGTGGAAAGCCAGGAGATGCGACCGGATGATCGATGTCCTCGGTGCCGACCACAAGCTCATCTCATCGCAACTAAAAGCAGTCCTGCGTATCCTCGGTCTTACCGAGCCGGAGATCGTGATCTTTGAATTTGTCTCTCTGCCTGAGGGCTCGATGAGCACACGGCGCGGCGTCTTCATCTCAGCGGACGAGCTGCTGGACCAGGTAGAGAAAGCAGCGTATGAGGAAGTGAACAGGCGGCGCCCTGAGACGGATGAAGAGTTCAAGAAGAAAGTGGCTGCGTTCGTAAGTATCGGTGCAGTGAGGTACGATATTATCCGAGTCTCGCCTGAGAAAGCCACCACGTTTAACTGGAAAGAAGCGCTGGACTTTGAGAAGCAGGGCGCGCCTTTCATCCAGTACGCTCATGCCCGCGCCTGCAGCATCATGAAGAACGCCCAGGAGGAGGGGATAACATACGAGAATTACGACCCCAACCTACTGCTTGAAGAGCATGAGCTTATGCTTATAAAAAAGCTTGCCCAATTTGGAAATGCGATCGATAACACCGCACGCGAGTTAAAGCCAAATATTACCGCCATTTACGCCAGGGAAGTTGCTGATGCTTTTAACCAGTTCTACAGGTATGTGCCCGTACTTTCTGCCGAGCCTGAGTTCAGGGCCTCCCGCCTGGCGCTTGTGGATTGTTCCAGGATCGTGCTGGCCAACGCGCTTGATACGCTCGGGATTACTGCGCCTGAGTCCATGTAATTATGAGAATAATCTCGGTTGTAGGCTACAAGAAATCAGGGAAAACATCCCTGGTAGAACGTATTGTTAAATCCCTTAAGGTTTACGGCTCAGTAGGGACGGTAAAGCACCTTCACGAGCACTCCATAAACACGCCGGGCACAGATACGTGGAAGCATATGCAGGCTGGCGCAGATATGGCTGTGGGTGTAACAAAGGATGAGCTTGTGAAATTTTCCCGGGAGAATAATCTCACAGCCGCACTGGACGAACTTGCAGATGCAGGGATGGATTTCGGGGTAGTTGAAGGTTTTAAGGAGAGCACACTTCCTAAAATAGCTCTCGGTGACGTTGAGGCTCCCAATACAGTTATGCGGCTTGATAAACCTGAGAGCGCGGATATCGATGGAATTACCAGAGCAATTATCGGGCTTCCCGAGTACCATACGCTCGGTTCGCTGATAAAGAAGCTTCGCCGGTCAAAAGATATCGATAAAGCGGGAGCAATAGGCACGTTCACAGGCATTGTCAGGGCAGCCACAGACGAAACCCGGACCGAGTTCCTTGAGTTTGAAGAGTATGCAGGGATTGCGCGGCAAAAGATGGACCAGATATGCTCGGAGCTTAAAGAAAGAGAGGGCATAATCGATATCCTGATGCACCACAGGACAGGCATCATACCGAAAGGCGGGGACATAGTGCATATCGCTGTGGCTGCCTCGCACAGGGAGCAGCTCTTTTCTGTATTGAGAGAAGCCATAGAGCGGCTGAAAGCAGAGGTGCCGATATGGAAAAAAGAGCATACGCTGAAGGGAGACTGGTGGGTCCACGATATTCCAGATAAAAGAGTTTTAAAGCCCAATAAAAAATAAGTTCCAGATAATCTTAAATATTTAGAAAGCATTTGTTTTTAAGAACAGTAAGAAAGCGCTTTCTTGGGAAGAATAGTGGGGAAAACGTGTAGTTATAGAAATACTTCCTTTGCAAGAAAGATGGGGTGAGGATATGAGAAATATAGATACTATAGATAAGGATACCATAGGTAAGACCAGTATAAGTAAGAGCGGTACAGGTAAGAATGAGACGTACCGAATGGATAGGAGAACATTTGTGAAGATGGCAGGCGCTACGGCGGGTGCACTGGCATTTGGCGGGAGCTTTTTGAGGCATATTCCATTGGCTTCCGCCCAGATACAGGTAGGGTCTCTTGACCCCAACGCGATACCGAAATACGCAAGACAGATGGTAATCCCTCCGGCGATGCCGCTAACTTCAAGCGGGAGGGTCGACTACTATGAGATTGCAGTCCGGCAGTTCAAGCAGCAGATCCTGCCCCCGACAGATGTGAAAGGCAATCCGCTCGGAGAGACGACGGTATGGAGCTACGGCTCTGTCAACCATCCGGGGACCTTCAACTATCCTGCCTTCACGATCGAAGCCAGTTTCATGCGACCGGTCCGGGTAAAGTGGATCAACGGTCTGGTAGATGACAGCGGCGGCTTCCTGCCGCACCTGCTGCCGGTAGACCCGACGCTCCACTGGGCGAACCCGCCTGGTGGGACCGATGGGCGGGATATGCGCCCGGCGTTCGGTAGCACACCAGGGCCTTACAAAGGTCCAGTCCCGATAGTCACCCACCTGCACGGGGGGCACAACGCCCAGGAAAGCGACGGCTACCCGGAAGCCTGGTATCTGCCCACGGCAAATAATATTCCTGCAGATTTTGCCACGGAGGGTACGTGGTACAACTTCTTCAAGAACGAATTCCAGAATAAGTTCGACGAGACGTGGGAACCCGGCACTGCCACGTTCCAGTACCAGAACGATCAGCGGGCGTCCACACTCTGGTATCATGACCATACGCTGGGGATGACCCGCCTTAACGTCTATGCAGGACCTGCGGGATTCTATCTCCTCCGCCGTGGACCCGGTGACCTGCCCGCTGGAGTACTGCCCGGTCCAGCCCCCGGTGTCGGGGCAGACCCCTTCGGCAGATTCTATGAGATACCCATCGCTATCCAGGATCGTTCTTTCAATGACGACGGCTCGCTGTTCTACCCGGATACGCGTGCGTTCTTCGATGGGTTCACAGGTCCGTATATTCCCGGAAGCGACGTGCCCCCCATCTGGAACCCGGAGTTCTTCGGGAACACCATGGTGGCTAACGGGCGCACCTGGCCTTTCCTGGAGGTCGAGCCGAGGCGCTACCGTCTCCGGTTCCTGAACGGGTGCAACTCCCGCTTCCTGATCCTGAAGATGGTAACCAATCCGCTGGCGGTACGCCCGGCGACAGCAGCGCTTCCCTTCTGGCAGATCGGCACCGAGGGCGGCTTCCTGCCTGAACCTGTGATGCTCGACCAGCTCCTCATGGCGCCGGCAGAGCGGGCAGATGTCATCGTGGACTTCACCAACCTTGCCGTCGGCACCGAGATATACCTCATCAACGAGGGACCTGACGAGCCCTTTGGAGGAGGCGTCCCGGGTACTGACTTCCCGGCCGCGGACCCGGCTACCACGGGCCAGGTCATGAAGCTGGTGGTTGTGCCGCTTGAGAGCAAGGACAGAAGCAAAGATCCCGCGAAGCTGAACCTGCCTGCGTTCAAGCCGCTCGGCAATGCCAGCAACACGCGGCAGGTGTCCCTCAACGAGGAGATAAGCACCTTCCCCGGCTTTGATGGGCCCATTGCAGCCAAGCTGGGTACGCTCGATGCTGCGGGCAACCCGGTCCCGAAGTCGTGGGATGATCCGATCACTGAGGACCCGGCTATCGATGCGATTGAGGTCTGGGAGATGTACAACTTCACAGTGGACGCACATCCGATCCACATCCACGAGGTACAGTTCCAGGTCGTCGACCGCCAGCCATTTGGTGGCGCTGTGCTGCCACCGGAGAGCTGGGAAGCGGGCTACAAAGACACGGTCATCGCCTATCCGGGTCAGATCACGCGGGTGAAGGCAAAGTTCGACCTTGCCGGTCTCTACGTCTGGCACTGCCACATCCTGGAGCACGAGGACAACGAGATGATGCGCCCGTACTTCATCGGACCGATCCCAAAGATGCTGTAAAGATCTGGGGGTTATGGGTTCAGGGAAGAGCTGAGAGGCTCTTCCCTGATATTTATGCTATCCCATCAGCTCTTTTCAGGTTTTCCATCAGCTTTCTTCCCCTGGAGGTCAGCATATAGATCTTCTCGCTGTCCTGCTCAATAACATTATATGATTTCAGGACGCGCAAATGAAAACTGAGTTTTGTGGCATCATCTATTTTAAGAATATTATTAATCTCGCTGAACTTAAGTTTTCCTGTTTTATCAAGAAGTTTTACAATGTCTTTCCTTATTGGATTTGATATTGCCTTAATGATATTTGAATCAAGTATCTTAGGACATCTTTCAGGCTCTGCTTCAAGTGTCGCACCTTTAGCAAGCTGACATGTGGTATCAAGTTTACCGGATTGCAAAAGATGCATTTCAAGTTTTTTCTTCTCTTTCAGTTCCGTGATGTCCTTCACAGTTCCCATACTCGCCACCCTGCCGCGATAAGTGATGAGCCCGCCATTCATATTGATTACGATTCTTGTTTTTCCATCCCTGTGCAGCAAGCTGAGTTCGTATTCCCGGGGAACACTTTCGCCTACCTGCTTTTGATGATAGCGATCCCTAACCATCTCCAGGTCTTCCGGCGCAACAAATTCCCAAAAATCCCTTCCCACCACTTCCTCCACAGTGTATCCGGCGATCATGGCAAATGCATCATTGGCAAATTGGATCCTGGAATCCTGAATAATAAAGACGCCGTCCTGAATATTTTCGATCAGCATGCGATATTTTTTCTCAGACTCAGCAAGCGCTTCCTCGGCTTTTTTGCGCTCGGTAACGTGCAGGATCAAAGGATGAAACAGGAAGAAGTAAAGCATGGGGGATATCAGAAAGACGAGCAAAGAGGAATCAAAGAATGCCTCTACCCACATCGAAAGCGGCGGAAGCTTCGAGATTACGACCATCGTGAACATCTCGGAAATGAAAACCGAGAGAGCTATTATGATCAGGATATGAAAGGGTGACTGGTATATCCTCCTGGGCGTCATTTTTGTTTTTCCTCCTGCTTTTTCGCAGTGATGGGTAGCAGAAAAGTAAACGTGCTGTATATCCCACTACCTATTATTATAGTCTGGCTGCTGCCTTGATGCTGAATACTAATTTAAGTTAATGATATAAAATCTTTTTTGAATAAGGATGTAACGAAATTCACAAGCCCTTGATTAATTGAATTTTTTTCAATTAAGTTTTTTTCAATTAAGTTTTTTAAAGTTGAATTTTTTTCAAATAATCTTTTTATAATAAAAAGCCCATAATAGTTTTGCTAAATGTTCGATTGGGACATTTTGATCTTCATGGGAGTTAGACATCGGGAAAAATGCATTTGCTTGAGGTGAATATATGAAAAATAAAGACTCCAAAGATGAAAAATTTACGACCGAATTGAATGATTTAAGTCAAATGAACAGAAGAACTTTTGTGAAGATGGCAGGTGTTGCTGCAGGCGCTATTGCCTTTGGCGGGAGCTTTTTGAGGAATATTCCATCCGCTGCCGCTGCCCCGTTACCGGGAGGTACGCTTGACCCGCTGACGATCCCGAAATACGTGACCTCGCTGAACATACCCCCTGTGATGCCTCGAACGAGTGAGATCACGGAAAATGGCATACTAAAAGATTATTATGAGATCGCTGTGCGCCAGTTCACACAGCATATCCTGCCCCCAGGTATGCCTGCGACCACGGTGTGGAGCTACGGCTCAGTCAACCATGCCGGTACCTTCAACTATCCCGCCTTCACCGTTGAGTCTATGGTTGACAAGCCGGTCAGGGTGAAGTGGATCAACGACCTGAAGGACGCATCGGGCAATTTCCTGCCCCATCTCCTGCCTGTGGACCAGACCCTGCACTGGGCAAACCCGCCGGGCGGGATAAATGGGCGGGACATGGCTGGTACCAGTCAGCAGCCATATGATGGCGCCGTGCCGATAGTGGTGCATCTGCACGGCGGGCACACCACCGAGGAGAGCGACGGCTTCCCTGAGGCGTGGTTCCTGCCTGATGCCGCAAACATTGATCCAAATTTTGCGAAAGTAGGCTCTGAGTACGATGCCTTCAAGGCGAAATTCGAGGCTGCGCATCCGGGCGTGACCTGGGGACCTGGCACCGCAGTATACGAGTATGACAATGACCAGCGGGCGGCGACACTCTGGTACCACGACCACGCGCTGGGGTTGACGCGGAACAACGTCTATGCCGGACCCGCGGGCTTCTACCTGCTGCGCGGCGGGTCTGCTGATTTGAATCTGGGTTACAACCCACCCGGAGGAACCATGGGCGTTGGACAAAATCCGGCAGAACCAATCACCGAGATCCCGATTGTAGTCCAGGACCGATCCTTCAACAACGACGGCTCGCTGTTCTACCCGGATAGCCGCGCCTTCTTCGATGGGTTCGCAGGACCGTACTCCCCGGTCAGCGACATCGCGCCCATCTGGAATCCGGAGTTCTTCGGGAACGCCATGGTCGTTAACGGTAGTACCTGGCCCTTCCTGAATGTGGAGAAGCGCCGCTACCGCTTCCGTTTCCTGAACGGCAGCGACTCGCGGTTCCTCATCCTGAAGATGAGCAACAACCTGCCCTTCTATCAGATCGGTGCCGACGGCGGATTCCTGCCGAAGGTACAGCAGTTGCCGCAACTGCTTATCGGACCTGCAGAGCGGGCTGACGTCATTGTCGACTTTACGAAAATGCCCGTGGGCACCCAGATCACTCTGGCGAACATCGGTCCGGATACACCCTTCGGCGGCGGGAACTTCGCACCATCCGATCCTGCCACTACAGGCCAGGTGATGCGGTTCGACGTTGTGGCAGCTTCCACACAGGACACCACCATGCGTCCCACGGACAGGAACCTTGTGCTGCCGCCGTTCACCAAGCTAGGCACTGAAAGCCTCACCCGGCAGGTGTCATTGAACGAGGCTATGTCTGATGTCTTAAAAGGAGTCGGACCGAGAGCAGCCTTCCTGGGCACGGTTAAACTGGCAGGGAAGCCATCTGGAGTCATGCTGAAGTGGGACGATGCCATCACAGAGAATCCGGCGCAGAATGCTATCGAGGTCTGGGAGATATATAACTTCACGGCTGACGCACACCCCATCCACATCCACGAGGTACAGTTTGAGGTCGTCAACCGCCAGCCCATTAGTGGCAGGATCGTCCGACAGCCAGAACTCTGGGAGAGCGGTCACAAGGACACTGTTGTCTCCTATCCAGGCGAGATCACCCGGGTCAAAGCCCAGTACGACCGCGCAGGACTGTTCGTCTGGCACTGCCATATCCTGTCGCACGAGGACCACGAGATGATGCGCCCGTACAGGATCGGACCATAAAAGAAGCAAAAGAAGTAACGCTGTTGATTGTTACTTCTTCTTTCTTTTTTATGATCATATATGAGTGATACTGTCTACCATCTATTATATACAATGAAAAATGGACTCGTTTAAAAAACAGTTGGAAAGCAATATTCGGTCACTGGCAGTAGTCAGGGCAGACGACATGGCAAAAGTTGAAACGGCTCTATGCGACCTGGTGAGATATGCTCATCTTACTTTCGCAGACGGGGCAAGAGAACTGGAACCTGTTTTTGCAGATAATATTTTAGTTCATGTCATGAAAAGTCCATTAAGATCCTGCTGCGAAGCAGCATCCATAGTACCGTTGACGGATGAGCCAAGTGCGGCAATAGGTAGACTCAGGAAAATCCATCCGCCAGCTCATGTGATAATCGTGAGTCCCCGGCATGAGATATATCACGAGCTGGTAAATTATGTAGATAAAGATGAACCAAGACGGGATACGGATTGCACGGGTGCGCACGGATACGGCTAATCCGTGAAAATCCGTCCGATCCGTGTCATCCGTGTTCTTTTCTATAAATCTCTTCTAAGGCTTTCAGCAAAACACTATGATAAATCCCGTTACGGGATTTATCAAAACGAATCCCGTAACGGGAAATTGTAATATATTTTTTATGGACTACACAATATATTTATTTATCAGCAATGTTTATATACCATTATCACTAACTTTAGGTTAGTAACCCCAGGTGACTAACCTGAGGTGAAGTACAGATATGGAATCAGCACAACTGCTTGACATACTCGGGAACGAGAACCGGAGGAAGATCCTGCATCTGTTAGCGAGCAGACCCTGCTATATGAGCGAGATAGCAGAGCGGCTGGATGTGGGAGCAAAAGCGGTACTCGGACACCTTGAGCTCCTTGAGCGGGTAGGTTTAATCGAAGCCAGCGTTGATGAGCAGCGGCGCAAGTATTTCCACATCGCGGACAACCTGCGGCTGGAAGTATCTGTGTCGCCGTTCTCCTTTGAGGTGAGCACTACAACTATCGCCATCTCGGCTGCGCCAAGAGCGCAGGAAGAGGACAGCCACGCACTCGCTGACCTGCGATCCCATTACATGGAAATACAGGGACTTCTGGAACACAGGCAGCGGATAATGCTGGAATACCAGAATGTCCAGAGTGAAATAACCGAAATGATGGGAGCATGCATGGATGCTATCGAGAGGATGGCAGGGAATTACATAGAGGCTGAGATACTCTATGCGCTGCTTAAGAAGCCCATGGACCAGCGGGCACTATCAATTCAGCTCGGTATACCCGAATATGTGCTTGAGGAATATCTGGAAAGAATGGAAAGAGAACAGACTGTAAAAAAGGATGAAAAGAACTACTGTATATGCTAAAGTATATACATCCAGACTAAAATAAAAGTATGGAGGTTAGAGAAAAATGTTCAGAACATGGAGAAGACCTGATAGGGGTTTTTTCGACGAGTTCGAAAAAGAGATCGAGGAACTGAACGAGTCGGTAAACCGCATGATGCGCTCACTCGGTGAGGAGCCGATGGTTTACGGGTTCAGCCTTCAGGTAGGACCTGACGGCGTGCCGCACGTGCAGCGCTTCGGGAACGTAATGCCGACCGCCAGAGGTGAGAACGTGAGAGAACCTTTCACAAGCTCAATGGTAGATGAGAAGAACAACGAATTAAACATAACTGTAGAAATGCCGGGAATCCAGAAAGAGGACATAGAGGTGAACGCGACCGAGAGCGATGTGGTCATCAAGGCAGAAGGGGCGCGGAAATACTACAAGAACGTAAGGATACCTGCTCCTGTAGATCCTGAGAGCGCGAAAGCAAAGTACAACAACGGCGTGCTTGAAGTGACTTTTAAGCTCAAAGAGCCCTCAAAACCAAAAGGAAAACCGGTAAAAATCGAATAAATAAAGAGAAACAAACACTCTATAAATCAAATATATGTTATCCACAGATAGAAAAGATAAGGTTGTAACCTTAAAAGTAGGTGAAGCAAAATCATACGATGCGGGCAGGGGCATCGCCCGTATCGACCCTGAGATCACCTACAGGCTCGGACTTGCGACCGGGGACGTAATCGGGATAGAGGGTACGAAAAAGACTGCCGCACTCGTATGGCCGGGTTATCCCGAGGACAGCAACACCGGGATAATACGGATAGACGGGACTGTGAGGCGGAATGCCGGAGCAGGCATCGACGACAGGGTGAAGGTGCGGAAGATCCAGACAGCACCTGCTGAGAAGATACTGTTCGCGCCCACCCAGCCCCTGAAGATACAGGGAGGGGAGACCTATCTGGCTCACAGCCTTGAGGGCAGGGTGATATCCCGCGGCGACGCGGTTGAACTGAATATCATGGGACGCCGCGTTGATCTTGTGGCGATCTCGACAAAGCCTGCCATAGATTCGGTCATAATCACAGCAGGCTCGCAGATAGAAATAAGCGAGAGACCTGCAAAAGACGTCTCAGCTATCCCAAGGGTCTCGTATGAAGACATAGGAGGTCTGGGAGACGAAGTAAGGAAAGTAAGGGAGATGATAGAGCTTCCGCTGCGTCATCCTGAGATCTTCGAGCGCCTTGGCGTTGAGGCTCCGAAGGGGGTTTTACTGCACGGACCTCCTGGCACCGGGAAGACCCTTCTGGCAAAAGCCCTCGCCTCCGAGACGAATGCCAACTTCCTGATCCTCAGCGGTCCTGAGATCATGAGCAAATTCTACGGCGAATCCGAGGAGAGGCTGAGGGATATTTTCAAGCAGGCAGAGGAAAACGCGCCCAGTATAATATTAATAGACGAGATAGACAGCATAGCCCCGAAGAGGGAAGAGGTCACGGGCGAAGTGGAACGGCGCGTTGTGGCTCAGCTTCTTGCTGTAATGGATGGTCTAAAAGCAAGAGGAAAGGTCGTGGTCATAGGAGCGACCAACAGACCGCATGCCATAGATCCAGCGCTTCGCCGCCCAGGTCGGTTTGACCGGGAGATCGAGATTGGAGTACCAGACAGGAAAGCCAGGCTTGAGGTGCTGCAGATACACACACGCGGAATGCCCCTTGCTGAGGACGTAAGCCTTGATAGGTTTGCAGACCTGACGCACGGTTTTGTCGGCGCCGATCTTGCGGCGCTTGCGCGAGAGGCTGCTATATGGTCGATAAGGCGAGTGCTTCCCGAGATAGATCTTGACGTGGAGAGCATACCTGCCGACATACTGAACAAGCTGGTTGTAACTGCGGCAGATTTCAATAACGCCATGCGAGAGATGACGCCGTCAGCGCTGCGCGAGGTGTTCATAGAATCACCCAACGTGCACTGGAGCGATATCGGCGGGCTTGAGAGCGCAAAACAGGAATTGAAGGAAGCAGTGGAATGGCCTCTCCGGTATCCTGCGGTCTTCAAGATACTTGACGCCAAACCTCCGAAGGGCATCCTGCTCTACGGTGCGCCGGGCACGGGAAAGACGCTGCTGGCAAAAGCAGTCGCCACCGAGAGCGAAGCCAATTTCATAAGCGTGAAAGGGCCTGAGTTCCTGAGCAAATGGGTAGGCGAAAGCGAAAAAGCAGTTCGCGAGACGTTCCGGAAAGCAAAGCAGGCTGCGCCATGCATAATATTCTTTGACGAGATAGACTCTATAACCCCGACGCGAGGCACAGGCTCTGACTCCCATGTGACAGAGCGGGTCATCAGCCAGATGCTATCAGAGATAGACGGCATCGAGGAACTGCACAATGTCACGGTCATCGCAGCCACGAACAGACCCGATATGATCGATGCAGCGCTACTCCGCCCGGGCAGGCTTGACCGCCTGGTTTACGTGACCCCGCCGGATGAGAGCGCAAGGTACGAAATATTCAAGATCCATCTCTCAAACAAGCCCCTTGAGAGCGATGTTGACCTGAACATACTTGCAAGGGATACGGACGGCTTCACGGGTGCGGATATAGCATCCATATGCAACGAAGCCACGATGCTGGCGATAAGGGAGTACATAACTGCCGGGAAACCGACAGATGAGGAATCCATCAAGCAGATCAAGATCGGGTACCACCATCTCAAGGACGCCATGAGAAAGATAAAACCGTATTACCAGAAGGAGACAGAGAAATACAAAAAGATTTCGGAGAACTTTATATATCAGTAGGTATATCAGTATATTTTAAGGAATCGAAGGCAGCCCGGGCAGTTCATGTTATCAGTTCATGTTATGTTTTATGTACGATAAAGTATACGATATAAATACGAATAGACATGAATGAAAAAATAATGCTTCGCATAGCGGAAGCCCATCACAGGGACGTCGGCAGGGATATCGCAAGGATAGACAGGAGCCTGATGGAAAAACTCGGTATCCTGAGCGGCGATGTCATCCTTGTGATAGGCAAGGAAAAAGCATGTGCCATAGCAGGGGCGGGCTACCCTGAGGACGAGGGGCAGGAACTGATACGCATAGACGGGAGCATCAGGACGAATGCCCGCGTGGGAATAGACGATAAGGTATTCGTCCAGAAATCCACAGTCATGCAGGCGAACAGGGTAGTGCTTGCGCCCACGCAGCAGGTGCGCCTCGTAGGGGGACCGCAGTACCTGCTGCGCGTACTTGAGGGCAGGCCTCTCATGAAAGGGCAGCGCCTCCGCGTAGAGACGGTGAGCAATCCTCTATCGTTCATAGTAGTCTCGACCCAGCCGCCTGGACCTGTTGTAGTTTCAAGGAACACGAGCCTTGTCGTTAAAGAACAGGTCATGGAAGAGCTGGAGATGCGCCCCACGCACCTCACATACGAGGATATCGGGGGACTGCGGCGCGAGATAGGATTGATAAGGGAGATGATAGAGCTTCCCCTCCGGCATCCTGAGCTGTTCCAAAAATTAGGCATAGACCCGCCGAAAGGGGTACTGCTGCACGGTCCTCCCGGGACGGGTAAAACGATGATCGCCAAGGCTGTGGCCAATGAGACTGATGCGAATTTCGTTTCGATAAGCGGTCCTGAGATCATGAGCAAATACTACGGGGAGAGTGAAAAGCATATACGCGAGCTCTTCGAGGAGGCTGAGAAGTCAGCCCCGACCATTATTTTCATAGATGAGATAGACAGCATAGCCCCTAAGAGGGAAGAGGTCACGGGCGAAGTGGAGAGGCGCGTTGTAGCGCAATTGCTGTCACTTATGGACGGCTTGAAATCGCGCGGTCAGGTGATAGTCATAGCCGCCACCAACAGACCGAACGCAATAGACCCTGCGCTCCGCCGCGGCGGCAGGTTTGACCGCGAGATCGAGATTGGCATCCCTGACAGGCTAGGCAGGTTTGATGTGCTGCAGATACACACGCGCGGCATGCCGCTTTCAGAGGACATGGCAGAAGGGAAAGGGATGCGCGAGATCGCCGATATGACGCACGGCTTCGTGGGCGCGGACATATCCTCGCTGTGCAAGGAGGCTGCTATGCATGCTATCCGGCTTATCCTGCCGAAAATAAACATCCAGGAGGAGATACCGCCTGAGATCATGGATAGACTGGTCGTAACAAAGGACGATTTCTACGAGGCGTTCCGCAATATCGAGCCCTCAGCCATGCGTGAGGTGTATATCGAGGTGCCTGAGGTGAGGTGGAGCAATATCGGAGGGCTTGATTCGGTGAAGCAGGAACTTATCGAGGCTATTGAGTGGCCTCTTAAATATCCTGAGGCTTTTGAGGCAATAAACACGCGGCCTCCGAAAGGCGTGCTGCTGTTCGGACCGCCCGGGACAGGGAAGACGCTGCTGGCAAAAGCCATAGCAACAGAGAGCCAGGCCAACTTCATAAGCATAAAGGGTCCTGAGCTTCTGAGCAAGTACGTAGGTGAGTCTGAGCGCATAGTCAGGGAGACCTTCCGGAAGGCACGGCAGGCAGCGCCTGCTATCATTTTCTTTGATGAGATAGATTCCATCGTACCTGCGCGCGGCTCCTCTTTTGATTCCGGCGTTACCGAGAGGGTGGTGAGCCAGATACTCACCGAGCTTGACGGGCTTGAGGAACTGAAGAACGTTGTCGTGGTTGCAGCGACGAACAGGCCTGAGCTTATCGACCCTGCGCTTCTCCGCCCCGGGAGGCTTGACAGGCTCATCTACATAAGACCGCCTGACCAGAGAGAGAGGGAGATGATATTCGAGATCCATCTGAGAGGAAAGCCTTTATCTTCAGATATTGATACGAAGAGACTGGCCGAAAGAACTGATAGGTACGTCGGAGCCGATATTGAGGCTATATGCAGGGAAGCTGCCATGCTGGCTCTTCGCGACTTTATCAAGCCCGGCATGGAGAGAGAGGAAGTGAAGGAATTATCGTCTGCGATTATCATCAGGGACGAACATTTTGAGAAAGCTTTTAATATGGTGAGACCTACTCCGTGGAATCTGAAAGAGTACGAAGAGTTGATGGCTTTTTCGAAAGCTATCGACAGAGTAAAAAAGAAAAAGGAAAACTAATAATGAAAAAGAGCAAAGATATTGATGATTTCATAAAATGGCTTGAAGAGGCTGTCAATGGGATCCGGGATGAAGAGGGCGTATCAAAGCGACCGATATTCATTGATATTTCAATAAACCTGTGCCCGGTCATGGATTGTGAGCCTGCCGATTTTTGCGTCCAGAGGGAGAGCACAGTGCCTGTTGACGTTCTTGAGACCGAGAAAAATATCCATGCAGTGGTAGGGCTTGCCGGGATGAAGAAAGAAGATATAAGGCTTATCTGCAACGGGAAGACGCTTGAGATAAGTAACGAACAGGGGACGCTGAAAGAGACCATCGAGCTGCCTGCAAAGGTTAACAGGACAGGCATGAGGACCACGTACGAGAACGGTGTCCTTGAGGTGGTCTTTAATAAAACGAAGAAGCGGGTTAAAAAGAATAATTATTAACCTTTTAACCGCTTATTAAGGGGCACATGGCAAAAGTAGAAGTAGTGATGGACGAACGTACGCTCATCGCAAGGCATATGCTCAATCTCAGGCTTGTAAAATTATCCTGGGCTCTGTTCTTCATACTGGTCGGCGGAAGCTGGATACTTGAGGGCATAGGAAGGATAGATAATGCGCAGAAGTGGGCGCTCATACTTGCCGGGAGCGGGGCGATACTACTTCTGCTGAACCTGCTGCGGATCATATGGAGGCTAAACATCAGCAGGCTCACGGTCGGGCTCGGCGTGCTGGGATTGATGTTCGGATTGGCCAGGTATTTTGCGCCGGGGGATTTTTCGATATTGGCTGCAATAGTGCTGGTCATCGGAGTCTTCATGCTGTTCGAGGTGCTGAGGAGATAGCAGCGGCGCTGAACAATGTGGGATCATTTGTCTCCCGCATATCAGGTGCTTCTGAGGATTTAGGTTAACAACGAACTCAATACGAACTCAATACGAACTCGCCGTCGAGTTCGTACCAGTTCGTACGAGTTCGTTGTTTATTTTTATAACTAACCATACTACGATTCCGTTACGGAATTAATACATTAAAATCCCGTTACGGAATCGTACATCAAAAATACCGTAACGGGTTTTATCTCGATAAATTCCGTAACGGGACGTGGCAGAATTATTTTTATTCAGGCCTTTTATTTTAATTTATAGTGAATCTTCTTCAGCAGGTCTGACCATTCTATCCTAAGAAAAAACAGAGCCTTATTGCCGGGAAGACATTTATCCCCACCTTCCAGTAGATAGCTACCCCAGGTAAATGTCGTATAATCTGTGTTATACGACATTTTTATATATGCAAATAGACAATGAATAAGAGTGGTATGCAAAACGATGGGCTATTAAAAAAGCTTGAGACCGAGCTGAAGCTGAGGGGCTTCTCGAAACAGACCACAAAAATGTACCTTTTCTACAATGCCAAATTCCTTGAGTATATAAAAAAGCTCCCGGGAGATATTACGGAGGACGATATAAAGGAGTTCCTCGCCCACAAAATGTCGGATCATTCGCTATCGAATGCCTCGATTGCCCTCATTAAAGCCTCACTTAAATTTTACTATATCGATATACTTGGCAAAAACCTCTTGCTGATAAAAACTCCAAAAGCCTCAAAAAAACTGCCGGTCGTACTTACCCGCAAGGAGATAAAAAACCTTCTGGATAATACCGAAAATGAAAAGCACAGTCTTCTTATAGAATTGCTCTACTCTACAGGGCTTCGCCTTTCGGAATGCATCAACCTGAAATACTCGGACCTGGATCTGAACGAAGGCATTGGCTGGGTGCGCCTGGGGAAGGGCGCTAAGGACCGGATTTTTATCATCTCTGCGATCTTCAAAAAAGACCTGCTTGAATACAAAGGGAAAAACGGCGACGACGGCAAAGGATACATATTCTCTGTTAGCGGCAGGAAGATGTCGCCGCGCAGCATGCAGCATGCGATCAAGACAGCAGCAAAGCGCGCGGGGATAGAGAAGGACGTGCACGTGCACACGCTTCGCCATTCCTTCGCCACTCACCTGCTTGAGGATGGTGTGGATATAAGGAAGATTCAGATGCTACTGGGACATGCGAACCTGCAGACGACGCAGATATACACACAGGTATCGACCGAGGAGATCAAGAAGATTAAGAGCCCGCTGGATATGTTATAGATTTTTACAAAGTATCAGGTTGCTTAATTGCGTAACGGAATTTAGCGCCAAAGTTCCCGTAACGGAATAATCCGATCGAAATTAGTTCCTCATTATCAAGCTATTGCAGGAGTTAGCGGGCAGAGGAGGGGATTATGATGGAAATGAGAAAAGCGATCTATCTGCCCGCTGCATTCGTACATATGCGAACGGAATATAAAAACTTATGCTTGCTATGAATGCTAGTGCAATGCAGCAATTTTGGGGTAAAATTTAAGGATAGGAGTAGTGGGCAGAGGTGGAGTATGGTGGTATGCAAAAAAAGTTTTTCTGCCCACTGTAGTTCGCATATATACGAATAACAGTATATATAGTTTACGTTTGATGTAAAGTTGGTAGATTTTGCCCCGTCATGTCAGCAGGCGATGAAATGTATGTATGAGAGATATCAAAATTTCCTTCCGTACTTATGAGATAGGTTGACCCCGTAACGGGATTATCGAATTATCCTGGATCTCCCGGCGTTTACTTACATCGCCTATATGACCTTATGCAATCTCAGGTCTTTTATAACAACATAAAAGTAAAGCAGGATAGCTGTCGTCATCGCTAATACGCCGACCGTCATGAACAGGGCAAATATAAGAGGTTCAAGTCTTATCATAGCAAGTATCGTTATCGCAAGGCCGATTATCATAAGGATGCTCGCATATGTGACATACTTCTGGAACTGGTACGGCATAATTCACCCCTCAGGATGTACAGGCGCGTGGCAGTTTGTACAGAGTATGGTATTTTCGGTCAGCTCTTCCATTATCGCGGAGTGTATTGCTACCCTCCTAAAGCCAACAGTTTCCCTGTGGCAGAAAAGGCATATCGAGTTCTGGTATGTGCCTACAAGTTCTATAGGGGTCTCGTACGTTCCTGTATAATATTTGTATGTATGCCTTGCGCCTGCCAGCTTGGCTTCTATATCGCCATATACACCGTAGTTGGTATGACATGTGTAGCACTGGTTAGCGTTTATCCAGCGGTTCTGATAGTGCTTCGATGTCAGGGTAGTAAGGTTCTCGTTCCCGACCATATCCCTGACATAAGGTCCCATTACGTGGCAGCTATTGCAGGTATCAACGGATTTGGCTTCCTCTAAAGCTATGTTGCCGGCGATGTATGCTGAGAAGAGCGGAAGGATGAACAGCCCTATGAGCAGAAGCCATTTTGACCTGGGTTCTTCAAGGCGCTCACGCAAAAAGAATATGTAATAAGCCAGCAGGGATATTGATGCAAGGCTCCCGGTTATAACTATGATTTTTCCAAGCTCGACCATAATTCCTCTTATTGCTTTATCGAGTTAATTGATAAGTAACCGATATTCACACAGTGCGAACCTGTGGATCGGTAACCACCTCGGATAACTTACTGTTCGGATACTCAGGAATACATAACCTCCAAATAGCCACGGAGAAGCTGTACCAATTAAGGCGCCGCTGTAACGCTATTTGCATACACATGCGGTTGATAGCTCAGCCTGCTATAAGCATTATTAACTTTCATCCACTTTGTAGATAGATAACCTTTTATTTTGACCGTCATACCTTTTTGAACTGCGCTTTTTACCTTGTCTGCGGACGCCTCAACAAATACAGGATCGTCATCTCCCCCCTGTACTTGAAGTTTAATAATTTCTAATTGAGTCCCGTCATTGTCTATTACGTGATCACCCGGTAAAACATTGATCACTCTGCCGGTAATGTCCACAAATTTTCCACCCATATTCCCTGTATAGATCTCAGAGATGGATGTTGCTATATAACCATCCTTTGGTTCAATATCATAAAGTAATTTTGAAGGCTTAAGAATAAACGATTCTGTAGCAGGCGCATGTGCTGCTGCAGCATCAGGATTTTTGTCTTCTTCTTCCGTTATCTGAACTGCATAAACAAAAAGCAGTATCATAGCTGCAAGAATACCTATTGTAGCCAGAATTCTTGTCTTTATAATTGCCATCTTTTTCACTCCTGTTCCAGTTTTGGCGAATTATGATCGCTGCGTTCTTTATTTCTGATCTTCACATAAGCTGATTTATAACTGATAACTCTTTACTATCAGAAATCCACTTCCATTACTTCCAATAAGAACAGGTGGATTTCCCTGGACTTATTAATACTATTACCGGGTTTTCTAATGCCATTAAATAGTGATTCTTGCCTGTATAAAAGCGTTTCTGAAAAAATGTATCTGCAGTTTGTTCTCTAATTGAAAAACCCGACAGGACTAACAGGATCAACAGGATAAACAGGATTGGCTCCTACCTTCCGCGCTTTACAAGATTTAATTTCCATTAATTTTTAGATTTAACTGGTTTACAAACTACGGCTGAGTATGATGATTATATCCGAATAAGTATTTTTTAGCTCATCCTACCAATGCAGATTTAGATTAAAAACAACGAACTGATACGAACTCAATACGAACTCACTGTTAGATTTTGTAACAGGTTTAAACAAACTTAAGCCAGTTTATCATAGAGTTCGTACTGAGTTCGTACGAGTTCGGTGTTTATACTATTAAATTGTAAACTATAGTATTTTGCCGAAAGCCTTAGAAGATATTTATAGAAAAGAACACGGATGACACGGATCGGACGGATTTTCACGGATTAGCCGTATCCGTGTCATCCGTGCCATCCGTGTTCTCTCGCCTCTCCTCACCAGTTACTTATGAATTTTATCTCTGCATCTGCGGAATGTGGGTTGGCCGGGTTAATTTCATAATTTACTTAACAGAGTTTACCTGCTATAATCCCGTTACGCCAGGCTCTAAGCCTTTATCTTCAAGACAACCTTACCCCGCGGGTGTCCCTTTTGCTGATACTCAAGCGCTTCTCCTGCCTGTTCCAGGGGAAATGTTCTATCAACATACACTTTGATAACGCGTTTATCTACGAGTTCAGCCAGTTTAGATAACCGTTCACTGGTCACTTGCGTGAGCTGTCCTATAGCATTCACTCCGTATCTTTCCATAAGGTCTGAGCGGGGCTGCTCTAACATAGAAACGATTATGCCGCCTCCCTTGAGTACCCTGAAAGATCTTACATACGTCTCGCCGCCCACAGTGTCATAGGCTGCATCATAATCATTCAACATTTCATCGAATGACTGGTTTTTGTAATCTATGGCTTCATCTGCACCCAGTTCTTTTACATATGGTATATCTCTCGCACTCACTGTTGTCGCCACATACGCTCCCAGGTACCTGGCCATCTGGATGGCTGTTGACCCGATACCGCCTGCACCGCCGTGGATAAGGATCTTTTTGCCCCTGGAAAGACCTATATGTTCGACAAGTGCCTGCCAGGCGCTTACCCCGGTAAGCGGCAGTGCTGCTGCTTCAACATGACTGATGCTCTTTGGTTTATGTGCCGTGGCTTTTGCATCTGCCGAAGTAAATTCTGCAAATGACCCTGAGCCTCCCCTTGAGATGCTGGCATGCCCGTAAACCTCATCGCCTTTTTTGAAACCTGGAGCGCCTTCTCCCACTTCCTCTACGACACCTGAAAAATCCCCTCCCAATGTTGCCGGGAACTGCAATGGCACCATTTGCTTCATATACCCCTCCCGGGTTTTCCAGTCGACAGGATTAACCCCGGCTGCATGAACCTCGACGAGAAGGTGCCCCCGGGACAAAGCGGGTTCGGGTGCGTTTTTATTAATCTCGACAACCTCACTACCGCCGTACTTATTGATTTGTGCTGCTTTCATATTTCTTACCTCCTTGCTCCGAAATATACTTTATATCTATAGGACTTATAACTTTCCAGAGACCGTGTTACTCAGGAACCTATCTGACCGCATCGATTCCGTATCTTGCAGTAAATTTATCTGCTAAGTTTCTTCCATGTATCTGCGGGGATCTGACACCTGTAGCTATGATCATAGTCCGCATAGCATTCTTCATATCAGGCTCTACCATGGCCCCCCAGAGTAATTTTGCTCGCGGGTCGATACGGTCATAAAGTTCGTTTACCACGCTTTTTGCTTCTGCCAGAGTCATATCAGGACCGCCAACGACATTGACAAGAGCAGCAGTTGCACCTAAAACATCAACGTCCAGCAGAGGGCTCCGGAGCGCCCTGTTTATTGACTCCATTGCCTTGTTTTCACCTTTTGCTTCGCCTAAACCTATCATTGCCATGCCGCTTTTCTGCATTATAACTCTTACATCGGCAAAATCAAGATTGACAAGGCCGGGTTTAGTGATCAGTTCAGTTATTCCTTTGACCGCCCGCATCAATACTTCATCGCATACCTTAAATGCCGCCTGAAGTGGCATTTGAGGGACTATTTCAAGTAATTTATCATTAGGGACCACTATTACTGTATCAGACGCATTGCGCAGTCTCTCAAGACCAGCTTCCGCATTGCCCATGCGCGCCGCTCCTTCAGCCGTAAATGGCATTGTGACGACCGCTATCGTAAGGGCTCCGGCATCCCACGCGGCTTCAGCTACGATTGGTGCCGCGCCAGTGCCAGTTCCACCTCCAAGACCGCATGTCACAAAGACCATATCTGCATTCCTGACAGCGTTCTCTATCTGGGTCTTTGATTCTTGTGCCGCATCCTCACCGATTTGCGGTATGCTTCCTGCACCAAGTCCTCTGGTCTTATGCCGCCCTATCAGGATCTTATTCCTGACCTTAATGTTCAGGAGATGCTGGACATCTGTATTGAGCGCATACAATTCCGCCCCTACTATCCCTTCCTCGGATAATCTCTGAATGGTATTTGAACCCGACCCGCCGCATCCAATTACCACAATATTTGTTTTTAGTTCCTGTAAGACATCCAGAAGTTCTTCATCTGTTTCCTCTGCAACAGGTATTGCAGGCGCCCTGGCTCTTGAAATCGCCTCGGTTACTATTGATTCCATTTTTACTCCCGACTCTTTCATCACGATCAATTTATGGCTTTTTTATTTCATATACCACCTCTTGATTTATAGTTTTCCCAAAGGAAGTAAATATACCAATGAGAAATAATGATTATAACCGAATGATAAAGCCACAGGTAGCTCCATATGGTTCCTGGAAATCACCAATTACATCTGACCTGATCGCCTCTGGAATGGTCAGGCTTGAGCAGGTTGTCCTTGATGGGGAAAATATCTACTGGATCGAGATGCGGCCTGCCGAAGGCGGCAGGTGCGTCATTGTGCGCCGCTCCCCGGATGGGCAGACGGTCGATATCACTCCTTTTCCCTTCAACGCCAGAACCCGGGTACACGAGTACGGCGGCGGTGCTTTCACAGTCCACGATGGCACGGTCTATTTCTCCAATTTCACAGACCAGCGCATTTACTGCCAGTATCCCGGAGGTTTGCCGGGACCGATCACCCCTCCCGGAAAACTGCGCTATGCAGATGGGGTCGTAGATAGCCATCATGACAGGTTGATCTGTGTGTGCGAAGACCATACTGTTGCCGGGCGCGAACCTGTGAACAGTTTGGTGAGCATCGATCTCCATGGAATCAAAAGAGGACAGGTGCTCATCTCAGGGAACGATTTTTACTCGTCCCCGCGCCTCAGTCCTGATGGATATCGCCTGTCCTGGCTCACCTGGAGTCATCCTAATATGCCCTGGGATGGAACCGAACTGTGGGTAGGCGAGCTAAAGGCGGATGGGTCTCTCAGCCGCACCGAACGAATTGCAGGCGGCACTGAGGAATCAATCTTCCAGCCAGAATGGTCGCCGGACGGTGTCCTGCATTTCGTCTCTGACCGGACAGATTGGTGGAATATCTACCGCTGGAACAAAGGGCAAATTGAGCCTATCACACATATGGAAGCAGAGTTCGGTGCACCGCAGTGGTTCTTTGGGATGTCCACCTACGCCTTCGCATCATCTGACAGCATAATTTGCACTTATAACGAGAAGGGAACCTGGCAGCTTGCCAGCCTGGATACCACGGCGCAAAAGCAGAAGCTCATAAAGACACCTTACACCGATATCACCTACCTTCGAGTAAAGAATGATAGGCTTGTATTCATCGCCGGGTCGCCCACAGAACCAGCCTCTGTAGTCAAGCTAGACCTGCTCTCAGAGCAGATAGAGGTTCTTCGCCGCTCAACCGATATGGTAATCGATGCAGGTTATCTATCTATTCCCCGTGCGATAAAGTTCCCGACAGAACAGGGGCTGACAGCGCATGCCTTCTTTTATCCGCAGCAAAACCAGGATTACCTGTCTCCTCCTGGTGAACTGCCGCCGCTCCTGGTCATGAGCCATGGCGGGCCGACATCTGCCGCTTCAAGCAAGTTGGACCTCACGATCCAGTACTGGACAAGCCGGGGATTTGCCGTCCTGAACGTGAATTACGGCGGCAGTACAGGCTACGGTCGACCATACAGGCAGCGCCTTAACGGTCAGTGGGGCGTCGTTGATGTTGACGACTGCGTGAACGGGGCAATGCACCTGGTCAGGCTGGGCGAGGTGGATGGCGGCCGGCTCATCATTCGCGGCGCAAGCGCAGGTGGCTATACGACGCTCTGTGCACTCACTTTCCGCGACCTCTTCAGGGCAGGAGCAGACTACTACGGCGTAAGCGATCTGGAAACAATGAGAAAGGAGACGCACAAGTTCGAATCCCGGTACCTTGACAGGTTGATCGGCCCTTATCCTGAGCGTCGGGATCTTTACCAGAAGCGTTCGCCCATCAACTTCATTGATTACCTGTCATGCCCGGTTATCTTTTTCCAGGGACTTGAAGATAAAGTTGTCCCGCCTGACCAGACAGAAAAGATGTTCAGGGCCTTGCTTCACAGGGGGGTGCCTGTCTCTTACCTGCCATTTGAGGGAGAGCAGCACGGGTTTCGCCGCTCTGAGAATATTAAACGTGCCCTTGATGCCGAACTCTACTTCTATTCTAAGGTCTTCTCTTTCAGGCCCGCAGACCAGGTAGAGCCAGTGACAATACAGAACATCTAACAAACAGGTATCTGGTATTTAGAAAAAGAAAAAAAATATGGGTTCACATTTGTGGAACCCTGAGTGTCCTTTTTATGTGTTCACCTTTAAGGTTCTTGCTTATCTGTGAGACCTCGTCTGTAAATGTATCATAGTCATAGTGCTGGGCCTGCATAATATCGCTCCAGCCCGCAGTGTAGCTTGCCAGGAACGCTGCCTCAGAGATCTCTTGGTCAGATGCACCTCGTAACCTTGCAGCGCTTTCATGGAAGCGCTGGCTGTAAGGGCACTTTAGGTTCGCAGCTATTGCCAGTCCTATAAGTTCCCTGTACTTGGCAGGTATCTGGCTCTCTCCAAGGGTATATCTCTTGAAGAGCGGCCACTGCTGTACAACGGGTTCCCTGGGCACATCTTTTACAAAGCCAGGAACCATGCCCAGAGTCTTCTCTATGTCTTTGATCGTATCTTCATATTCTCCCATATATTCTCCCCTCCGTTCAATCCGTCCAGGGAAAAGCAAATACAGCAGCCGCCATATTTGCGGATAACTCTCCCCTTCGAATTGTAATTAAATCATGAGTTTCGCTCATTAATATATCTTTCCACGATCGTAGTTTCCCGATATATTATTTTATCCAGGTATGGTCCCGCCAGTATTGCTTTTTAGTTCGTGAAAGTAAAGCATCCTGGGAAAACTATATGTTCATTTGATACCGAGTATTTCCAGATTGTAGCTATCACACATAACATGGGCGTAAGCAAATTAGGCAATATCAGGTGGGGTTTGGGATGGAAAAGATCAACCTAGCTGAGGTTACTGAACTGGCAGTAAGTATAATTATCTGTCTTTTCGCGGGTTTTATTGGCTCAATTTTCACGGCACCTTCAATCCCGACCTGGTATGCATCTCTGAAAAAGCCATTTTTCACCCCGCCCGACTGGTTGTTTGCACCGGTATGGACTGCTCTATTTGTGCTTATGGGTATCTCATTATTTCTCATCTGGCGCAGGGGCGTGAAAGACCGCAGGGTCAAAGCCGCTCTTGCCGTATTCGCTGTACAATTAATTCTCAACATCCTGTGGTCTGTGCTGTTCTTCGGTCTAAGGTCTCCTCTGGCAGGGCTTATCGACATCTCCATCCTGTGGATTGCTATACTGGTCACTATACTGAGCTTCATGAAGGTATCAAGAACAGCAGGCTTGCTGCTCATACCTTACATTCTCTGGGTAAGTCTTGCAGCGGCCCTTAATTTTTCCATCTGGAGACTTAACGCTTGAGGTTGTGGAACATGGGAGACTCAAAAGCATTTATTAAATGAAGTGACAAAGAACTACTTATGAATATCAACGATATCCTTAAAAAACTAAAATACAAGGACGGGTACAGGGCACTGCTTCTCAATGCACCGTCTGAATACGGGGAAGCTGCCGGGAAGCTTGGCTTTGAAACGCGGGCTGGAGCCGATAAGTACGATTTTGCCCATTTGTTCGTTAACAACAGGGCTGAAATAGATAATTATGAAAATATTGGAGTGTGGATTAATATATGAATCAACATCAAGTAATGGAAACAGCAACGCTGGGCGGGGGATGCTTCTGGTGCCTGGAAGCCATTTATAGAGAGCTGCGCGGAGTGGAGAAAATCGTATCCGGCTACTCAGGCGGCAGTATGCCCAACCCATCATACGAGGAAGTAAGTACAGGCACAACAGGTCATGCTGAGGTTGTGCAGATTACGTTTGACCCCGGGATAATCTCGTTCAGGGAGCTTCTTGAGGTCTTCTTCACCATCCACGACCCCACAACGCTGAACCGACAGGGAGCAGATGTGGGCACGCAGTATCGCTCGTTGATACTCTATCATACGCCTGAGCAGAAAGCTGTAGCTCAAGAAGTGATCGCAGAGCTTGAGGAGGCAAAAGTATGGGGCGCACCTATCGTAACCGAGGTTGTACCGTTCAAGGCGTTCTATCAGGCAGAGGAATATCACCAGGAGTACTTCGAACGCAACCCCCACCAGCCGTACTGCAGGTTAGTGATCGCGCCAAAGGTAGCCAAGTTTCGCAAGCAATTTCTTGTTAAGCTCAAGAAGTGATTTATCCCGCTCGCAGAAAGACTTAATGGAGATCATCAGGCTTCATTTAGCAGAACAAAGAACTGCAGAAGGCAGAGAAACGGGAGCATAAGCTTACCAACCAGTCTAATGTCTTAAAAGTTTAATTCTCCGCGACCCAGGGTGTTTACTAAAGAAGATGTAGCTAAGAATCTTACCTGTAATAATTCCAGTCGATTATCGCAATATTTATATAAAGGAAACTACCTTCCGCTTCCGAGCGTGAGAACACGCTACAACTTGTTTACAATGTAGAAGAAGAGCAGCTATAGAAACTTCTCTAAAGACCCAACTTGGAGGAAAAATGAATCTTAGACAACCAAATGCGAATGAAGCGACGCAGACCTTTAATCGCTCAAAGAGCGTATCCCCGATGTCAGGGATATGCACCAGATGTCTGGACGGATGCCGCGGCAACTGTGAAATCTTCAAATCCTCATTCAGAGGACGCGAAGTGATTTATCCCGGACCTTTCGGGACAATGACCGCAGGCGCGGACAAGAACTACCCTGTGGATTACTCACACCTCAACATACAGGGCTATGCAGTAGGCGCATGGGGTCTTCCTGAAGGGGAAGAGCCGAACCCCGATACGGCGATATTCCCGCGAGTTGATACCGAGACCGAGTACGGCTGGGACAAAAAAGTACGCATGAAAGTGCCCATATTCACCGGCGCCCTGGGTTCGACGGAAATCGCGCGGAAGAACTGGGAGCACTTCGCGGCGGGTGCTGCGATATCGGGCATCACGCTCGTGTGCGGTGAGAACGTGTGCGGCATCGATCCCGGTCTTGTGCTTGACAGCAACAAAAAGATCAAGAAATCTCCTGAGATGGACCGCAGGATAGAGACCTATAATAAGTACCAGGAAGGCTACGGTGAGATCCTGGTGCAGATGAACGTGGAAGATACACGGCTCGGCGTGGCTGAATACGTCTCCTCAAAGCACGACCTGGACACCATTGAGCTCAAGTGGGGACAGGGCGCCAAATGTATCGGGGGCGAAATAAAAGTTAATAGCATTGAGCGAGCGGTCGAGCTTAAAAGACGCGGATATATCGTCACTCCAGATCCCGAGGATGCCGCTATCAAAGCAGCATACGAAGATACGGCTATAAAAGAGTTCGAGCGGCATTCGCGCCTTGGCTTTGTCACAAAAGAAGGGTTCCTTGACGAAGTTGACAGGCTGCGCGGACTTGGGTTCAAGCGCGTCACGCTGAAGACGGGCGCATATTCCATGGTAGAACTTGCAATGGCTCTTAAGTACTGCTCTGAGGCGAAGATCGACCTTCTCACTATCGACGGAGCGCCCGGCGGAACAGGCATGAGCCCGTGGCCCATGATGGAAGAATGGGGCATCCCGACCTTCTACCTGCAGTCCCTGGCTTACGAGTTCGCCGAAAAAATGAGCAAGAAAGGCATGAGAGTGCCCGACCTGGCAATGGCAGGCGGCTTCTCAAGCGAGGACGGTGTGTACAAGGCTCTGGCTATGGGCTCGCCGCACTTCAAGGCAGTGTGCATGGGAAGAGCGCTCATGATCCCGGGCTTTGTGGGCAAGAACATAGGCAAATGGATATCCGAGAACGATCTCCCCAAGACCGTGTCGGAGTTCGGCTCCAGACCAGAGGAGATCTTCGTCTGCTATGAAGAGCTTGCACAGCGCTTCGGCGACGATATGAAGAACCTCCCGATGGGAGCGATTGGCATCTACACATACGCACAGAAGTTCAGGACAGGCTTGCAGCAGTTGATGGCAGGCTCACGCAGGTTCAGGATATCAGCGATCTCAAGAAATGATGTCATGGCTCTTACAGAAGATGCTTCAAAGATATCGGGCATACCGTACCTTATGAACGCATACCGCGATACGGCTGAAGCCATACTGGACGAGTAAATAAAAAAGGCTCTCTGAGCCTTTACTTTTCTTTTTTACGTAAACCTACTTCTTAATACCCTTCTCAAGCAGTTCGCGTTTTTTCCTTAACGCCCTCATGCTTATATAGTAATAGCCGGCGATCGCAACCACGGCAATGGAGAGGGCAATGGCGACATAGAGCAGTGCTCTGGGCGCGCCCCTCTGGTAATACCTGACCGATATAGATCTATGCTCAGGGTAAGGGTTCACCCAGATGAGCACCTCTCTCCCCCGGCTGTCAACAGTGATGTTATCCGGCTCAGGCTGTGCTATGCCGAGGAACCTGGAGCCTGTAGTATAACCCACGGGCAGGACAACGCGAACGCTCCCGTTCTCTGTCAGCGGGCGGCTAAATTCCTGGCCGCCAGGCTGCGTGAACGCCACGAACCCGGAAAAGGGCGATTCGAATTCGAACCTGGCAAAACTTTTCCCGAAAAGCGTCCCTCTGGATAAATTGAACGAAACGTTCTCTCCTGAATAATCCACAGCGACAGGGCTCCTTATATCCATCTCACCGCCCTCCCCGACGATAAGTTTTACCGAGGTCGAGTTCGCTACGCTCTCCACTACCTGTATGGATGTGAGGTTGAGGTAATAGATTGTGGTATTATTAAGACCCGGAAGCTCGTATTCCTGGGGATTACCGGTCTGGGTCTCAAGGGAGATACAACCTGATGCAAGGACAATTAGCAGTATTATCAAATAAGGTTTCATCGCTTCACCGTAGGATATCAGGAAAAATGGCATTTGATTTTGTTCCGAGCATTTGCCGCGTGCTCAGATGCAGAATACTGGAAATCCTGATATCCTTATTTTACTGATGCGCATATTTATAAGCTATTCGGACGGGGAAATCCGTCCCGCTACCTCCTGCATCAGAATCAAGTTGCTCTAATGTTTTCGCTATAAAGACTGAATAAATGCCATTCTACTGCATAAGCATTATATCGGGTTCTATCTTCACTACCTCAAGACCGTCCTTGAATACCCGTATCGTGCCACCGCTCGTAGAGACAGTTACTGCTATGGTTTCCGTGTCACGGGTGATGGCTGCTGCTGAGGCATGCCTTCCTCCCAGTCCTTTTTCGGTCTGGACATCCCTGGCATTGATGTCAAGATACCTTCCTGCGGCCCGGATTATCCCTTTTCCGGTGATCACGAAGACGCCGTCAAGTTGCGCGAAGCTTTTCACGGTCTCCCAGCTTTTGGGATTGACGATATCGCAGTTATCCCTGGACTGGCCTTCGAATGGATTGAGAACAAGAGGATGCGAGCGCCGCATGACCTCATTGGAATCGCCGATAATGAAGGCTGTGCCGAACGACTTGCCCTCCCTGCCCTGACATGCTATCTGGAGAGCGATGTTCAGGATAGAACGGAGCACCCTTGCCTCAACCCTCTCAGTGCACTCCATGAGGTTTTTCATGATCCTGTTCGTCGAGAGATCGTAAATGATGATAGAATCGTTGTCCTTCATCTTTATGATCCCCACGACCAGCCCCTGAGTATCTATGAGGTTGTTGATGAAAGCGATTATGCTGGCTTCGCTTATCTCTTCGACCGCGCTTCTTGCCCTGTCCTCCATTCTCTCATGGATCGCTTTGCCGGTTTCCTCGATCGAGCGGGTCAGCTCGTTCATCATAGCAAGCCTCCTGCCCGTAAATACGAACACGGGGATGCGTGTCGGGAGCCTGGATATCTCCTCTGAAAAAGTGATTATCGCGGAAGCATTGATCTTTTCAGCTATCTCGATCGCTGAATTTGTAATAATGGAAAAATCCCTTTTGTCGCTTATAATGCCCTGTTTTTCAGAAAAAATATCCTGTGTTTTTACTTTGTTCAAAGAAGGAACAGCACCGCTCAGTATGATAGTTTCCATTGTTACCACATAATTATTATCATTATCCTCACTGTTATATATAGTTTAAGATGATGTGCATCTTAATGTACATGGAAATGCAAATGAAAATGCTGATGAGGAGGTTGTTTTTTGCTTTTGATTAAAACCTAATAGGTTGCAACATATAGTGAACTCACCGCAAATCCAATATCCGCGAAAAATATTCCTCAACCGTGGGTATCCGTCCGAGCGCCGCCGTAATAGCTGCAAGCTCAGCAGAACCGAGGTAAACCCTGGCGTTCTTGCCCATGCGGTTGTCGAAGTTGCGGGTGGATGTTGAGAGCACGGTCGCATTGTCTGCCACTCTCGCCTGGTTGCCCATGCAGAGGCTGCATCCCGGGATCTCTATCCTTGCTCCAAGGCCTTTGAATACTTCGTATTCCCCGGTCTCTGTGAGTCTCTTTTCGATGAGCCTTGTAGGCGGGGCTACCCATAGTTTTGATGAGAGCCTGCCTTCTCTGCTGAGTATCCTTGCAGTTGAGTGGAAATGATCCATGTTCACCATACAGGAACCGATGAAAACCTCATCTATCTTTTCTCCTTCCACTTCTGAGAGCGGTCTTATGTAGTCCGGGTCGTTCGGGCATGCAAGCAGAGGCTCGGTTATCTCTGACAGATCGATTTCCAGGATATCTGCGTATCCTGCATCCGCATCAGCACTGAGAAGAGATGGAGCAGCAAGCCATTCTTCCATTGACTTTATCCTGCTCTCAAGCGCTTTTGACCTGTATCCCTCGTCCATCAGCGAGCGTAAAATGGATATATTCGTCCTGATGTAGCGAATGACCTCATCCTGCGGCAGGGCCATAACCGAAGCCTCAGCCGAGCGCTCGGCGCTGGCGTCGGTAAGCTCGAATGCCTGCTCGACGGTGAGGTGGATCCCTTCCATCTCCAGTATCCTGCCGTTAAAGACGTTCTTTTTATTCTTCTTCTCAATTGTCAGCTTACCCGATTTCAGCGCAAAATAAGGAATGGCGTTTACAGCATCGCGCAGGAAAATCCCTCTCCTGAGTTTTCCCCTGAAGCGCACGAGCACGCTCTCAGGCATGTCCAGGGGCATAACGCCAAGCGAAGCCGCAAATGCCACAAGCCCGCTCCCTGCAGGAAAGGAGATGCCGATAGGGAAGCGCGTGTGGCTGTCGCCTCCTGTGCCGACGGTATCGGGAAGGAGCATGCGGTTCAGCCAGGAGTGGATTATGCCGTCGCCAGGCTTTAGCACCACCCCGCCCCTGTCCCTGAAGAATTGCGCAAGCTCTTTGTGCATCTTCCTGTCATCGGGCGTGGGGTATGCTGCGGTATGGCAGAAGGACTGCATCACAAGAGGAGCCTGGAATTCCAGGCAGACAAGCTCTTTTATCTCATCCTCTGTCATCGGTCCTGTCGTATCCTGCGAGCCAACTGTCGTAATTTTCGGGAGGCACGACTGCCCCGGCACAACGCCAGGGAGACCGCAGGCTTTCCCGACGATCTTCTGCGCCAGGGTGTAACCCCTGTTCGAAACAGGCGGTTCTCCGGGTTTGATGAACATCTCCCCGTAACTTCCGCCGAGTGCTTGCTGCGCTTTTCCTGTGAGCTCTTTCCCGATTATGAGAAGAAGCCTTCCTCCCGCCCTGTACTCATCCGGCAGCGTCTCAGGCTCAAGCTTAAATCCCGATATTTTTTTCCCGCTCTTATCCTGTATTTCGCCTTTCGCAAAATCTATTGTGACCACCATGCCGCTTTTAAGCCCGGATACGTTGCATCTTACCGGGATTGCGCCGCTATCGCGCGCGGTATTAAAGAAGATGGGCGCGATCTGGCTTCCGAGTATCACGCCGCCTTTCCGTTTGTTCGGGACTCCAGCTATATCCTCGCCTATCCACCACATCAGGGAGTTGATGGCTGATTTCCTGCTGCTCCCTGTTCCCACGACATCCGCTGCAAAGGCGATGGGATACCCTTTCTTTTTCAGCTCCCGCATTTCATCAAGCGCCTTGGGGTAGCGGTTCTCAAGCATGGACAGGGCGTGGAACGGGATATCCGCCCGTGTCCCTGCGCGGGATGCAGGGGAGAGGTCATCCGTATTGACCTCGCCGGGGACTTTGAAAACTGTAACTTTTAATGTTCCAGGGATTTGCGGGCTTTTCGCGAACCACTCAGCGTGCGCCCAGCTCTCAAGCACCATTTTAGCCCTCTGGTTCGTTCGCGCAAGTTCCCTTATCCTGTCAAAGAACCCGAATATCAGTATGGTACTGGAGAGTGCGCGCACAGCAGCATCGCCGAGCTCCCCGTCATCAAGCAGCTCGATAAGAGTCTCGATGTTGTATCCCCCTTTCATCATTCCCAGCATTTCGACAGCTTCAACAGGAGAGATGATTGTTGATGATCTCTCCCTGAGCGCTATGCTCCTGAGCAGCTTTGCTTTCTCAAGAGCCGCGGAGTCAACGCCTGGAGGGACGTGCTCTTTTAAGAGCCTGAGAACGAACTCCTCGCTCCCTGAAGGCGGATGAAAAACAAGCACGGATAGGGCTTTCACCTGATCGGGGCTTAAAGGTCTGGGTGGTATTCCCAATTTTTGGCGCTCTGCTATGTGATCCTGGTAAGCCTGAAGTATTTGCGAAGTCATCGTCCCCCTAAAGGTATTGGTGTTCTATTAATTTAACGATGCTCTGCAGTCAGTGATGCTCTGGTCAAATACTATCCAGTGCCTGTTCTAGATCCGAGATGATATCATCCGCATCCTCAAGCCCCACCGAGAGGCGCACTAACTCATCTGCAATTCCGTACTTTATCCTTTTCTCGCGCGGAACGACCCCATGCGTCATAGTGGCAGGGTGCTGTATCAGCGTCTCAACGTCGCCAAGGCTGACAGCAAGGGTGCACAGGTGCAGGGAATTCAGGAAAGCCGGGACACCTTCTGCATTCCTCAGCAGGAACGCTACCATACCCCCGTAACCTGACATCTGTTCTTTAGCCAGATCGTGCTGAGGATGCTCCCGAAGTCCGGGATAGAGCACAGCAGATATCTTCTCATGCCCCTGCAGGTATTTTGCCACAGCCATCGCATTCTCGTTATGCCTGTCCATCCTGACCGAAAGCGTCTTCATCCCGCGGATGATGAGCCAGGAATTGAACGGGCTTATCGCCCCGCCGATGTTCTTTGCCGTGTGCCTGGCGTGTTTTATGAACTTAGATGTACCAACGATTATCCCGCCTATCGTATCCCCGTGACCGTTCAGGTATTTCGTGGCGCTGTGTATCACAACATCGGCACCGTGCATGAGAGGCTGCTGGAAATACGGTGTCATGAACGTGTTGTCGATGAAAACCTTTGCCCCTTTCTCATGCGCAATTTCGGAGATGGCTTTTATATCCGAAAGTTTCATCGTAGGATTAGCAGGCGTCTCGAAAAAAACAAGCTTGGTCTCCTGGCGAAAGGCGCTCTCAACGTTCCCGGTATCCGAAGTATCAACAAAACTTACATCCACGCCGAACTTCTTCAGGTCTGCGAACAGGTCGTATGTGCTCCCGTAAATGACCTCATCCGCGATAATGTGGTCGCCCGATCTCACTTCGGTGAGAACAGCCGCACTGATGGCAGCCATGCCTGAAGCCTGCGCCATTGCAGCCTCTCCGCCCTCAAGGTCTGCCATCTTTTTCTCGAACATCTCTGTGGTCGGGTTCAGGCCGCGGGAATATACGCAGCCCTCCTCCTCCCCGCACATCAGCCTTGCGCCGTGGGCTGCGTCTTTAAATCTGAAGGGGGCGGTCTGGTATATAGGGACCGCGACCGGTTCTGCCTCTGTTATTTTATCCCCGGCATGTATCGCCCTTGTTGAAAAACCTGCCTTTTTAAGATCCATAAGATACCTAAATAAGAGGTCTTGGCTGCTTCTCATCAGGCTGCACCGGCAGTTGCATCGTGTTGATGAGTATCGGGTCAGTTACCTCTTTTGCCCTCTCAAGCAGCATCTCCTTCCCGCACTGCGTGATGGCGAATATGGGGATTGCAGTGCCGAACTGCGCTATCGTCTTTCCCGCTATGCAGCCGCGTATCCATTTTGAGGTGCATCCTGTGGTCATGTCCACGAGGTTCAGGAACTCTTTTGCCTCGTTCTCAGGCATGCCCGTGGTATGCACGCCAAAGCTGATGACCTGCACCCTGTACTTTTTCTCAAGTTCGCGTATCGCTTTAACGTCTTTCGCGTTCGTGACCGAGACGCCTATCTTCTTGTATCCGAGCTCGATGGCTTTTCTCACGCCAGCTACCTGGTCAAGTGATGCGGCCGAAGGATCAAGCACTATCCCGCCGACTTCCTGTATCCTCTCGATGAGCTTCGGGATAGGCGTGGTCTCAACAAGCCCTGAGATGCGTGAGCCCATGCCCTGGGCAAGTCTTGGGTTGCTTGTAATAACAGTGCCCGCGCCGTCGCATGCTGTCACGCAGGTATCTATAAGCCCGCGGCGCAGGCCAGTCATGAATGTCTCGCTTGCGCCGAAGCCCACAAATACTTCCATCTCGATTGCCCTGTCGCCGGTGAACATGCCGAAATCCTTCATCCGGAACTCGATGTTCTCCTTCGCGGTCTTTGACGTGAATTTCTTTATCCCGCGGACCTTATCGAATATGGGGCAGTATTCCGTCTCCGGTTCTCCGACTTCGACCACTTTACCGTTCTCAACTACAACGCGCGTTTTTCCAAGAGCTTCCATCACATGCCTGTCTTTTGCCATGATATCACTATTAGCATTGCGTATATTAACGGTTAAGATATTGACAAAATTTAATAAGTTGAGGCAAATTTTGCCGTGTCCCGGAGTCATGAAATTTAAGCACTACCATTTATACTTTGTCTAACACCCGTCCATGCTCGTCTATCTCTCCCCTGCTGATGCGCGAGCTCGATATGGGCAGACCATCCTCAGCAAGGACATAATCGACCAGGACTATCTCTATCGGCTCCAGGCCCTTTTCTTTGCGTTTCTCGTTTATCCTCAATGCGGTAGGGTATGTCTCGGGGGAGACAACGATGTAATCAAAATCCTCACTTAAGGTCGGTCCGTACGGGTCATCCAGCTTTACTATTACTGGATCTATCCCGTGCTCACCGAAGAACCGCCTGATTGAATCATAGCGCATCCTGTAATCCCCCACCTTATGGGATTTGCCCTTCGCCATCCTGTCCGAGGTCAATCCGATCATCAGTTCACCTCCGCGGCTTAATTCATATGCTCTCCCCAGAAGCGCCCTGTGACCGTCATGAAACGGGTCGAACGTCCCTCCGACTACTACGCGCGCCATGCCAATATAATTGACAAGCCAGACGATAAGGGTATCTTTTAATATCTCTTATGCGGTTTTAGGGGGCGATGAGAAATCTCTAACCGAGGTTTTCAAATGAAGGGGTATGCGCCCCTATATCAAGTAAAGCAGGACACTGGTTTATGAACGACGAGACGATACACTGGGCAGATGCCATTGCAGAGAAAGTACTTGAGCGGGGCAAAAAACATACCGTAGCTTCGGGAATAACTCCGTCCGGGGCTATTCACATAGGCAATATGAGAGAAGTTGTCACAGCGGATGCTGTGTATAAGGCTCTCAGTGATAAGGGTGCAGATGCGCGTCTCATCTACATCGCCGATACCTATGACCCCCTGCGCAAGGTGTATCCTTTCCTCCCGAAGGATTACGAGAACCACATTGGGAAACCGCTATCCGGGATACCGTGCCCGTGCGGCTCCCATAAGAGTTACGCAGAGCATTTCCTTCTGCCCTTTATCGAGGCGCTTCACGCTCTCAGCATCAAGCCAGAGGTCTTCAGGGCTGATGAGCTGTATAAAGAGGGTAAATATGTTGACGCTATCAAGCAGGCTCTCATTAACAGGGATGCTATAGCCCGCATCCTTACCGAGGTATCGGGTCGGGAGCTTGAGCCTGAATGGAGCCCGTTCAACCCCATATGCAACGAATGCGGCAGGCTGAGCACTACAAAGGTCACAGGGTTCGATACTGAAAAAGAGACCATAGATTACGTCTGCAAATGCGGTTCGCAGGGTACGGTGTCCATGAGGGGCGGAGGCAAGCTCACCTGGCGCGTTGACTGGCCTGCGAGATGGCCCATATTCGGTACGACTGTAGAGCCGTTCGGCAAGGACCATGCCACAGCAGGCGGCTCATACGACACAGGGAAGCGGATAAGCAGGGAGATATACAATTACGAGCCGCCCTATCCTATAGTGTATGAGTGGATCATGCTGAAAGGCAAGGGCGCGATGCATTCTTCCACCGGATTGGCGATATCCATCAACGAGATGCTTGAGATAGTGCCGCCTGAGGTGCTGCGCTACCTGATAATCAGGCAGAGATCGGACAAACACATCGAATTTGACCCCGGTCTTGCGCTGCTCAATCTGGTCGATGAGTACGACCAGGTCGAAGGGGATAAGCGCGCGTACCAGCTCTCCATGGCCGGGACTACCAGACCGACCAATATTCCTTTCAGGCATATGGTCACGGCTGTGCAGATAGCGGATACCAAGGGTTTTGATTACCTGCTGACTGTTTTAAAGCGCAGCGATTACGATGTCTCGGACGTAGAGGCGATAAGACAGAGGGCGATCAATGCAAGGAACTGGCTTGAGAAATACGCGCCGCCTTTTGTGAAGTTCAAAGTGCAGGATACGCTGCCCCCGCAGGCGAAAAGCTTGACGGCAGAGCAGAAGAAGGCACTTACGATACTGGCTGACAAACTTGAGCACGGCATGAGCGGTCAGGAGATACACGATGATATGTATAAGGTAGCGGTGGATTTAGGAATTGACGGGAAAAAGGTGTTCGAGGCTGTGTACATAGCCCTGCTCGGCATGAAGTCAGGGCCGCGCGCGGGGCATTTCCTGGCGTCGCTTGACCGGGATTTCGTGGTGAAGAGGTTCAAAGAGGCGGGTGGATGAACGAGAACTAGAAATCCACAAGTTTCAAAGAAAAATACGCCAAAATAATGAAGGGTTTAAATATTTTAACAATTTAATAGTATTGTATGGCAATTCCTGATTATCAAAGCATAATGCTTCCATTATTGAAATTTGCAGAGGATAAAAAAGAACATTCAGTAAGTGAAGCTATCGATTATATCTCCAAACTGTTTAATCTAAGTGATGAGGAAAAAAGAAAATTATTACCCAGTGGACAACAACCAATTATTAATAATAGGACCGGCTGGGCAAGAACATATCTTAAAAAGGCAAAACTTTTAGAGCCAACTAAAAGATCATATTTTAGAATTACTAAGAGAGGGCTCGAAGTTTTAAAAAAGAATCCTCCTGAAATTAATGTGAAATTCCTTGAACAATTCCCAGAGTTTAATAAGTTTAGAACGTATCCTCTTCATAAACCATGGTAACTCACCCTGTTATGAAGAATTTTGTTTTGGAAACCATGATCAGTAGGCACGTACAACATTCGGAACATTTGATTTATGCTAAATTTACCATTACTTTTGAAGAGGATACTTTAGAACATTAAAGAAGGAGGAAACTGGACACTATGAGCAAGAAGTCGAGCGACAAACCAACCAGTTGACACCACAAGAGTTGCTAGAATCTGCATATCGTGAAATTAAATACAATCTAGCTCAGGAATTGTTGAATTCAGTTAAAAATACATCACCAGAATTTTTCGAAAAACTGGTAATAGACCTGTTATTGAAGATGGGATATGGAGGATATCTACCAGATGCGGGAGAAATAACCGGAAAAAGTGGGGATGAAGGCATAGATGGTAAAATTAAAGAAGATAAATTAGGATTGGACGTTATTTATATTCAAGCAAAAAGATGGGATGGAACAGTAGGGCGACCAGAAATTCATAAATTTGTGGGAGCTTTAATAGGGCAAAGAGCAAAGAAAGGAATTTTTATAACTACATCAAATTTCTCTAAAGACGCTAAAGAATATGCCGAAAGCATTGATGCCAAGATTAGATTAATTGATGGAGAAGAACTTGCAGAACTTATGATTGATTATGATGTTGGCATCTCAAAACTAAAAACGTTTGACATTAAAAAAATAGATTCAGATTACTTCTCTGAAGAATAATTTAATTGTACTAACTATAGCTCCCAACAATTCAAATATTATGAAGCTACTAATAATTAATATAATCGCATTAAAAGAGATAAGAAATCATAAGCATTAAAAGGTAATTTGGATGAGAGAGTCACTTGAGAAAGCAATAGAAATCATAATCAAATCAGTTGATCCCGATAAAATCATACTGTTCGGCTCCCGCGCCAGAGGAGATTACAAAAAAGAGAGTGATTATGATATTTGTGTACTCAAAAAAGGAGTTGAACACAGAAGAAAGCTCGCGCAGAAGATTTACAGATTTCTCTATGGTGTCGGAGTACCTATTGATATTATCGTAGAAACCCCTGAGCGATTCGAAGAGCTAAAGGATAATCCTTTCATGATATACAAAGAGATCTCAAAGCATGGGAGAGTAGTTTATGAGAAACCAATCTCTGGTTGAAGAGTGGTTAAAAAGAGCAAAAAGCAATCTGGGGAGGGCAAGGATAGGAAAAATCTCAGAAGATATTCTATACGAAGACCTTTGCTTTGTGAAGGGGAATATAACGAGGCTCTCGATATCGCTGAGAGAGTTTTCAACTGGGTGAAAAAGAGAATTAAGGAGTATGATTGAAGCAGAGGGAACATGATGCGGCTCGTAATCGCAATCGGCGGCAATGCAATACTGAACCCCTCAAAAGGCAGCCCTGCCGAGCAGAAGCGGATGATAGATGAGACCTGCCGTGAAATTGCTCAGATAATCCAGAAAGGGTACGATGTCGCACTTACACACGGCAACGGCCCGCAGGTAGGTAATCTTCTTGCAATGCAGGAGGAGTGCGGCTCTGTGATGGCGCAGACGCTGGATGTCATCGGGGCACAGACGCAGGGGATGCTTGGATATCTGCTCCAGCAGTCGCTCGACAACAGGCTCAGGGAGAGCGGGATAAAGAGGCAGGTCGTTACCGTGCTGACGCAGGTGGTTGTGCAAGAACACGATCCATCTTTTAAGAATCCGACAAAGCCCATAGGTCTTTATTACCCTGAGTTCAAGGCGCTAAAAATGATAGAGCAGGGCATGAAAATGGTAAAGGATAATAAAGGCTACCGCAGGGTTGTGCCTTCACCCATGCCGGAGAAGATTGTTGAAGAGGAAATCATTAAAAACCTGATCCGGGAAGATGCCATTGTCATCGCAGCAGGCGGAGGCGGTATCCCTGTCGTAATGAGGAACGGCTTGCTTGCCGGGGTTGAAGCGGTCATAGATAAAGACCTGACAGGAAGCCTGCTGGCATCAGTCATAGGAGCCGAGGTTTTTCTTATACTCACAGATGTTGAAAAAGCCGCACTGAACTATGGAAAAGAGAACCAGGTCGATCTGGATGAGATCACTGCCGCTGAAGCTATGCGGTACGTAGAAGAAGGACATTTCGGAAAAGGCAGCATGGAGCCGAAAGTGCTCGCCGCGGTAAAATTTATAAAATCAGGCGGCAAAGCCGCGATCATCTCGAGCCTTGAAAAAGCTGTGCCTGCGCTTCTGGGAAGAACAGGCACAAGAATCGTTGCTTAAGTTTTACTTCTTCCTGGATGCTATGACTTTGTTCAGGTCAGCTACCAGGGCATCCACATTGATGCCGTGCGCCGATGCGCCGTCCTCGATGTTCTCGAACGCAGATACATGGCACCCGACGCAGTGAAGTCCGTGTCTCATGAAAACAACCATGGTCTCAGGATACTGGGTGACTACTTCTTCTATTGTCATGTCTTTTGTTATGGTCATAATACCTCCGATTATTCGTATAATTACGAACAGTAATAAAGCTTTCTAAAACGAGGATATTGTCCTTCTTGCAATTAAAACATTCCTCTCAGTGATGCGTCCCTTCAACGATTTTCACGCCTTTTTTAAGTATCATCTGTTTTATCTCATCAATGTGTGGGCACTTTGGATAGCCCATCTCCATAAGCATGCATGAGCTCAGGTGGATGACATCCACGCCGTGTTTCATAAGGCTGTCCACAAGCCTGAACACCCTCCTGCCCGGGCATCCGCCGCAGGTGAAGAAACCTACGATCTCAGCATCCCTGCCGTACTGGCTGAAATGTACCTTTCTTTTATTGAACGCCCTGAAGCATGCAACACCGGGGCAGGTCTCGCTCACTATATCGCACCTGACTACCGCGATTTTTATTGTCTTTTCGTCCTTTTCCATCAGCGCGCCGAAGCGTTCTGCTGCTTCTCTCACATCCTGTAAGGTCACTGTGTTTTTGCCCTTTTTTTCTACTGAGGTCTCAATGCCCATCTTAGCCATCTTGCGTACATGCTCTGGTATTTTCTCAAGTTCTTTTGATGCTTCTGGTTCCCAGTCCATTGTTATCACTTATAATTTGAACCCGTACGTCGTTGCTTTCATATCGGCATCGACGAGATAATCAAAATCGATCAGCTTATCCCATCCAGCCTTCTGGAAAATGCCGCCTACACAGATCCCGAGTATCTGCCTGTCCGGATGCCCCTCAGTAATATCATCGATCAACCTCATCAAGCCGTTCACGTCAACTTCCGTTTTGGGCATCGCAAGACCTCCAAGGAGGACGACGGTATCCGAGCTTGGGTCTGCTCTATCGCCAAGCTGCATGCCGTAATCCGTCATCTCAACCTTCGCAGCCAGCTCCTTCCTCAGGTTGGGGATAAAGACCATCTCCTTTCCGGCGTCGCGAAGCACGTAGCCTAAAAGCTCAGCGAACGGGTTGCACCAGCCAGGGCAGCCGATGAACGTTATCTTTTTCCTGCCGCGCGAGAGTTTTCTGAATGCGGTGAGCAAACCGCCGATGCCGTCGGATGTTTCTATCGGTTTCATTGTATCACGGGTATGGATTGGAGGAAGAGGGATATAAGGGTTTATTTTTAGGTTTTTACATTGGTGATAAGCTGACCACTGGAGCCAAGAGGTACAATAACCCTGTTGCTCTTCGAAAGTATGGAAAGCGGCGGGGAAATGTATATTTTTATTGTAGCGCTTTTTGGAGGCTGCTCGACATTTCCTGCGCCGTCTTCAGAATAGTATTCTATAGTGAATGCTCCATCATCATCAAGCGTAAAGGGCCAATAATAATCCATCCACTGGCCGCCATTTATTCTGTACCTGGATGAGCATCCTGATGACGGCTCATCGTCGGTACAGCTAAGTGTCGCCTTCACTTTGGTTATGTACCATCCTTTTGCATTCGGGGATGGCGGGTCAAATGTGATGGTAGTCTCAGGCGCCTCCCAATCCTTGCATGCCTCAATTCCTGTACAATCGCAACTAAGTGCGCTCCCGCAGTCCGAATCAGAGCAGTCCGGGTTGCAATCCTTGTCATTGTCTATCCCATCTGCACAATTGAAGCTGTCTGCATCAACATACATCTTTGTACCGGTTACTTCTGAAGGCTGGATGAAATCAAACGTGGGTTGATAGGTGTTATCCGTCTCCTTTGTTCCTGCGTTGCATGACTGGGCAATGTTTTCCGCATCAAAATATCCTGTTGTGCCTCCATCAACGCATGATTCCTTGCAGTTTTTAACCTCATCCGAGCAGGAGTCCTGATTGAAGACTGTTTCGGTCTTGGAGCATTTGCAGTTATCGGTCCAGTCTTCTGAGCAGCCCCGCGGGTACCAGTCCCCGTCGGATCCCTGCACGGCAACGCATGTTGCCCCGTCGCCTGCGCAAACATCCCTGCAGTATTGCGGAGACCACTTTACATATTCGTAAGTATATGGCTCTGTGCAAGGCTCCCCGCAGTTCGGTCCCCCTGCATCGACGGACGTTTCCCCACAGTTCTGTATAGTATCATCGCATGAGTTGCACTTTGAGCAGTATGACTCGCCGTCTCTTGGGAAAGAGGGGTCAGTGCAGATGTTTTTGCATCCGTCTGTTGTGCAAACAGACTGGCTGTCGCAGACATAGAAAGTCCCGCAGCTTGGCGAGCAGGGCGTTTCACCCTTTGTAGGGTCGTATGAAGCGCAGCCCGACCTTCCGCCGCAGCCTCCGGGCAAGCCTGGAACACAAGTCCATTTCTCGTCCGGATAATCCCTGGGGCAGCCTGTTGAGCAGAGTTCCGTCCAAGCTGATATGTATCCGCATGTTCCGGGGCATGCTACGCATGCATCGCAGTTCCCTCCTCCGCAGTCCACACCAGTTTCTCCGTTATCTTGCATTCCGTTGTTGTTGCATGTGCCGCCCCCGCCTCCTCCGGAGCAGCTTCCCGGGGAAGAGTAGCATGAAGTTTGCCCGGAACATGATTTGTCAAGCCCGCAATAGGTTGCCACTCCCGAATATGCGCAGTTCCCGCCTAACTGGAATGTCCACTTCTGCAGGTTACAGCCGTTGTATTCGCAGACATCAGGGCATGCGTTGTCGTTTGCAACGGCGTCGGTGGAGCTGTAGGTGCATGCAAGGCAATTGATAAGGTCTTTGGTTTTGAGGACGCCTATTCCGTTCTGGTTTTCACAGTAATCGCCGTTGGAGTTGCATTCACCGCATTTAGTACCATCGAAACATGCGAGACACATTTTCTTTATGCATTTCCCGTCTGAAGAACATTCTTTGTCCTCCCCGCAGCTTTCTCCCACAACTTTCTCGTCACAAACACTATCAGCACCGCAAGCAGAATCAAACTGCTTATCTCCTCTCTTTGAGCAGCTATAAGAGCCTGAACAAGGCAGGTTTTTGGGCCTGCATACGAACCCTCGCTTGGACCCATATAGATTCCGCTACCGTCCCCGCAAATATTATTTTCGCTTTTGCCTGAGCATGCCACGCATTTCGACTCGCTTGCATCCCATTTTCCGTTTCCTTCGTCCGCAGAGCATGAGCCGCCATTATCGCAGGGAAGAAGAACCTTGCATGGCGCCCCGTTCTGGCTTCCAACTCCCTGTGTAGCGTCTGACGGGCATGCATTGGAATTGCAGAAATTGCCCATTGCTTCATGATTGCAGCTTGCGCCGGCAGACCATGCCGTTGTTGTCCCGTCACCCTGCGGATTTATCATGCAGGTGCCGTAAAGCCCCGGATTGCCTCCCAAATCATTAGGCGTCTGATAATAGCATCTCAAATCTTCCATAGGGCCGTTAAATTTACACCCGATTGTACAGAGGGCATCAGCGCTATCTAAAGAAACCTGAAAAGCAATAAACAAGGCAAATAAGAAAAGTAATGTCTTAACTCCCATCAACCCAACCTTGTATAATATATGGATGGAGGAATATAAATATTAATGGTATTCACTTTATCAAGTATTTTTCAATATCAACACCAGCTTTATCTTCTTCTGTTGGAAGCCTACCTTCTACAAATTCAAACCATTTGCCTCTTTTAAGCCATGCATTGACGCGTTCTTTTGTATCTACTCCTGCTGCTACTTCGAATTCAGCAGCTTTTGAATGCTGGTGCAATTCCCCTTCATAACGGTTCTTTCTTGGCTCTATTTTTACTCCCATTTTTGCTTCCTTTGCCTCCCTTATAGACATTGCCTCGGAATATAAGACAGCGTCCATGGCTAATTGTATCCTTTCATCATCGCTACCCCCCCCCCGTCTAACACTACTTGTCCCAGCCCGATCATGTCGCTCTCCACAGCATTATAATTATAGGGCTCCTTGCTTAGCACGATAGTAGTCCCTTCCAAGAACGGCGCAATCATGTCGTAATACTCAGGCAAACGCTTCTCCATCACTTTCATCATCTTTGTGACATTGGCTTTAATACCTGGCTGTACGTATACAGTCACTTGCCCGGTCCCGTTTGCCGTTGTGTTTATTTTCATCTCCTCAAAAGGGCCGTAATCCTCCTGCTTTGCTATTTCCTGCGGAGTGAGCCTTGGCGTCTCCTTCACACTCGCATTCACAGGCGCAGAAAGCTGCTTCTGCGGAACGTCTATTTGCACCGTCGTATCAGCGCTGCCTTTCAGATAGGCAATTGCTGCATCAATATCATCCGTTCCCAAATCATATTTCTTCACAACTGCCATGCCGCCTGCTGCGGCAGTTGCAACTCCAAGAGCCAGAAGAATTTCCTTTATGCCGATTTCCACTTCAGGCTTTTTTCCCGTAGGGTATTCACCGCCTATACCCAGTATTGCGCTCTCATCCGCAATAATGTTTCTGCGCACAGCCGAAAATTTCCTGTATTCGGGAATGTCGGGGTTGCCAAAATAAGAGCCTGCAAAATCCATGCCTGCGATTGTATCAAGAAGCGGGCCGGTCGCCCTCTCAACGGCGCCATAAACCCTATCCCGGGCTTCGCCTGCGTATCTGCCCGCAAGCGTAATGCCGTTTTTTACTCCGTTCATAAAAACACATCCCATTAACGCACATTTTCCGCGCCCAATCCGCAGCCTTCAGATCTTCCCCCGATAATTCCCGTCAACAATGCCGAAGGATTCCCTGATTTGGGATGTCCTGATGAGATGCTCCTTATGCGCCATAGTGCGGCTTTCAATTGCATCTGTTAGTGTTTTTTCTGCGCCGGATGTTCCGGGATATCTATTAATAACGCTGCTGTTGTATCCGCTTCCCCACATAATTGTCCCCTGTTATTATTGCTCTGTAGCGAACCACCATCACTATGTAGTGCTACACTATTATTATGTAGCGAACCCCTATTTAAAGGTTAAAAACCGCGATTTTATAGAAAT
>Ga0074199_1000470_pt1 | contig 62319 bp, 67 predicted proteins | sample EPASupsiteSAE347_FD_64528 | JGI IMG/M metagenome (GOLD analysis project Ga0074199, IMG submission 64528) | Bioremediated contaminated groundwater from EPA Superfund site, New Mexico - Sample SAE3-47 | ecosystem: Environmental > Aquatic > Deep subsurface > Groundwater > Contaminated ... | reverse complement strand
TCCCCCTGAGAGGCGCTGAGCAACGCAGGCTGGCCGGGGGTTTCGGCTTGCGTCTGTCTGAGCCGCAGGCGAGTTTAGCAAGCCGCCCGACCAGCCGAGTAGCGCAAGGGACCGGGCGCAGCCCGGCGCCGACCCGGGGGTCGCCTTTTCTTTGGCTACTTTCTTTTGGCGAAGCAAAAGAAAGTACGCCCGCCCGCAAGGCGGAAAGCAACGGTTAAACACGCGACGCTGCCCGCCCGCAAGGCGAAACAATGCCGCTAAAAAACGAAATACCCAATTACAGAGGACACTCCAGCCACGACCCGAAACCGGATCGTGGCTGGAGAAAAACCAACCTTAAGCCGCCTCCGCCATCGGCGCCAAAAAGTCCTTGCTGATCCCATCCCCCAGCATATAGATGTGATCCATGAAGTCTGTCAGCCACTCATGCAAACCCTGCTCGAGAATATCCTCGACCCGCGCGTAATGCAGCTTGGCATGCAGCAAACCGGCCTGGCGCTGGGTTTCGCCGGAATGGCTGTTGGCGATCAGATCGAGATTCTTGACCACGCCGTTCATGCAGAAATGCAGCGAACGCGGCATGTCGTCACGCAGGATCAACAACTCGGCAACCCGCTCCGGCGTGATGGCATCACGGTAAACCTTGCGATAAACCTCGAAGGCCGATACCGAACGCAGCAAGGCGCCCCACTGATAGAAATCGGTCGCCCCCTCGTCACCGTGCGGGCGCAGGACGTGATATTTGACGTCGAGAATGCGCGCCGTGTTGTCAGCCCGCTCAAGCAGCGTGCCGAGGCGAATGAAGTGATACGCCTTGTCCTGCAACAGCGTGCCCAACGTCGTGCCACGCGACAGCGAGGAGCGCATCTTGACCCATTCAAAGAACTCGCTGATCCCGGCGTTCAGGAGTTGCTCGAAGCTTTTTTCTCGTGCTTCCAGCCAGGTCGAGTTCAGGGTTTCCCACATTTCCGTGGTGATCGTGCCACGCACGGCGTGGGCATTCTCACGCGCCATGCGCAGGCAGCTGTGAATGGAGGCAAAGTTGTCGGCATCGCTGACCATGAAACGCAGGACGTTCTCGGCAGTGATTTCCGAATATTTCTTGGCATAGGCCGCCTCAAGGCTGTTCAGGGCGATGATGGCGTTCCAGTTCTGGTTGGCGGCATCAAGCGATTGCGGCACCAGGGACATCTGCCAGGTAACGTCGAGCAGACGGGCGAGATTTTCGGCCCGCTCGATATAGCGGGACATCCAGAAAAGGTGATCGGCAGTACGACTCAGCATGACTTAATCCTCCAGAACCCAGGTGTCTTTGGTACCGCCGCCCTGCGACGAATTGACGACCAGCGAGCCCTTGGTCAGGGCCACGCGGGTCAGGCCGCCCGGCACCATGTTGACGCACTTGCCCGAAGACAGCACGAAGGGGCGCAGATCAAGGTGACGCGGCGCGATGCCTTCCTCGACAAAAGTCGGGCAGTTGGACAAGGCGAGCGTCGGCTGGGCGATATAGCCCTCCGGCTTGGCAATCAGCAGTTGCCGGAAATGCTCGATCTGCTCCTTCGTCGAAGCCGGTCCGACCAGCATGCCGTAACCACCGGCCCCATGCACTTCCTTGACCACCAGCTCCGGCAGATGGTCAAGAACGTATTTCAGATCGTCCGGCTTGCGGCACATGTAGGTCGGCACATTGTTGAGCTTGGGCTCTTCGCCGAGGTAGAAACGGATCATGTCCGGCACGTACGGGTAGATCGACTTGTCGTCGGCAACACCGGTACCGATCGCATTGGCCAGGGTCACGTTGCCGGCCTGGTAGGCCTTGAGGATGCCAGGCACGCCCAGCGTCGATTCGGCGCGGAAAACCTTGGGATCCATGAAGTCGTCGTCGATCCGGCGATAGATCACATCGACGCGCTGCGGGCCCTGCGTCGTCTGCATGTAGACCACTTCGTCCTTGACGAAGAGATCGCGGCCTTCAACCAGTTCGACGCCCATCTGCTGGGCGAGGAAGGTATGTTCGAAATAGGCACTGTTGTAAGCGCCCGGCGTCATCACAACCACGGTCGGATTGCTGACGCCCTGCGGCGCGACGGCGCGCAGCTTTTCCAGCAGCATGTCCGGGTAGTGCTGCACCGGCGCCACCTTGTGTTTGGCAAACAACTCGGGGAAGAGGCGCATCATCATCTTGCGGTCTTCGAGCATGTAGGAAACACCGGACGGTACGCGCAGATTGTCTTCCAGCACGTAGAACTCGCCCGCTCCGGCGCGCACGATATCGACGCCGGCGATATGGGCGTAGACGCCACCAGGCACATCGACACCCTGCATGATCGGGCGATACTGGGCATTGTTGAGAATCTGCTCGGCCGGAATCTTGCCGGCCTTGAGAATTTCCTGATCGTGGTAGATGTCGTGCAGGAACATGTTCAGCGCCGTGACACGCTGGCGCAGGCCGGCCTGCAGCGCTAGCCACTCAGCCGAGGGAATGATGCGCGGAATAATGTCGAAGGGAATCAGGCGCTCCTTGCCTGCCTCTTCGCCATACACCGCGAAGGTGATGCCAACCCGATGGAAAGCCAGGTCCGCTTCAGCCCGCTTGCGCGCGATGCGCTCCGCCGGTGTTGCCTTGAGCCATTGATCGTAACCCTGGTAGTGAGCACGGACGCCGTCGTTGGCGTCCATCATTTCGTTATAGAAGTTCATATTGGACTCGTCGCTGAGGATGCTCTCGAAAGTAATTCAGCAGATTCCATGCCACTGTCCAAAACATCACGAAATCAGTGAATTAGAAATCAACAGAACAGGGTAGCGCCCTACGGTGGTGCATCTGTATTTCAAAGTGGTGCAAATAAAAAACCCGCCGGATTGCTCCGGCGGGTTTTCTGTACAACGGAAAGACCGAAGCGATCAGGCGCGTTCGAAGATGACGGCAATACCTTGACCACCACCGATACACATCGTGACCAGCGCATACTTGCCGCCGATACGCTCCAGCTCGTACAGGGCCTTGGTCGCGATGAAAGCACCGGAACAGCCGACCGGGTGACCGAGAGCGATAGCGCCGCCATTCGGGTTGGTCTTGGCCGGATCGAGACCGAGCAGCTTGGAAACAGACAGAGCCTGGGCAGCAAACGCTTCGTTGGACTCGATGACATCCATCTGATCCAGCGTCAGGCCGGCCTTCTTAAGAGCCAGCTTGGTGGCCGGAACCGGACCTTCGCCCATGACATCATTCGGCACACCGGCAACGGCATAACCGGCGATACGGGCACGTGCCTTGTGACCATTCTTGGCAGCGACGTCAGCAGCAGCCAGCACGAAGAAGGCTGCGCCGTCGTTGATGCCGGAGGCGTTACCAGCGGTGACCGTGCCGTCCTTCTTGAAAGCCGGCTTCATCTTGGCCAGCGATTCGAGCGTGGTACCGGCCTTGACGTATTCGTCGGTATCGAACACCACTTCGCCCTTGCGGGTCTGCTTGACGATGGGCACGATCTGCGACTTGAAATGACCGGCTTCAATCGCTGCAGCAGCACGACGCTGCGACTCGACAGCGAAGGCATCCTGCTCTTCACGGGTAATGCCATGCTTGGCAGCCAGGTTCTCGGCCGTGATACCCATGTGGCCAACGCCGAACGGATCGGTCAGGACGGCAACCATGGAATCGATGGCCTTGGTATCACCCATGCGGGCGCCCGAACGCAATGCCGGCAGCAGGTAGGCAGCCTTGGACATGACTTCGACACCGCCACCGATACCGTAGTCGGCATCACCCAGCATCAGGTTCTGGGCAGTGGTCACAATGCCCTGCAGGCCGGAGGCACACAGGCGGGAAACCTGCATGGCGACGGAATCCATCGACAGGCCGGCCTGAATCGAAGCAACGCGGGAAACATAAGCGTAGCGGGAATCGGTCGGCATCGTGGTGCCGACGGTAACGTAGTTGATTGCCTGCGGATCGACACCGGAGCGGGCAATCGCTTCCTTCATGACGATGCCGGCCAGTTCGGTGCTTTCGAAATCAGCAAGGGAACCACCAAAGGCGCCAATCGGCGAACGGACTGCGCTAAGAACGACGACTTCTCTGCTCATAAACATCTCCTTGTAAGAATCATTCAGCCTGCCAGACTGGCAAGCCCCAACAAAAACAGCAACACAATCCACATGACCGTGGCCCGCCAGACGAGCCCCACGGCACTCTGCATGAAATCGACATCGGCCGGATCACCTGTCCCCAGCGCGGCACGATCCGTCACCAGACCATCATCAAGCACCGGCATCCCGAGTTGAACCCCCAGGGCCCCGGCGCCACTGGCCAGCACGATCCCCTGATCACGCTCCGGCCATTGATCCGCCTGCGTCCGCCAGCAATAAACCGCATCTTCAAAATCACCAACGATGGCGAAGACGGCTGCCGTAGCGCGCAATGGCAGCCAGTCGATAATACCGAAAACCTGGCGGGAAAACGCGAAGAACAGATTATGCTCAGTCACATTACGGTTGTGCCATCGCTCGGCAATCACTGCCGACATCCGGTAAAGAACAGCACCACACGGCCCCGGCAACAAGACGAACCAGAGCAGCACGGCAAATACGTGGCGGTGCGAAGCAAGCAGCGCCTGCTCTATCGACAGCCGGGCAATATCTTCCGACCCCAAGTCACTGACCGAACGCCCCAGCCATTCACCAAGCAGCGCACGGGCCTGGGTCAAATCGCCCTGGCGCAATGCCAGCTGGATTTCGGTGTAATGATGGCTGAACTGACGAAAACCCATGGTCAGATACAGCACGACAACGTTGAATGCCCAGGCCAACAGGGGATTCAACGAATAAAGCAGGCCGTAAAGCACGGCCACCATGCCAACCGGCAGCAACACGGCGAGACACCAGGCGATGACGCCATGACGATACTCGCCCGCATTGAAGCGGGACTCGATGAAATCCGCCCAGGCCGAAAGAGGGGCAACCACCACGCGGCGGTAAGAGAGGGGTTGTAGCTGCTCGATGAGAAAAACAGCAATCAGCGAGAAAAGACTCATGGGGCAGAGATTTCGCCGTAATCGGCTTGTTTTCTTATGCTAAAGCACCACCATACCACAAGCTCAGGCGGGATGCAGACCAAGACGGGCAGTCAGCGAACGAATCATGCCAGCCGTCGCCCCCCAGATAAAATAATCGCCATAGGGCATGGCAAAAAAATGCCGCATGGCACCCCGATAATGCAGCGAATGTTCCTTGTGATTCAGCGGATTCAGCAGAAAATCCAGCGGCACCTCGAAAGCCTCAGCGACTTCGAAAGGATCAACGCTCAATTCAAAGGGCGGTTGCACCAATCCGACCACAGGCGTCACCCTGAAACCGGTGCCGGTTCGGTACTCCGGCAGAAAGCCGAGAATCTCGATGTGCTGACGCGCCAGCCCGATCTCCTCTTCCGTTTCTCGCAAGGCGGTATCAACCGGAGTCAAATCCTCATTCTCGACCCGGCCACCAGGAAAACTGATCTGGCCACCATGGTCGCGCAAATGGGCAGTACGCTGGGTGAGCAGAACGGTCGGCCCGGTTTCGCGCAGCACGATCGGGAAAAGCACAGCCGCCGCGGTCAGCGACAAACCCTCACCACCCTCTTCCTGAACGAAGTCACTGGCGGCAGGAACTGCCAGCAGGCAATTCCTGATGCTTTGCAGATCGGGATTCATGCTGCCGAAACGTTGTCCTCGATTTCGGCATGAACGGCATTCAGCGCATCCTGCAAAGTTTCTTCCGAAAGGCAATTGATCGACGTGGCAACCACATCGGCCGCTTCAATCGCGCCCACCGGCAAACGTTTGCTGTCCAGACAGGCGATCAGTGCCGCCGCCGCACCAACAATCCGCAATATCGACTGGCGCTCGCTCATCAGCATTTCCAGCTCATGGCGCAACATGCTTATTTCCTGGTCACGGTCCGGCATGATCTCTCTCCTAGAATCGTTTTTTAAGTGTCATGGTACTGCCGTCACGCTGCATTTCCATCCGGTTGAGGAAACTCATGCCCAGCAGCGCAATCGGCATTTCATTCTGGTGAATCACTGCATCGACGCCGTGCAGGGTGATATCCCCCAGGCGAACAGTATCGAGTTGCAGCTTGCTGACCACGGTCTGGCCGTTGGCCGTATGCGAGATCATTTTCTCGCCACGATTAAAATCCAAACCAATCCGCTTGGCATCGGTTGCGCCCAGGGAAATCATCGTCGCTCCAGTATCCACCACAAAGCGCACCGAAGTTCCGTTAATTGTCCCTGTCGTATAAAAATGTCCCTGACCATCGGCCGTCATGATGATCTTGCCCGAACCGTCGCCATTCGAGACGCCAATCGCATGCTGCCCGACGCGCAGCGGCCGCTTTTTGCCCCCGACTTCGACCACGACCTGATCCCCCTGGACGGAGAGCAGTTTGACGCCATCCAGGCTTTGCCCGATCGCCACTGCCTGCGGCTCGCCACCATTGACCATGAGCATGGCCTTGCTTCCCATGATGCCAGCCAAACCAACCTCCTGCGCCGCGACAAGCACGGGAAACAGGCCTGCAGTCAGCAAGGCCAGCGTAAAATGAAACATCATTTTCCCTGACGACTTTATTGCCATGCTACCTGTTGCCATCTTTCGCCACTCCCCGACTGAAGGTCCCGGTTATTTTGCCATATTCCTTGAGCAGCAAGGGATTCCATGGAAACTGATCGCCCTTGACGAAGGCGAAGCCGTACCGACCACGGTCGACGCCTTTTCCGGCCTCTGTTTCATGGGTGGGCCGATGAGCGTCAATGACCCCCTGCCCTGGATAGAGCCTGTCTGCGCGCTGATTCGCCAGGCCGCGGCCAGCAACATTCCGGTCATCGGCCATTGCCTCGGTGGCCAGCTGTTGAGCAAGGCGCTGGGCGGCCAGGTTACCCGCAACCCGGTCAAGGAAATCGGCTGGAGCGAAGGCTGTGGCGAGGACAATGCAATCGCCCGACAATGGCTCGGCCCCTTTGCCGGCAAGGCGGGCACCATCTTCCAGTGGCACGGCGAGACCTTCAGCCTGCCGGAGGGGGCCAGCCGCCTGCTGAGCAACGCGCACTGCGCCAACCAGATGTTCGTCAAGGGGCCGCACCTCGGCATGCAATGCCATGTCGAAATGACTCCCGAAATGATCGCCACCTGGTGCGAACAGTGGGCCGACGAGGCGATCACAGCCGCCGACCAGCCCAGCGTCCAGTTGCCGGAAGTCATGCAGCAGGAAATCGCCGCCCGCCTGCCGACAATGCGCCTCCTGTCGGAACAGCTTTATTCGACCTGGATCAAGGGTCTGCAGCGCTGAGCCGGAGTATCCGGCAAAAAGAAAACGGGCATCCGCGATGCCCGTTTTTGCCTTTTTCAGCCGGTCGACCGACAGGAATGTCTAGTCGCGGAAATTGCCGTACTTGATCGGGAAATCGGTAATCGACTTGGTGATCAGTGCGATGCAGCCCTGCAGATCGTCGCGCTTGGCGCCCTGAACGCGCACCGTATCGCCCTGGATCGAAGCCTGGACCTTGAGCTTGCCATCCTTGACCAGCTTGACGATTTTTTTGGCGAGTTCGCTGTCGATCCCGTCCTTGATCTTCATTTCCTGCTTGACCTTGTTGCCGGAAACGCTGACCACCTTTTGGTGATCGAGGCGCTTGACGCTTTCCTTTTCCTTCTTTTCCATGGCCGGGAAAAGCAGGTCCTTGATCTGGTCAAGCTGGAAGTCGGAGTCGCCCCACAGGGTGATGACCTTGTCCTTCTCGTTCAGTTCGACCTTGGCCGAAGTGCCCTTGAAGTCATAGCGATTGTCGATCTGGCGCGAGGTGACGTCGATGGCATTCTTCAGGCCGACCATGTCGGCTTCGGAGGTGAAGTCAAAGCTCGGCATGGCTATTACCCGAAATGGCAGACGTAGTGATACGGCTCGTCACAGGCAATTTCGAAGCTGGAATTGCCCGGCACGTTGAAGGACTGGCCATCGCCATAGGTCGTCCATTCGCTTTCGCCCTTGAGCTTGACGCGGCAGGAGCCGCCAACGCCTTCCATGATTTCCGGCGCGCCGGTATTGAAGGTCAGGGTAGACGGCAGGATCACGCCGACCGTCTTCTTGGTGCCATCTTCAAGCACGACGGTGTGGCTGACGCACTTGCCGTCAAAATAAACATTGGCCTTCTTGACCACGGAAACCTTGTCGTATTGCGACATTTAAATACCCCAGATTTTCTGAATGACTGATTTGGCGACAAAACCGACCATGCCGAAAGCCAGCACGAAGAAGAGCACGAAGGTGCCCGTCTTGCCGGCTTTCGACTTCCAGGCAATCTCGCCGATGATGAAGAGCATGAAAATAATGAAAGCCGCGACACCCCAGGTCGAGAAAAAGTCCGCGATCTGCTCTTCGTTGAAACCGAATACGGTGCCGCTTTCCATGCCTTAAGCCTTTTTCTTCGCGGCCGGCTTCTTGGCGGCTGCGGCCTTCTTCGGTGCAGCCGCCTTGGCCGGTGCGGCCTTGGCTGCCGGGGCTGCCTTCTTGGCCGCCGGCTTGCCCGCCTTCTTCGCTGCCAGATTGGCGGCGATGCGCATGCGCAGGGCGTTCAGTTTGATGAAACCGCCAGCATCACGCTGATCGTAAGCACCAGCATCGTCCTCGAAGGTGGCGATGGTCGAATCGAACAGCGAATCGGTCTGCGAATCGCGACCGACGACAATGACGTTGCCCTTGTACAATTTCAGGCGAACCGTGCCGTTGACCGTCTGTTGCGTATGGTCGATCAGCACCTGCAGCGCCTTGCGCTCCGGGCTCCACCAGTAGCCGTTGTAAACCAGGCTGGCGTAACGCGGCATCAGGTCGTCCTTAAGGTGGGCGACTTCGCGATCCAGCGTGACCGACTCGATGGCACGGTGTGCGCGCAGCAGGATGGTACCGCCCGGGGTTTCGTAACAGCCGCGCGACTTCATGCCGACGTAGCGGTTCTCAACCAGGTCGAGACGGCCGATGCCGTGCTTGCCGCCAAGCTCGTTCAGCGTGGCAAGCAGCTCGTGCGCCTTCATCTTCTTGCCGTTGATTGCCACCAGATCACCGGCAACGAATTCCAGGTCGAGATACTCGGCCTTGTTCGGTGCCTTTTCCGGCGACACGGTCCAGCGCCACATCGATTCTTCGGCTTCAGCGGCCGGATCTTCCAGATGACGACCTTCATAGGAGATATGCAGCAGGTTGGCGTCCATCGAATACGGCGAGCCACCCTTCTTGTGCTTCATGTCGATTTCGATGCCATGCTTCTCGGCATAGGCCATCAGCTTTTCGCGCGACATCAGGTCCCACTCGCGCCACGGCGCGATGACCTTGATGCCCGGCTTCAGCGCATAGGCGCCGAGCTCGAAACGCACCTGGTCGTTACCCTTGCCGGTCGCACCGTGACAGATGGCGTCGGCACCGGTTTCATTGACGATATCGACCAGGCGCTTGGCGATCAGCGGCCGGGCAATCGAGGTACCGAGCAGGTATTCGCCTTCATAGACGGTATTGGCACGGAACATCGGGAAGACGAAGTCGCGGACGAATTCTTCGCGCACGTCGTCGATGTAGATGTTCTTCGGCTTGATGCCGGCCTTCAGCGCCTTGGCGCGTGCCGGTTCCAGCTCTTCACCCTGACCGAGGTCGGCCGTGAAGGTGACGACTTCGCACTTGTACACATCCTGCAACCACTTGAGGATGACCGAGGTATCCAGACCGCCCGAATAGGCCAGCACTACTTTCTTGATGTCGCTCATTTCAGTTCCTTGTTTCAATTCAACTCAGCCGTTGATACGGCCCAACATTAAATATTCCATCAACGCCTTCTGGACGTGCAGACGATTCTCCGCCTCGTCCCAGACCACCGATTGCGGTCCGTCGATGACTTCTGCCGTCACTTCCTCACCTCGGTGCGCCGGCAGGCAGTGCATGAATACCGCCCCTTCATTGGCGACACGCATCATGTCACCATCGACACACCAGTCGGCAAAAGCCTTGATTCGTTCTTCGTTTTCGGCCTCGAAACCCATCGAGGTCCACACATCCGTGGTTACCAGATCGGCACCGCGGCAGGCATCCATCGGGTCGGCAAAGACCTTGAAATGCGACTCGTCGATCACGCCAACCAACTCGGGATTGATCTCGTATCCCGGCGGCGTGGACACATGCACCTTGAAATCCAGCACTTCTGCCGCCTGCAACCAGGTATTGCACATATTGTTGGCATCACCGACCCAGGCAACCGTCTTGCCCTGAATGCAGCCGCGATGCTCGATGTAGGTATAGATGTCGGCAAGGATCTGGCACGGGTGGTATTCGTTGGTCAGCCCGTTGATCACCGGCACGCGCGAATTGGCGGCAAAACGCTCGATGATGTCCTGCTCGAAAGTGCGGATCATGACGATATCGCTCATCCGCGAAATCACTTGCGCCGCATCCTCCACCGGCTCGCCGCGCCCCAGCTGGGAGTCACGCGTGTTCAGGTAGATCGCCGAACCGCCGAGTTGCTGCATGCCCGCCTCAAAGGAGAGACGGGTGCGCGTGCTGGCCTTTTCGAAAATCATCACCAGCGTGCGGTCGCTGAGCGGCCAGTACTTCTGGTAGGACTTGAACTGGTTCTTGATCCAGCGCGTACGGTCGAAGACGTACTCCAGCTCGTCGCGGGTGAAATCCTTGAATTGCAGAAAATGTTTGATCGCCATGGTTCAGGCCGCCAGAAATTCCTTGATAAGGGGAGCGCTACGGTCGACCAGCTCCCGAGCATCATTTTCGCTGAAAACCAGTGGCGGCAGGAAGCGCACCACCTTGTCAGCCGTCACATTGATCAGCAAGCCGGCGGCCAGCGCCTTGCCGACCAGTTCGCCACACGGACGATCGAGTTCGATACCGATCATCAGACCATGACCACGGATCTCGACCAGGCCTTTTACACCAGCCAACGCTTCGGCCATCAGCGAACGAATCAAGGCACCGATGCGTTCGGCACTGGCCATCAACCCATCCTCTTCGATGGTCTGAATCGTCGTCAGAGCTGCCGTCGATACCAGCGGATTACCGCCAAAAGTCGAACCGTGGTTACCCGGCCCGAACAACCCGGCCGCCTTGCCACCCGCCATGCAGGCGCCAATCGGCACGCCCGAGCCAAGGCCCTTGGCCAGGGTGGCGATATCAGGCTGAATGCCGGCATGCTGATAACCGAACCACTTGCCGGTGCGTGCCATGCCGCATTGCACCTCGTCGCAGATCAGCAACCAGCCCTGCTCGTCGCACAACTGGCGCAGGCCACGCTGATACTCGAGCGAAGTCAGATGGATGCCGCCTTCGCCCTGGATCACTTCCAGCATGACAGCGACGATGTTCTTGTTGTGTTCGGCAACCGCCCGGATTGCGTCCAGATCATCGTAGGGAACGCGGACAAAGCCGGCGACCAGCGGCTCGAAGCCTGCCTGTGCCTTGCGATTGCCGGTTGCCGAAAGAGTGGCCAGGGTCCGGCCATGGAAAGCCTTTTCCATAACGATGATGGTCGGCGACTCGATACCCTTCTTGTGACCATAAAAACGAGCCAGCTTGATCGCCGCCTCATTGGCCTCGGCACCGGAGTTGCCGAAAAAAACTTCCTGCATGCCGGAAAGCTCGCACAGTTTGTCGGCAAGCTCTTCCTGCTCGCGAATCCGGTACAGGTTGGAGGTGTGCAACATCCGGCCAGCCTGGGCTGAAATCGCCGCCACCAGTTTGGGATGAGCATGCCCCAGCGTAGAAACTGCAATACCGGACAGCGCGTCGAGGTACTCTTTGCCTTCGGTATCTGTAATCCGGCATCCCTGACCATGACTGAAAGTCACCGGCAACCGGGCATAGGTATTCATGACATGCGACATGAGCACAACCCCAAAAAACGAAAACGGCGGCCAGCGCCGCCGAAACGACCACAACACTTTACGGATCGCAATAACCGGAAAGAGTTGCAGAAAACCAGATGTTAAGTGAAAAATAGAGCCTTGTATAGAACGGCAAAACCATGCGCATCGCTATATTCAACCAGAAAGGCGGCGTCGGCAAAACGACAACCGCACTCAATCTCGGCGCTGCGCTGCATCGTGCCGGCACGCCTCCACTCTTGATCGACCTTGATCCGCAAGGGCATCTGTCAAGCATCCATGGCACGCTGCCCACCGAAGCCAGCCGCAGCCTGTTTGCCTTCTACCAGGACAGCCGCAGCCTCGCCGAACTGGAAGTCGAGTGGGAAAATATCGGCCAACTGATTCCTGCGCACCAGCAATTGATCAAGGTCGACTCGATTTTCGGCAAGGGGCCGGCCATTCTCAACAAATTGCGCAGCGGCCTGGACCTGCTCGAAAGCGAGAAGCCACAGCGCACAACCATCATCGACTGCTGCCCTTATATCGGTGTACTTGCCTTGAATGCCATTTTTGCCTGCGACCGCCTGCTCATTCCGATCTCGACCGATTACCTGTCGCTCCAGGCCGCCGAGCACATCACACGCACCTTGCAAGTCCTTGAGCCCGTCCTCAAGAGAAGAGTGGAACGCCGCTATCTGCTCACCCGCTTCGACCGCCGCCGCCGCATGAGCGACGACGTCCGCAACAAACTGCGCGAACGTTATGGCAATGAAGTCTGCGACACCGTCATTTCAGAAAATGTCGCCGTAGCGGAAAGTCCGTCGGTTAACCGCGATGTCTTCCGTCACAACGCGTCGAGCGCGGGCGCCCATGATTACAAGTCACTGCTCGACGAATTGCAGCACAAAGGCGACATCTAAAAACAGCCTAGCCGGCCACAATCATATCGACCACATCTTCGTAGCTGCAGGCCGCACTGCGCGCCCCCAAGGCCATCGGCTGGCTGCGCGCCTCAAGAATTTCGCAGTCGTTGTACATCTGGCACAGCTTGCGTCTCGCTTCCACTTCGTCCCGACCGTAGATCGACAAATTTTCAACGACGACACCGCTACGGGTTCGAATGCGAAACAGATATTTCAGAACGGTATGGGGCACCATAAAACCCTCTGCATATCAATGAAGTAGCTTCAGTATATGCAGACGATTCTACAAAAACAACGCATCCCTTTCTGTTAAAACAAGTTTTCTATCAATAGTGGCAAAGGCGCCACAGCTACAACGCTTCTGCTAGAATGCCTCCACCAAAGGTCGCAACGCCCGATAAAAGCAGAGTAGAACAATGACAACATCAGAATCGACCACCTTCATCATTGTTGGCCTTACCAAACAAGGAAAGAAATTTCGCCCCAGCGACTGGGCCGAACGCCTCTGCGGCGTCATGTCAGCCTTCGGCGCCGAACGCAAGATGAAGTACTCCCCCTATGTCGGCCCCGGTGACTACAACGGGGAAAAAGCAGTTTTTGTTGACGGCCGCCTCGGAGAAGTCGAGCCAATGGCCTATCGTTTCATGCTCAATTTCGCCCAGGATAACGACCTGCAGATTATTGACGGAGTCTGTTCACTCGAAGAAAAAAAATAACCCTCACCGGCAAGACAACAAACAATAAAAAAGGCACCCGAAGGTGCCTTTTTTATTGTCATCCAGCCGGATCAGGCAGCAGCAATAGCCTTGATCTGAGCAGACAGGCGGCTCTTGGTACGAGAAGCCTTGTTCTTGTGGATGATTTTCTTGTCAGCAATACGGTCGAGAACCGCAACGGATTGCTGAAAGACGCCCTGAGCGGCGGCTTTATCACCAGCTTCGATCGCCTGGCGCACGCGCTTGATCGCGGTACGCAGGGTCGAACGCAGGCTGGCGTTATGGGAGCGCTGCTTGTCAGCTTGACGGGCGCGCTTGCGGGCTTGTGCGCTATTGGCCATGAATAAAGTCCAAGGAAATAATAAAATTAAGCTGGCAATTATAGCCGAACAAACAACTCATTCGCAACAACAAACCACAAGAACGATCAATCCACTCATCCGCTTAAATATGCCGCTCGTAGAAAACTGTCACTTCCATCAATCCCCCTCCCCTAAACTGACCCTATGAAAATCTCTTGCGCAGTCCCTTCACCTTGAAAACACTCAATCACCGCTTAGCTCCCTCCGGATTCTCGCTAGTTGAGTTGATGGTCACGATTGCCATCCTGGCCATTCTGGCCATGATGGCCGCTCCGTCGATGCAAGGCCAGATAGCTTCAAGTAGGGTCACAGCCGCCACCAATGACCTATTAACCACCTTGGCCCATGCCAGATCAGAGGCTGTCCGACGAGGCATCACAGTCACCGTGACAGCCACCGGCGGAGACTGGAAAAACGGCTGGACCAGCACTGCAGGCAGTTCTGCCGGTGCACAAGCTGGCGACATACAGTTCAACAACGCCATCAACAGCGTAGCTTTCGCTTCCGATGGCACAAGCGCAAACACTGGCACGATAGCCGTATCCTCGACCTCGACGTACTCATCAAAAGCCAGAAGCATTCAAATTCTTGCCAGCGGAAAAGTCTTCGTCAACGAATAGCGCAGCTAAATACATCATGACCCCCGCCCCCCTCCCCTCCGCGAAACGCCGGCAATCCGGCATGAGCATGATAGAAGTTCTTGTTGCATTAATCATCCTTGCCCTGGGCGCCCTCGGCATCGCAGCCCTTCAAGCGCGCGCCCTGAAAGGCAACGAAAGCAGCTTGCAACGTAGCCAGGCCGTAATGGCCGGGACGTACATGCTTGAAGCGATGCGAGCCGATAGCACACTGCGCAGCCACGCGATGACCTGCGCTTCGGGTGGTGGCGACACATTCAACCAATGGATCGCAGACATCGGAAGATCTGTCGGAACCAACACCTGTGGCCAAGTCAATTGTGCAGTAAATGCTCGCGGCACGCTGTGCACCGTCACCATCCAGTGGAATGACAGCAGAGCAAAAGGCAGTGCCACAGAGCAAGTATTACTGAGTTCACTCCTATGAACACCTACACATTCATGCAAAAAAGCCAGTACGGGTTGAGTCTGGTGGAATTAATGGTCGCCATGGCGATCGGCCTAGTTCTGATGCTTGGCGCCACTGGCGTTCTGCTCACCAATCAACAAGCCTTCAGGACCACGGAAAGCCTCGGAGCCATACAGGAAAACGCGCGCGTAGCCATTGACCTGATGACAAGAGACATCCGGGCCGCAGGTGGACATCCCTGCCTTAGCATGGAGGTGACAGACCTAACAGGTGGCAACGCCGCAGCCATCGCTCTGAAAGCTGGCATTTCGAGTGGGATCACAATAAATCCCGGCACCAACCCCGGCAATCGGATCATGACGCAAGGTGCAATACAGGTGATCACCGCATCAACAATCCAGACCATCACCGCCTACGACAAGGGCTCTGCCACCATCACCGCCACCAACGACCTGAAGGCCAACGACATAGTCATCACCTGCACCAGCAAATCGGCCTATCTGTTACGAGTCACCTCGGCGACCCCCAACACCTTTACGGTTTCTGCCGTTCCAGCTTACAGCCTCCTCAATGCAACCCTGGTTTCCGGCCTTGCAAATCAGCTCTGGTACATAGGCGATGCAGGGCGGGCCTTGCCATCGCTGTATCGCAGAACAGAGGGCAACAACCCTGAGGAAATGGTCGATAACGTCACCGGTTTGGCCGTTCAGAACCTCAACGGCGCAACCAAACTAACCGTGACCCTGTGCGGCAGAAGTGTTGAGCAAAACATGGCGACCGCCGCAATAACCTGCCCTGGACGCCTTGAACGGACTTCGTTCAGCGTAGCCCAACGTCGCACGAGCTGAAACATGACTACTCTTACCCCACAACAAAAGCAGCGCGGCATCGTACTGGTCGTCGCAATGATCATGCTGGTGATCATGAGCATCCTTGGCATTTCGAGTGTGCGCAATATCGCGCTGGAAGAAAGGATGAGCGCCGCCTCCCACGACAGAAGTATTGCCCTGCAAGCAGCAGAGGCCGCACTTCTGGCCGGCGAACAAGATGCTCGCAATAAAACCGGGCTGGCAGTAAACCCCGAAGTCGAATTCGGCGCAGGCGCTTGCGCACCAACGATCGTCAACGGTTTTGTTGCCACTCCCATTCGGGCATGCTCTTCGGACTGGATGACTGACAGCAAGCTGATCAACTGGACGACTCAAGCCCGCAAGCTTGACAAAGCCAGCGTAAACCTCGGCCCCCTGGCCGGTGACAACACCCGTTACCTTATCGAGTTCCGCGGCACCCAAGTATGCAAAGCCAAAGCGGGCGAAGCAATGGCAACAGATTGCGAGAAAGATAAAACCAATCCCTTCTGCTATTGCAATCTATTCAGAATCACCGCCATGAGCAACCCCAGCAATGATCGCGCCAACGTCATGCTGCAAACCCTGCTGACCACTTACTGAACCGCACAATAGAGCGCTCCGGGAGTACACCATGAAAATCCAAAACAATTCCAAGCAGTTCGCTCAGCAGCTTGTTGCCCGAACAATAGCCATCGCACTATGCTTGGGTTCATCGTCGTTCTCGTATGCGGCAGATATCCCAACCGTACCCTTGCAGGCAAACGTCTCAACCGACCCGAACGTCATGATGATTCTCGACGACTCAGGATCGATGCAATTCGAGATCATGCCTGACGACTACACACCAGGAGATACCTTCTATGTATTTCCAAGGGCTACTGGTGTTTACGGCAGCAGTGACTACAACAATTACGTTGCCACGGTCGACACGACAAAAGCATTTGCCAAGCTAACCCGTTCACCACAAGTCAATACGATTTACTACAACCCTGGGATCACCTATACACCCTGGGCCAAGCAGGATGGAAGCCTCTACCCTCCGGCTTCGAAAACTTGCGCCCTGCACAACCCTATGCGCTCAGGAACCACTGCAGCATACTGCCGCAACCTGACTGCCAACATGACCAATTACAACAGCAATTATTGGTTCTCCTGCACATCTACCGCAGACAGCAGTTGCAGTTCAACCAACAGCGCCAAAACCTTTTGGCCAGCCACCTATTTCTGGTACAACGGGGGCGGCGTATGGGATGCAAGTCACTACACAACGCGCGAGATTCGCTCAACCACGACCAGTTACTCCGGCGAGGGCCGTTCAGCCAGAACAGACTGTACAGGCGGGGTATGTACCTACGATCAGGAAATCCAGAACTTCGCCAACTGGTACTCCTATTATCGCTCGCGCGTGTTAACTGCACGCGCCGGCATTGGCCGCGCCTTCTCGGCCCAGGGAACCGGCCTGCGGGTCGGATTCGCTGCTATTAACGAAGGCAGTTCAAGCATCGATGGCGTATCAACCACCACGCTCATCAGTGGCGTACGCCAATTTAGCGGCACTGATCGCAGCAACTTCTTCTCTGACCTTTATGGTCACACCATTCCTGCGGCAGGCACACCGTTACGTAAGGCACTCGATGCAGCCGGTCAGTATTACAGCCGCACAGACGACAAAGGACCGTGGAGCAGCACACCAGGCACAACGGGGGGCACTCTCTACGCCTGCCGACAGAGCTACAGCATCCTGATGACCGATGGTTACTGGTCTGAAGGGAACACAGCGTATGAAGCAGCCACCAGCGCCGCCAAAAATGATAACGACAGCACCGATGGTACAACCATCACCGGCCCCAATAGCCAAAGCCTAAAATTCACTGCCGTCTCTCCATTCACCGATGGCCGAGACAACACGCTGGCAGACGTAGCAGCTTATTACTGGAAACGGGACCTGAACACCAATCTGACGAATGCGGTACCAACCAGTACGCGCGATCCTGCATTCTGGCAGCACATGGTCACCTTTGGCGTAGGCCTTGGCGTAAACGGATCAGTCGACCCCGACACGGCTTTCAATGCAATTGGAAAAACCTCACCAACAATCACATGGCCCACGCCATTTGGCAGCAACCCAGGAAAACTTGATGACCTGCTGCACGCCTCGGTGAACAGTCGCGGCGCTTTCTTCAGCGCCAAGGACCCGCAGGAATTTGCTGCCGCCCTGACCGCCATGCTCAACGACATTGCCGACCGGAAAAGCTCTTCAGGCTCGGTCAGCGCCAACAGCACCCGCCTGACCACCTCATCGCTGGTATTCAGCGGCAGTTTCAATACAGCTGACTGGAGCGGAGAACTGGCGGCCTATCAGATTACGGCGAGTGGCGTGACGAGCGCGCCGGTATGGGAAGCATCAAGCCTGATTCCCGCCTATGGCAGCAGAAAGATATTTACGATCACCGGCGGCAACAAGAAGGAATTCCTGTGGAGCAACCTGGGCGCCACTGACCTGACCGCCCTGACCAGCCAGGCTATCGTCGATTATCTGCGTGGCGACCGGAGCCAAGAATCAAGCAACGGCGGCACCCTACGCAAACGGAAGACATTACTTGGTGACGTCGTCAACTCATCGCCGGTCTACCAGAAATCGACTAAGACTGTTTACGTCGGCGCCAATGACGGCATGTTGCATGCTTTCAGTGCAGAAACCGGCGTCGAGCGATTCGCCTATATTCCGAGTCCAATGCTCGCAAAAATGAAGTCATTAAGCGACTCAACCTACGCCCACCAGTTCTATGTCGACGGCGACATGGAAATTGCCGATCAGTCCGATACCGGCCTGAGCAAGTCCTATCTGATTGGCACGCTGGGACGTGGCGCCAAAGGGCTGTACGCACTCGACATCACCACACCAGCTTCGTTCGGGGCATCGAATATTGCTTGGGAGTATGTTGACAGCACAGACAAAAGTCTTGGCTACATGCTCGGAAAGCCGGTATACGCAAGGATGAATGATGGATCAGACGTGGTCATCCTCGGCAATGGCTATAACAGCACTAACGGCACCGCCGTCCTGTACATAATCAATCTGGAGACCGGAGCCGCCAAGAAAATCGACACCGGCATAGGAAGTGATAACGGCCTGGCCACACCGGGGGTCGTCGACAACAATGGCGATGGTTATATCGACTACATCTACGCTGGCGACCTGAAAGGTAATGTCTGGAAATTCGATGTTTCCGGCAGTACCACAGCAAGTTGGACAGGCTCAATCTTCTTCACCGCCAAGGATTCCAACAACTTGGCCCAGCCCATCACCTCGGAAATCACATCCAGCGTCAATTACCTGACAAGCGACCCCAATGCCGGCAAGCGCTACATCTTTTTTGGTACCGGTGCCTATTTCCGCAAGACCGATCCGGATGATAAATCGGTACAAACCTGGTACGGTCTGATTGACAATGGCAGTGCCATTTCCGGACGATCTTTGTTAAAAAAACGCACCTTGGCCTCCGAGTTCACTGCTGATGGCAAGCCGGCACGCTCCTTCAGCGAAGCCAAAGATAATGACATGAAAGATCAAAGCGGCTGGTATCTCGACTGGATCAACGCGGATGGAACAACGAAGGTCGGCGAGAGAATGGTGACCGCGTCGGCACTTTATCGCCTGACCGAGCCGACCCTGCTGGGCAGTTCCATCATCCCCAAGGCTGACGACCCCTGCCAACCAGGAGGCACGGGCTATATCAACGCCATCAACGCCTTTACCGGTGGCAGCCTGAAAGCTTCGATCTTCACCTTCACAACCAGCCCGGGTTCGAGTACTGTGGGCTCCCTCGATTTTGGTGTCGGGATGCCGAGCCAGGCTTCGCTCTTCGTCGGTGACTCAACTACCGGCCAGATTGTAGCTAGCGGAACAGGTGACAGCTCCGGCACAGCTGGTTCGCTTCCCAAAACGAAGGGATTCATCCCGGACGATAAAGGCGGCCGCATCTACTGGCGCGAACTTAACAGGAAATAGTAATGAAAAAAATGCAATCCGGCTTCACTTTGATTGAACTGATGATCGTTGTTGCGATTATCGCCATCTTGGTCGCAATCGCCCTACCTAACTATCAGGAGCATGTGCGCAGTGCGCGCCGAACAGCAGCCATGGGCTGCCTGATGGAGCGCAGCCACTTCATGGAGCGCTGGTACTCAGGAAACATGACCTATGTTGGTGCTGCGGGGATTCCGGCCTGTGACGGTTCGGTGGCACAGTTTTACCTGATCGGAGCGCCGGGCAATCTAACGGCAAGCACCTTCTCCTTGTCGGCAACCCCAACCGGCGCCCAGGCGGGCGACCGCTGCGGCATTTTATCGGTCAATGAGACAGGAACAAAAACCGCTGACGCGGGCGATTGCTGGCGTTAAACCCGCACAATCAGGTACAAAAAAAGGGAGGCGATTTAGCCTCCCTTTTTTATGCGCCGGAAGCCAGTTCCTTCGGCAGTGCAAACGAAACGCCCTCCTCCACACCAGCCAGTTGTGCCACCGAGGCACCGGACAGCGCGCGGATACGGTCAACCACGCGGCTGACCAGGATTTCGGGGGCCGAGGCGCCGGCGGTGATACCGACGTTATGCTTGCCGAGCAGCCAGGCGGCATCGATTTCGTCAGGTCCATCGACCAGATAGCCGTCGATCCCGCGTGCCACCGCAACTTCCTTGAGGCGGCGCGAGTTGGAGCTGTTCGGGCTGCCGACGACGATCACCAGGTCGCACTGTTCAGCCAGCGCCTTGACGGCATCCTGGCGGTTTTGCGTGGCGTAGCAGATATCGTCCTTCTTCGGCCCCTGGATTTCCGGGAAACGCTGCCTCAGGGCAGAAATGACCACCGATGCATCGTCGACCGACAGCGTGGTCTGGGTGACGAAAGACAGTTGTTCGGGATGCTTCACATCCAGGCTGGCGACTTCCTCAGCCGTTTCAACCAGATACATGCCTTCCGGGCTTTGACCCATGGTGCCTTCGACTTCCGGGTGGCCCTTGTGGCCGATCATCACCACTTCGCGCGTCTGGTTGCGCATCTTGCCAACTTCGACATGCACCTTGGTGACCAGCGGACAGGTCGCGTCGAACACCTTGAGACCGCGCTCTTCGGCCTCGGCACGGACCGCCTTCGAGACGCCGTGGGCGCTGAAGATGACCGTGCTGCCGGCCGGCACTTCGGCCAGCTCCTCGATGAATACCGCTCCCTTGGCACGCAGGTCGTCGCAGACGAACTTGTTGTGCACGACCTCGTGGCGCACATAGATCGGCGCACCGAACTTTTCCAGCGCGCGCTCGACGATGGCGATGGCGCGTTCGACGCCGGCACAGAAGCCGCGGGGGTTGGCGAGGAGAACTTGCATTTACATGATTCCGATGATTTTCACCTCGAAGCGGATCGTCTTTCCGGCCATCGGGTGATTGAAGTCGAACAGGGCGTGCGTCGCATCCAGCTCGCGCAGGAAGCCGGCAAAGGTACCGCCGTTGGGTGCGGTGAATTCGACGACGGAATTCTCCTTCAGTTCCATCTCGGCGGGCAGGCCGCTGCGCGCGATGCGCTCGACCAGGCGTTCGTTGTGCATGCCGAAGGCCTGCGCCGGCTCCAGCTCGAAAACGAAGGTTTCCTGGGCGGGCAAACCGATCAGGACATTTTCGAGGTTTTCGGCGAGTTGACCGCTGCCCATCTGCAAGGTGGCCGGGCTCATGTCGAAGGTAGACAGAAACTCCTCACCGTCGAGCGTGGTGATGCGGTAATGCAGGGTCAGATAGCTGTCGGAACGGACGGTGCTGCTCATTTTGTATCCTTGTCGTGGCCGCCGGCGGTCAACTGCGCCAGGACCAGCAAAATGGCGCCGAGCGTGATGGCCGAATCGGCGACGTTGAAGGCTGGCCAGTAATAACCGGCGACATGCCATTGAATGAAATCGACGACCGCGCCGAAACGCACGCGGTCGATGACGTTGCCGAGCGCACCGCCCATGACCAAGGCGAGCGCCAGCGACAGCGTCTTCTGTTCGGGATGGCGGCGCAACTCGAGCGCGATCCAGCCCGACACGCCGAGCGCCAGCACGGTAAACAGCCAGCGCTGCCAACCCGGCTGATCGGCCAGGAAACTGAAGGCGGCGCCGGGGTTATAGGTCAGCACCCAGTTCCAGAACGGCGCGACATAGATCGTCTGGCCGAACTCGATATTGCCCAGCACCAGCCACTTGCTGAGCTGGTCGAGCACGATGACCAGCCCGGCCAGGGCATACCAGTGAGCCGCCTTGTTAGGCACAGTGACGCGCCTCGCCGGCACCGTGCAGATTGCTGACACAGCGCCCGCACAGGCCCGGATGGGCCGGATCGGCGCCGACATCCTCGCGCACGTGCCAGCAGCGTTCGCACTTGGCGTGTGCCAGCGGCGAGGCGATCACCTGCTCGGCTTCATCCTGTGCCAGTACGGTCGACGAGCAAATCAGCACGAATTTCAGATCATCGCCCAGCGAAGCCAGCGCTTCGTATTTCTCGCCAGCACAGCGGATTTCGACCGCGGCCTGCAGCGCCGAGCCGATCTTGCCGGCTTCGCGCTGTTCTTCCAGCGCCTTGGTGACATCGGCACGGACGGCACGCACGATGGCCCACTTGGCGAGCAATTCGCCTTCGTTGGCCAGCGCCGGCAGGTCGTGCCAAAGCTGGAACATCACCGAGTCGTCGGCCTTGCCGGTCAGCACGGACCAGACTTCTTCCGCCGTGAAGGAGGCGATCGGCGCCAGCAGGCGGGTGAAGGCCTGGGTGATGTGCCACAGCGCGGATTGCGCCGAGCGGCGCGCCTGCGACTTCGGTGCCGTCGTGTACAGACGGTCCTTGAGGATATCGAGGTAGAAGCCGCCGAGATCTTCGGAACAGAAGGTCTGCAGCGCCTGCACGACGCGGTGGAACTCGTACTTGTCGTAATCGGCGCGGCAGCCTGCCTGCAGTTCGCGGGTCAGGGCCAGTGCGTAGCGGTCGATTTCCAGCCAGTCTTCAACCGGCAGCATGTCGGCAGCGGCGTCGAAGTCGGAAACATTGGCGAGCAGGAAGCGCAAGGTGTTGCGGATGCGACGGTAACCTTCGACGACGCGCTTGAGGATTTCATCGGAAATGGTCAGCTCGCCCGAGTAATCGGTCGACGCCGTCCACAGGCGCAAAATCTCGGCCCCCATCTTGTCGGAAACCTGCTGCGGCGCGATGACGTTGCCCTTGGACTTCGACATCTTGTGGCCCTTGCCGTCGACGACGAAACCGTGCGTCAGCAGCGCCTTGTACGGCGCCTGGCCGTCGATGGCGCAACCGGAAAGCAGCGAGGACTGGAACCAGCCGCGATGCTGGTCGGAGCCTTCGAGGTAAAGATCGGCGACATAGGCCAGGTCGGCCGCATGCGTGCCGCGCAGCACATGCCAGTGCGTCGTGCCGGAGTCGAACCAGACGTCCAGCGTATCCTTCATCTTGACGTACTGATCGGCCTCGGCGCCAAGCAACTCGGCGGCATCCAGGCTGAACCAGGCTTCGATGCCGGCCTTCTCGACGCGCTGCGCCACCAGTTCGACCAGTTCGGCCGTGCGCGGATGCGGCTGGCCGGTTTCCTTGTGCAGGAAGAAGGGGATCGGCACGCCCCAGTTGCGCTGGCGCGAGACGCACCAGTCCGGGCGGGTCTTCATCATGCCTTCCAGGCGGGCGCGGCCCCAGGCCGGGAAGAACTGGGTTTCATCGACGGCGCGCTCGGCGATCCAGCGCAGGGTCGGCGCATTCTCGTCCTGCTTGCGGTCCATGCCGATGAACCATTGCGTCGTGGCGCGGAAGATGATCGGCGTCTTGTGGCGCCAGCAATGCGGATAGCTGTGGCGGATTTTCTCTTCGTGCAGCAGTCGACCGCTGGCGGCCAGTTCGGCGAGCACCAGCGGATTGGCTTCCCAGACCGTCTTGCCGGCCAGTTCACCGGTCGACAGCGCCGGAACGGTCGAAATGAAGCGGCCGTCGTTGCCGACCGGATTATTCACCGGCAGACCGTACTGGCGACCGACGTTGTAGTCGTCCACGCCGTGCGCCGGCGCGGTATGCACCAGGCCGGTACCGGCCTCGGTGGTGACATGCTTGCCACAGATGATGGCAACGTCGCGCGCCTGGAACGGGTGCTTGAGCAGGATCTGGTCGAGCTTGTCGCCGGTCGTCGAGGCGATTACCGTGCCTTCGAGCTCGTAGCGCTTGAGCGCCGATTCGGCCAGTTCGTGCACCAGGATCAGGGCGCCCTTCGCCGTTTCGACGAGGTCATAAGTCAATTCCGGATGCACGCTGACCGCTTCGTTGGCCGGCAGGGTCCATGGCGTCGTCGTCCAGATCACGGCGAAGGCCGGACCGCGCAGATGCGTCAGGCCGAAAGCCGTGGCCAGCTTGGCGGCGTGGTTTTCATGCACTTCGAAGGCAACGTCGATGGCCGGCGAGGTCTTGTCCTCGTGCTCGACCTCGGCTTCGGCCAGCGCCGAACCGCAATCCAGACACCAGTTCACCGGCTTCAGGCCCTGGTACAGGTAGCCGCGTTCGAGAATCTTGCCCAGCGCGCGGATTTCACCGGCTTCAGCCGCGAAATTCATGGTCAGGTAAGGATTGTCCCAATCGCCGAGCACGCCGAGACGGATGAAATCCTTCTTCTGGCGCTCGACCTGTTCGCCGGCGTAGGCACGCGACAACTCGCGCACCTTGTCGGCCGGAATGGCCTTGCCGTGCAGCTTCTCGATCTGGTGCTCGATCGGCAGGCCGTGACAGTCCCAGCCCGGCACATAGGGCGCATCGAAACCGGACAGCGTCTTCGAGCGGACGATAATGTCCTTCAGGATCTTGTTGACCGCGTGGCCGATGTGGATGTCGCCGTTGGCGTAGGGCGGGCCGTCGTGCAGCACGAAACGCGGCCGGCCGGCGCAGATTTCGCGGATGCGCTGGTAGAGCTTCTTTTCCTGCCACAGCGCGACCCATTGCGGCTCGCGCTTGGGCAGGTCGCCGCGCATCGGGAAAGCCGTATCCGGCAGGTTCAGGGTGTCTTTGTAATCAGCCATTTTGCGTGCTCACAGCTTGAAGTAGGCCCGGGCGGCCGCGGCATCTGCCGCGATCTGCGCCTTGAGGGCATCAAAATTGGGAAAGCGTTGCTCGTTGCGCAGCTTGTGCACGAAACGAACGGAAAGGTGGGTGCCGTAGATGTCGCGGTCGAAATCGAACAGATGCACTTCGAGCAGCGGCCGCGTCCCGCCCAGGGTCGGCCGAATGCCGAGATTGGCGACGCCGGGCAGCCGCTGTTCGCCGAGACCGGCGACTTCAACGGCAAACACGCCGGTCATCGGCAGCGGATTGTGGCGGATGCGGATATTGGCCGTGGCAAAACCGAGCTGGCGCCCGATCTTGTCGCCATGCCGGACGCTGCCGTCGATCATGTAGGGGCGCCCGAGCAGGGCTGCTGCATGGTTCATGTCGCCGGCCGCCAGGGCACGACGGACGCCGGAACTGGAGACTCTTTCGCCGTCGACCGTGACGCTCTGCATGGCTTCGACGGTAAAGCCGTGTTGCTTGCCGGCCGCCTGGAGCAGGGCGAAATCGCCAGTACGTCCGCGCCCGAAACGGAAGTCGTCGCCGATGATCAGATGTTTGATGCGCAGGCCGCGCACCAGCACCTGTTCGATGAACTCCTCGGCGGACAAGGCAGCAAAGGCCGCATTGAACGGGCAGATCATTGCCTGGCTGGCGCCGCAATCGGCAAGCAGCTCAAGCTTTTCGCGCAGTGTGGTGAGACGGGCCGGGGCGGACTCAGGCGCGAAGAACTCGCGCGGATGCGGCTCGAAAGTCAGCACCGTCGGCGCCAGTTGCAGGCGTGCCGCGGCCGCCGCCAATTGTTTGAGCAGCGCGGCATGGCCGAGATGCACGCCGTCGAAATTGCCGATGGCGAGCACAACGGGAGAGGGAACTGGACGCGAGTGACCGCGAAAGACGCGCATGGGCTTGGGAGCGAAAAAAACGTTGAATTATAACGGCCCCGGTCCGCCGACAGCCACTAAAGAGAAATAAGAAAAATAACAGCCGACACAAGATAAGGCGCCTTCCGGGATAAGCGTTTGGCTATAATCAGCGGTCAAAGACAAATTCCGCCCATATACCAGGCTCCATGCTCAATCTGATCGCCCACATCGTCAAACTTTCGTCGTGCCGCGATCGCACCGAGATCAATGCCGCCATGGTCGATGCGCTGACCGAGCTGTTTCATCCGCAGTCGGTCACGATTTACCGCTGCTATCCGGGCAAGAAAAAAGCCACTGTTTTTGCCTGCGCCGGCTATGGCCCGGATGGACGTTTTGTCCATAACGCCTACCTGCCGGACCATCGTTTCTGTCAGCCGATCGACCGCGATCCGCTGCTCAACCGTTGCCGCAAGGAGGCGTCGGCTGTTCTCGACATGCTGGAGGATGGTTCGCACCGGATCGTCTTCCCGGTCAACCGTCTGGATCAGCCGATTTACATGATCGATCTGGCGCTGTCGGAAGAGTTTTCGGCCGACCAGCGTGTCTCGCTGATGGGACTGATCGAGTACTTCGGCAACCACATCGCCCTGCTCGACTACGGCGAAGCCGACACGCTGACCGGACTGGCCAGCCGCAAAACCTTTGACAAGCATTTGTTCGAACTGCTCGGCAAATCGGCAGCCGACGAACACTTGCGCACCAACACGCTGCAGGCGCCGCTCCGCCGGCGCGGTGAGTCGACACTGAGCAGCCACTGGCTGGCGGTCTGCGACATCGATCACTTCAAGCAGGTCAACGACAATTTCGGCCACCTGATCGGCGACGAAGTGCTGATCATGCTGGCGCAAGTCATGCAAAACTCCTTCCGCTTCGACGACCAGTTGTTCCGCTTTGGTGGCGAAGAGTTCATCGCCCTCCTCCAGCCGACCGACCAGGCATCAGCCATGGCCACACTGGAACGCTTTCGCCTGGATGTCGAAAAGCAGGTCTTCAGCCGGATCGGGCATGTCACGGTCAGCATCGGCTTCAGCCGGCTGCTGCCCAACGACACGCCGACCGATGCCATCGACCGCGCCGACGAAGCGCTCTATTACGCCAAGGAGCACGGCCGCAACCGCGTTGACTGCTACGAGATGCTGGTTGCGCAAGGCGAACTCAAGCTGCGCGCACCGGCCAGTGGCGAAGTCGAACTGTTCTGAGCCGCCCCGCCGGAAAATCGGCCAAAACAAGACGTTGACCGCTACAGCCGCTTACTTCGCCGGGCCGGCAAAATAAGGCAACAAGGCCTTGGCCGCCTCGATTCTATGGCTGGCGCTGACCGTTGCATCATTCATCACCGCCAGCAGGAAACCGGCCGGATCCGTAAAATTGCTGCCGACACCGAGAAGATCGGCAGACTGTCGCAGCACCGGGCTGGCATCGCTCTCGCCGCAAGCAAGGGCAAGCATCGGACTGGCTACTTCGACAGGTGCCAGCAGCAATTCGACAGCCCGCGCGAAATCTTCCGCCTTGATGCTTTTGAGCGCTGCCAGCATGTCCGCCTGCCGCTCCATGTTGGGCGCCATGTCCAGCCCGGACTCCTCGACAAACATGCTGCCCATGCTCGGGTCGATGAAGGCTGACCATTTTCCGCTCGCCCGCTGCAGCGCAGGCACCAGCGTCACACCGGCGGCGCTGTCATCGCCGGGAAAAAATTCAATGTGCGCAACGGGAATTTCAGCCAGGTATCTGCGCCGCAAAGCCTCAAGAAATGACCTTGCCGACCCGACCGAAATCGGTACAGCCAACGAAAACCAGAGGTGAAAACCACTCTCGGCGGAAACCGAAATCGCCGGCCGCGGCAGGTCGAGTTCGTCCTGCACCGCCTGATACAGTTGGGCGACTGCCTCCCAGTCACGCGCTTTCCTGAAATTCAGCCGCATCAACCGGACTTGCCCCTCAGCGACGGGTTGCCGGAGTTCGATGGCGAATTCGCCATCCAGGCTGCGGGCCAGCGCATCGGCGATGGCGGCACAAGCCCGTGAATCATCACCCGCATCGTTCAGCCAGTGCTGATCGGGAAGAAAATAGAGCCGCTGGAGTTCGGCAATCAGTTTGCGCATGCATCACCCAAAGAAAACACTGAAATAAAAAAGGCGCGAATCGGTGATTCACGCCTTGCCGGCAGGCTGCGGCCTGAGCCTGGGCAATCAGCCCAGCGTTGCCATTTTCGCTTTCGGCCCCGGCGGATTCTTGCTGAAATACTGGCGCACACCGCGCACGATGGCCTCGGCCAGCTTGTCCTGGTAGGCATCGTCGTTCAGGCGACGCTCTTCTTCCGGATTGGAAATGAAGGCCGTCTCGATCAGTGCCGAGGGAATATCCGGCGCCTTGAGCACAGCAAAACTCGCCTGCTCGACATTGTTCTTGTGCAACGTATTCACCGAGCCCAGTTCGCCCAACAGGTACTTGCCCAGTTTCAGGCTGTCGGCGATGGTCGCCGTCTGCGACAGATCGAGCAGGGTACGAGCAAGGAACAGGTCTTTGGCCCCGAGATTGACGCCGCCGACCAGATCCGCCTCGTTCTCGCGCTGCGCGAGCAGGCGCGCCTGCGTACTCGAGGCACCGCGCTCGGAGAGCACGAACACCGAGGAACCACGCGCATCCGGCTTGATCCAGGCATCGGCGTGAATCGACAGGAAGAGGTCGGACTGGACACGGCGTGCCTTCTGCACGCGCATGCCCAAAGGCACAAAGAAATCGGAATCGCGCGTCAGCACGGCCCGCATGTTGGGTTCGGCATCGATGCGCGCCTTGAGGCGCTTGGCGACCTGCAAGGTGACGTTCTTTTCGTAGGAACCGCCCTGCCCGATCGCGCCGGGATCTTCACCGCCATGGCCGGGATCTAGCATGACCGTGACCAGACGGTCGACCACCGGTTTACCCGATTTTTTGCTGGTGTGTACTTCCGGCGCTTCCGGCAGCTTCTCGGCCTTTTTCAGCGGCGCATCTTCCGGCTCTTTCTTGCCGATCTGGAAATCCTGTTCGAGGCGCGGCGGCTCGACCGCATCCTTACGCCCTTCAAGCAGCGCCATCAGCGGGTCGGGCGGATTGACCGGATAGACGTCGAGGACCAGCCGGTGGCCGTATTCGCCGGCCGGCTTGAGTTCAAAAACCTGCGGTGTGACCTTGGTCTTGAGCTCCATGACCAGGCGCACGACGCCGGGCTTGAAACGCCCTGCACGCAGCAGCTTGATGTAGGGATCGTCGGTCGCGACCTTGCGCGCCAGACTGTCGAGCACGCTGTTGAATTCGACACCTTCGATATCGACGACCAGGCGGTCCGGATTCTCGACGGTGAATTGCGTGTATTTGAGCGGCGCGTCGCATTCGAGCGTGACGCGCGTGTAATCGGGTGCCGGCCAGATGCGCACGGCGAGCACCGAGGGCGCCTTGATGGCGGCCCCGGCCAGTGGTGAAACAGAGAGGATCAGCGAGGCGCCGGCATAGCGTAGTAGCTGCCGTCGGTCCAGGCTGACTTTAGCCCTCTTATGCATTGCGTCCCTTCCGGTGTATCTGCCACGGCTTCGAGGACACGCCCGAGACCTGCATGATGAAGGCGCAACCGCAGGTCTGGCGACGGTACGCAGCCTGCAGCGCGTTCCGGCCATTCGACAAGACAGAGCGCATGCTCGTTAAAGTATTCAGAAAAGCCCGCATCGAGGAACTCCTCCGGTGACTCGAACCGATAAAAATCAAAGTGATATAAGTATAAGCTCGAAATTACGTAAACTTCAACCAGAGAATAGGTCGGACTTTTGACCGGCCCGGCGTAACCGAGCGCCCGAATCAGGGCCCGCACCAGCGTCGTTTTGCCCGCCCCGAGGTCACCTTCGAGGAAGACGACGCGCCCGCCGGCAAGCAGCGGCGCCAGGCAGGCACCGAGGCGCTGCGTTGCGGCCTCGTCGGGCAATTCAAAAACGGCGGTAACATCGGGGCTATGCACGATCAGGACTCCACTGTGGATTACGCGGCGCTGAAGGAAGACATCCGTCAGGCCGGAGAAAAACTGGGCTTTGCCGCCATCGGCGTGGCGCGCGCCGAAGTGGGCGCCGCTGCCGGACATCTGCGCGACTGGCTGGCCGCCGGCTGCCATGGCGGGATGGATTATATGGCCCGGCACGCCGAATTGCGCGCCCAGCCGGCCTTGCTGCAACCCGGTACGATCACGGTGATTTCCGCAGCGGTCGACTACCTGCCACATGCAAAAATCGCCGACCAGCCCGGCCAGGCGGCGATTTCCCGCTACGCCCAAGGGCGCGACTATCACAAGGTGGTGCGCAGCCGGCTGCAGAAACTGGCCGATGCAATCAGCGCCCGGATCGGCCCCTTCGGCTACCGCGCCTTTTCCGATTCGGCACCGGTCATGGAAGTCGAATTCGCCAGCCAGGCCGGCCTCGGCTGGCGCGGCAAGCACACGCTGCTGCTCTCGCAACAGGGCTCCTGGCGCTTTCTCGGCGAAATCTACACCGACCTGCCACTGCCGCCCGATGCGCCCATCGCCGAACACTGCGGCAGCTGCACGGCCTGCCTGAGCGCCTGCCCGACCGGTGCCATCATCGCGCCTTACCGGGTTGATGCGCGACGCTGCATCTCCTACCTGACCATCGAACTGGACGGCGCCATTCCCGAGGAATTCCGCCCGCTGATCGGCAACCGCATCTACGGCTGCGACGACTGTCAGCTGTGCTGCCCGTGGAACCGTTTCGCGCAACAAGGGGATGGCGAATTTGCGCCGCGCCACGGCCTGGACACGGCGCAACTGACCGAGCTGTTTGCCTGGAGCGAGCAGCAATTCAACGATCGCCTGGCCGGCAATCCGATCCGGCGCATCGGGCATGAACGCTGGTTGCGCAATATCGCCATCGGACTGGGCAATGGCGAAGCGACGCCAGCCACGCTTGCCGCACTGAATAGCCGGGCCGAGCATCCTTCGCCGCTCGTGCGCGAGCATGTCGCGTGGGCGCTGGCCCGCCTGGGCGAGCGCACTGCCTGAGTTTCCGCGTGCCGCTTGCCGGCCAAACTATAACAATGGCATGATGCGCCGCACCCACAACCCGTTTGCCTTTCCACCAACTGATCCGACCATGAAAAAACCCGCCATTCTCGCCCTGGGCGCCGCCCTCGTCGCCATCGCCTACCCGGCCAGCGCCTGGTTTCTCGGAACGCGCGTCGAAGCCATGCTCGACGAACAGTATCGCTCCTTCGACCAGCAGCCTTACGTCAAACTGGTCAGCCGCGACTTCCAGCGCGGCATTTTTTCCTCGACGGAAATAGCCACCATCGAACTGCTCGGCATTGACGAACTGACCACCCTGGCCCAGACAGGCGATAGCGCCAACGGTGGAGAAACCCCGCCCGCCGAACCAATCAGGATCACGCTGCGCACCGAGTTCACGCATGGCCCATTCCCCGGCTTCTCGACGCTGGCCGCCGCTGTCGCCGACAGCGAACTGGTGCTTACTGCCGAACAACAGCAACAAGCTACGGCACTGTTCGGCGAGCAGAAGCCGCTGCAGATCCATAGTGAATTCCGTCTCCTGGGCGGCGGCGTCAGCACGGCAAGCAGTCCGGCCATTGCCTTCGACCTGCCGAAAACAGAAGAAGGCAAAAACAGCCGGGCAAGCTGGGGCGGCATCCGGATGGTGGTCGATTTCAGCAGCCATATGCAGCGCTACACGCTGCAGGCCGACGCGCCCGGTCTGGAGATCAAGAATGAGCTTGGCGGCCTCATCCAGATGAGCGGACTGCATCTGGAAGCCGACGAGCAGCGCCTGTTTGACGACGAGCCCCATTTTTATGTCGGCAGCAGCAAAATGACGCTGGCGCAGTTAAGTTTCAACGAAGGCAAAAACGCCGAAGGCGTGGAAAAACCGGCCTTCCTGCTCAAGCAACTGACCTACGATGCGGCACTGCCGGTCAATGGCGAATTCATCGACCTGATCGGCCAGATCGGCGTCGAGGTGGCACAAGTCGGCGCGCAGAACTACGGCCCGGCTCACTACGATTTTTCGTTGCGCCACCTGCATGCGCGCACAATGGCCAACCTGCATCGTGCCCTGCTGCAGTGGTATGCCGACCCGAGCCGCCGCACCGCCAGGGAGCCGGCTGCCATGCTGCAGAGCATGGCACCGCTGCGCGATCCGGCGCTGGCGCTGCTCAAATTCAGCCCGGAAATCCGTGTCGACCGGATCAGCTTCCAGAGCCCGCAAGGCGAAGCCAAAATCTCGGCCAGCGCCAAGCTGGGAGAACTGAAACCGGAAGAACTGGCCAATCCTTTCATGCTGCTCGGCAAACTCGAGGCCAGCGCGGATATTGCCCTGCCGGCCAGCCTGCTCGGCGACACCGCCCAGACACCGCAAATCGCCGGGCTGATCGAGCAAGGCTATGTGCAGCAAGACGGCAGCATGCTGCGCAGCAAGATCGCTTTCAGCAAGGGCCAGCTCAGCGTCAATGGCGTGCCGTTCAACCCGCAGGCGGTCAACCCGGCCCAATAAGGAAAAAGCCCCGCCACAACGGGCGGGGCTTTGTTTCAACCGGTGCTGACCGGCCGTGCCGGATCAGCGCACCATTCGCTCCACGAACCGGCATAGAGCCGGGAGCCGGTCAGTCCGGCAATCTCCATGGCCAGCATGTTGTGGCAGGCAGAAACCCCCGAACCACACTGATGCACGACCTGCTCCGGCGTCGTGCCGGCGAGTACGGCCAGCCACTCGGCACGCAGTTCGGCGGCCGGCTTGTAACGGCCATCGGCCTGCAAATTGTCGCGGAAAAAGCGGTTGACCGCACCGGGGATATGGCCGCCGACCGGATCCATCGTCTCGTTCTCGCCACGAAAACGATCCGGCGCCCGTGCATCGACCAGATGCATGCGCGAGGTCTGCATGAAGGCATGCACGTAATCGGCATCGACGCAGGATTCGCACATCGTGACCGAAAAAGTGGTGGGTGAGCGGCGCGGCATTTCCGGCGTTAACGGGCCGTTGACCGCCTGCCAGGCTTGCAGGCCACCATCGAGCAAGGCGACCCGGTCATGTCCGAGCCAGCGCAACAGCCACCACAGGCGACCGGCGATCATGCCCTGCGCATCGTCGTACACCACGACCTGCGTTTGCGGCCCGATACCGATCGCGCCAAAGCACTGCGCCAGTTTTTCCGGCGCCGGCAGCGGATGGCGGCCATTGGCGCCGTTCATCGGCCCCGACAGGTCGCGGTCGCAATGCAGGAAGACCGCCCCGGGGATATGCCCGGCGGCATAGGCGCGCTCGCCATAGCCGGTATCGGCCAGCTGGTGGCGCACATCGACCACCAGCCAGGCCGGATCATCGAGATGCGCCGCCAGCGTCGCGACGTCGACCAGGGTCGTGTAACTCATGCCGAAGCGAGCCAGCCCTGGGCTTCTTCGGCGTTGTCGAACACTTCGACGTCGGCATTGACGAAGGTCTGCGACAACCAGGCGCTCCACGTTACCCACTGGCTGTCGGTAACCACGGCAACACGCTTGAAGTCGTTGGCATGGGCGCGCGAGAACTTGATCTCCTCCCAGGCGACGTCGATGGTCAGATCGGCCATCTGGCTCAGATCGAAACAGAGATCGACCGGACCTTCGAACTTGACCTTGTAATTGACGACTTCCTCGAATTCCTTGTAATCGGCCAGCGTGAATTCGCCAAAGACGGAAACATTGACGCGGCTGGGTTGGTGGTCGATGACGATCATGGTTTGACTCCGTTGTTGTTTGCTTCGAGTTTAACGCCGTTTAATCCTGTTCCACCGGCGCGGCGCGGGAAAAGTGCGTTGCCGCAATGCCGGACAGGATGATCAGGCCGATGGCAAAACACGCCTCGCCATCGAGCACTTCACCCCAGAACAACGCGCCGAACAGGCTGGAAAAAATCACCGTACTGTAAGCCAGCGCCGCCGACATCAGCGTTTTGCCGCGCGTGTAGGCACGCGTCATGGCAAGCTGGGCCACTGTCGCAAAACAGGCGACACCGAGCAAAAGCAGGCCGCTGTGCAGGTCGACCGCATGGAGTTCGCTGAACAACAACCAGCCTCCGCCACAGACCGAGGCAACCAGGGAAAAGTAAAACACCGTACGCGCCTCCGGCTCACCACGCTCGCCCAGTTCGCGCACACTGAAATAAGCCATGCCGGCCAGCACGCCGGAACCGAGACCAACCAGTCCGCCGACCAGTTGTTCGGCGCCCAGCGTCGGCCGCAACAGCAAGGCGACGCCGAGCAGGCCGACCAGCAGCGCCCCGAGAATGCCGGCGCGCAGGCGCATGCCGGCCAGCGCCAGGTAGATGGCGAGGAAGATCGCCGAGGTGTAGTTGAGCGTCACCGCCGTCGCCAGCGGCAACAGCGTGATTGCATAAAAATAGGCGAACAGCGCGACGAAGCCGACCACGCCGCGACTGATTTGCCAGCGCCAGTGCGGTGTCGCCAATGGCACGCCACGCAGGCGCACCAGGCAAAACATCAGGATCAGCGAGATGAAGCTGCGGTAAAAGGTGATTTCGACCGCCGAGTGCGTTTGCGCAGCATATTTGACGCACACCCCCATGCAAGCGAAAAGCAGGCTGGCGAGGACCATCCAGAGTGATTGCATGAAGCGGCTCAAAAATAAAAAAGGCGCCGGATTTTACCCCGACGCTCCTTGCCTTGCATGCACCGATCAGCGCGTCTCGATGGCTGACTGCATGATCCGGCGGTAGAACTCGTGGAAGTGCTGCATGCCGTCTTCCATCGGGCTCTGGTAAGGACCGACTTCGTTGCGGCCTTCGGCGAGCAGCGCCTTGCGGCCGCGATCCATGCGTTCGCCGATGTCGTCGTCCTCGATTGCCGTTTCCATGTAGGCGGCACGTTCGGCTTCGATGAACTCGCGCTCGAAATCGACGATTTCCTCGGGGTAGTAGAACTCGACGACATTCATCGTCTTGTTCGGCCCCTGCGGAATCAGCGTCGACACAACCAGCACGTGCGGATACCACTCGACCATGATGTTCGGATAGTAGGTCAGCCACACGGCGCCCTGCGGCGGCGTCTGGCCGCGATCACCGTAGTACTCGCGCACCACCTTCTGCCAGCGGTTGTAGGCTGAGGAGGAAGAATCCTTCATCAGCGAGGTGATGCCGACCTTCTGCACCGAATACCACTCGCCGAACTGCCAGCTCAGGTCGTCGCAAGTGACGAAATTGCCCAGGCCCGGGTGGTAAGGTACAACGTGGTAATCCTCAAGATAAACCTCGATGAAGGTCTTCCAGTTGTAGTTGCACTCGTGCATCTCGACGTGGTCGAGCTTGTAGCCGGAAAAATCGAACTCGCCGGCAACATTCATCCCGCCCAGATCGGCATCGGCCGAACGCGGTCCCTTGAAGAGCAGGCCGTTCCAGTTTTCCAGCTTCGCCTTGTTCAGGTTGAGACAGGGGTTCTGCGGAAAATGCGGCGCGCCAATCAGTTGACCGGCGGTATCGTAGGTCCAGCGATGGATCGGACAGACGACATTGCCCTGCAGCTTGCCTGAGCCCTGCAGCATGATCGCCTGGCGGTGACGGCAGACGTTGGACATCTGCCAGATACCCGCGTGTTCGCCCGACTGGCCGCCGTTGAGCAGCATCTGACCGTGGTCCTTCCACTCCAGCGAACGATAATCGCCCGCTTCCGGCACCATCAGCTGGTGGCCGACATATCCCGGACCGGCATCGAAGATGAGCTTTTTCTCCAGCTCATAGATTTTTTCATCGAAATACCAGTCCACCGGCAGTTGGGAAACTGCGGGGGCCAAACGGGACAAGCTCGCCACGTCGGACATTCCACGCCTCCAGCGGGTTAAAAAAACGGGATTTTACCCTGCCCGCAATTTGACCAGAAGCCCCCGGATGGAGTATTTTCGCGTGTTTCCTTGAAACCCGTTGACATGGATCAATCCCCCATCGCCGACATGAAATTCGAAACCGCCATGGGCGAGCTCGAAAACATCGTCTCCAGCATGGAAAGCGGCAAACTCGAACTCGAAGCCTCCATCGCCGCCTATCGTCGCGGCATGGAACTGATGCAACACTGCCAGGCCCAGCTGAGTGCTGCCGAGACGCAGATTCGTGTTCTCGAAAATGGCCAGTTCAAGGACGTTGACCGTACAAGCCTGGAGGCTGAGTGAGCGCTACCCCGTTTGCCGAATGGATGGCCGCGACGCAGGCCCGCACCGAAACCGCACTCGCCCGGCACCTGCCCGGCCCCGACTGCATCCCCGCCCGCCTGCACGAAGCCATGCGCTACGCGACGCTGGGTGGCGGCAAGCGCGTCCGCCCGCTGCTCGCCTTCGCCGCCGGCGAACTGACCGGCGCCAGCCCGGAGCAACTCGACTATGCCGCCTGCGCCGTCGAACTGATCCACGCCTATTCGCTGGTGCATGACGACCTGCCATGCATGGACGACGATGTGCTGCGCCGCGGTCGACCGACCTGCCACGTCGAATTTGACGAACCGACAGCCCTGCTCGTTGGCGACAGTCTGCAGACGCTCGCCTTCGAACTGCTTGCCAGCCAGCCCGACGCCAACCCCGCCCGCCAGCTCGAAATGATCAGCCTGCTTGCCCACGCCAGCGGCTCGCGCGGCATGGCCGGCGGCCAGGCGATCGACCTCGCCTCGGTCGGCAAGGCGCTCGACCAGCCCGAACTCGAACTGATGCACGCCCTCAAGACCGGCGCCCTGATCCGCGCCGCCGTGCTGCTCGGTGCCCTCGCCGGCCAGCCGCTGTCGGCCGACGAGCGCAGCAATCTCGACCGTTTTGCCAAGCGCGCCGGCCTGCTCTTCCAGGTGGTCGATGACATCCTCGACTGCACGGCCAGCACCGCCACGCTCGGCAAGACGGCCGGCAAGGACGAAGCCGCCGACAAGCCGACCTATGTCAGCCTGCTCGGCCTCGACGGCGCCCGCCAGTACGCTGACGAACTGCGCGCCGATGCGCTCGCTGCCCTTGCCATCTTCGGCGACCGCGCCAGCCGCCTGACCGAGCTGGCCGATTTCATCTGCCACCGGCAATTCTGAGATGAGCTATCCCCTGCTCGAAAGCATCAACAGCCCGGCCGACCTGCGCGGTCTGGAACGCAAGCAACTGCCGCAACTCGCCAGCGAACTGCGCGACTTCCTGATCGACTCCGTCGCCAGGACCGGCGGCCACCTGTCGTCCAATCTCGGTACCGTCGAACTGACGATTGCCCTGCACGCCGTTTTCAACACACCGGATGACCGCCTGGTCTGGGACGTCGGCCACCAGTGCTACGCCCACAAGATACTGACCGGACGCCGTGAAGGCATGAGCCGCTTGCGCATGCATGGCGGCATCTCCGGCTTCCCGAAGCGCTGCGAAAGCCCTTACGACACCTTCGGCGTCGGCCATTCATCGACCTCGATCTCGGCCGCCCTGGGCATGGCGCAGGCCGCCAAGCTCAAGGGAGAAAACCGCAAGGCGGTGGCCATCATCGGTGACGGTGCGATGACCGCCGGCATGGTCTTTGAGGCGATGAACAATGCCGGCGTCGGCGATACCGACATGCTGGTCATCCTCAACGACAACGAAATGTCGATCTCGCCGCCGGTCGGCGCGCTGAACAACATCCTGACCCGCCTGATGTCGGGCAAGACCTTCAACGTCGCCCGCTCGGCAGGCCGTCACATGCTCGGCTTTGCGCCACCGCTGCTCGAACTGGCGCGCCGCGCCGAAGAGCACGTCAAGGGCATGATCGCCCCGGGCACGCTGTTCGAGGAATTCGGCTTCCATTACTACGGTCCGATCGACGGCCACGACCTCGATGCCCTGATCCCGACGCTGGAAAACCTGCGCGACCTGAAGGGCCCCAAGTTCCTGCACGTCATCACCAAGAAGGGCCAGGGCTACAAGTTGGCCGAAGCCGACCCCATTCTCTATCACGGTGTCGCCAAGTTCGCGCCGGATGAAGGCATCAAATCCGGCAAGGGCGGCGGCAAGCTGACCTATACCCAGGTTTTCGGCGACTGGCTGTGCGACATGGCCAAGGCCGATGCGCGCCTGATCGGCATCACGCCGGCGATGAGCGAAGGTTCCGGCATGGTCCGCTTTGCCCGCGAACACGCCGACCGCTATTTCGACGTCGGCATCGCCGAGCAACATGCCGTGACCTTTGCCGCCGGGCTGGCCTGCGAAGGCCTGAAGCCGGTCGTCGCCATCTACTCGACCTTCCTGCAGCGTGCTTACGACCAACTGATCCACGACGTCGCCCTGCAGAATTTGCCAGTCATTTTCGCGGTTGACCGCGGCGGCCTGGTCGGCGCCGATGGCCCGACCCACCACGGCACCTTCGATCTCTCCTTCGTCACCTGCATTCCCAACATGGTGGTCATGGCCCCGGCCGACGAAGCCGAATGCCGCAAGATGCTATCCACTGCCTACGCCCTCGACTGTCCGAGCATGGTGCGCTACCCGCGCGGCGGCGGCAGCGGCAAGATCCCGGAAACCAATCTCGACAGCCTGCCCGTCGGCAAGGGCGAAATCCGTCGCCAGGGCAAGGGCATCGCACTGCTCGCCTTCGGCAGCCTGGTCACCGCCGCCGAGGCCGCCGGCAATGAACTCGACGCAACCGTAGCCAACATGCGCTTCATCAAGCCGCTTGATGTCGAACTGATTGTTGCACTGGCCGGGAACCATTCCCTGCTGGTCACTATCGAAGAGAACGCCATCATCGGCGGCGCCGGTTCGGAAATCGAACGGGTGCTGGCGGAAAACGGACTGACGGTGCCGGTATTGCGCCTCGGCCTGCCCGACCGCTTCATCGACCACGGCGAACAAGGCCAGTTGCTGGCCGAACTCGGCCTCGACAAGGATGGCATCGTGCGCGCCGTACGTGCGGCTTCCCCCGCAACAACCCACAATAATTGATTGAAGAACAGCCCATGAGCACCCCGAACAGCATCATTCCCGACGTCCAGAACTCTGCCGACACCCGCCAGATCGCCATCAACAAGGTCGGCATCAAGTCGATCCGGCATCCGGTCAAGGTCCAGGACAAATCCGTCGGCGTCCAGCACACCATCGCCGTGTTCAACATGTACGTCGGCCTGCCCCACAATTTCAAGGGCACCCACATGTCGCGCTTCGTCGAGATCCTGAACAGCCACGAGCGCGAGATCTCGGTTGAGAACTTTCCGGCCATGCTCAGCGACATGGTGGTCAAGCTCGAAGCCGAAACCGGCCACATCGAAATGAACTTCCCGTTCTTCATCAACAAGACGGCCCCGGTTTCCGGCGTGCAGAGCCTGATGGATTACGACGTGACCTTCATCGGCGACATCTGCCACGGCAAGGTCACCACCTCGGTCAAGGTCGTCGTCCCGGTGACCAGCCTGTGCCCCTGCTCGAAGAAAATCTCCGAATACGGTGCCCACAACCAGCGCTCGCACGTCACGGTAACCGCCAGGACGAACGATTTCGTCTGGATCGAGGAGCTTGCCCAGCTGGTCGAGCAGGAAGCCTCCTGCGAGGTTTACGGCCTGCTCAAGCGCCCCGACGAGAAGTACGTCACCGAACGCGCCTACGACAACCCGAAATTCGTCGAAGACATGGTGCGCGACGTTGCCGCCCGCCTCAACGCCGAAGGCCGCATCGACGCCTACGTGGTCGAATCGGAAAACTTCGAGTCCATTCACAATCATTCAGCTTACGCACTGATCGAAAAGGACAAGACGGCAGCCTGAACGGCCTCCTCACCGGTCGACGCCCCGCCAGGGGCAAAAACCGGAAAATAAAAAAGGGCGCCGAAGCGCCCTTTTTTTGTGGTCTTGATCTGCGTATTAAGCAGCGGCGACCGGCTTTTCCTTGCGGACCAGCTTTTCCTTGATACGAGCCGACTTGCCCGAACGCTCGCGCAGGTAGTACAGCTTGGCGCGACGCACATCACCACGGCGCTTGACTTCGATCGAAGCAACCAGCGGGGAATAGGACTGGAAAGTACGCTCGACGCCTTCACCGGAAGAAATCTTGCGAACGGTGAAAGCAGAGTTCAGACCGCGGTTACGCTTGGCGATGACAACGCCTTCGTAAGCCTGCAGACGCTCGCGGTTACCTTCCTTGACCTTCACTTGCACGACAACGGTGTCGCCCGGTGCGAAGTCGGGAATGGTCTTGCCGAGACGGGCAATTTCTTCTTTTTCCAGCTGTTCAATCAGGTTCATGTGAGATCCTCTAATTTATAAACACTTACTCACCGCATTGCTCCTCTCCGGAAATCTCCGTGAGTAGTTGCGTTTCTTCCGCGCTCAACACGCGGTGCGCCAGCAAATCCGGCCGGCGCTTCCGGGTCCGGGCCAGCGACTGTTTAAGCCGCCAGCGTCGAATTCTTTTGTGGTCGCCGGACATCAAGGCCTCCGGCACCGCTGCGCCCTCGTATATCTCGGGCCGCGTGTAGTGCGGACAATCCAGCAAACCACCGACAAACGAATCTTCCACCGCCGAAGCGGCATCGCCCAATACGCCCGGCAACTGGCGGACAACGGCATCAATCAGCACCATCGCCGGCAACTCGCCACCGGACAGGACAAAATCCCCGATCGAAATTTCTTCATCGACACAGCGCTCGATCAGACGCTCGTCAATTCCTTCATAACGCCCGCAAAGAAGAATCAAACCTTCCTCGCCAGTCGCCAGCTGCATCACCCGTTCATGAGTGAGCGGCGCCCCCTGCGGCGAGAGGTAGATGACCCGGCTGTTCGCCAGACCCGCCTCACGCTGCTGCGCCTTGGCAGCATTGATCGCCTTTTCCAGCGGCGCCGCCTGCATCAGCATGCCAGGCCCACCACCAAAGGGACGATCATCCACCCGCCGCCAGGCATTCTCGGCGAAATCACGCGGATTCCAGCCTTGCCAGGCCCAGCGCTGCTCTTCCAGCGCCCGACGGGTAATGCCACTTTCCGTTACTGCCGCGAACATCTCCGGGAAGAGGGTAATGCAGTCAAAGCGGATCACCCTTTGCTGCCCCTGCGACTCACCAGTCGCTCCCCCACTCCACACGGATCAGTCGCGCTTCCTTGTCCACCGTCAGCACGACTGCCGCCACAAACGGCAGCAGGCGTTCGACTTCGTCATCACCAACGACGCGCAAGACATCGTGCGCCCCCGTCTCAAGCAGCCCGACCACCTTGCCGAGCCGCTCTTCGGCGGTATTGATGACATCCAGACCGATCAGATCGGCCCAGTAAAACTCATCTTCATCAGTCTCGGGCAACGCATCGCGCGGCGCCCCGACCAATACACCCTTCATGGCTTCGGCTGCGGTCCGGTCGTCAATGCCCTCAAGCAGCACCACGACACCATTACCGTGAACTTTCAGGCCTTTCAGCCCGCACTCACGCCACGACTCGCCGTCCTTGCTGATCCACCAAACGGGAATTTCATCCCAGTCCAGCGGGTCATCGCCAAAAGGATGCAGCTTCAGCCAGCCACGAATTCCATAGGGGTCGGCAAGCCGCCCCAGAATAACAATATCGTTGCCGGTCAAAGCGAAAACTGCTTAGGCGGCTTGCTGAGCAGCGTGCTGCTTCACCAGACGGGCAACCGTCGGGGAGAGCTGGGCGCCATTTTCTTGCCAGTAAGCCAGGCGATCGGTAGCGATGCGCAGGCCTTCAGCATTGCCGGAGGCAACCGGGTTGTAGAAACCGATGCGCTCGACAAAGCGGCCATCGCGACGATTGCGCGAATCGGTAACAACCATGTTGTAGAAAGGACGCTTCTTGGCGCCACCACGTGCAAGACGAATAACAACCATGTGATTCTTTCGTAAGCTGGAAAAAAGACCCGAGATTATATCTCTTTACCAAGGAAAAACAAGCCACTTAGCCAATCTAAAAACGATGGGCACTTGATGCCACCCGGAGGGCGGAACAGACCTTTGGTCGCCGCACCAATGGTCAGAATGTAAATTTTTGTTTATTCTCGCCCGAAATGAGCGCCGAGCCGGAGAACCATCTAGCAATATCAGCCGAAGCCAACATCAAGAGCATTCTTGAGTGGCTGGCCTTGACGCACGACCAGCAGGAAGGCGAAAACCTCGATCCGCTCTACCGGCAACTTCTGTTGCTGCGGGAAACCCCCATCCCAACGGCCCAGCGCATCAAGCTCCTCGACCTGCTGTACGGACAAGCTGAAAAGCTGGTCGAAGCGGAACGCCCAAGCCTTTATGAAGTTGCCCTGCCGATTTCACGCAAACTGCGCCAGCGCATCCGGCTGACCCTGAAGCTGCTGGAAACCCTGACCCAGGATTACTTCAACACACTGGCCGAACTCTTCGACCCCTTGGGCGGCTCCCCATCCCGTACGCCGCAGACAACACTGCGCCGCGTCATGTACTGCATCAGCTGGCAAATCCGGATCAACCACCTGGTTGCCTCACCAACCGGAATCGGCTTGTGGCAACAGCTCCATTCCGCATTCCGCACCGCGCGCCGCCTAGGGGTTGCCGAACTCCCCGGCCCGCGCGACAGCCAGTCAATACTGCAGATCTACACCAGCGCCCTGCTTGCGGCAATCGCCCAGCCCGCCTCGTTCAATTCTCGCGAACTCGAATTCATCAGCCAGTACATCGAACAGAACAACCACAATCTCAACCTGTTTGATAACCCACCAGACAGCACCGGCATTTTCTGGGTGGACCTGGAAAAGGACCTCCCCGCCCACGCACTGATCAGACGGATTCCCGCCGCCGAAACACGGATACTGTATTTCTCCTGCGAAGAAATCGCCAACAAGGCACGCGAAGACCTCTCCCTGCTCAAACAGGGCGTCAAGGCAGCCGCACTCGGCCTGGGCGCCTTTGCCGAAACCAGCTCAGGGCAAGGCACCCTGCGCCGCCTCAACCTGCTCTGGGGACAACCGGCAAAACGCCGTTTTCCTCGGCGTCGCCAGTCTTATCGTGTGCAACTGTGTGTCGGCCTGAACAATCTATGGCGCCTGTTCAAAGCCCCGCACGAGGAAAACAACAACCTCAGCGAATGGATGGTGATCAACGAAAGCCCGGACGGCTATGCCTTGATGCACATGGCCGGGCAGACCCATCGCCTGCGGGTTGGCGATGTCGTCGCCCTGCAACCGACCGGCGAACGCAGCGAAAGCGCGCCCTTGTGGCACATCTGCATCGTGCGCTGGGCACTTTCCGAGAATCCGGAGCACATTGAACTGGGTTTGCAACTCCTCGCCTCCCAGGCCATTGCCGCCAAAATAACACTCCCCGATTCGCGTGACCCGCGAAGCATCTCAGCCCTTGTCCTGCCGGAGAAACTGACGCCACCCCGCGCACAATCACTGATCATGCCAAGCGGCGTCCTCAAGGATGAAAGTCACCGGATCATCGTTCTGGTGGAGCAACACAACCTCGAAATCCGCGAGGTACGCGCCACCCACCTTGATGAACAAACCGGCCTGATCGAGATATTCAGCGTTGCGCCGGACGGGACAGGCTAGCCGCGATCAGGCCGCCAAACAGCACCACCGCCCAGGACAGGTGCAGCCAGATCAGAAACACCGGAAATGCGGCAAAGGCACCGTAGATGCTTTTCAGCATTGCCGAACTGACCAGATAGAGTTCAAACACCTTCTGCATCGCAGCAAAGGCCAGCGTGGCAAAAAGCCCGGCCAGCAAGGCTGCCCGGCGTGGCACATTGGCATTGGGAACGGCGTAATAAACGAAGGAAAAAAACAAGCCAAGCAAGGCGATTGAAACCCCCTTCAGCAAGAAGCGGCGAATCCAGACCGGCTCATCGAACAAACCGAGCGAGGTCGTTACGGCAAACGACATGGCTGCCGCCACCGCCCCCAACAGGAACGGCCAGACCGCCATCGCCAGCGCGTAGAGACGCAAGCGCGCCAGAAGCGGCCGCGGCCCGACCTGCCACAAATGATTCAGCGCACGCTCAATGGTATTCATCAGCAAAAACGCCGTGATGCTGAGAAAGGCAATGCCGGCTACGGTCAACTGCTGCGCCTTGTGCGAAAAGCGGCCAATGCTGCCGGCAATCGTACCGGCCGCCCCTTGCGGCAGCATCGCCCCCTGAATAAGCAAATCCAGGCGACCAAGCAACACATCGAGATAGGGGACCGTATCCGCCACCGAAAGCACCACGGCAACCAGCGGCACCAGCGCCATCAAGGTGGTGAAAGCCAGCGCCGAGCTCGTCTGCATCATGTTTTCATTATGAAAACGCTGAAATATGCTGATGGCGCGAACTGATTTTGGCCGGGTTCGACGATAACGGGAGTGCGTTTGCATGGGGCCGTATAATAGCCGACCATGCAAGACATCCTCGTTCTCTATTACAGCCATCGCGGCTCGGTGCGCGCCCTCGCCGAACGCATTGCGCGCGGCATCGAATCCATCCCCGGCGCCCAGGCCAGGCTACGCACCGTGCCGCGCGTATCCACCGTCTGCGAAGCCAGTGCTGACGCCATCCCGGACGCCGGTGCGCCCTATGTCGAACTCGCCGATCTTGAAGAATGTGCCGGCCTTGCCCTGGGCAGCCCGGTTCGCTTCGGCAACATGGCCGCACCGATGAAATACTTCTGGGACAGCACCATTGCCGCCTGGCAAAACGGCAGTCTGGCCGGCAAACCTGCCTGCGTGTTCACTTCCAGCGCCAGCCAGCACGGCGGCAACGAAAGCACCCTGCTCAGCATGATGCTGCCCCTGTTGCACCATGGCATGCTGCTCGCCGGCCTGCCCTTCACCGAGCCCGACCTCGCCCACACCAGCACCGGTGGCACGCCTTACGGCGCCAGCCGGGTGGCAGGCAGCGACGGCAACCCGCAACTCTCCGAAACTGAAAGCCGGCTCGCCTTTGCCCAAGGCAAGCGCCTGGCAAATATTGCCCTGAAACTGAGTCGACCGTGAGCAAGCACTACCAACTGACAGCGAGCATCAGCCTCGTCGCCCTGACCTTTCTTTGCCTTCTCTGGGAAGGCTGGCTGGCGCCACTGCGCCCGGGTGGCTCCTGGATGATCCTGAAGGCGGTCTTTTTGCTGATTCCGCTGTTCGGCATCCTGCGCGGCAAGCGCTACACCTACAAATGGCTGTCACTCTTCATCCAGTTTTACCTGATGGAAGGTCTGCTCCGCGCCACCAGCGACCACGGACTCTCACAGTGGCTGGCCGCCGGCGAAACCGTTCTCGCCACCATCTTGTTCGTTTCCCTGATCCTCTACATTCGCAGCACGCGCCTCCCGCAAGAAGAAAAGGCCGCCCAGTAACAACGGAGCGGCCTTTTCTGCGGAGCGCAAGCACCTTTAGACGTCGCCCTGCGCCCTCACCTTGTCCAGCGTCGAATGCAGCTTGTTCAGTGCATTCAGGTAGGAACGCGCCGAGGCAATGACGATATCGGTATCCGCACCATTGCCATTGACGATGCGCCCGCCTTTGGCCAGTCGCGTCGTCACCTCGCCCTGGGCATCGGTCCCGGTCGTGATCGCATTCACCGAGTAAAGCAACAGTTCGGCACCACTGCCAGCGATGCTTTCGATCGCCTTGAACGTCGCGTCCACCGGTCCACCGCCGCCAGCCTCGCCTTTTTGCTCGACGCCGCCAACATTGAGGATCACCGAAGCGTGCGGCATCTCGCCGGTTTCCGAACAGACGTGCGAATAGACCAGCTTGTAATGCTCCTGCTCCGGCGTCACCACCTCGTCGGAAACCAGCGCATGCAGATCTTCATCAAAAATTTCGTGCTTGCGGTCAGCCAGTTCCTTGAAACGGGCGAAGGCGGCATTCAGCGCTTCGTCGCTATCGAGCTCGATCCCCAGTTCCTGCAGGCGAGTCTTGAAGGCATTGCGCCCGGAATGTTTGCCGAGGACCAGCTTGTTCTGCGACCAGCCGACATCCTGCGCGCGCATGATCTCGTAGGTTTCGCGATGCTTGAGCACGCCGTCCTGGTGAATGCCGGATTCGTGTGCAAAGGCATTGGCCCCGACCACCGCCTTGTTGGGCTGCACCGGATAACCGGTGATCTGCGAAACCAGTTTCGAGGCCGGCACGATCTGCGTCGTATCGATCCGGGTTTCGACCGGAAAAACGTCGGCGCGCGTACGCACTGCCATCACCACTTCTTCCAGTGAGGCATTGCCGGCCCGCTCACCAAGGCCGTTGATCGTGCACTCCACCTGGCGCGCCCCGGCCAGCACGGCGGCCAACGAGTTGGCGACACCAAGACCGAGGTCGTTGTGGCAATGCACCGACCAGATCACCTTGTCGGAGTTCGGCACGCGCTCGATCAATTGGCGAATCGTCTCGGCATACTGCTGCGGAATGTTGTAGCCGACGGTATCCGGCACATTGATCGTCGTCGCACCAGCCTTGATCACCTCATCGAAAATGCGGACCAGGAAATCGATTTCCGAGCGCCCGGCATCTTCGGCCGAGAATTCGACATCGTCGGTGTATTCACGCGCCCAGCCGATTGCCTTGACCGCCTGCTCAACCACCTGATCGGGCGTCATGCGCAGCTTCTTTTCCATGTGGATCGGCGAAGTCGCGATGAAGGTATGGATACGCCCGGACTTGGCCGGCTTGATCGCCTCGCCGGAGCGGCGAATGTCGTTCTCGTTGGCGCGCGCCAGCGAGCAGATGGTCGAATCCTTGATGACCTGGGCAATCGCCTGGATGGAATCGAAATCGCCCGGCGAAGCGGCGGCAAAACCGGCCTCGATGACATCAACCCGCATTTTTTCCAGCTGGCGGGCAACGCGGATCTTTTCTTCCTTCGTCATCGATGCGCCGGGGCTTTGTTCGCCGTCGCGCAAGGTGGTGTCAAAAATTACCAGATGTTGCTTGTTCATGAATTGCTCCGAGTTGTCACAGCGCCTTGCGCTTGAAAAGGCCAAGCGTGGCCAGCACGTAGCCGGACAAACCGTAAAGGACAAAGAACCCGAAAAGGGCGATTTCCGGACTGTAGGCAACCAGCGCAAAACCCAGCGCAATCGCCGCGATCACGAAGAAAGGCACGCTTTTCTTCAGATTGACGTCCTTGAAACTGTAATAACGGATATTGGAAACCATGGTTACGCCGGCCACGATAGTCAGCACACAGGCCAGCCAGCGCACATCGGCTCCGGGCACACCGGAAACGATCATCACCCAGACCAGGCCGGCCACCAGCGCTGCCGCTGCCGGCGAAGGCAAGCCCTGGAAGAAACGCTTGTCCATGACTTCCAGCGTCGTGTTGAAGCGCGCCAGGCGCAAGGCAGCACCGGCACAGTAGATGAAGGCGGCGATCCAGCCCAGACGCCCCATGTCACGCAACGCCCACTCATAAATCACCAGCGCCGGCGCCGCACCGAAGCTGACCATGTCGGACAGCGAATCGTACTCGGCACCAAAGGCTGACTGGGTATGCGTCAGACGCGCCACCCGACCATCGAGGCCATCGAGCACCATGGCGATGAAGATAGCCATCGCAGCCCGCTCGAAATCGCCCTGCATCGCCTGCACGATGGCAAAGAAACCGGCAAACAGCGCCGCCGTGGTGAACAAGTTGGGCAGGACATATATGCCGCGCCGTTTGAGTTCGGGATTAAACAGTGCTTTACGTGGCTTGAGTTCAGTCATTGATCACGACAATTTGGCCGGAAGGGGCTTGAAGGATACACCCTAGCCCACATCAAATTCCAGAAGCGACAAGGGCGGTGCGAGATTCCGCACCGCCCGAGAGCGAAGGTAGGGCAAGGCTGCCCTACCGGGCACAGAACAAACTTAGTTCTTGGTCTGGTCGACCAGCTTGTTCTTCTTGATCCACGGCATCATGTCGCGCAGCGCACCACCGACCGTTTCGATCGGATGCACGGCGTTCAGACGACGACGGGCCGTCATCGAAGGATAGTTGGTCTTGCCTTCGAGGATGAACATCTTGGCGTATTCGCCAGTCTGGATGCGCTTCAGGGCATTGCGCATGGCTTCACGCGACTGCTCGTTGATGACTTCCGGACCGGTCACGTACTCGCCGTATTCGGCGTTGTTCGAGATCGAGTAGTTCATGTTGGCGATGCCGCCCTCGTACATCAGGTCGACGATCAGCTTCAGTTCGTGCAGGCACTCGAAGTAAGCCATTTCCGGAGCGTAGCCGGCTTCGGTCAGGGTTTCGAAACCCATCTTGACCAGCTCGACGGCACCGCCGCACAGAACAGCCTGCTCACCGAACAGGTCGGTTTCGGTTTCTTCGCGGAAGTTGGTCTCGATGACGCCACCCTTGGTACCGCCATTGGCAGCAGCGTAAGAGAGGGCGATATCCTTGGCCTTGCCGGACTTGTCCTGGTAAATGGCGATCAGGGACGGCACGCCGCCACCCTTGAGGTATTCGGAACGCACCGTGTGGCCCGGGCCCTTCGGGGCAACCATGATCACGTCGAGATCGGCACGCGGCACGACCTGGTTGTAATGCACATTGAAGCCGTGTGCGAAAGCCAGGGTTGCACCCTTCTTGATGTTCGGCTCGACGTCGTTCTTGTAAACCTCGGGAATGTTTTCGTCCGGCAGCAGGATCATGACCAGATCGGCAGCAGCAACGGCTTCGGCAACTTCGGCAACCTTCAGGCCAGCACCTTCGGCCTTGGACCAGGAAGCACCGCTCTTGCGCAGGCCAACGGTCACGTTCACACCGGAATCACGCAGATTCTGGGCGTGGGCATGGCCTTGCGAACCGTAGCCAACGATGGTGACGTTCTTGCCCTTGATGAGGGAGAGATCAGCGTCCTTGTCGTAATAAACTTTCATGAAATCCTCTTTATTTATAGATAGTCAGACTTTAAGAATACGATCACCGCGACCGATGCCACAGACACCGGTACGAACGGTTTCGAGAATCAGGCCGGCATCGAGCGCGGCGATGAAGGAGTCGAGTTTTGAGCTGGCACCGGTCAACTCGATGACGAAGGTCGATTCCGTGACATCAATGATGCGGCCACGGAAAATATCGGCCATACGCTTCATCTCTTCGCGGTCCTTGCCGGTAGCACGAACCTTGATCAGCATCAGCTCACGCTCGACGTGGGCCGCTTCGGAGAGATCGACCACCTTGACGACATCAACCAGCTTGTTGAGCTGCTTGGTGATCTGTTCGAGTACCTCGTCGGAACCCCAGGTCAGGATGGTCATCCGGGACAGCGAGGGATCTTCCGTCGGTGCCACGGTCAGCGATTCAATATTGTAGCCGCGCGCCGAGAACAGCCCGGCAACACGGGAAAGCGCACCCGATTCGTTTTCGATCAGGATGGAAATGATATGACGCATTTTTCTTTTCCTCCCCCGCTTACAGATCTTCAGCGAGGATCATTTCGGTCAGGCCCTTGCCGGCCGCCACCATCGGGAAGACATTGGCACCCGGATCGATGATGAAGTCCATGAAGACCAGATCATTCTTGTGTTCCGTGAAGGCCTTGCGCAGCGCCGGTTCGACATCTTCCGGCTTCTCGATCTTCATGCCGACGTGACCGTAGGCTTCGGCCAGCTTGACGAAATCGGGCAGCGAGGTGACGTAGGACTGCGAGTAGCGCTTGGAATAGAACATTTCCTGCCACTGACGGACCATGCCGAGCATGCCGTTGTTCAGGTTGATGATCTTGATCGGCAAGCCGTACTGCTTGCAGGTCGACATTTCCTGGATACACATCTGGATCGAGCCTTCACCGGTGACGCAGGCGACCTGTGCATCCGGATTGGCCATCAGGACGCCCATGCCGTACGGCAGGCCGACCCCCATCGTGCCCAGACCACCGGAATTGATCCAGCGGCGCGGCTTGTCGAACTTGTAGTACTGCGCGGCAAACATCTGGTGCTGACCGACGTCGGAGGTGATGAAGGCATCACCGCCGGTCACTTCGTAGAGTTTTTCGATGACGAACTGCGGCATGATGTGTTCGCTCTGGCGATAACGCAGAGAATCACGCCCGCGCCATTCATCGATCTGCTTCCACCACAGGGCGATTTCCGGATCGGTCTTGAAATTGCCGTCCATCAGCTTGAGGATTTCGTCGAGCACGTCCGGCACATTGCCGACAATGGGCACATCGACCTTGACGCGCTTCGAAATCGACGACGGGTCGATGTCGATATGGATGACGCGACGCTTTTCCCCGCCGAAATGCTCCGGATTGCCGATCACGCGATCGTCGAAACGGGCACCGATGGCGAGAATAACGTCGGCGTAGTGCATCGCGTTATTGGCTTCAAAGGTACCGTGCATGCCCAGCATACCGACGAACTGACGGTCGGTCGCAGGATAGCCGCCCAAGCCCATCAGCGTGTTGGTGACCGGGAAATTCAGCTTGTGCGCCAGTTCGGTCAGCTTTTCTGCGGCATCGGAAAGAATCACGCCACCACCGGTGTAGATGATCGGACGCTTGGCTTCCTGCAACAGCTGAACAGCCTTCTTGATCTGCCCCAGATGCCCCTTGACCACGGGGTTGTAGGAGCGCATCTGGATGCTCTTCGGATAATCGAACTCGCAGAGCTGGGCGGTGATGTCCTTGGGGATATCCACCACCACCGGACCGGGACGACCGGTCGACGCGATATGGAAGGCCTTTTTGATCGTGACCGCCAGATCCTTGACGTCCTTGACCAGGAAATTGTGCTTGACGCAAGGCCGGGTGATACCGACCGTGTCGCACTCCTGGAAGGCATCCTGACCGATATACTGGGTCGGCACCTGGCCGCACAGCACGACCATCGGGATCGAGTCCATATAGGCAGTCGCAATACCGGTCACGGTATTGGTCACGCCCGGACCGGAGGTCACCAGCGCAACGCCGACTTTCTGCGAGGAACGCGAGTAGGCATCGGCCGCGTGAACAGCTGCCTGCTCATGGCGAACCAGAATATGCTTGACCTGCTCTTGCTTGAAAAGGGCATCATAAATGTGCAGTACGGACCCACCCGGGTAACCGAATACACAATCGACCTTTTCTTCCTGCAGGCACCTGATTACAATTTCCGCACCGCTGATCATCATTCTTGAGCCCAAAAAGCTGTTGCCTAAAAGGGCGTAACCTTAATCGACCGCCCTTGTTCGGTCAAGGTTTGCCGACATAACCATATAATACTCAAGGCCTTTAGCAAAAGAGACTACCCTGGCATCCTCCCGCGAATTATCAAGCTTTCTCGAATCCGTCGAACGCCGCGCGTTCAAACAAGCCATGTTTGCTGTTCATGACGAAGACGCCGCTCTGGATATTGTTCAGGACAGCATGCTCAAGCTCGCCGAAAAATACGGTGACCGACCGGCCGAAGAGTTTCCCATGCTCTTCCAGCGCATCCTGCAGAACACCATCCGCGACTTTTATCGCCGCAGCAAGGTTCGATCGATGTGGACCACCCTGCTCTCGGCTTTCTCGCGGGACGATGACGAGGACCACGACCCCCTGGAAACACTGGCGGCAGATGAAGACGCCGGCGGCACACGCACCCCGGAAAGCCAGTTGCTGCAAGCCCAGACCCTCAACGCCATCGACGACGAAATAAAGAAACTGCCCACACGCCAACGCGAAGCCTTCCTCATGCGTTACTGGGAGGACATGGACGTAGCCGAAACCGCAGCAGCGATGGGCTGCTCAGAAGGCAGCGTCAAAACCCATTGCTCGCGCGCCACGCATGCGCTGGCAGCCGCCCTGACGGCAAAGGGGATCAAGTTATGATGAATAAAGACCGTTACGCCTACCGTGTGCGCCAGGCGCTGAACCACGGCCTGAAGGAAATCCCCGCCCCCGCAGCCCGACGCCTTGAGGCAGCCCGTCATCTGGCACTATCCAGGCAAAAACTGGGCGCCACCGAACTGGCGATGGCAGGGCAAAATGCGCACTCACTCCGCTTGGGCCCGAATATCCCCTACTTGAAACAAGCCCTGGCAATTGCGGCACTGCTGCTGGGCATGTGGATTTCCTTTTACTGGCATAGCGTCGAGTACGTCACCGAACAGGAGGAAGTCGACAGCTCCTTGCTTTCCGACGACCTGCCTCCCGAGGCCTTTTTGGACAATGATTTCTTCGAATGGTTAAAAGACGACTCGCCGGAGGAGTAATCCTCTGCTTTGCACTGGCCACGCCTCTCGTTGCCGAAACGCCGACAACCATCATCATCGGTACGCCGCCACAACCCGATTGGACACAATTGAATACCCAGCAAAAGAACATCCTGACGCCGCTCGCAGGCGACTGGGACAAGATGGAAAACGTTCGCCGGAAGAAATGGCTGGGCATTGCCGAGCGCTATCCGAACATGGCACCCAACGAACAGGGCCGCGTTCAGTTGCGCATGCGCGAGTGGGCGAACCTGACGCCGGAACAACGCGCCAAGGCCAGGGACACCTACAAGGACTTCAACCAGCTTCCAGCCGAGCAGAAAAAAATCGTCAAGCAAAAATGGGAGGCGTACTCCAGCTTGCCAAGCGAAGAAAAGCAGCGGATTCGCGAAAACAGCAAATCATCCAGGCTGTTGACCGTTCCCGCACAGGAAGCAAGCAAGTCGCCGTCCGGCGAGCCAGCATCCCAAGCGACGGCAGCAGAAACCACCAGCGAAGCAGGTAAGCAATGATGCCCAGCCAAATCGCCAGTCTCGGCCGTCGCCTGACCTGTCTCCTGTATGAAAGCCTGGTCGTATTCTCCATCCTGCTGATCGGCTTCCTGATCCCGCAATCGGTATTCTTTGCCTTTGGCCTGCAACTTGGCGGCAAAGTACTCATGTTGCACATCTGGCTGTTGCTGATGTTTTATTTCGTCTGGTCCTGGCTGAATGGCAGGCAAACATTGCCAATGAAGACCTGGAAGCTCGCCCTGAGCACGGCCGACGGCAGCAGCCTGCGCCCGACCCAGGCCCTGCTCCGCTACCTGGCGGCCTGGCCGAGCATTGGCTGTTTCGGCATCGGCATTATCTGGGCGGTATTTGACAAGGACAAACAGTTCCTGCACGACCGGATCGCAGGCACCCGCATCATCTCGACAAACGGCTGATCAGCGCCGCTCCACCCACCAGAGCATGCCGGTAGCCGCCAGCAGGAACAAGGCCGAAGGCGCAGTGGCACTGGCAAAAGGCGGCCAGGAGTTGATGATGCCCAGATTGGAAAAAAGGCCATTCAGGGCGTAGAACAGCATCCCCATCATCACCCCGGCGAATATCTTCAGGCTCACTCCGCCAACCCGGCTATGCGAATAGCCGAATGGCAGGGCAAGCGCCACCATCACCAGGGTTGCCAGCGGATAAACCAGCTTCTTCCAGATGGCAATTTCGTAGCGTTCGGTCTTCTGGTGATTTTCCAGCAGATGCCGCGTGTAATTGACCAACCCATACAATGACATGCGTTCCGGTGCAACCATCAAAACCGACAACAAATCCGGGGTGACCGCTGAATTCCATTCACTGCCGGGCAAACGCTCGACACGCGAGGTATCGCCCTCCAGTACCGTTCTGACGACCGTTTTGAGCAACCAGTGTCCGGGCGGAACAAAACTGGCCTCCTCGGCATCGGTGACTGACTCCAGCGCACCAGCATCGTCAAACTTGTAGATTCTGACTCCCTGCAGCCTGGCATCCGGTGTCGCCTGACGAATATTGACGAAGCTGCGCCCGTCCTTGACCCACAAACCCGACTCGAATCCCTGCTGAGCAATGACTTCGCTCATCGCCCGCGCCTTCATTTCCTGGGCAATACGCTCGGAAAAGGGCACCAGGGCTTCGCCCACGAGAAAGATCAACAGGGCGAGCAGGCCGGCAACCCGGAACAGCGTCATCAGCAAATCCCGCGTCGCCAGCCCGGAGGCCCGCAGCACGGTGATTTCGGAATGGCGCGCCAGTGTCGACAAAGCGTAAAGCGTCCCGATCAGGGCAGCAATCGGAATCAACTCATACACCAGCCCAGGCAGACTGAGAGCGACAAAGAACATTGCCTGATAAAGCTGGTAGCCATTTTTGCCGATGCTGCGCAATTCGTTGATCAGGTCAAAAAAGGCAAAAAGGGAAATAAAGGCAAGCAGCACGAGAAAGATCGCAGCAAAGATCTCGCGCATCAAATACCGCTGGTACAGATCAAGGCGGAACATCAGACAATTCTCCGCTGCCAGGGCAGTCGCAAGGCGATCCGCCGGTAAAAGAGCAACAGCAGCGGCAACAGCATCAGCGCATGCACCGCCCAGACGCCAATCCAGAAGGAGAGCTTGCCCTGGGCCACCCAGGCCTGACTGACTGAGAGCAGGTTGCTGTAGGTTGCATAAATCAGCACGGCAATCAACATGTTGGCTGAACGCCCGGCCCGCGGATTGACATAGGAAAGCGGTATTGCCAGCAAAGCAAGGATCAGCGCCGAAAGCGGCATGCCAATTCGCCACAGCAATTCGCCACGCGCCTGATTGCTGTCGTCAAAAATCAGCTCTGTGATCGGCAGGCGGGTTGGCGAACGCTCGGCAGGCGCCGCCTCTTTTTCTTCGGTGCGCACCCGGTAGCGCTCAAATTCCATGACCTTGAACTCCGGGCTGCCCGGCTCGACTTCATAGCGACGACCATGCTCGAGCACGACGAAACGATCGCCATTCGCCGCGACTTCCTGATGCCCCGAGTTCGACATCACGACGCCCAGCTTGCCCCCCTGGACAGAAGCAACGAAGACATTGCCGACATGGCTTGCATCCTCCGCCAGCGCCTCAACGAAAAAAACGCGCAAGCCGTTTTTTGCTTCACGGAATGTTCCAGGTGAAACCTGGGAAACATCACTGCGGGCAGCCATTTTCTGTCGGTATTCAGCGGTGTTGTAATTTGCCCACGGCGAGAGAAAACCCGAAAAAAGCGCAATCGCCAGCACCACCGGCAAGGAGAAACGGAGCACGGGGCGCACCCAGGCTGTCAACGGCAAGCCACTGGAAAACCAGACAACCATCTCGGAGTCGCGATAGGCACGCGTCAAAGTGAGCAGAATTGACACAAAAAGCATCAGGGTCAGCAACAGGGGCATCAGATTCAATATTGCCAGCCCGAGCATCGAGGCGACAGCCTCGGGCACGATGCGTCCGCCGACTGCTTCTTTGAGCATGCGGAGCAACAATATGGAAGCCAGGATAGCCAGCAGGGCAACATTGATGCCCACGGCTGCCTGAGCGAACTCGCGGCGTACGGCGCGCTCGAATATCATGCTTTGACGAAACCAAAAAAATACGAGGATAATCCCTCGAATACTGATATTTCCCTGAACAGGAGCAGCCTGTGGAATTTAGCATAAAAAGCGGTAGCCCGGAAAAACAACGCAGCGCCTGCGTCGTTGTCGGCGTTTTTGAACCGAGAAAGCCGACGCTTTCCGCGGAATTGCTCGACAAAGCTGCCAATGGCTACATTTCCGACATCATCCGGCGCGGTGACATGGAAGGCAAAGCCGGCAGCACCCTGCTCCTGCACAACGTTCCCGGCACACTCTGCGACCGCGTCCTGCTGGTCGGTCTGGGCAAGGAAAAGGATTTCCGCGAGAAGGAATTCATCAACGCGGCACGTCTTGCGATCAAGACACTGAATGAAACCGGCGCTTTTGACGCCACGATCTTCCTGACCGAACTTGCCGTCAAGAAACGCAGCATCGCCTGGCGCGTGCGCCAGACGGCAATGATTGCGCAGGATGTCACCTACAAGTTCGACCAGTTCAAGAGCAAGAAGGACGAAGTCCGCCGCCCCCTGCGCAAACTGACCATCGGCGTCGAACGGCGCAACGAACTGGGTCTCGCCGAAGAAGCCCTCAACCAGGGGCTGGCGATCGCCGAAGGTGTCACCCTGGCCAGAAATCTTGGCAACCTGCCGCCCAATGTCTGCCACCCGACCTATCTGGCCGAACAGGCACGCAGCATGGCTGCCGAATTCGCGCTCGATTGCGAGATTCTCGAACGTGCCGACATGGAAGCCCTAGGCATGCACTCGTTGCTGTCGGTGGCCCGCGGCTCGCATCAACCCCCAAAATTGATCGTGCTCAGCCACAAGGGTGGGAAAAGCAACGAAAAGCCGCTGGTCCTCGTCGGCAAGGGCGTCACTTTTGATACCGGTGGCATTTCGCTGAAACCGGGCGCCGACATGGATGAAATGAAATACGACATGTGCGGTGCAGCCAGCGTGCTCGGCGCGATGCAGGCCGCAGCCCGGATGGCCTTGCCGATCAATCTGACCGTGATCGTTCCCGCCACTGAAAACATGCCCGGCGGCAATGCCAGCCGCCCCGGCGACATCGTCAGCTCGATGTCCGGCCAGACCATCGAGATTCTCAACACCGACGCCGAAGGTCGCCTGATCCTGTGTGACGCCCTGACCTACGCCGAACGCTTCGAACCAGATACCGTGATTGACGTGGCCACCCTGACCGGCGCCTGCGTCGTTGCCCTCGGCGATGTTGCCAGCGGCCTGTTCGCCAACAAGGACGGACTGGCCCGCGACCTGCTCGACGCCGGCGAAGAAGCTCATGACCGCGCCTGGCACATGCCGCTCTGGGATGACTACCAGGATCAGCTGAAAAGCCCGTTTGCCGACATGGCCAACATCGGTGGCCGCCTGGCCGGTGCCGTCACGGCCGCCTGCTTCCTGTCCCGCTTCACCAAGAAATTCGAGTGGGCCCACCTCGACATCGCCGGTACCGCATGGAAGTCCGGCAGCAACAAGGGGGCAACCGGCCGCTCGGTGCCGCTGCTCACTCACTACTTGTTGCAACGCGCCGGCAAACTCAATTGACCCAGGTCTTTTTCTATCACGGTGCTGCGGACAGGATCGCCGCTGCCTGCGCCCTGCTCGGCGGCGCCTATGCCAAGAAAAAGCCGATGCTGGTTTTTGCGCCGGAAAAAGAGGTCGCCGGCAGCGTCGACCGTATGCTGTGGACGCACCCGGCGCTCGGCTTTGTTCCGCACTGCCGTGCCGACTCGCCGCTGGCGGCGGAAACGCCGATCCTGATCGCTGACTCGCTGGAGACCATCGCCCAGGACGAACGCCTGATGAATCTCAGCCAGGTCATTCCGCCCGGATTCTCGCGCTTTGCCAGCCTGATTGAAGTCGTCGGCCAGGATGATGCCGACCGTGAAGCCGCCCGCGACCGCGTCAAGTTCTACAAGGACCGCGGCTACGAAGTGCGTTACTTCGATCTCAGCGAGCGCTAGGAGAACCGGTGCCCAGCCCCATCATTGCCCGCGCCGACGCCCTGATGCAAAAGCGTCGCCAGAACCTCGCCGGCGCGGACGAGGTCCCCGTCCTGATCGATGCCCTCGACGACGAAGACATCCCCATCCTGCTCCTGGTCGATACGCCAGCGCCCGCAGCAGAACCGGCAGAAAGCGCCGACACACCCAATCAGCTTGACGACGCCACCCCACCGACACCGGAAGCTGCGCCCGAAATGATTGCGGCGCCAGCCCCGGATGCCGACCAGGACGAACACCTCGTACGCGAACTGAGCCGGCGCATCGAAGCTCGCCTGAGCGCCGAACTGCCGGCCATCATCGCCGCCACCGTGCGCGACTTTCTGGCCGAACAAAAAACAGCCAAGGAGCCGCCAAAATCGGCCTGAACAAGGCTTGCCGTCAAACGAACTGAGCATCCGACGACACCGGCGGCACGACAGAGCCGCACCACGCAAGCGTCAAGTTCCCGCCCCCTTGCTCGGCACCTGAATACGGATCACCCAGCGGAAGCACTGCGGCAATACTGACGACCAACGCCACAGGATCAGTGAGGCGGTCGACCGGGTATAATTGCCGGTTTTCCCCTACGCCGACACCCCCATGGAACTCGCCAAAGCCTTTGAACCAGCCGATATCGAACGCCGCTGGTACCCCGAATGGGAATCCCGCAACTACTTCGCTGCCGGCGTAGACAGCAGCAAGGCCCCGGACGAAAATTTCTGCATCCTGCTGCCGCCGCCCAACGTTACCGGCACGCTGCACATGGGCCACGGTTTCAACCAGACGATCATGGACGCGCTGACCCGCTACTACCGGATGCGCGGCCACAACACGCTGTGGCAGCCGGGCACCGACCACGCCGGCATCGCGACGCAGATCGTTGTCGAGCGCCAGTTGGATGCGCAAGGTATTTCGCGCCACGACCTCGGCCGCGAGAAGTTCCTGGAAAAGGTCTGGGAATGGAAGGAATACTCCGGCAACACCATCACCAAGCAGATGCGCCGCATGGGCACCAGCCCGGACTGGAAGCGCGAGCGTTTCACGATGGATGCCGGTCTCAACAAGGTCGTCACCGAAACCTTCGTCCGCCTCTTTAACGAAGGCCTGATCTACCGCGGCAAGCGCCTGGTGAACTGGGATCCGAAGCTGAACACCGCCGTGTCCGACCTCGAAGTCGTGCAGGAGGAAGAAGACGGTTTCATGTGGCACATCCGCTATCCGCTGGCCGATGGCAGCGACAGCCTGGTGGTCGCCACGACGCGCCCGGAAACCATGCTCGGCGACACCGCCGTGATGGTCCATCCGGAAGACGAGCGCTACAAGCACATGATCGGCAAGATGGTGAAACTGCCGCTGACCGGTCGCGAAATCCCGATCATCGCCGACAGCTACGTCGATCTCGAGTTCGGCACGGGCTGCGTCAAGGTCACGCCGGCGCATGACTTCAACGACTATGCCGTTGGTCAGCGCCACGGTTTGCCGATGATTTCCATCCTGACCCTGGATGCGAAGATCAACGATGAAGCCCCGGAAAAATACCGCGGCCTCGACCGCTTCGACGCCCGCAAGGCCGTTGTTGCCGACCTCGAAGAGCAAGACATCCTGATCAAGGTCGACAAGCACAAGCTCAAGGTGCCGCGCGGCGACCGGACCAATGTCGTCATCGAGCCCATGCTCACCGACCAGTGGTTCGTCGCCATGTCCAAGCCGGGCGAAGACGGCAAGTCGATCACCGAGAAGGCGCTCGACGTCGTGCATTCCGGCGAGATCAAGTTCTACCCGGAAAACTGGGTCAATACCTACAACCAGTGGCTGAACAACATCCAGGACTGGTGCATCTCGCGCCAACTCTGGTGGGGCCACCAGATTCCGGCCTGGTACGGCGACAACGGCGAGATTTTTGTCGCCCACAGCGAAGAAGAAGCCCGCGCCGAAGCGGCCAAACAGGGCTACAGCGGTGCCCTCAAGCGTGACGACGACGTCCTCGACACCTGGTTCTCCTCCGCCCTGTGGCCGTTCTCGACCCTGGACTGGACCGGCGACGCGGCACTCGACGCCGCCAACCCGATGTTGCAGCAATATCTGCCATCGACCGTGCTGGTCACCGGCTTTGACATCATCTTCTTCTGGGTCGCGCGCATGGTCATGATGACCAAGCAGATCACCGGCCAGATCCCGTTCAAGCACGTTTACGTGCATGGCCTGATCCGCGACGGCGAAGGACAGAAGATGTCGAAATCCAAGGGCAACGTGCTCGACCCGATCGACCTGATCGACGGCATCGACCTGGAAAAGCTGATCGAAAAGCGCACCACCGGCCTGATGAATCCGAAGCAGGCGGAAAGCATCGCCAAGAAGACGAAGAAGGAATTCCCGGAAGGCATCGCCGCCTTCGGCACCGACGCGCTGCGTTTCACCTTCGCCTCGCTCGCCAGCCCGGGCCGCGACATCAAGTTCGACCTCGGCCGTTGCGACGGTTACCGCAATTTCTGCAACAAGCTGTGGAACGCGACGCGCTTCGTGCTGATGAATGTCGAAGGCCACGACCTCGCCCTCGATCACCAGCAAGGCGCCGGCAGCGGCGAATGCGCAGCGGTCGACGGCGAAAAACGCCTCAAATTCAGTTTTGCCGACCGCTGGATCGTCAGCCAGCTGCAGCGCGTCGAACAGGAAATCGAGCGCCACTTCACCGACTACCGTTTCGACCTGATCGCCCAGGCCATCTACAAGTTCGTCTGGGACGAGTTCTGCGACTGGTATCTGGAAATCGCCAAGGTCGAGATCCAGACCGGCGACGAAGCGCAGCAGCGCGGCGCCCGCCGCACCCTGATCCGTACGCTGGAAGCCGTGCTGCGCCTGGCGCATCCGCTGATTCCGTTCATCACCGAAGAGCTGTGGCAGACCGTCGCCCCGATCGCCGGGCGCAAGACGCACGACTCGATCATGCTCGCCGCCTATCCGCGCGCCGACCTCGCCCGCCTCGACCCGGCCTCCGAAGCCAAGGTCGAGCGCCTCAAGGCCCTGGCCTACGCCTGCCGCAACCTGCGCGGCGAGATGAACGTCTCGCCCGCCCTGCGCATGCCGCTGCTGGTTGCCGGCGGCGGCGACGAGATGGCCGACTTCGCACCCATCCTGCAAGCTCTGGGTAAGCTGTCTGAGGTACAACTGGTGGACGACATGCCGGCTGATGCCATGGCGCCGGTCGCCGTCGTCGGCGAAACCCGGCTCATGCTCAAGGTCGAGATCGACGTCGCCGCCGAAAAGGTTCGCCTGGCCAAGGAAATCGAGAAGCTGGAAAAGCAGATTTCGATCGCCCAGGGCAAGCTGGACAACGAAGGCTTCGTCGCGCGCGCCCCGGCTGCCGTGATCGATCAGGAAAAGCAGCGGGTGGCCGACTTCACGGCGACGCTGGAAAAACTCAAGCCGCAGCTTGCCAAGCTCGGCTAAACGCAAAGGAAATCCATGTCCGAAGACAAACGCGGCATTCTCGCCAAGTTCTTTTTCACCGTGATGCTTTTCTGCGCCGTCGTCTGGATCTGGGCGGTCGGCATCATCATGGCCTGGCCATGGGACAAGGACGGCGACTGGAAACCGGAATTCCGCGTTGCCGCCGTTTGTGCCGAGAACGAAATCTGCAGCATTCCCTACGGTCAACTCGCCCAGGCCAGGGAAAAAGGCCTGTACAGCACGCTGGCAATTCCCGGCGATGCCGGCGAGGTCATGGAAAAGGACGGCTGGATCCAGTGGAAGAAGGTCAACGACCTGATCGAACTGAAATTCTCCTCCTGGCACTTCCAGACCGTGATCCGCTACAAGCTGGAAAACGAGGTGCCGGTCCTCGTCGAGTCGCAGGATGTCACGGTCAAGGCGCTGTATTACGCCCTGGCCGGCGCCGGCCTGACCCTGCTCGGCTTCTGGCTGCGCAAGTTCCGCAAGTAAGTTGCGAAGAGGTTTTCCGGCCGCCCGGCCGGAAAACCCGTCGGCCAGCGGTCGACACCACAAAAAACCCGAAAATCAGACCAGTTCGACCGGCATCAGGCCGCGCAGGGCATTGCCCAGCCAGAATCCATTCTTGAGATCAGCCGGATAAAGCACCGCCTCTTGCGCCTTGCCTCTGGCCAGCAACTCGGCGCGCAAGACGCCGGGCAAGGCACCGCTCGCCAGCGGTGGCGTCAGCAGCATGCCGTCGCGCTCGACAAAGACATTGCTGCGTGCGCCCTCCGCCACTTCGCCGCGCTCGTTGAGGAAAACCAGGTCAAAAACCGGTGAACCGGCCGGTAATCCGGCCAGGGCAACATCGTAGAGATGGCGCGCCGTCGTCTTGTGGCGACGCAGGGGATCGTTCGATTCGATACGTTCAGTCGCCAGCGCAGCCTGGCGCAGCACCGGCGGCGCCGCATCGAGCGGGAAGGACTGAACGACGATTGCGCCCGCCTTGTCCAGCGTCAGGCGCACGCGCCAGGTGCCGCTACGCGGCTGCGCCCCGAGTTCACGGAACAGCGCCTGCTCGTCGAGGGGAAAACCCAGCCAATCGGCGGAACGGCGCAGACGCGCAAGATGACCGGTCCACATCGGATAAATGCCGTTTTCCCGGCGCAGGGTTTCGATCAGTTGCAGGCCCGGATCGCAATCGCGCAGGAAGCCCGCCTTCAGCTGGCATTCGCGCCATTCGGCAGCCGGCTCGGAATCGGCGACGATGCCGCTGCCGATGCCGAGCTTGCCGCTACCGTCAGCCGCCAGTTCGAGCGTGCGGATCGCCACGTTGAGGCGGAAGTCGCCGTCCGGCGCCAGCCAGCCGAGCGCACCGGTGTACAGGCCGCGCGGACCATTTTCCAGTTCATTCGCGATCTGCATGGCGCGGATCTTCGGCGCGCCGGTAATCGAACCGCAGGGAAACAGCGCCGGCAGGATTTCGGCGAAACTGCGTCCGGCGACGTCGGCCGAGACTTCCGACACCATCTGCCAGACGCTGGGGTAATCCTCGATCTCGAACAGCTTGTCGACATGGACGCTGCCGTTGCTGGCGACGCGACCGAGGTCGTTGCGCAGCAGATCGACGATCATCAGGTTCTCGGCACAATCCTTGGCCGAATTGCGCAGCGTCTCGGGCGGCGCACTGCGCGGTGCCGTGCCCTTCATCGGCCGGGTCAGCAGGCGGTCGCCGCGCCGCTCGAGAAACAGCTCGGGCGACAGGCTGACCGCGGCTTGCGTTCCATCGCCGACGAAGCCGCCGTAACGCACCGGCTGACGCTGGCGCAGGCGGGA
>Ga0074199_1000469_pt1 | contig 62411 bp, 63 predicted proteins | sample EPASupsiteSAE347_FD_64528 | JGI IMG/M metagenome (GOLD analysis project Ga0074199, IMG submission 64528) | Bioremediated contaminated groundwater from EPA Superfund site, New Mexico - Sample SAE3-47 | ecosystem: Environmental > Aquatic > Deep subsurface > Groundwater > Contaminated ... | reverse complement strand
AAAAAACCCCGATAAAATTGTATCAACTATAATTGAATATCTAAATGAAAATGCCCTCAATGGTTAAACGGGTAAATCTTTTCCAGTTCACCTTTCACAATATCTCCGATTACTCTCGCAAGTAATGGCGGTACTGCATTACCTACCTGTCTGAATTGTTCCGTTCTTGGTCCCTCAAAGAAGAAATTATCCGGAAATGACTGACACCGTGCAGCTTCTCTGACGGTAAAAGATCGGCATTGATTTATGTCCGGATGAATAAAATAATGCCCGTCTTTAGAGAGATGAGCAGTGACCGTAGATGATGGCTTTGTCCACCACTGGACCTTGAAACGATCAACAAATTTATCGAGATGTTTATGCGCCGGAATAAGATCCGGCCGTTCCTGAATCAAATTTTCAATGTTCGCAGATATTCCTGTTTTCAGATAATTTTCAATGAAAAACCTGTAGCGGTCAAGATCGCTGTCCATATGTGCCCGGGCAAAATGATTGAGGACACCTACGGAATCAAGTCGCATTTTTTCTTGGTAGGCACTCATTATTTTTTTTCGTCGATATCTATGAGGATAGTATCTGCTGTCTCCTTGACCCGGGTGCAGATGGGGAAGATCATCAATCGCATCCCTTACAGTAATATGATTATTTTCCGTATTCTGTCCGGTTTGTTGGAGCATTGAAAAAATATTATTCATCCGTTTGTTTTTTCTTCCAAGATTTTTTCTATACCCGATCAGGATGAGGCGTTTCCGGTTCTGAGGGATACCAAAATTCACTGCGTTGAGTATATAACTATGGGGATTTTTGGAGACCTGCTGAAGTGGGGGAATTATTTCATAAGCAGGCTTGAGATTCGCAAAATCATTCAGTAATTTTTCAAAAATTCGGTTACCATCGGCTGTCGCTGTAAAGAGGCCAGGGACATTCTCATAAATAAAAACATCTGGCTTGAAATGTTCCATCAGTTCAAGATAGTGCTTGTAAAGAAAATTCCGGCCGGACGTTTCGCCGTTTTTCTGTATTCTGGCACGGTTAATGATTGAATACGGCTGGCAGGGAGGGCCTCCAAGGAAGACATGAATTTTTGATGCATTGTGATATTTTTTACTGGACTCAATTCTTTTTATCGTTGATGATATTGTTTCATCAGATAATGTTGCCTGAATTACCCGATGAGAAATAATTTCCTTGATAAGTGGAAATTTCTGAAAAAGATCTTCCCGATTTTTTTCGCCGCGTACATATTGTCTGTAAAGATCCAAACGATCAATTTTTTGTAATTCGTGGAATAAATGACGTGTCCGAAGAGTTTCACACGCGTAATGATTCATCTCGATCTGAGCGATAAGATCAAATCCGGCCTTTGAAAAGCCTTCACTAATCCCTCCACAGCCTGCGAAAAGATCTATTGCAAAAAAGGACGTCATATGTTTAACATTCAGTCGATGGCCAAACTATTATGTTTTCCTTTTTACACGCAGGAGGGTTCATATACCGTTGATTATGGCCGAATAATGAGATAAGCCAATCTACTTTTACAAGCGAGAGAATACTGGGAGTATTGCCCATGTGTAGTGGTTTGAAGATTTTTCCATTATCCGTCTGAATGACATCTCGTTTGTTATCGAAAATAATCTTGGATTGATCGATAAAGATTCGGATATAATTTTCAACCCAAAAGCCCACGCGGCGCTTGAGCGTCAAACCCTGTACTAATTTCTCACCTGATCCACTCCCGGTCCCGGATCCCCCCTCTCCCACCCACCTCCGGCTACCCGCCCCAACCCGACTTTCGCCCCTCGAAGAATGCCAGGGGGTCATTCTTCTCAAGGCTGCAACCTCCCTTAGGTCGGTTTCCACCATCCAAAGGCGCCTAAAGAGGCACATTTCCGGGATTAAAATCAGCTGCAATCGCACAAATGAGCCCAAAACCCGCCCCGTCCAGAATAACTGACACAAAAAAACGCGAATACGACACAAAAATGCCGGCCGGAGGGTCAATCCGGGGTCATTTCAGCCCCGGATGACCTCATCCCCCCGGGACGGGATCTCTCCGTCGGAGGAGGGGGTTCCCCCGGGTACTCCCGGCTCAAACCAGCCCGGAAGATTGCGTCACACTGAACGTGACGATGTTCTGGCTAGAAACGTTAAGAGCCGGAATGCAGAACTGCTCCGCGATACTATGAAAGTATTCGGACTTTGTCTGGTGATCCTGGTAGGCACCGTAATGCTCGTACCAGGTGTAATGGCACAGCATGGCGAGAAAAATCCCGGGTATCACGTCTCCCCGGCGGGCAACCTGCACATGCCGGCCGGATTCACTACCCTCATTACCGCCTCCATAATCCAGGGAGAAACAGACTGGTACTATTATTACGTTCCATCAGGAACACCATCGATAATCACCGATCTCGACTGGAGTGACTCCTCGGACTCTCTCTCCCTGACGATCATTGCCCCCGATCAGACGCTGGGGCCGTATTATGATGCCGCAGACGGCAGTACCAATGGCCGGATCTCCCTTGAAATCTCCCGTGCCGGAGATCTTGCCCCGGGAACCTGGACCTTCAGGGTTTATGGCGCACAGGTAAGCGGCACCCGCTGGTATAATTTTAATGTTTATTGAAACAAAATGATAAAAATGAAGACCCGGTAAAACAAATGCCCCCCCCATGGGAGAATCCCTCCGGCCTGCGGCATGGTTTTCCATCTTCATTTTCCTGCTGCTCATCACGCATGCAGGTGCCCGGACGGGAGGGTATGTTGTTGAACCCGTTTCAATGGAATCGGTAACTGCCGGTCCCCATGATCCGGTTCCTCTTTCCTTCTTTGAATTATCTCCCCGGGTTATGGCAATTGCAATCGCGCTATCCTTTTTCCCGGCCCTCCAGATCCCGCTGGACCTCGTCTTCCTCCTGAAACTGTTTGCATGGCTGGGGTACCGGAGAGTATCCGAAACGGCATTTCTCCGGAACGGGAACCGGCGCCGGATTTACGAGACCATATGTACTGATCCCGGGATAAATTACCCGGACCTTGTACGACTGACCGGTATTAAACGCGGACCGTTGCGCTATCACCTGCTTGTCCTGAGTGCCGCCCGGAAAATTATCGGCATTGACGACCTGAAATCGACCTGTTTTTTCAGAAACAGCGGGGAGTTCAGCCTGCTTGAGAAACACCTGATCTGCCATATGAGAAATGCCATGTCCCGGCAGATCCTGGATATCATTGTAGAATTTCCCGACTGCACCCGGCATGAGATTGGGGGAAAAATAGGTATTTCCGACTCATCTGTTTCCTGGTATATGAACCGGTTTATCCGGAGTGCTGTCGTTACACCAGAGAAGCGGGGACGGGAAGTCCATTATTCCCTGACCCGTGAAGCTGCGGACGCAATCCGCACACTATCCCCTCTGTATTAAAATGATGTCTGCAAAGGAGTACCGGGCCACGGCACCGGATACGAGTATAATCGGGGGTAACTAATGACGCCGGAACCACTTCCTCCCGCAATTCATACAGTATCATCCATTGAAGGTGTCACGGTGAAGCCGTAAAAGAATGGCAGGAGAATCGATCCCGATTCCTGCTGCAATACCCTACGAGGGGTGATTGTTTTCATTACGGGCGGGCGTTACCGGTCCTGGCCGTACACACCCGCATCGGTCAATTCGGTCTCGGTATGGAGGTCCGTTGCTACCTCACGGTAAATTTTTTCAAACCCGGCAATGTTGTTTCCGGCGCTGGTGAGGTCTACCATGAGGGCCTTGTGACTGTCAAACGCCGACCTGATGACCATGCCGTTATGTACGTCAACCCAGGTTTCTCCGCTAATCCTCCCGGTCTTTTCTACAGGGTGGTCTGTAAACCCGATCCGGAGCACTTCGGATATCGTGTATGTGGTGGTCTGAGCGATCCCGATACACTCATAGGTTCCGGAATCCGTCGACAGGTTTCTGTATCCAAGACCGGTGAAGGTACTTGTTCCATTGGCCTGGTAATATGCAGTCCCGTTGGTTATGGCATATGTTCCGGACTGGCTGAAGTCCACGGTCCGGGATGCACCCGGTTCTGATAATGCTTCGGGAAACGACTGGAGATTTGGTATTTCAGGACGGATGGGGGGGATAACCGGGAAACCGGAATCAACCAGTACTTCAGTACGGTCCTTCGTCTTCATGATCACAAACGAATGTTCCGACTGGCCGGTACCGGCAGAACCGAGCAGGTACGAATACCGTTTTTTGTCCGGCCCCTCCTCTGCCACAATACAGGTGATCGTTGTCAGGTTCTTTTCAGACATTTGTCCGGAATCCTGGAGGAGAACGTAATCGAATCTCTGCCCTCCGGGATCGGGACGGTCAGCCGGAAGCCCCTGCTTCCCGATACCGATCATCGCGGCAGCAATTACCACAATAGCAAGAACACCCAGTGCCAGGAATACTGCCGCATACCTCATGTACACTCAGCCTCTTTCCGTGCTGCCAGATATCCGGCAGAAATCAGGGTCAGAATGCCTGCAGCAGAAAAAACTGCAGCAGTCACGAATCGTCCTGTAAAGTAGTTCATGGCTGCATACGCGAAGAAGGCCATGCAGTACAGCACGAACGCTCCCGTTGTCAGTAATTTCGCGCACCCGACCCGGGGTTCGGAAATACCAAGAACAAGAAGAACGAGACCGAGGGCTCCCAAAAGGATGAAAAGAGCACCTGCCCAATCCGCTGCAATGGCGAGGATACCCCCGATACAACAGATTACTCCAATCCCCAGTAAGATCATGAAAAAAGGAGATTTTCTCTTAACTATCACGGGTACTACCTCCTTAGTCAGGCGCAGGTATTGTCGCAACACCACTGGTTTCCTGCCTGGCAGCAGGCATCTGCACAGGTACAGATCGCGAGTCCGCAGGTAGAGGCGCAGACAAGGAGCATGCACAATGTACAATAATAGCCATCGTCGCTTTCAATGGCCTCAACGGTGCATACGGCCCCGCAGGAAGCGCAGGTGCCAAGGCAGAGTGCTGCACTGAAGAAACACTCCAGTATCCCGGCAGCTTTCATGGTTGCGTCGCCCTTGACAAGTGCTGCAGTGCTCATTCCGGCCTGTTCATTGTTCACAACCAGAATGGATTTCTGGTCTCCCTGGCTGTTTCCATAGACAATTATCAGTACCTGGTAGTCAGAGACACTTCCTTTATCATCAGTGGCCTGTACGGTGAATCCTTTTGTTTTCTGTCGGGTATAATCCTGACTCTTCAACTCGGAAGAAATCTTCTGTACATTTGAGTTTCCGCTGATCTTCTCAAGGAATAATGTCTCTTCGTTACTGTTCATCTCCTTAATCACTGGCTTTACCGCTGAGCCGGTGGCGGCAGGACATGCCTGTGCAGGCCCGGCTGCCATCACCGGAGCAGCTCCTACTGCAAGGAGCAACAGCAGGACAAGGGTAAAGCTACAGACCTTTATCCTGAAAACTGGTTTCATTACTTCAATCCCCCTTACATTTTCACCACAGGCATAATCCCAATGTTCATATTTTAAGAAGCTGATGGAATTCATGCCTTAGGGCAGGCCCGGGTTTTATTCACATTCGGTGTGTGACGAACCCGGCCTTTCCGGGACACCCTTGCCGGATGTCCACAGGCATGAATTATAATATGAAGGATATCAATTTTATAGCCACTTCATCTACGCTTCGGAAATGTGCCCGATGACGAGAAGGTTTTTGGTATTGGTTCCGGTAGTATACCGGGAGACGATACCTTCGGTAAATATAATCTGGCTTCAGCCCCGGATGACCTCATCCTCCCGGAACGGGATCTCTCCGTCGGAGGAGGGGGGATCCCCCGGAGGAGCACCCCGGGCCGGCCCTGGCGGGGATGCCGCCTTCCGTGCGTCCTCCTCCCGCCTCCGCTGCAGCCCGGCATTGCGCCGCCGCAGGAACCGGATCGGTGCCGGTTCGTCCGGTTTCGCCGGGCCTGCGGGAAGGGAAGGCCCGTTACCTGCGCCCGGATTTTTTTCCGGGAGAACCGGGTGGCCGGGTGCTCCACCGGGCCCGGCGGGGTCCGGCATTCCGTCCGATGGCTGTTCCGGCATCCGGTCAGGTTTTCCCGGAATACCTCCTGGCGTCCGTTCAGGATTTCCCGGAATACACACCGGCGCCGGCACCCGGCCAGGGCCGGCCGGCATACTTTCCGCTGCCGGCCCGCCCGGTTTGATGGATCCCGCATCCAGCGGCTGCCCGAAGAGATCGAGCTCGATCAACCCTTTCCCTGCAAGCCGGAAGTACCGCATCGTTCCGTACGGGGACCAGAGCCAGAACTCGCAGGCAACTCCCGCACAGTGATCCGCGGACCGGATCCGGGAAAGCGTCTCCTGGAAGTTCCGTTCGAGTTCCTCAGTATCTGCCTGGATCCGGCGGCTCCTCCGCACGCAGACCGCTATGATCTCCTGGTGCGTCACGAGCAGAAAATCACAGGGCGACCCGGGCCAGGTCCGTACAAAGACCACCATCCCCCGGGCCCGTGCAGCGGCAACCGCTGCATGGAACGCCCGGGAGGAAGGCTTCCCCCGGCTCATCGCACGCCCCTCCCGCGCCGGTCATGCTTTTCTTCGCGTACCTGCTCACGTACATTCTTCCTCTCTGTACGTTCAATCCCGGTACCCACGCGTTCACGTACATTCTTCCTTGTTACCGGCGCCTTCCCTTCGCACACGCGTTCACGTGCATCCTTCCGGTTCACGCGGTCCTTCGCGTCCCGTACCGGCCCGCGTCCATGTTTCCATTCCACCGGCTCGTTCTCTTTACCCACGCGCCCGGGAGCCGCCTCCCGTTGCACGTTCTCCTTCGCTCCATGTACCCGCGTGCGGGCATCTCCCCGCCCAAAAAGCTCCTTCTTCCGCCGCCGGGTCCGCATGCTCACGTGATAGTGGTGGTGGCGCGTCCGCACAACGCTGATGCGGTACACCGCATTGCCCCGCTCCCGTAACATCTCCGTGATAGTCCGGGGAATGAGATAGAGCGGGATATCCTCAGCCGTCCACGGGAACGGCAGGGTCACGGGCCCTGCTTCCGCTGCCGGTTCATGGATTGTTCTCGTAAAAAGACCGGAAGATCGCTTTGGCATGCCGGCAGTTCCGGATGTGCCGGGAACAGAACTGCCCGGACGATCTCGTGTTCGTTCGGTTCGCTTCATCATGTATTCCTCCCCGCCCGGGCATGCACATCCACCGGGGATTGTAACAATCCCCGCTCCCATCCTGCCCGGGCGTTGTCGTGTACGGGATGGCCGTACAGTTTCTTTCCGCAGGTGCGAGAGCGTCCGCTCAATTAGCGAAACGATCCCACAACCCGGTCTTCGCCTGGCGGCCCGCGGGTATCTTTGTTGTCCCGCGGCCGTCTTGTCTGATTCCCACACGTGCCCCGGGAACCTGTCCCGGCGCAGTTGTGATCAGATCCGGTTCAACGAAATTTTTTATATATTTTCTTGTTAATTGTCCGGTCGAATAAAAATTCGACACCGATCCGGGCGCGGAGTGGTCCCGGATTCATGGAACCGGGCGGTCAGCTGAACAGACCGCGGGAGGATCAAACGAGCCCCGGTAAAAAACCTGCATATGCCGGTGCGGTTTATTGCGCAGGAGAAGGGAGACCGCACTCCGGATCCACAGGGACTAAGGATAATCAAGATACGGACGGCTGGAAAACGGATGGCAGTCACGGAACCGGTGAATGATCTTTTTCGTAGCAGTGATGAACGAATATTTCTCATAGGCGAGTATCCCGTAATTTGAGCAGGAAGGAAAATGGAGACATTTATGCCGTTTGTTGACGGTGAATTTCTGGTATTGCCGGATAGATGCAATCGCCAGGCGATTTAAAAAAGAAATATGGAGTTGAGCCATTGTTACCGGATTTTCAGTTCCTCGATGACATTCTGGAAGGTATTCCGGATTTCATTTCCCTTATCTTTTGTGGGAACTGGAATGACAATTGTTCCTCCGGAGGTGCTGATCCTTAAGGCAAAATAGGTAATATTATTGCATCCGCCGCAGCCCTGTTCGTCTTTAACTTCTGTTACTTCGATAAAAGAGATCTTATCTATCGGCAGCACACCTTCTTTTTCTACGGTTTTAGTGTTTTCAGAGACCTTTGCCTTGTAAAGTACTCTTTTACTCGTTAACGATATCCAGTGTTCATCCTTGCTTGAACTGCTAAAACAACCACCTTTGTAAGAAATGTAAGAAAAATAAAAAACATCCTCATTGGGGAGTAATTGATTGGCAAGGTCCAAGGGTAACTCCGAAGTACGGATAAGAGTTAAGGTCATTTTGTATCAGATTTCCTTAACTCCTTCAAATGAAATAATTATCGTTTTATCTCTCGTTAAAAAAAATAGCTCTGGAATAATTCAGAAAATCTTAGATTTAAGTGCAAAATAAGCGTCAGCAGGAAATAATCTCATAAAAAAAAGGGAAAAATCACAGTAAGCGTACCTGATTATTCCTCTCTCACTCCCCCCGCCCCTCGATGACGTCCAGCACCTGCCGGCCGATATCCGTGATCCGGTAATAGCGGCCCATCCGCTCATCCGGGGTCAGGCACTCCACGACCCCGACTTCAACCAGCTCCAGGATCGCACGGCTGACCGTCGACCGCTCGGTGGCGATCTGCCGGGCAAGTTCCGTGGGGGAGTTGGGCCGCAGCAGCGCCTTGAGGACCTTCCTCCTCACCCGCCCCCGCCCTACGTAACTGACCAGGTGGAACATCACCGGATCGTGGGAATAACGATATCATGAAATTACGTAGCAAATGCGTAACAAAAATATATAATTAAAAAAATTTATTTCATCCTCTCCCCAACACACGTACGGGTGCGGCATGCAGACCGGTGACGCAGGTGTGGATGGCGACAGGCCGGAACGGGACCTCCCCGGGGGGACTCTTGACCCCCGGTCGGACCTGCTGCTCTACCGTCCCCCGCAGGTCCCGCCGGTCCCCCCCGGGGCAGAGGACGACATCGTCACCCTCTACGTCCATGCCGGGCCCCGGGGCCGGGCCACCTATTACCTCAGCTGCCGGCCTATGGGCACCGGCAGGGACCGGATCTGGCTGCTCGAATCCCGGCTCGAAGCAGCGGCGTTCATCCTGGGGAGCGAGCATAAGGAACTCTCGCGGCTGGACGGGCCGGACCGCGAGCGGATCCGGGCCCATTTCCCGGAATATTTCGGGTAGTGCCCGGTTTTTTTAAAGAAGCGGGACACCGCGGGGCAGAACGCCCCCGGGGAATACCGCGGGCCCTTTTTTTTAAAAAACCAGGATCTGCCGGCAGTACCCCGTCACGCACAAGGGGGAGGTTGGCCATGGAAAAAACGCACCCCGGAACAGCAGCAGACCGGGTGCCACCCTGCATCCCCGCCGGAACCATCACGACCTGCTCGTGTACACCCGCTCGTACTGCAGCGTCAGCATACCTCCCTCCTCCTTCACGACCAGCCGGAACATATCGCCCGGGTTGATCCGCATGATCTTGGCAACATCGGCAGGAATAGTGAGGTCGAGGGACCTGGACCCGTGGTGGAGCCGGGACTTCACGATGTTCTCCTTGTCGGACATACCTCACCTTGGGGGTGATGCACATTTTAGGCTTAATGCACATTATGTGCATATATTTATAACCCCCTGCTGTCAATTACACGTTGGGAATATAGAATGGCAAATATAAGTGCAGGTTACGGCAGGACCGGGGGCCACCTGCCCGGAAGATCGCCCGATCCGGTATCGGACGTCCTCCTCTACCGGCCCCCGCAGGCCGCAGCGGACTGCGGCATCCCGGATGACGATGTCGGGCTCTATATCTTCACCGGGCCCGGATCCACGGCCACCTACTACCTCTGCAGCCGCAACGGGCGGGTGGACGACATCTCCATCTGGCTGCTCGACTCCCGGCTCGAAGCGGCGGCCTTCATCCTGGGAAGCGAGGACTGGGAACTCTCGCGGCTGGACGAGCCGGACCGCGAGCGGATCCGGGCCCATTTCCCGGAGATCTTCGGGCAGTCCGGATAAGCTGCCGGAAACGATGCCGGCATGAGTCCCGGCCGGGAACCGTCTTTCACCGGCCAGGGGCCCCGGCCGCCCGCGCACCGTTCTGCATGACCCGGGCAGCCGGGTCCCGGCACCGACAGGATGCCCGGTCGTCCCCGCCCCGGTGCGGGCGCAAGCTTCCGGTAAAGAACGGGGCCGGCAGGAACGGGCCTTCGGCCCCGGCAGGAAAGAGCGCGGGAACACTACCGGGTATCCGCCGCAAGCCCGGGCCGGGACACACCGCCCGGGGACACGGCGGGACATAACGACCGGAGCGCCGGCTCACGGTGGACCGGGGGGTTCCCCGGCCGGGCACGGGGCGGGCAGGAGCGTCACCACGAACGGCCCCTGTTCCCGGATATCCTCCGGCCCGCTGCCGGGCGCATCGCCTCTTCTCGTGAGCCGCAGCCGGATCTCGTACGTGGCATTGACCTCGCGGCACGAGGGCGTGTTCGGCCAGGTCCAGAAGACGCGGCAGGTCCCGTCCCGGCTCATCATCTCCCGGTCGAGGGGCCGGGGCTCCAGGCGTTCCTCGTGGACCACATCGCCGGACTTCCTGACGATCGTACCCTCGATCAAGACCCGGTCCAGGTTGCCCCCGGCGCTGCCGGCGCAGACCAGGGAATGGGGGACCGCATCGGCAAACGGGACCGCGCAGGACGGTGCGCACGGGACCGTGGTGAAGTTGATTCCTGAAAGGACGGTCCTGCCGCCGGGGACCTTGTAATAGAGGGGGTAGAGCGCAATCCCCCGGATTTCAGGAAGCATATATTATTATAACTTTCAATAAGGTTATATTTTGATCATAATGCAATTATTATTTTTATAGAAAAACGGTGGGTGGCCGGGGCCATTCCCCTAGTGGAGAAACGTCTTCACCCGGGCCTCCGTATCGTTCTCGTGGATGTCCAGGCCGTACATCATCCAGATGATCGTGGTGTCGTCCTCGGTCAGGGCGGTCGAGACATCGTTGTCCTTGTTAAAGAAACTGGCCGGTTCGTCCGACTCTCCCGGGAATCCCAGGGCATCGAGGAGGGCGCGCTGGAGCGAGTAATTGCGGGACATCTCTGCATCCTTGTTGATATAATACCGCTTCTGGAGGTAGGCCCCGGGGTCGATGAAGGTACAGCTGAACAGCACCTGCCGGGACGTGAGGTTGCGGTTCTCGCCAAACTCCCCCAGGGGGTCGATGTCTTTGAGGGCCTGCTCCGGAAGGATGATCAGTTCGACAGGCTCGTTCTCGAATCCCCAGTAGTACTGGATCTTCGTTGGGGAGATGCTGTTGAACAGGGCGGAGAAATTCGTCAGGAAGATCCGGTCGGCAGCGGAATACTCCCCCGACACCCCGACCTTGACGATCGGCGTGTCGAACTTCGTCAGCCCGGTCTGGCCCAGCCCGTAGGCAACGCTGATGAAATTCCGGTTGATCGTGTCCATGGTGGACGGGGTGCGGGAGGATTCCATGGCGGCGGACGGCGTTGGTGCGGGCGTAACCGTGCCGCCGTTATCCGGCGGGCGCGGGGCCGTTGTCGGCAGGGGCGTATCGCCGGGGGCCTGGACGATCGTGAACAGCGGCTGCTGGATGACGCACCCCGGCATCACGAGGGCACCGGCAAGGCAGGCACATACCAGTATTTTTATTATGGGCAACATATCCGGTAATCACGATAGGGCATGGATTATATTATAAATATCCATGAGCCGGCGCAGAGAGCAGCCCGGCAGGCACAGCGCCTTTTTTTTACCCGGCCCCTCCCTCCGCCGGACCGCATCGCGGTATACCGGCATAAGAAAAATAAACTATAATCTCTTTTGCAGCATTATAGTACACGAACCTGCCGATGATCACCGTACTGTACGTCGACGATGAGACCCCCCTTCTCGAAGTAGCGAAGATCTTCCTGGAAAAGACCGGGGACTTTTCCGTGGAGACCACAACCTCGGCCCCCGCGGCCCTGGAGATCCTCAAAGGACGGTCGTTCGATGCGATCATCGCGGACTACCAGATGCCGGAGATGGACGGGATCCTCTTCCTCCGGTGCGTCCGGGCGGAGTTCGGCACCGTCCCCTTCATCCTCTTCACCGGCCGGGGCCGGGAGGAGGTGGTGATCCAGGCCTTAAACGAGGGCGCCGACTTCTATATCCAGAAAGGCGGGGAACCGAAGTCCCAGTTCGCCGAGCTGGCCCACAAGATCCGCCAGGCCGTCTCCCGGCAGCAGGCCGAGGAGGCCTTAAAGAAGAGCAAGCAGCACTACCGGAACCTGATCCGGAACGCCGGCGAGGCGATCTACGTGATCCAGGACGGCCTGCTCCGGATGGCCAACCCGAAGCTCTCGGAGCTGACCGGGTACACGGAGGAGGAACTCTTCTCCGTCTCCGTGACCGCCACCATCCACGAAGACGACCGGCCCATGGTCCTCGAACACTTCGGGCGGAGGCTCCGGGGCGAGGTTGTCCCGCGGCACTCCTTCCGGCTCTACCGGAAAGACCGAAGCATCTGCTGGGTGGATGCCAGCGGGATCCTCATCTCGTGGGACGGGCGGCCCGCGGTCATGGTGTTCCTGACCGACATAACCGAACGGAAGCGGGCCGAGGAGACCCTGCGGGAGAACGAGGAGAAGTACCGGCTCGTGGTCGAGAACAGCCACGACGCCATCTACATCCACCGGGACAACCGGCTCTGGTTCGTGAACCGCGGGGCAGCGGAAGTGACCGGGTACACGACCGGGGAACTGATGCGGGTCAACCTCTGGGACCTGGTCCACCCGGACGACCGGGCCCGGCTGCGGGAGGCGGCACGGCAACGGTTTGCCGGGGAGAAGGTCTCCCCGGCCTTCACGGCACGGCTGGTCAGGAAGTCGGGCGAGATCCGGGAAGGCGACTTCTTCGTGGACCTGATCGTCTTCCAGGGAACGCCCGCCATCCTCGGGATCTACCGGGACCTCACCGAGCAGCGCAAAACCGAGATCTCGCTCCGGGAGAGCGAGGAGAAGTACCGCATCCTCCTCCACGAGTCCCCCGACCCGGTCTTCTCGTTCTTCCCGGACGGCACGTACCGGTACGTGAACAAGGCGTTCGCGGACGGCGTGGGAAAACCCCTGGACGCGATCATCGGGAAGAAGATCTGGGACGTGTTCGACCGTGACGAGGCGGACAAGCGCTTTCTCCCGCTCTCCCGGGTTTTTGCCACGGGCACCGGGGACGTCATCGAGGTCCGCGTCCCCCGGCCCGACGGGGACCGCTATTACATCACCACCATCACCCCGATCAAGGACACGAGCGGGTCTGTCATCACCTGCATCTGTTCGTCCAAGGATATCACCGAGCGCAAGCGGGCGGAGGACGCCCTCCGGCGGGCCAACCACCACCTCAGCCTCCTCACCGACATCACCCGCCACGATATCCTGAACCAGGTCTCGGCCCTCAGGGGATACCTCGACCTGACAAGGAATATGCTCGGCGACCCGGCCAGGATCGAGGAGTACATCGCCAAGAAGGAGCAGGCCGCCGCCGCGATCGAGCGCCAGGTTGCGTTCATGAACGAGTACCAGGACCTCGGCATGGGCGAACCTGCCTGGCAGGACGTGGAGACCGCGGTCGATTATACGCGGGCCCTCCTCCCGTCCGACGGGGCCGGGATCGTCACCGGCCTTGCGGGGACCGAGGTATACGCCGACCCGCTCTTCGTCAAGGTCTTCACCAACCTCCTGGACAACTCCCTCCGCCACGGCAGGCATGTCACGGAGATCCGGGTCACCACCCGCTATGACGACGACAGCCTGGTGATCGTCTGGGAGGACAACGGCATCGGGATCCCCGCAGACGAGAAGGAACGCATTTTCGAGCGGGGCTTCGGGAAGCACACGGGCTTTGGGATGTTCCTGATACGGGAGATCCTCTCCCTGACCGGTATCACCATCGCGGAGACCGGGGTGCCGGGGAAGGGCGCCCGGTTCGAGATGGTGGTCCCCGCGGGGGCGTGGCGGACTGCGGCGCTGCAGGACGAACCGGTGGCCTGAAGATGCCGGCGGGCAGGCGGACCAACATCGTCCTTGTGGGCATGCCGGGCGCCGGCAAGAGCACGACCGGCGTCGTCCTCGCCCGGGCCCTGAGGATGTCGTTTGTCGACACGGACCTCCTCGTCCAGGAGCGGACCGGGCGGCTGCTGCAGGAGATCCTGGACACGGACGGGCCCGGCAGGTTCCGGGCCGCCGAGGAAGGAGCGGTCCTCTCCCTTGCATGCGAAAATACCGTGATCGCCACGGGGGGCAGCGTGGTGTACAGCGACCGGGCCATGCGGCACCTGAAGGCGGGCGGCACGGTCGTGTACCTCAGGATCTCGTTTGACGAGATGAAGCGCCGGCTTTTTAACATCACCACCCGGGGGGTCGTCCTCCTGCACGGGGAGACCCTGCGGGAGATGTATGACGAGCGCGTGCCGCTCTACGAACAGTATGCCGACATCACGGCGGACTGCGGTACCGGGGACTTCGAGGAGTGCATCGCGCTCCTGGCAGAAGAACTTGAAACGGCCCGTACAGAACGGGGCTGAAGGGCGCCCGCCCGGCAGATGCCAGCCCTTGTTCCGGCCCCGGCCGGTTCACCGTTGTCACACAAGCCCGTACCGGGCCTTCATTTCCTGCCAGGCAGGGTCCTCCATCAGCCGGGCGAGGCCGTGGTCGACCGTTGCCAGCAGGGCCGGGTCGGTCTTCCGGACCGCAACGGCGTACGCGTCCTGTGTGCCGGTCGTCCCGATGATGACGAGCGGCCGTCCCTCTATTGCATCGGCCTGCGCCGGGGCCTGCACCAGGGTGGCGTCGACCGACCCATTGACGAGGGCCGCCGTCAGGGTCCCGACATCGGGGCAGAGCGTGAGGTTCCCGGCCGGCAGGATCCCGGGGGCGATAAGGTTCGTGCTGACCCATTCAGCCTCGGTCGATCCGGCCTGCGCCCCGATCCGGAGCCGGCCGGAGAGGAGATCCTGCACGGTGAACCCGGACCCGGCCCGGACCGCGATGCTCTGCTCCACGAAATAGTACGGCCGGGAGAAGTTCACCTTCGCGCTCCGTTCGGGCGAGACGGTGGTGCCCGACCAGACGATGTCCACCTGCCCGTCTTCGAGCCGGTCGATCGCCGCATCCCACGGTACGGCAACGAACGTCACGTTAATACCTTCCCGTTCCGCCACGGCGCGGGCGGCGTCGATGTCGAAACCGGAGAAATTCCCGTCGTCGCCCAGGGACGTGAACGGGGAGAAATCCGCGTCAACGCCGACAACGTAATGCGGGCGCGTCTCATGCGGTGCCGCACCAATTGGCCCGGTCGTGCAGCCGGCAGCGAGCCCGAGCGCAAGGAGGAGGGAAAGGAGGAGGATCGCCTTCATGATCCCGGAGAAGGCCGGCCGGGGATTTATGCGTTTGGTGCCCGCCGGCCCGGGTACTGTTCCCGGCATGCCTTCCGGCAGGAGTCGTCGCCCGGGGTTCTCGGGCCCACGGGGGACATGTACACGGCGTTCGATGAAACGCACCGGCCGGTGCATTTCGTGTACTCTTCGAGGTTCTCCTGGTCAGGCAGGTCCACGGCGTACCAGTGGGCGCCGGCCATGCAGGAGCCGGCGAGCGCGAGGAGGACCATGGCGAGCATGAACCGTGCAAGCGGGGATGTCGGCATCATCCGGTACCCTTTTGCAGCGTAACGGTATGACCCTGCTGATCCGGAGGCGGGAGGTTACGCCCGCCGCACAAGCAGCACGGCAAGGCCCAGTGCCGCGACAAGAGCAGGGGCGCCCGCGGACGCCTTCGGAGTGGCCGTCGGAGCCGCTGTCACCGGTGCCGCGGTCGTCGCGGGGGCCTGCCGGGCCTCCAGCCAGCCGAGCGCGTACGCCAGCTGCACGTCTTCGCCGGCCATGCTCCGGGCGAGCGTGTCCGCATCCAGCGGCACCCGGACGGTCGGTGCGATCCCGCCGGCAAGCGACGCATTGCTGTCCACCTGGATCTCTCCGTCGGCATCGAGCGAGGCGCCGTCCGGGAAGAGGACGATGAGGCCTTCGGGCATCAGCGCCCGGACATTGTTTAAGCCAAAGGCCCCGTTCGTGCCATAGAAGGCGACGATGGCGCCGGTGCCGGTCCGGGAGAAGACGTTCGGGAGCCCCTCGCCGGAACTGATCGTATCGGGCGAGACGAGGAGCGCCACGGGGCCTTCGTACCGGCCTTCCTGCGGCCGGACCCACACCTTGGCGAGCGGGGTGAACCGGCCGGAGCCGTTATCGTACTTCGTGAGGTACTCGTAGAGGACCGGCTCCTTCACAAACCAGCCGGCCATGCAGGCCGCGAGGTTATCGTCCCCTCCCTTGTTGTACCGGAGGTCGATCACGATCCCGGGGGACCGGTTCTGCACGGCATTCATAACAGCCGCCCTGAACGGCCGGTATACCCCGTACGACTCCTCGTACACCGCGATATACGTGTACCCGCCGGGCAGCGTCCGCACGGCCACGGGCTCCGCGCTGAGCTGCGGCTGGATGTCGGTCAGCGGGTTGTCTGCGCCGATGTCGTTGATGAGCGTTCCCAAAAAGAACGTGCCCTGCGTGAGCGACCCGTACCGGTCATCGTAGGCGGTCAGGTTCAGGGTGCGGGGGTGCTGGACGGCCCCGTAGGTGATCTTCACGCTGGCCGGCGTGCCGACCGGGGCGCGGGCGAGGAGACGGGTCTTCTGGAGCTGTACCCCCTCCTCCGTGGAGGGCTTTTTTACCGCCCAGATGAGGGAGGTGTCGTTGATCGCCGCGTGGATCTCCTTACCGTTCCAGCCGGTCACCTCGTCGCCGGTGCGGATGCCGGCCCGCTCAGCTGCGCTCCCGTTTTCCACGTGGCCCACGACCACGTCGCCCGACGTCAGCTGCACGAGCGAGAGCCCGTAGCCCCCGCCGATGTCGGTGTACTTGGCCCCGAAATCGCCGCCGGACTCCGCAACGACCAGCACATGCCCGTCGGGGATGGCGTACAGGTAGCCCCGGAGCGCCCGGTAGTATGCGGCCTTGTCACCGTCCTTCTCTGCTGCGGCAACGAGCGGTGCGTACGTGGCGTTCAGCACGGAAAAGTCCGCGCCCCGCCACTGCGTGAACGCGTACCGCTCCTCCATCAGGGCGTTGAGGGAGCCGAATGCTTCGGTCCAGGAGAGGTTGCGGAGGTCGGCGGGGGGCGTCAGGTTGGCGGCGATCGGCAGGAGGACGGCTTCGGTCGCTTCCGTGTACGCGGTCTCGTTTCCCGCTTCGAAGAGGGCGCAGGGGTCTTTTGTCACCGTCAGGCACCCCGGGCAGGAGGTTACGTTGACAAAAGCGGCAGCGGGAGCGGCGCAGAACGCACCGGCAAGGAGCACCGCGAGGAGCACGGCTACGCAGGGAGACGGAGTGGGGCGGGCGTCAGTACTCATGCTGGTTCTCTATTGACACGCCGGGTTTTAAGGGATTCTCATTTCCGGATCAGGGCAGACCGGGAACCCGGGGACCGGGCGCAGCATCCGGTACACCGGCCTTATGACCCGCGGGATGACCGGGACTTCCGTTTTTTCTTTGGCAATGCCGCCGGCCGGTTCATGCCCGTGACGAGGACGCCCAGGAGGACAAAGAAGAGCAGGAACTTGACGGAATAGAAGAGGAACTGGACATCCGGAATCCCGTACGGGGTCCCCCCCGCATAGACGATGCTCTGCAACACCGGGCATTCGAGGAACATGATCAGCTGGATGGCATAGAAGAGAATGACCTGCCGGTACGCAGTGGCCAGGAACAGGGCCAGGAACGGGACGATCCAGATGATAAAGAACGGCGTCAGGGCTCTGTTGAGCAGGATAAAGGCAAAGACGCTGAAGAAGATGGAATAACAGAGGACGAGGGGCTTTTTGCTGGCATACCGGTAATACCAGTACAGCAGGGCGCCCTCTATGATGGCAAGGAGCACCAGCGACAACGCCCCGAACAACTGAAGACCCGTCACTGTTTTTGTCACTACGTCAAGGTAATAGACCAGGCTGTGGACCTCGCTGGATCTCCCCATCTGTGCCACGTACGCGAACAGGAATCCCTCCCTGTTCAGCAGCATGAACGGGAGTACGCACAAGAGGACAAGGATGCAGGAGAGAACAATCCCCTTTTTTACCGGGGATGTATCCTGCCCGTTCTTGATGGAAAAGAGGTAAAAGAACGGAAGGCAGGCTGCGGGAAACCATTTTGTCAAAAACCCGCAGGCTGCCATGAGGCATGCCGGGATCTCGTTCCGGTACAGGAACAGCGCAACAGCGGATACCAAAAAGAAGGTCGGGACGATGTCAAAAGAGAACGCCCCGGCAAAAGAGGAAAAGAATGCCGTGGCGTACAGCAGTCCGCACGCGAACGCCCGGTCATTGCCGAACAAGCGCGCTGCGATGAGATAGACCCCGGCAAGCACCCCGATGTCGAAGAGGCACATGAGGACAATATGGGCGATAACGAACACCGAATGGTCGGGAACCAGGAGTGTTGGGACCGCGGCAAGGAAGACCGGGATGAGGAAGAACTGGGGATATTCGATATTGTAATCTACGTAGGGGATCTTGCCGGCGAAGGCCTGGGTAATATAGGAATGATACAGGGAAAGATCCACGTTGTTCTGGACCATGACATGATAGAGGGTCACCGAGAGTACGATTACCTTGATAACGACGAGGATGAGCACCAGCAGCGGGAGCTCGCGGATGCACCGCTCCCGCAGGGTCGCGGGTTGGGTTAAAGGCAGATCCTCACGCGAGGGGGCCAGGCGGTACGTCATCCACCCGATGTACAGGATCACGGGGATTCCAACCGGAATACAGAACCCCGCGGGACCGTGAAAGAAAAGACCGTACTGGATGAGATCCGAGATCGCGAACAGGATGCCACAGGACAGGATCATCAGGGAGGATACCCTTATGAACTCATGTCCGTTTCGGACTAACGATGCACAGCCTGCTATAAAGGAGCCGATTAGGAGACCTGCCGCGACAATCCACACCAGGAGCGACAGTGCACTCATGCCGGTGATATCTCCATCGGCAAGGTATCTGATATAACTCGACACCGAGATGAGAGATGTCCCCATAAAAGTTTCAAGGTACTGGACCAGGGGCCACTGGATGCAGGCACCCGCCCAGGCACCGATACCCTCCGGGGCGCCTTTCGGGATCCCGATCGCACAGATATTGACGGGGATTAAAAAAACCAGGCAATGGAGAATGAACGATACCGATATTCTTCTCATGCGTATCGTTTGTTGAATATTATTTCGTTCGCATATGAAATTATTTATGGAGCGGGAATGTTTTTTTTAAAGACCCGGTCCGCTGCCCTTATCAGATAGCAGGCTGCAACCGGATATCATGGATAACGGAGCAATCGTAACAAGCTCGGCAGAATATACAAAAGAGGCCCTCTGGGGGCAGTGGGGCCGCTGGCTCGTCTTCATCGCCTGCGGCCTGCCGATGGCGGTCATCCCGTTTCTCCTTGACCCGGAGAAACTCGTGGAGGGACCGGCTTTCCGCTGGGACCTCGTGCCCTGGACGGAGATTGCGGTCCTGGCCTGCGCCGCATTCCTTCTCTCGTTTTTCCTCTCGGGATACGTGGCCCGGGTGTACCGGGGATCCGCAACCCCGCCGGGATTCGACCGCTGGGGATCCCTGTACATCGATGGGATCAGGGTCGCCGTCACCGGCTTCCTCTGGTTCGTCCCGGCGGCGCTCATCGCCGTTGCCCTGCTGGCAACCATCTTCCTCGGGATTGCAGCAGACGGGCTGCTGCCCGCGGTTCCCGCCATCATCCTCGTGATCGTGCTCCTCCTGCTCGGACTGGTCGCGGGGATCGCTGCCGTTCTCTGCAGCATACCGGGCGTGGTCCGGTGCGCACGGATGAACAGCATCCGGGAGGGGATCCGGTTCTCTGCCCTCACCGACACCCTCAGGGCAATCGGCTGGGTGAACTACATCGTTGCGCTCATCGTCCTCTTCGCTGCCGGGATCGTCTTCTTCATCATCCTGAGCTTCTTCTCCCTCAACGAGTACACCGGAGCAGCGGCCTCGCTCATCTTAACGCCGCTCTACACGGTCTTCTCGGCCCGCTACATCGCGCTCGTGTACGATGCCGCACCGGCGCCGGCCCCGGCAGAGCAGCCGGCGGCATAAGACATCCTCTTTTTCACGCCGCCATCCGGAATCGGCCGTTCAACCGGGACGAGAGGCGGGGTGACCCCTCCGTTTTGATTTCGGGCTTCCTGCAGGTACGTGAACCCCGGGCTTTGGTGTGGAACGGACGCTTGGACAAACCGGAAAAATTTTGTACTCTCCCTCCATAGTACATCGCGAATGGAAAACCTCCTTGCTTCGCCGGAGTTCCAGATGAGCCTCCTGCTCTTCGTGGCGCTCGGCGGATACCTCATCGCGTCGCGGATCAACCAGTCGGCCGTCATCGGCCTCATCCTCGTCGGCCTCCTCGTAGGCCCGAGCGCCCTCGGGTGGATCACGTACACGGACTTCGTCCAGAGCCTCGCGCACCTCGGCGCGGTCATCCTCCTCTTTGTTATCGGGTTCGAATTCGACATCCGGGAGATCGTCAACCCGCGGAACTTCGCAATCGCGCTCGTGGGGGTCATCGTCCCGTGGATCGGGGGCTGGTGGCTTGCGACCCTCTTCGGGTTCGACTCGGCCAGTTCGATCTTCGTCGGGACCGCCTGCACGGCGACCAGCATCGCGATCACGGCCAATGTCTTAAAAGAGATGGGCAAACTCCATACCCCGGCCGCGAAGGCCATCATCGGCGCCGCGGTCATCGACGACGTGCTCGCGCTGATCGTCCTCTCCATCAGCACCGACGTGGTGGGCGGCTCGTTCTCGTACCTCGGGATCGGGCTCGTCACCGTAAAGGCCCTCCTCTTCATCGTCATCGCCGCGGCGTTCGGCATCCTCGTGGTCAGCAGGTTCCTGGTCCGGCTCGACAGGACACGGTTCGTAAAGAAGTTCCCGGAGTTCATCTTCATCTTCGCCATGATGCTCGCCTTCCTCTACGCCATGCTCGCCGAAGTCGTGGGGCTCTCGGCCATCGTCGGGGCCTTCATCGCGGGCGTCTCGTTCAAGGACGTGGAGCTGGTCCAGAGCCACAGCCTCAAGGAGGGGGCCGAGTACCTCCAGATCATCTTCGCCTCGATCTTCTTTGTCTCGCTCGGGATCATCGCCGACCTCCACGAGGTCACGGGGGATATCCTCCTCTTCATCGTCGCCCTGACCGTGATTGCCATCATCACCAAGGTGGTGGGCTGCGGGATTCCCGCAAAACTCGGCGGGCTCTGCACGAAGGACTCGCTGATCGTCGGGTTCGGCATGGCGCCCCGGGGCGAGGTGGCGATGATCGTTGCGCTCATCGGGCTTGAGGCAGGTATCATCGGGCAGGGGATCTACGTGGCCATCGTCCTCATGAGCCTGCTCACCACCATCATCACGCCCATCGTGTACCGGAACTGGTTCTTCCGGGGCGAAGAGTGCGTGTACGACACCGAAGGGAAATCCCTGCAGTCCTGAAACACCTGCAACCGATCCTTTTTTTACCGGTGCCAACCAAAGCGCTCTCACGGGATTTTCCCGGGGAGCCGGTCCCTTGGAACGCTGGTCGTCGCACATCGGGTTCATCCTTGCCGCCATCGGTGCAGCCGTGGGCCTGGGGAATATCTGGCGCTTCTCCGCAGTGCTCGGCCAGAACGGCGGCGGGGCATACCTCGTGCCGTACTTCGTTGCCGTCTTTGTCTTCGCCCTCCCGCTCATGGTCCTCGAGATCACGATGGGGCGGCAGTTCCGGGGTACGGTCGTCAGTGCCTTTGCCGCCGTGCGGCCGCAATTCCGGGTCATCGGGTGGTTCATCTGCGCCCTCTCGTTCCTGATAACGAGTTACTATATCGTGGTCACCGGCTGGACCGTTGCCTACCTCGCCTTCTCGGCAGCCGGAACGACCGTCGCCTTTGCCTCGTTCACCGGGTCCTTCCTGCCGGTGCCGTTTGTTGTTCTTGCCGTCCTCGTCACGGTCCTGATCGTATCGTACGGCGTGCGCCGGGGGATCGAGCGGGCGGCCACCGTCCTGATCCCCGCCTGCATCGCGATCCTCGCCGCCATGGCGCTCTTTGGCACCATGCTTCCGGGGTTTTCCACGGGCATGCAGTACCTCCTGACACCGGACTTCTCGGTCCTGTCCGACCCGGGGATCTGGCTCGCCGCGTTCGGGCAGGCGCTCTTCTCCCTCTCGGTGGGCGAGGGGATCCTGCTGACCTATGGCGCGTACATGGAAGAAGGGCAGGACATCCGGAAGGCAGCGCTTGTCATCACGGTCGCTGACACCGGTGTTGCGCTCCTGGCCGGCGCCGTCATCTTCCCGATCGTCTTCACGTACGGCCTCTCGCCATCGATCGGCGCCGAATTGACATTTTCAACCCTCCCGGTCGCGTTTGCCGCCATGCCGGCCGGCCGGTTCGTTGCCGTGGCGTTCTTTGCCCTCCTCGTCTTTGCCGCGATCACGACGACGGTCGCAAGCCTTGAGGTCTGCGTGGCGGCCGTGGGCGGGGCGACCGGGTGGACCCGCCGGAAGACAACGACTGTCCTTGCCGTCCTCCTCATCGGCACGAGCCTTGTGCCCGCGCTCAGTTACAGCGCCCTCCACCTGACCGTTGCCGGGGTCCCGGTCCTCGACTTCATGGACGAGACGCTCGGGACCCTCGGGCTCCACGCCGCCGCCATCCTGCTGGCCGTCACGTTCACCTGGTTTGTCCTGCCGGAAACATTCTATACCGGGCTCGGGGGGCCGTCGCACCTGAACCGGGCCGCGTTCCTGCTCTGCCGGTACCTGATCCCGTCCGTGCTCCTCCTGACCCTCGGGACCGAGCTGGCCGCAGGTCTCCACAGCCCGTGGCTCTCGTTCATTCCGGGAACGCAGTACACCGAATCCGCTATCCCGGCCGGGGCAGTTGTACTTGCTGCACTCGTCGTCCTCGCGTGCCTGGTGTCCCGGTGCGGGCTGAAAAAGGGGTGAGTGCGGGAGGCTCCCCGTTGGGCCCTGCACCTTTATTGTGTGGCACCCGCAGAGAGTATGATATGACAATCGAGCGGAAGATTGCCCGGTCGTTTGCACTCGACGATGCCGCATGGCTCCGGCATGCGAACCCGTGGAGCGTGGCCCTGCGCAACACCGTTTTGCCCCTTCTCGTCATCGCCCTCTGGAGCCGGCTCTGGCTCGGCTGGTGGGCGGTCGCCCCGACAATCCTTGCCCTTCTCTGGGCCTGGTACAACCCCCGGGTCTTCCCGGTACCGGCAACCCTCGATCACTGGGCGTCGAAGGCCGTCCTCGGCGAACGGGCCTGGCTGAACCGGGACATTGTCCCGGTGCCGGCGCACCACCGGGTCGTCCCCCATCTCCTCTCGGCCGTATCCGCTCTCGGCATGCTGTTCGTACTCTGGGGCATCCTCGCCTTCGATGTGTGGCCTGCCGTATTCGGCATGGCGCTGGTCTATTGCGGAAAACTCTGGTTCCTCGACCGGATGGCGTGGCTCTGGGACGAGATGAGGGACGCGACAGAGGAATACCGGGCATGGACTGAAACGTCCCCCTCATAACCTGCTTCCGGCGACCTGCCGCCGGCGGACGGCCCACAGGGCGATCGCAACGGCCGTAAAGGCGACAAAGAAGGTGAACCGGTACACGATCGCACGGGAGACGTCAACCCCCTGCGGGGAGACCATGAAGCCGCCGATCAGGAAGATCAGGGTCACGGCGGCGACCGTGGGTATCGCAAAGTACCGGTCCGACCAGTAGGAGATGATGAGCGGGATGAAATAGAGCAGCCAGACCGGCTGCCCGAGCGGGGTGACCGTGTCGGCAAGGTAGACCACCACGAGCACCACCGCAGCAACAAAGACGATCCCGAGATCGGAGGAGAGGGCGCCGAGGATCGTGGTGACGGGGGACGGGTCCGGGTGTCGTGAATAGGTCATAGGGGATGTCCGATCTCGGCAGGTCCTCGTCTCCTGTCCGTGCAGTACATTATCCCGTAACCGATAAAAAAACCCTTCCTTTTCGCGCCGGCGCCACCCCGCCTCCGGGCAGCAGTATCCCGGGCATCCCGCTCCCGGTGCCGGTCGTGACCGCTGTCGGGGGATTAACAGAAAGGGTTTAAATGATTGTCCCCCAGTATCGTTCACTGATTTGTGCACCAGATTACAAGGAATACCTGTTACCGACAGTCCTGAATGAACATTTTCGCACAGATCAACCCCTGCCCTTTTCCGGGCGGAGCACCCCCACGGAATCCACAGTGATACATCATGAACCCACGGTTTATTTCATCGATAGCCGAGCTTGACGACATGGTCGGGCTCGCCAAAAAAGAGCGGGAGCGGCTGGAGACGGTGACGGATATCTTCCCGTTCCGTGCCAACGAGTACTACCTCTCGCTCATTGACTGGAAGGACGGCCACGACCCCCTAAGGCGGATCGTTGTTCCCGATACCCGGGAACTCGCCAGCGGGGGATCCTGCGATCCCTCAAAGGAAAAAGACTACACCCGGCAACCCGGCCTGCAGCACAAATATGACCAGACCGGCCTCCTCCTTCTCACCGATGTCTGCGCCGGCATCTGCCGCTTCTGCTTCCGGAAGCGGCTCTTCATGACCTGCGAGCGGGAGACGGTAAGAGACGTTTCGGAGAACATCGAATACATCCGGGAACACCGCGAGATCACGAACGTGCTCCTCTCCGGGGGCGACCCCCTCATGCTCGCGACCCGGCAGCTCGAACCGGTCCTCCGTGAGCTCCGCGAGATCCCCCACGTGAACATCATCCGGATCGGGAGCAAGATGCTGGCCTACAACCCGTACCGGATCTTGAACGACCACCAGCTCGTCGACATGCTCTCCCGGTACAGCACACCCGAGAAGCGGATCTACTTAATGGCACACTTCAACCACCCCCGCGAGGTGACCGACGTGACGCTGCAGGCGGCCGAGTCCCTCCGGAAGGCCGGCGTTATCGTGGTCAACCAGACGCCGGTCTTAAAGGACGTCAACGACTGCCCCGAGACCTTGACAACCCTCTTCCGGCGCCTCTCCTTTGCCGGCATCTCGCCCTATTACGTCTTCCAGTGCCGGCCCACGCTGGGAAACCAATTCTTCCAGGTGCCGGTAGAACAGTCCTACGAGATCCTCCAGCGCTCGTGGCAGGCCTGCTCGGGCCTGGCCAAGCGGGCGCGGTTCGTCATGTCCCACGCAACCGGCAAGATCGAGGTCGTGGGAAAGACCGCCGGTCATGTCTTCATGCGCTACCACCAGGCCGCAAACAAGGCGGACATCGGGCGGTTCATGGTCTTCAAGACCAACCCGCTGGCCCGGTGGTTCGACGATTATCACCATGCGCTGACCGACTTCGAGCCGCGCAGGGTATGGCTCTTTTAAGGGGGCTGTACCGCACATGACAGGATCATCAGGGGCCCCGCATCGGGCCCGGCGGGACGCAGGTCCCGCCCAGCCCCACCCGTTATCGGGCCTCGGCGGGCACATGAAGAGCTCCTTAAAAGACCTCATGTCTATCCTCCGGGGGTATTACGAGGGGGCGGAGCGTACGGGCGATCCCGGAATCCTCCTCCCGCAGGAAGACCCCACGCAGGGCGATCCCGAGTACTGGCGGGACTGGCGCTGGCAGGTACGGCACGCCGTCACGGACATCGGCCTCTTCCAGCAACTCCTCGGCATCAGGTTCACGCCGGAAGAACAGGAACAGATCCAGAAGACCATCGGGAAGTTCCCGTTCCGGATCACCCCCTACTACCTCTCGCTCATCGATACCAGCGATTACAAAAACGATCCCATCTTCCGGCAGGCATTCCCCACCCCCGCCGAGCTGATCGTTGAGGACTACGAGCTCCTGGATCCGCTGGCCGAGGACAAGGACAGCCCGTGCGACTGCATCACGCACCGGTATCCCGACCGCGTCCTCTTTCTTGTGAGCAACACCTGCGCCATGTACTGCCGGCACTGCACCCGGAAGCGGAAGGTGGGCGACGTGGACTCGATCCCAAGCCGGGCGAAGATCCTCGAGGGGATCCGGTACATCAGGGACCACCCGCAAATCCGTGACGTCCTCCTCTCGGGGGGTGACCCGTTCATGCTCAGCGACGAGTACCTGGACTGGATCCTGACCGAGCTCCGGGCCATTCCCCATGTCGAAGTAATCCGGATCGGGACCCGGGTGCCGGTGGTCCTCCCGTTCCGGGTCACGGACAACCTGGTGGCGGTCTTAAAAAAGCACCACCCGCTCTGGATCAACACGCAGTTCAACCATCCCAAGGAGATGACCGTGTCGGCCCGGGCTGCGGTATCAAAACTCGCCGATGCCGGCATCCCGCTCGGGAACCAGTCGGTCCTGCTGGCCGGGATCAACGACTGCCCGCGGATCATGAAGGCGCTCGTCCACCAGCTGGTGAAGAACCGGATCCGGCCCTACTACCTGTACCAGTGCGACCTCTCGGAGGGGATCAGCCACTTCCGGACACCGGTCTCGAAAGGGATCGAGATCATGGAGAACCTGGTGGGCCACACGAGCGGCTTTGCCGTCCCGCGGTACGTCATCGATGCCCCGGGCGGAGGGGGGAAGATCCCCGTCTTCCCCAACTACCTCCTGACCTGGTCGGTGCACAAGGTCGTGCTCCGCAACTACGAGGGGATGATCTGTACCTACCAGGAGCCGGCCAACTACGACCGGATCTTCTGCAATGGCAACTGCGATGCCTGCAAGCTGCAGCTGAACACCGACCGTGCCGATGAATCGAAAATTGTCGGCGTGGCAAAGCTCCTGGCGGACTATGACGAGACCACGACCCTGATCCCGGAGAACACCGACCGGATGGAGAGGAGGCAGAACGATGCAGACTGACACGGTCGTGCACCGGGGGAAAAGCGTCATCCAGCACGGGCACCTCAATAACCGCGTGTACATCATGCGGCTGGACCCGGGCGAAGTCCACGATGTTGTCCGGTTCGCCGACGACCTCTGCCAACGGGAGGGGTACACCAAGGTCTTTGCCAAGGTCCCGGCGTCGTGTGCCGCGGCCTTTGCGGACGCGGGGTACTCTGCCGAGGCCACGGTCCCCTGCTTCTACCATGGCCGCGAGGCTGCGGTTTTCATGGCAAAATATACGGACCCGGCGCGGAAGGAGGCCCTTAACACCGCAAAGACCGCGGGGATCCTGGCCGCTGCCGTCGATCATACCAGGGGACGGGTACCGCAGCACCTGCCGGATGGCTTCTCGCTGATGCAGGCAGATACCAGGGATGCTGAAGAGATAGCGGACCTCTACGGCACGGTCTTTGCCACGTACCCCTTTCCCATCCGCGACCCGGCCTACCTCAGGGAGTCGATGCAGGAGCACATACGGTACTTCATCATCAGGAAATCGCACCTGCTCGCAGCCGCAGCATCCTGCGAGATCGACTCCGGGAATTTGGTCGTCGAGGTGACGGACTTTGCCACGGCCCCGCCCTTCAGGGGGAAGGGCTTTGCCAGGTTCCTCCTTGCCGCTATGGAGACCGATCTGAAGAAGGAGGGGATCCTGACCGCGTATACCATTGCCCGGGCCGCCTCCCTTCCCATCAACATGACCTTTGCCGGGGCGGGCTACCAGTTCGGGGGTCTGCTCCCCAACAACACCAACATCTGCGGGTCGGTGGAGAGCATGAACGTCTGGTACCGGAGGATCTGACCGGCAGGGTGAGGCAGGACCATGGAAACGGACTTTCTCTATGCCGCAGCCACCCTTGCAACCGGGCTCCTTTTGGCGTGCAGCGTCCACGCTGTCGTCCGGTGGCTGCAGAAGAAGGCCTCAACAACGGAGACCATGCTGGACGACATCATCCTCATATCGGTGGGAAAGCCGCTGGTCGTGGCGATCCTTGCCATATCGGCCTATATCTCCCTGACCGTCTTTGTCATTGCCCCGGAGTCCCTGAAATGGTCCTTTGCGGGCATGACCTTTTCGGGCTACCAGGTCCTGAACTCGGTCTTCATCATCCTCGCGGCCTGGATCGTGTCGTCGTTCTCGTACAACATCATCACAACGTACGGCAGGTGGCTGGCAGAGAAGACGGAGAATACCGGGGACGACCGGCTCCTCCCGATGCTCGAGGTCGCCGCGAAGTACCTCATCTGGTTTGTCGCGTTCCTGATGATCCTGGCAGAGTTTGAGGTGGACATCACCCCGATGCTTGCCGGGGCCGGCATCGGCGCCATCGCGCTTGCGCTCGCAGCGCAGGAGATCCTAAGTAACTTCCTCGGCGGGGCCATCATCACGGTGGACAAACCCTTCAAGGTGGGGGACCGGATCAAATACGACACGTTCTTCGGCGACGTGATCAGTATCGGGCCGCGGAGCACCCGGATCAAGACCCTTGACGAACAGATCGTCACGATCCCCAACGCGAAACTGACGTCCAACGTGATCGTCAACTATGCGCTGCCGGACATCCGGATGAAGGTGCGGATCCCGTTCTCGGTGGCATACGGCAGCGACATCCGGCAGGTCAAGCGGATCCTCCTCGAACTTGCTGGTGAGGCCATCGACAGGACGCCGTGGGGCCTGCCAGAACCCGCCCCGTCGGTCTACTTCCTCGAGTTCGGAGAATCGAGCCTCAACGGCCAGCTGATCTTCTACACCAGCAACTACGACAATCTCTGGGACATCCAGGACTACGTGAACACAAGGATCGACGAACGTTTCCGCGAGGAGGGGATTGCGATCCCGTTCCGCCAGGTCGACGTGTGGATGCGGGGGCGGGAGGCGCAGTGATGGTCGACCTGCTGGTCATCACCGCGATCCTCTTCGTGGCAATCTTCCTCCTTGCGGTGGCAGTCGGCAGCAACCTGTTTGCCATCATGACAGCCGAGCAGCGCCGCTACCTCCGGCTTATCGAGATGTACGCCGCAGCACCCGCAGCCATACCGGCCCGTGACCTCCCCGAACCGGTGTACCGCTTCGTTTCAAAAGCCTCAAATGAGGGCGACAGCCGGACGCCGGCCTGCACCCGTATCCGGTTCCAGGGACGTATCCGGTTCGGTAAGAACGGCCGCTGGCTGCACACGGGGGGACGGGCCACCTTCGCCTTTGCCGTACCGGCATACACCTGGCAGGCCACCACCACGTATGCACCGGGCATCTGGCTGGAGACCTTCGATTACTGCGTCAGCAGCAATACAGGGATGCTCCTCGACCTCTTCTCCTTCGTCCCGCTGAACAATGCACGCGGCCCGGAGATTTCAAGATCCGCGCTCTTCCGTTACCTTGCCGGCATACCGTTCTTCCCGCAGCGGGCCGGGTGCGCCGGGGCCCTTGTCTGGGATCACATCGACGAGACGGCGGCACGGGCGGTGGTCCGTGACGGGGGTATGTCCGCCGCCGGGCTGGTCCGCTTCGATGCGAAAGGGCAGGTCGAGAGTATCACCGCGGACTACCCCGCGGACTACCCCGTTGACCCTGCCGTCCCGAACCGGAGGATTGGCCTTCTCTCCTGCCGGTTCTCCGGTTCATTCGAGGCCGGGGGGAACCGTGTCCCCCGGGAAATGGTCCTCGAACAGGTCCTCCCGGACGGAGCGTCTGCCTGCGCGGAACTCACGATTGTGCAGGTAGAGTACGACCTGCGGGGCACGGGCGGAAAGGCGGGTACCGCATGACCGGCCCGGCCGGCGTCCCTATCCCCGGGCGCATCGTCGCCCTGGTGCAGGAACAGAACCGGCTCTTCACCTTCCCGGCCGAACACCTGGTGGACGCTATCCGGGCCACCGGGTTCCGTTGCACGGCCTGCGGGGCGTGCTGCACGCGGGCGGTGAACGACCATGTGTTCCTGCTCGACCGGGATGCCGACGCAGTGGCTACGATCGATCCCGCAGCCCGCGTGCCCGCGCCGGATCCGGAGTTCTGCGACCGGGACGGGATGCTGTACGTCTCCGGCTATGCGCTCCGTATGCGGGACGAAGACGGCGCCTGCTGGTTCCTTGAGAACGGCCGGTGCCGTATCTACGACCGGCGTTTATCCGGCTGCCGCATCTACCCCCATATGCTCCGCCGCGCAAGCGACCCGGCAGGGACGATTGCATGGCGGCGGTTCGCGCACCCCGGGGAGCACGGGCGGCAGGACCTGTCCCTCTCCCGTGAGGAATGCCTCGACCTTGCCCGTGAGGTACTGGAATACGAGAACGCCTTCCTCACCCAGCAGATCGCCTTCCTTGAAACCGTCCACGAGTACTTCACGGTGCACGGCCTCCGGCACGATCCCGCGATGCACGCAACGCGGCTGCAGCAGGCGAAGAACGGGGGGCATGTGGATGTGAGAGTCTTCCATGCCGGCGAATTCGACGCCTGCCGCATCACATCCCCGAGGACGCCATAACGACCGCCGCTGACGGGGCTGCGTCCCCCTAGACCAGGAACGATACGATCACGAGGAACGCGATGAGGACCATGAGGAACCAAAAGGTTTGCCGGATGAAGCGGCGCGACAGCCCCTGGCTGAACAGGTCGCGGGGGCCGATGTGCAGGAAGACGGCACCCAGGATGCTGCCTGCGGCGAGCCCCACCACGTTCTGGAGCGTGAGGACTGCGGCCTTAGCGGCCCCCGCAGGGGCGATGACGAGGGAGATGCCCGTCACCACGGCCGGGGGAAGGAGGGCGGCCGCGATGGCCACCCCGGCGATCCCCTCCGGGATCCCCCGTGAGAGGGCGGTCATCGTGGCAAAACCGAGGAGCAGGGCCATCAGGATGTACACGGCGTTCGGGTCCTGCCGCGCCAGTATCTCCGGCGTGATGGAGAGCGGGATGACACACGAGAGTAGGAACGTGGCCAGGGCGGCGATACCCGCAAGCATCAGCACCATCAGCCCCGCCATCTCAATGCACCGGAGGCTTGTTTTAACGTCCCCTACCGCAACATGGACCGCCAGCGCATAAATCGGGCCGAGCAGCGGGGAGAGAAGCATCGCGCCGATGATGATCCCGATATTGTTGAGGAAGAGCCCGATCAGCGCCACCACCCCCGCGATGGCGGCGAGGATGAACCGGTTCCGGTCGAACTCCGTGTAGTTCTCCGTTTCGGCAAGGATCTTCTCAATGGGGGTGTCCGACCGCGTCCTGGTTTCCCTGAACCGCTGCCGGACCTTCTCCACGAACGGGGAGATCACGAAATCGGGGGTGGAGACCTCGATTAAGGTGATCCGATCGTCATCAGAATCCTGGGTATCGTATCCGGGAATAAGCCCGGTCCAGAGCGGCCGTGCCGGTTTCGGGAGGGACCGGTCGGTCTGGTAGATGAGCGCGTCGAGCATATCGTCGGGGATATACAGGGTGAACCGGACAGAACGCTCTTTTTCCTCTTCAGCATAGATGGTAGCCCCGAACGTCTCCCGGATCCCCCCGGCCCGGGTCTTCGTGACCTCAATGACAACCTTCTTCATCGGACCGATCCTGCAATACGGAGACTTCGGGAAGGGACCACATAAACCTGCCGGTATCCGGGCTGCCCGCCCGAGGGGATCCCCGGATGGCGGAGACGCTCCCTACCCGGCAGGCGCCACCGGTAACCGGGCCGGCCGCATGCCGATGATGAACGATACCAGCGCCAGGAGGATGAAGCCGAACTGCGATGCATTGAGGACCTGCTCGTCCATGATGGTCGCAAGGGTCACGTCCACAGCCTCGAGGACTGCCCAGAGGAGGAGGAAGAAGAGTCCCGCAATAAACTCGTTCCGTCTCCACCGCAGTGCCAGGACGACCGCGGCGAACGCGACCATCACGCGGATATACTCGAACAGGAATACACCAAGATCCACGATCAGCGATGCCATACCAATCACCGTACAAGTGGAGATGCACCATCAGCCATATTTAACTACTGCGGCATCCCACCACCCGTATGTCAACCGGCGGGACCGGGCGGCATATCCAGGGTGCATCGGTTATGGTCACCGGAACAGTACCGACCGCAGGCAGGGAGGGGGTGGGCTCGGGGCTCACCGCACCGGAGGTCCAGAAGCTCCGGGAACAGTACGGGTTCAACGACCTGCCGGAGGAGAAGCGGCACCCGCTGAAAAAATTCCTCGGCTATTTCTGGGGCCCGATCCCGTGGATGATCGAGATCGCGGCGGTCCTCTCCGCGTACATCGCCCACTGGGACGACTTTTTCATCATCCTCCTCCTGCTCATGATCAATGCGGTCGTGGGATTCTTCCAGGAGCGGAAGGCACAGAACGCGATCGAACTCCTTAAAAAGCGCCTCGCGCCGTCTGCCCGGGTGCTGCGTGACAGGGCCTGGCGGGACATTCCCGCACGCGAGCTGGTGCCCGGCGATTTCGTGCATGTCCGGCCGGGCGATATCGTGCCGGCCGATCTCCGGCTCGTGCAGGGCCGGTACCTCTCGATCGACGAATCGGCGCTGACCGGCGAGTCGCTTCCGGTCGAGAAGAACGAGGGGGACGAGGCGTTCTCCGGCTCCATTGTACGGCAGGGCGAGATGGATGCCATGGTCGCCCGGACCGGGAGCGAGACGTTCTTTGGGAAGACCACCCGGCTGTTACAGGCCAAGCCCCCGCGGAGCCATTTCCAGCAGGCCGTCGTGAAGATCGGCGATTACCTGATCGTCCTCGCTGTTGCCCTGGTCGCCATCGTTGTTGCCGTGTCGACGCTCCGGGCAGAACCGCTCCCCGACACGCTCCAGTTCGCCCTGGTGCTGGTCGTGGCTGCCATCCCCGCGGCGCTCCCCGCGGTCCTGACCGTCACGCTTGCCGTGGGGGCCATGGCGCTTGCAAAGAAGGAGGCGATCGTCTCCCGGCTCACCGCGATCGAGGAGATGGCGGGGATGGATATCCTCTGCTCTGACAAGACCGGCACGATCACGAAGAACGCCATCAGTGTCGGCGGAATCCGGACCTTCGAGGGGGCGAGCGAAGCGGAGGTGCTGGCTGCCGCCGCGCTCGCATCGAGCCGCGAGGGCAACGACCCGATCGACCGCGCCATCCTCGCCCGTTTCGACGGGGCACAGGCCGGCACAGGCGCATCACCCGTGCCGGATCAGGCCGGTTTCACGCCGTTCAATCCGGTCTCGAAGTACGCGAAGGCCGAGATCAGGGAACCGGGGGGAACGGCGTACGAGGTCGCCAAGGGCGCCCCGCAGGCCATCGCGACCCTTACCGGGCTCGCCGGTGAGGGGGCCTCGCTCCTGGATACGTGGGTCCTGGAATACGCACAAATGGGATTCCGTGCGCTGGGTGTTGCCCGTACCGACGGGGACGGGCACTGGCGGTATCTCGGGGTCATCGGCCTCTTCGACCCCCCGCGGGAGGATTCAGCGGCCACGATCGCTCTGGCTCAGGCGCACGGCATCCGGGTCAAGATGGTGACCGGCGACCATGAAGCGATCGCGCAGGAGATCGCCGGACGGGTGGGCCTTGGGACCGCGATCGTCCCGCAGTCCGCGTTCGTTTCAGGAGACGGGACGGATACCCTCGCCCAGTTCGAGCGGGCGGACGGGTTCGCCAGGGTATTTCCCGAGAACAAGTACCACATCGTCAAGGTCCTGCAGGACGGCGGCCATATCGTGGGCATGACCGGTGACGGCGTGAACGACGCCCCGGCGCTGCGCGAGGCCGACACGGGGATCGCCGTGGCCGGGGCCACCGATGCCGCGAAGTCCGCCGCGGACATCGTGCTGACCAGGCCCGGCCTCTCGGTGATCATCGACGCAATCGAGCAGAGCCGGCAGATCTTCCGGCGGATGGAGAACTATGCGGTGTACCGGATCGCCGAGACCGTGCGGGTGCTCATCTTTTTAACCCTCTGTATCGTGCTCCTGAATTTCTACCCGGTCACGGCGCTGATGATCGTAGTCCTTGCCATCCTCAACGACCTCCCGATCATGATGATCGCGTACGACAACGCCCCGGTGGCGGAAAAACCCGTCCGCTGGCAGATGAACCGGGTGCTCCTGACGGCAAGCATCCTCGGTGTCCTCGGCGTCGTCTCGAGCTTCCTCCTGCTCTGGCTTGCAAAGGAGTACTACCACCTCGATGCCGGCGTGATCCAGACCCTCATATTCCTGAAACTCGCGGTGGCCGGCCACATGACGATCTACCTCGCCCGCACCGGCCAGCAGCACTTCTGGGAGCGCCCGCTCCCCTCCCTCGCCCTCTTTGGCACCAGCGAACTCACCCAGGTGGCGGCGACGCTGATCGCGATTTACGGTGTGTTCATGACGCCCGTCGGCTGGACATTCGCTCTTGCGGTCTGGGGATATGCGCTGGCGTTCTTCGTTATCAATGACCAGGTCAAGGTCTGGATCTTCCGGTACATCCACCCGTATACCTGATGCAGGAGCCGGTTCCCATGTACTCCGGGCGCCCTATTCCCCATCCGGGGAACCGGGGCCGAGACAGCTCTTCCGGGCATAGGCCTTCAGGAGATCGGTCCGGGTCAGGAAGCCGACCAGTATCCCCGGCTCATCGCGGCGCACCACGGGCACATGGTGGACGCTGTGCGTGACCATGCAGGCAAGCGCTTCCTCCAGTGAATCGTCCGGGTGGACCGCATACGGGCGGGCAGTCATGATCTCCCGCAGGTCGGGTTCCATACCACTGTCGCAGGAGCTGGTCCGCAGGTCGTAGTTGGTCACGATCCCTATCATCGTCTCCCCCTCGAGTACCGGGAAACCGTTGTGCCCCGTTGCAGCGATGAGCTCGCGGACCCGTGACGGAGGATCCGTTACGGTGACCGTAACGAGCCGGTCGCGGCCGATCATCACGTCCCGGACCGGGATAAGCTCCAGAATAGCGCGGTCGTACTCTCCCCGGTGGGCCCCGGACTGGGCCTTGGTGGGGACCTGCTGCCGGAAGATGGTATTCTCGCCGGTCAGGAGGTGAGAGACGGCTACGGCCGCCATGGCCGGGACCAGGATCGTGATGCTCCCCACCATCTCCACGACCATGATCAGCACGGCGATCGGCGCATTCGAGACCGCGCCAAAAAGGGCGATCATCCCCACGACCACGAAGACCGGGATTGTCTCCAGCGGGACGTAGCCCGGGGCAAGGATGTGGAGGATCGTACCCAGGGCCCCGCCGATCGCAGCGCCGATAGTCAGCCCCGGCGCGAACCCCCCGCCGCTCCCCCCGGATCCCAGGGTCAATGACGTGGTGAGGATCTTGATGAAAGGCAGGAAGATGAGGACAGCGAGCGGGACCATGGAGTAGATCATCAGCTGGGAGTACCCGTACCCGGTTCCCATGCCGGCAAGGCCGAGCATCTCCGCTTCCGGCGAGATGAGGGAGAGCCCGAGCACGAGGAGGCCCAGCAGCACCGCACCGGTCACCGGTTTTAGGTATACCGGGAGGTTGTGCGTCCGGAATACGTCGGAGAACCGGTCCCTCATCCAGTAGAAGACGAAGATGTAGAGGAGCCCGAACAATGCACAGAACACCCCCAGCAGGAGGAAGACCGGGATCTGCTGGACGGTCCAGGCGATCGACTCAAGGGCGAAAATCGGGGAATAGCCCTCGAAAAACCCGAAGATCGCGTACCCGATCACCGAGGCGAGGAACGCCGGGATGATGGCATCGGACTCGAAGTCCCGGGTATAGAGCACCTCGGCAGCCAGGACGGCTCCGCCAAGCGGTGCCTTGAAGATCGTCCCGATGCCGGCCCCGATCCCGGTGGTCAGGGCGATCCGCCGCTCGCGGGGCGTGAGGCCGAGCGAATCGGCCACCATCGAGCCGAACCCGGCGGAGATCTGGGCGGCCGGTCCTTCCCTGCCGGCACTGCCTCCCGTGGAGATGGTGAGGATGGAGGTCACTGCTTTCAGCAGCGGGACACGCCGGCGGATCTTCCCGTCCCCGTGGAATGCCTTGATCGCCGCATCGGTACCATGCCCCTCCGCTTCCGGGGCGAACCGCGTCGTGAGGATACCGGTAAGGAGGCTCCCGAAACAGAGGATGGGAAGCAGGAGGACCAGGGATCCAGGCTCCGCCCACTGCGCGATCTGGGCCGCGGTCTGGCCCTCCTGGGGATAGACGTACCCAAGAAGATCTCCGGTGAAGAACGCGATCCCCCACTTCAGGCCCGTATAGAAGAGGAGGGAGCCGATACCGGCGATCACACCCACCACTATGGCGATGAGGAGGGTCCTCTTGGTCGGGGTGAGGCCGGACGGGAATGCGTTCATGGCAGATCGTGATGGATTTTCATTTGTATTCTCCGATGCTATTTCAGGATTCTTATGCGTGGCGGCGGAACGGTATGATCTCCCTGCCGGACTTTTTCAAAACCTATAATTTCTCTCGGGGGCAACACATTAGCGATGGATGCAGCAGTCACGGTACTCTTTCTCGGGCTTCTCATCTTTTTGGGCAACATCCTTTCCCGGTTCTTCATGCTCACCAAGATTCCCGATGTTCTTTTCCTGATTGCCATCGGCATCATCATCGGCCCCTTCCTCAACCTTGTCGAACCCTCGGCATTCGGTGTGGTCGGACCGCTCTTCACGATGGTCACGCTTGCCATCATCCTCTTCGAGGGCGGACTGAATATCACGGTCGAACACTTCAAACAGGCGATCACCGGCACGACTGCGATTGCAGGGGCCAACTTCCTGGCAGTCACCGGCATCTGCATCCTCGTTATGCCCATCCTCGGCGGGTTCACCTTCATGGAGTCCTGCATGATCGGCGCGATCCTGGGGGGCACTGCGGCGACCGTTGTCATCCCGTTCACCGGGTACCTTAACCTCCGGCACGACACCAAGGCGATCCTTGCGCTTGAGTCGGCCATAGGGGACGTGCTCTGTATCGTGATCCTTCTGGCCCTCCTCAATATCGTGGAACTGAAGCAGGTCAACGCCGGCCTTATCGTCGGCAACCTGATCGCCTCGTTCCTGATTGCCATCATCATCGGGGTACTCGCCGGGATCTGGTGGTCGTCGGTGTACCACAGGATCGCAAGCATCAAGAGCATCTTCATCACCCCGGCGTTCGTCTTCATTGTCTTCGGCTTCGTGAACCTCCTCGGGTTCTCCGGGGCGATCGCCGCGCTGGCGCTGGGCCTCACCCTCGGGAACCTGAACTATTTCCGTGCCGAGAAATTCCTTCCTTTCCTTGGCAGCGACATCCCCCAGGTCGAGCTAACCTCTGTTGAGAAGACCTTCTTCACCCAGCTGGTTTCCCTGTTGAAGACCTTCTTTTTCATCTATATCGGGATCTCCATCCACTTCTCGAACATGGAGGTCATCTACGCGGGCGCCATCCTCACGGTCCTCTTCTACCTGGCGCGGATCGTGATCGTCTGGTTCACGATTCCTCACAGTATCCCGGCCCCGGACGCTGCCATCATCTCGGTGATGGACCCGAAAGGGCTGGCGGCAGCTGTCCTCGCATCGATGCCCCTCGAGGCCGGGATTGCCAGCGGGCAGGCAATCCAGGACATCACGTATATCGTGATCTTCTTCAGCACGATCATCTGCTCCCTCATGGTCTTTTTACTGGAGCAAACCTCATTCTCCCCGGTCTACCGCCGGCTCTTCCGGGCGTTCGGGAAGGAGGAGGCTCCACCCCCGCCCCCTTCCCCGTGATTGTCGCGTGCCGCAGCTGAGCCTGCCACGCCATCATGTCATTGGTACACGTGTCCGGAATTCATCCGGACTAAAAAAAGAAGATTCTGACCGTATTCCCGAATTCCCTTCCAGACAACATTATGCTATTCCATCGGCGAGCACGGCCGGATCAAATCCGATCGTGTTATATGCTAGCATGCTACAATCTAACACGGTACCATGTTTGGATTGCCGGATATTACCATCATCGCGGTCGGTGGCGTTGTACTCGTCATCACCATCCTGTTGCTGTACTGGGGACTGACCTTCCGGGGGCATGACTGAAATGGCCTCTGATATTCTCACAATTATCGTCGTCTCGCTCTATTTCCTCCTGATGCTCGGCATCGGATTCTGGGCAAGTAAGAAGATCAAGAGCACGGAAGATTACCTGGTTGCCGGCCGGCAGCTCGGGTTCTGGGTCTTTGTCCTCCTGATGATCGGTACGGTCTGCTCGGGCATGTCGCTCCTCGGGGTGGCAGGGCTCGGGTACAAAGCCGGCTGGCCCACCATCTGGGAACAGATTTTCGTTCCCCTCTCGATTGGCGTCTGTATCATCTTCTTCGGCGTGAAACTCCATAACGTGGCCCGGAAGGCTGGGTATGTCACGGTGCAGGACTACCTGGCCCACCGGTACGAGAGCCCGACGGCGCTCCGCTCCCTCTCGGCCGTTGCAGGGATCATCGTCTCCTTAATCTACCTCGTCGGCCAGTACACCGCCATCTCGATGGTGCTCATCTGGCTGTTCGGTATCCCGCTCTGGCTGGCGCTCGTGATCGCAACGCTCGTCACCATGGCCTATACCGCGATTGGCGGGCTCTACGCCGTGGCCTGGGCCGCGCTCATCCAGTCCGTCATGCTGATCGTCGGGGTCCTCGTGATGGCGCCCATCATCATCTGGAAGGCCGGCGGCTTCACACAGGTCAACGAGTTCATCGCATCCGTCAACCCGAACCTGGTGATGCCATGGAACCCGGCGGGTGCCTTCGCCCCGCCATACGTGGTCTCGTTCGCCCTCCTCCTCGGTCTCGGGCTCGCCTGCGCCCCGCACGTGATCAACAACGTCCTCTCTATAAAGGATGTGAAGTACTTCAAGTGGTCGCCGCTGATCGCGTTTCTCCTGTACGGCGTGGTCATATTCCTCTTAAAGTTCGCCGGCTTTGCCGGCCTCGCCATGGTCAAGGGAGGTGAAATCGCTGCCCGAACCGGGGTCGCGAACCCGACGGACTACGTGATCCTCGATGCCCTCCAGAGCTCGCTGCCGACCGTGGCCCTCTGGGCGATCTTCGCGGTTATCGTCCTCGCCGCCGTCATGTCCACTACCGACCGGCTGATGCTCACCATCGGTGCCATGTTCTCGTGGGATATCTACAAGAAAATCCTCCACCCCGAGGCCCCGGACAAAACAGTCCTGTTAATCTCAAAGATCGTGGTCGTGGTCTCGGCCCTCGGCACCATGATCATCGCCATCAACCCGCCCGAGATGCTCGCCATCCTGATCTGGATGGGCATCGGCACGATGCTCGCCACCTTCGCGGTCCCGCTGCTCGCCGGCCTGTACTGGCGCGGTGCGACCCGCGAGGGTGCCCTTACCAGCATGGCGCTCGGTCTCCTTGCCGCCCTCCTCTTCGGCTTTTTGAACTACTTCAAGGTCAATGCGCTCGGGATCGACTTTGCGACAATCCCGCTCCACTTCTCGGCCTATGCCTTTGTCATCTCGCTCCTCGCCATGGTCATCGTCAGCCTCCTGACGAAGAAGACCCCCGATGCAATCCTGGACGAGACCCAGACCGGCTGGTATATCTCGAAGCAGTAATTTCAACCCCCTTTTTTCCGCGGTGAACTTCGAAGTTGGAGATCTCCATCAGGAGATCGAGATTGAGAAGAACCTGAAAGGTTCTTCGAAGAATTACTGCGCAATTCTTCTCATCCTCCCGGTCTGATGACCAGTCGGAATTCGAAGAACGCTGATCTGTTCGAGATCTCCATCAGGAGATCGAGAATGAGAAGAACCTGCAAGGGTTCTTCGAAGAATTGCTGCGCAATTCTTCTCATCCTCCCGGTCTGAAGAATCCGAGACCTCCATCAGGAGGTCGAGGACGAGAAGAGCCGACGGCTCTTCGAATCAGTCGGACATATATTCCCCGCACGCCAACGTATGGAGCGTGAAGACAGCAGTTCTGGGCGGGGGCCTTGCCGGCCTCACACTGGCCCGGCTCCTCCACGAACGGGGAGAGGATGTCGTTGTGCTGGAGGCCGGGCAGGAATACGGCGGCCTCTGCCGGTCCATACGGCGGGACGGGTTCACGTTCGATATCGGCGGTTCGCACATCATCTTCTCGCGGGACGCCGAGGTACTCGCATTCATGCGCCGGATGATCGAGGGCAACGAGCAGCGGAACAGCCGGAACACCAAGATCCACTACAAGGGGAGCCACGTCAAGTATCCCTTCGAGAACGGCCTGCACGAACTCCCCCCTGACGACCGGTTCGCCTGTATCAGCGGATTTGTCCAAAACCTGATCGCTGTCGAGAAGGGCGAAGTTCAAAAACCGGAGAACTTCCGGGAATGGATCTACCACACCTTCGGCCCGGGCATCGCCGAGTGCTACATGGTCCCCTACAACGAGAAGATCTGGAAGTACCCGACAGAACAGATGTCCCTCCACTGGGTTGATGGCCGGATCCCCCGCCCGCCCGTCGAGGACATCATCAAGGCCGCCATCGGGATCGAGACCGAAGGCTACACCCACCAGGCAGTCTTCTCGTACCCGCTCGAAGGCGGGATCGAGGCGCTGGTACGGGCGATCGCCAGGCCCCTCGAAGGGAAGATCCGGACCGGGTTTACGGTCACCACCGTACGGAAAACAGGGACGCGGTGGCAGGTCGGCAACGGCACAGAAATCATCGAGGCCGACCGGGTGGTCAGTACCATCCCGGTCCAGCACCTCCTCCCCTGCCTTGAGCGCGTGCCTGCTGACGTGAAGGCCGCCTGCCGGGCGCTCGTGTACAACTCCCTCGTATGCGTCAATATCGGTATCCGCGGGGAGATTCTGCCTATCTCGTGGATGTACATCCCGGACCGGGGGCTCGGGAAGACCAACCGGATCTCATTCCCCTCGAATTTCAGCACCAGGGCCGCGCCTGCGGGCTGCAGCTCGGTGCTTGCCGAGATCACCCACCAGCCGGGCGACGAGGTCTCGCGGCTCTCCGACGATGACCTGATCCGCGAAGTGACCTCGATGCTGGACACGATGGGTATCTGCACGCCCGACCGGGTCGTCCATGCCTCGGTAGTCCGGCAGCCGTTTGCGTACGTGGTGTATGACCTCGAGTACCAGAAGAACATCGCCATGATCCGCGACTACTGCACCGGGGCCGGCATCCCGCTCGTGGGCCGGTTCTCGCAGTTCGAGTACCTGAACATGGACGGAGTCATCCGTTCCGTCTTCGATTTCATGGCCCGCAACCGGACCGCCTGAAGCCATCACCATTATTATCCTCGCGAGCCAACGCATGAGGCAGGAGTCGAACAGCCGGATGATATCTGTAGTCGTCCCGACATTTAACGAAGAGGAGAACATCGCGCAGTGTCTGGTCTCGCTCTGCCACCAGACCGTGCCGCGGAACGAGTACGAGATCATCGTGGTAGATGGCGGATCGAAGGACGCCACCTGCGATATCGCAAGGAAATATGCCGACAAGGTCTTTGTCCAGACAAGCAAAAAGGTCGGCGGGGCCCGGAACGACGGCACCATGGCCGCGGCGGGGGATATCCTTGCCACTACCGATGCCGACTGCATCCTTCCCCCGGACTGGATCCGCAGGGTCGGGGAGAACTTCAAAGATCCCCGGGTAGTCCAGATCTATGGACCGGTCTACCCCATCGAGGATGGCTGGCACAACAAGTTCTCGCTGATGCTGGCCAACAATTTTTCAAGGCTCGGGTACTACAGCCGGACGTTCTACTATACGCTCGGCTGCAACACCGCATTCCGGAAGGACGCGTTCATCACGGCCGGCATGTACCGGTGCATCGATGCCGGGGACGATCTCGAGGTCGCGATGAGGATGATCGACCACGGGAAGATCAAATTCGACGGGAAAATGAAAGTCGGGTTCTCGATGCGGAGGTACCAGAAGTTCGGGACCGTCAAGTCCCTGTACGAGTGGGGATACATCGTGGCGCAGGGTGGCGAGAGTAAAAAGTATTCATACACCCAGAAGGACTACAAGTGAGCGGGCCTGGAGGGCCCGGCAATGTTCTTCAGTATGACGTCCCCTTCTTCATCCCCCCTGCCGATGCCCGATGATACCGTCGCACGGATTATCGCGGAGTTCAACGACAGCGCATTCGCCCGGCTGCTCAACATGACAATTCTGGAGGCCCGCGACGGGTACGCCCGCGTCGCTATGGACTGTTCGGGCAAGGCAAATCCCGCGGGCGTGGCCCACGGCGGGGCGGTCTTCTCGCTCGCCGACCACGCGTTCGGCATCGCATCCAACTGCGGCGGCATCCACCGGACCGCCGTCTCCGTTTCTATCCATTACCTTGTGCCGGCCACCGGTACCCTCGTGGCCGAGGCACGACGGGTCTCCGACAACGGGACGCATGCCAGTTACCGGGTCATGGTGTTTGCCGGCGACCGGACGGTCGCTGCGTTCGATGGCGTCGCGATCCGCGTATAAAGGCGGACTTCCGGCAGGGCCGTATTTTTTATAGATCCGTGGTGAACATGGGAAGTATGACTGATACAGTTGCAAGTCCGGCTCCGCTGCGGATCATCTCTGCGGTCCTCCTCGGGTGCATCGTGGGCGTGATCCTCTTTTTGGTCGCTGCGCTCGGCATCGGGGTCGTCAACGACCGGCTGCACATGAACATCCCCGTAAACCTGCTCGTGGCAGAGAATATCTTCTCAGTAGTCCTCCTTGTCGTGCTCGTGATCGTCTGTATTGCGATCTTCCTCCGGAAGGTCTGGACAACGCCACCTTCGGAACCCGCTGGCGAAGAGTGAGCCCGGAACCCTCATCCCCATTCCCCTTTTTTAGTATCCTGCCCGATGAGGCTGTACCGGAGATAACGGCATTTTGGTGCCGCCATGTTTATCCTTCCCCGTCCCCCATACCAGCGTATGACGCCCGAACAACAGGCACTTGCAACGGTCGCCGACCTGATGGCGCTCGCCGCCCGGACCGCCCCCAAGGGGAAAGGGACCGACACGCTGGAGATCCGCGTGCTGAACAAGGCGGCCTGCAGGAGACTGGCAAAGCACCTGGAGACCATGGGGAACGAACGGGGAATCGGGTTCTTCATCCGTGACGCACGGAACATCGCGGATGCCGACACCTGCGTCCTCATCGGATCGCGGGCCGACACGGTCGCCGGCATCAACTGCGGCGGCTGCGGTCATGCATCCTGCACAGCCTTCGAGAAGGCCATAAAGAACAAAAAGGCCGGCACATCCCCGTACAGCGGCCCGAACTGCGTGATACGGGTCACGGACCTCGGGGTCGCAATCGGCTCAGCAGCAAAGACCGCCCAGATCCACAATGCCGACAACCGGATCCTGTACTCCGGCGGCGTGGCCGCACTCGACATGGGCCTCCTTGCGGAGTCCACGGTGGCCTACGCGATCCCGCTTTCGGGAACCGGGAAGAATATCTTCTTTGACCGCCCCTCCTCCCGGTAACCCTTCCCTTCAGAAGAACCGGAGCGGGTTCAGTTCGGCGGCCGGGTCCGCGTGGTTCCGGATCCGCCGTATGACGTCCTGCTCGGAGACCAGGCCGAGCTCGGCAGCGAGACGGCCGGCCTGTTCGAGCTTGTCGGCCGTATCGGCATACTTCTCCGGGAACCGGTCGGACGCGGCATGGTACATCAGCGCCTCCGAGATGAAGGTCTGGACAATACCCCAGCGCGAGTTGATCTGGCAGTAGATCTCGAAGGCGTTGTCATAGGTGGTCTCGAGCTCGCGGGGCAGGGGCACCTTAAAACGCTGGTACGCGATCCGGGCAAGCTCGCATTCCCCGACGAGGGCATTTGCATATCCCCGGATGGTGCGGATCCGCTGGGCGGTGTTCTTTGCCTCTTCGTACAGCCGGAAGGCAGCGGTTGTGGAGGGGGGAGCGGCACCGGGCGGCGTCATGAACGCCCCGGCCCGCGCCAGTTCTCCCTGATCCACGAGGAGCAGGGCAAGGCCGCGGTACATGTTCCCTTCACGGTAGATCCCGCCGGCCCGCTCGTAGGCCTCCGCCGCCTCGGCATACCGGCCCTCAAGGCGGTGGATCGTGCCGGTGGCCCTTAGGATGTCCGCGTCGAGCTCGCGGGCGTCCGTGTCCCCGCCGCCCGGATCTGCATCATGGCAGAGGTTCCTTGCCAGCGCGAACCGGCCCGAGGCCGAGTGCAGGTTCCTGTCGCCACCGGCGATCAGCTCGGCCTCCCCGGCACCGAGCAGGCACCGGGCCTTGTGGAGCGGGCCCGCACAACGGGAAGGATACTCGTCGAGGAAAGCTGCCTTGGCCCCCGCAAGGTCGTCAAGGTGGAGGAGGATCGACCCTTTCGAGACGGACATCTGGCCGAGGATCGGGACCGTGTCGATCCCCTGCTCACCTGCCAGCCCGAGGCCACGGGCGAAGGTGTCGAGCGCATCCTGGTACAGGTCGAGAGTCTGGAAGAACTGCGCATACCAGAAGAAGAACCGGACCTCGTGCTCCTTCTCGGGGGCCACGACAACGGTCCGGAGGAAGTCGCGGGCCAGTTCCCCGTCGATATCGCTCTCGGGCACCCGTTCCTCGTAGATATCGGCATAGATCCCTTCCAGATAGTCCCCGATCGCGCCGCTGTTCCCCAGATGCCTGCGGAATACCTCGTAGGATGCCGCCACCTGGTGGCCCCGCTCCGTCCGCTCCCCGAAGGCCGAGATGAAGCGGGGGTGGGGCTGGGCGGCGGCATCCTGCCGGGAGAGCCCGTGGAGCAGGATCGTCAGGTCGAGGAGGCCGTCGGAAGGCCCGTCCCGGCACTTGGTCAGGATATAGTTGCTGAAGATCCACGGGCGGCGGATGAAGTAGTACGGGTTGATCCGCTCGCTGCCGGTGCGGGCCACGATCCCCCGCCCGATCAGGACATCCAGCCGCTTCCGGAGCGCGGACTCCGTGAGATCGCGGGCGTTCCCGCTTTCGGCGCCCCGGGCATTGACCGCGGCGAGGATCTGGCGCAGGCGCAGGGGGCCGTCGTAGAGCACAAGGAGGGTCTGCCGGCCCGCCACCGTGAGGTCCGGCACCTCCGATACCATCCGCTCGAACGTTGCCCGGTCGGGATACATGGATATTACAACGTAAGGCCACTCCGGTATTAATGCCTGTCCAGTTGATTTGGGGAGACCGGCGGCAGGGATGTCCCCCGGGCACCTGCGGCATACGAAAGGGTTGGAAAGATCCCGAACGTTTTTTTCCAACTTCCTGCAGTATATATACCGTCCCGGTGAACGGGTGATCAGGCCCGGGAAGAATCAGGACGGCGGCCCATCATCCCCGCCGGCCCGCGGTCCCGGGTGCGCATCAATACCCTCCTCATCTGCATGCCCCATACAACCACGGGGGCAGGGACGGACGACCAGACGTTACGGCCCCTGCCTCATCTGCACCATTTTCAGGATCGCGGAATCTCCCGCGATACCTCCACCTCACCATGGTTCGAAACTTTAATCTCCCCCGGTCCCAACCGGAACTGTTACCTATGCCGATCATGAAGATTCGCGGTGGCGACCTGGATCTCGTGGAGTACGAATTCGGGACTTTCCTGCCTGGCGGGAACCTCAAGACCCTCGGCCTCGAAGAGAAGACCTTTCCCCTTGCCCCGGTCACCGGCTCCGTCCATGTCCGGGCACCGGCCCGGATCCACCTGACTGTGCTCGATATGAACCGGTTCGCCCCGGACCACCCGGGCGGCGGCGGGATCGGGTTTGCGATCCAGTGCTACTGCACGGCCGATGTCCGGTGCACGGACGGCGGCATCTCCATCGAGTACAACCGTGCGCCGATCGTCCGGCACCTTGCAGAAGTCATGAAGAAGGCAACGGGATACCGGGGCGGCTTTGCCATCCGGGTGACCGACCACGAGTACAAGCACGTGGGGCTCGGATCCACCAGCACCGTGATGATCGCAGTCGCTACCGCCATCAACGGGGCGCTCGGTTCGCCCCTCACCTGCACGCAGCTCCGGCAGCTCGTGGGCCATAATTACGTGGAGGAGACTGCCGACGGGAACATTGCGTTCGGCTTCGAGACCGGGGTCGGCCCCGCCGCAACCATCCACGGGGGCATGGCCCTGATGGGCGACGAACTGGCGCTCGTGTACCACCACGCCTTTGCCGAGGGGCGGAACGTGTACATCATCATCCCGCCCACGGGCATCTCCTCGGCCGGCACGCAGGAATTCGACCTTCTGATGAACAAGGCACGGACGCTCGATTACCGGGACCGGGAACTCAAGGCATACCTCTTCTTAATGGACCTCGTGCCTGCCCTCGAACGCGGCGACCTCCGGAAAGTCGGCGAGGTGATCTGGGAGATCGAGTTCCGGGGCTCGAAGCGGGCGGAGGTGGAGCACCACAGCTACGGGATCTACCATTACATGAACCTCCTCCGGGAGAAGAACCTGGAGTTCGTGGGCATGAGCTCGGTAGGACCCTCGATTGCCGTGGTCACGGCGCTCGACAGGGCAACGATGGAGGAACTCGTCCGGCCCCTCGGGCTGAAGATCGCGATCGCGACAAAAGCGGACAACACGGGCCTTGTCGTCAGCCGCACCGGATAATCCCGGCAATCCCCGTTATTTAATCTCCTTTTTTTCCGCCTTTTTCAGGTACGCCGATAGAATGCTGGCGCCGATGAAGACGATCGTCCCTGCTGACAGCACTATCACCGCGATCATTAAAAGGCTCATGTTCTCCTTCACGATGGAGAAGGTTCCCAGGTAGTACCCGCCCAGCACGATGAGGAGCGTCCATGCCGTTGCCCCGAGCACGTTATAGAAAATGAACCGGGGATAGCGCATCGTGCCGATACCGGCCAGGAAGGGGGCAAAGGTCCGCACGAGCGGCACGAACCGGGCCACGAAGATGGTGGCGCCCCCGTACTTCTCGTAGAACCCGTACGTGCGGTCGATGTACTCCTTTTTGATCAGGTTCGGGAACCGTTCGAGGAAGAGGTGGAGACCGACACGGTTGCCGATCCAGTAGTTGACGGTGTCGCCGATCACAGCCCCGGCGATGATGACGATAATGAGGATCTGGACATCCAGAATCCCGGCCGCGGCCGCGGCCCCCGCGACAAAGAGCAGGCTGTCCCCGGGCAGGAACGGCATGATGACGAGGCCCGTTTCGAGGAAGATGATCGCAAAGAGGATGATGTACGTCCATATCCCGTATTCGGAAACCACCAGGGGAAGGTTCTGGTCGAGGTGGAGGAACATGGCAAGGAGCGCATCGAACATATGGCCCGGAAGTATGCGCCCTCCGGTCATATTAAGGTGCGGCGCTCCCGTGCTGCGGAAGACGAACCGGAAACGCTTAACGATCCCGGGGAGAACTATACACGGAAATGTACCTGCGGAACCATCCCGCAGGGTTCCTGACCATCCGTCGGGGGGTACCGATCCCCTGCCGGGGAGGACTTACCATGGCCGACCTGATTCGTCATCCCTTACGGTGGATTGCCGCTGCCTGTGCCGTGCTGCTGCTGGCCGGTACTGCCAGCGCCTTCACCGCGAACTCGCTGGATATTACCATCGACAAGAACGGCGACGCGACTGCCGTCTTTTCGTTCACCCTCGACGGCGTGATCGAGAACGCTATCCCCCAATCGGTCCTCGAGGACCAGCTGGTGAAGGGGCTCGGGGGGGGTTCTGACTCGACTCTCGTCTCGATGGACCGTTCGAGCGCAACCCTCCTGATGAAGAACTTCGCCGGCGTCAAGGAAGTTGCGCAGGGCACGGAGTACATGACCGGATCGATGGACTTCAAGAAGGCGGAGATCGCCCTTCAGAACTCAGCGGTGAGCACCGTTATCACCGCCGACTTCTCACCATCGCGGATCACGGTAACCTTCCCGGATGCCTATGCCCGCACGTTCAGCGACGTGGACGCCCTCCCGGGCCTGACCCATACCGTCATCGATCCGGCAAAGGCAGTATCATCGCAGGCATCCTCTGCCGGATCGATCCAGGTGACGGCAACGCCCGGGGATGCCGAAGTCTGGATCGACGGGGTATACCAGGGCAATGCGCCCCAGACATTCTCGGATATCACTGCGGGATCCCATGTCCTCGAGTTTAAAAAGGCAGGGTATGTGGCGGTATCGAAGGATGTGAATGTCACGGCCGGCAAGACCCTGAAAGTATCGGTCGTCCTTGCCACGGATACGTCGGCGACCGTCCCGGCAACGCCCTCGTCACCCGGCTTTGGATGGATCGCCGCCACAGCAGCACTTGCCGGCGGAGCGGCCCGGGTATACATCACCCGCCGTCATGCGTCGTAACGGCCTGAACAACAATCCCTTTTTTTACCGTTGGTTTTTACCGTCACGTTCGCCGTTTCAGTCCTGAACGATATTTGGTCCGGGGTTCAGGTGCGATGAGCGGGAGAGGAGCGGACCGTTGCCCATGGGAAAGAGCACTGACCGTTGAGGGAATGATATTGGAAACGCGGATAAAAAGAAGGATCAATGCCGTCTCGCGGCAAGGATGACAACGGCCCCGGTGAGGGCGAGCAGCAGGACCGCGGGGTTCAGCGGGGTCTTTTTCGGGGTCACCGGTACGGCGGGGACGAGCGAAGCCGAGACCGTGCTTTCCGCACCGGTGTTCACCGGGGTCGTGACGGAATATTCCTGGTACCCCTCGAGCTTGATCGAGACCACGTGGTTGCCGGCCGCGACCGAGGTTATCGTGAGCGGAGAGATCCCGATAAAGACATTGTCCAGGAAGACATTGGCCCCCGCCGGTGTTGACGAGACTGCAAGACCGCCGGTCCCGGCCGGCGTTCCCGAGGGCGTAAGGACAGCACTGACTTCCGTGACGGTATTGGGCGTAACCGTCGCGGTTGTGGAATACTGCTGGTAGCCGGCACTGGTCAGGACCACCGTGTGGGACCCGGCCGCAACACCGTTCAGTTTCAGGGCCCCGGAGGACGGGGTCCGGCCCATCGCGGTCCCGTCGAGGGTGACATCGGCCCCGCCGGGGCTGGAGGTGATGTACAGCCATCCGGTAGTACTTGCGGACATCGGGTTCAGCGAGGCCTCGATCGTCTTCGTACCGCCGGCCGGCACGTCGACCGAGGATTTCCAGTCATAGTAGCCGCTGTGGTCGAGCTCCAGGACGTGCGTTGTCGCCGCAAGACCGTTCAGGGTGATCGGGGTGATGCCCTTATACGCACCGTCAAGGTAGACGTTCGAACGGGACGGGGTGGAGATCACGTACAGGGCCCCGGTCGTGTCGAGGGCAGAAAGGGGGCAGTACACGCTCGACCGCGTGCCGGAAGAGACCTGGACGGAGGTGGTGTAGGATGCGTACCCGCTCTTCTCCGCACGGATGGTGTAGCTGCCCGGCCAGACCTCGGTGATGAGAAGCGGGGCAGTGCCCCGGTAATTGCCGTTGAAGTAGATGTACGCCCCCGATGGCTGGGAGCTGACGGAGATCGATCCGTAGACCTCGGGCGTGGGCGTCGGGATGGGGTTCAGCGTGGCATAGATCGTGGTCGTCCCGCCATTCCCGGGCATGGTGATGGCAGACGTGTATGGGGTATACCCGGCCTTCTCCACGCTCGCGGTCGTATAGGGTGTCCCGGTCGTGTACACCGGGACCGTGAGGGATCCCCCTTCGGTCATCCCCTTGTACTCCCCGTCGAAGTACACGGACGCCCCGTTGACATTGCAGACGATGCTGATCCAGCCCTGGTCTCCCCCGATGGCGGCGGCACCGGGGATGCATGCCAGCAGGAGGCAAAAGGAAAGGCATGCAACAGGAACGGCTCTTGTGAGGTGGATTCTCATAGGGGATGATGGGTGCGTATCCAATAAAAGATTTCGAAAACTCTACGGCAGGGGACAGGGCTTTAAGAACTGCGCCGCGATCTCGGAGCGGGGGTACGGGGTCCCCCGCACCCGGAGGACCCAGTCCTCGTACCGCAGGAAGACCGGTTCGAAACCGGAAAAGAGCGACCGCACCTCTTCTTCTGAGAAGTAATGCGTGGCGATGCCGGTCCCCCTGACCCTGGTACCGGGCCCGACCGGCGTGCCGGTGCCGGACCGGAAATCGCGATCCGAGAAATCCCGGAACCATACCAGCCCCCCCGGCCGGAGCAGGCGCCGGATCTCGCGTACTATTGCGCCACGGCCGGCATCCGGGTTGTGGCCGAGAATATGGCTGACAATGACCGCATCAAAGGTGTTGCCGACAAACGGCAGCTGCCGGGCATCGGCCACGGCAACCGCCGGCACGGGCGGGGCATACGCCCGCGCCCGCGCAAGGGCCGCCGCGCCCGGTGCATAGTCCACGGCCACGACAGATCGGCCCCCGCCGCAGAGAGCGAGCAGGGTCTTCCCGTCCCCGCAACCGAGTTCGAGGATGACTGCACCGGGGCAAAACGCAGGCAGGCCCCGCGGAGCGCCGCCATACAGGACCCCCCGTTTCCGGTAATCCGCATCCCAGTACTTCCCGGACTCGCCCGCCATCCCGTACCTTCCGGGTACGGATCCGGCGCTGCTCGTTCTAGAATGTTCTGGCCCGGTAAAAACCCGGGCATTTAATTAAGCCGGTGCAAGATCGTACTATACCGGATCCGCGGGTCCGCGATGCAGCAGGAACTCCTATGGCAGAACCGATACCCGATAGTCCCGCAGTCATATGCCCCCGTTGCGGGACTCCCGTGCGCCCGAACACCCCCTTCTGCGACCATTGCGGGGCGCGGGTCAGCCCACCCCCGGCATGCACGATCTGCGGAACCCTGCTGGAACCCAACTCCCGGTTCTGCCCTTCCTGCGGGACGATGGTCGGGCCTTCCCCCCCGTCGCCGGCACCGAACGCAGGGCCCGCGGGCAAGGCCCTCCCGGAAGGGGGCATGCAATCCCCGTCACCGGGACGGTCCTTCTGGCGGAGGCGGGCGGGCATCACGGTCCCGCCGGGGATAAAGTCCCTCCTCCATCCCCGGGCGGTCATCGCCCGTTACGGCTGGGCGATCCTGCTCTGCGCCGCACTCCTCCTGATCCTGGCCGGGATCTTCGCGCTCGCGGCGCCCGCCTTCTCCCTTAACCCGGCAGAACCGGTGGCGGTCATCACCCCTTCTGCCACGGTGCCGGTCACCATCGCGGCCACGCCGTCCCCCTCTACGGTCCCGAACACGGAAGCGAACGGTTCTGTCTCGCTGGTTCCCGGGTCCGTGGACCAGGTCCCCCGGCACCTGCAGATCTCGCTTGAGATCGAACGCGACCCGAGGTCCTCTGTGGTCTCCGTCACGTTCCGGGGCGGAAAAGGCCAGTACGGCGTCCGGGAGATCTTCGTCCGGCTCACCCGATCGGACGGGACGGTGCTGACCGGTACGTTCAAACCGGCTCAGACCGGCAGCGGCATCGAGCTGCAGGGAACCGAAAAGGTTGACCGCGTGGAGGTGACCGCCCGCTATTATACCGGTGACGAGTATAAGATCGCCGATCAGATCTTCGAGTATAAGATCCGTACCTGACGGGCCTTCACGATTTCTTTTTCCGGATCGTCAGGATCTTCAGGTAGTCAGCGGACGGGCACCGCTGCCGGCCCTCCGCGGCCTTCTCTGCGGTGTCGGCAGTACAGAAGGGCCCGGTCTCCAGCTTCCGTGCGCACTGTGCGGCCCCGGACTCGTTGCCCTTCGTGGGCGCCGAGCCGCTCAGGCTCCTGCAGATATAGGAAAAATCGGCCATGCGTGTTCACACTTCCGTTGCCGATGGGAGATGATAAAAGCGCTGCATGGGAATGTACCGGGCAGGATCCGCGGACCCGGTGGCAGAAGCCGATAAATGATACCGGGTTCAATACTACATCACAACCATGGAGAAGTGGGGAACCAGGCATGCTTGACATCAGGTTCGTACGGGCCAGCCCGGATGTGGTGAAGGCGGATCTCACAAAGCGCAATGATCTCGAGAAGATCGCATGGGTCGACGACCTGCTCAGGAAGGATGCCCGTTCCCGCGAACTGAAGGTGGAGACCGACCGGCTCCGCCAGCGCCGCAACACGATCGCCCGGGACATCAACGCGGCCCGGAAGGCCGGGCAGGATGCCGGCCCGCTCATGGCGGAGGCCGCCGCCCTCCCCCAGCGGATCAGGGCGTGCGACACAGAACAGGAGGACGTCCAGGCCGCCATCCATAATATCCTCATGCGCCTGCCCAACATCCTCCACGACAGCGTGCCCGCGGGCAAGGACGACACGGAGAATGTCGAGATCCGGAAAGTCGGGACCCCCAAAACCTTCTCGTTCGAGGTGAAGAACCACGGCCAGCTGGCGGTGGAGCAGGGCTGGGCGGACTTCGAGCGGGCAGCCAGGACCTCGGGGGCCGGCTTTTATTTTCTGAAGGGCAGCCTCGTCCTGCTCGATATGGCGCTCCAGCGCTATGCGATCGACCTGCTCGCAAAGAAGGGCTACACCCCGGTCATCCCCCCGTACATGATCAACCGCTCCTCCTACGAGGGCGTGACCGACCTTTCCGATTTCGAGAAGGTGATGTACAAGATCGATGGCGACGACGCCTACCTGATCGCAACGAGCGAGCACCCGATCGGCGCCATGTACCAGGGCGAGATCTTCGAGGAGAAGGACCTCCCCCTGCGGCTTGCCGGCATCTCTCCCTGCTTCCGCCGCGAGATCGGGGCGCACGGCCTGGACACCAAGGGGCTCTTCCGCGTCCACCAGTTCACCAAGGTCGAACAGTTCGTCTTCTGCAAGCCTGAGGACTCCTGGCAGATCCATGAGGAACTCTTAAGGAACGCCGAAGAGGTGTTCCAGGGCCTTGACCTCCCCTACCATGTCGTCAACATCTGTACCGGGGACATCGGTACCGTGGCCGCGAAGAAGTACGACATCGAGGTCTGGATGCCGCGGGAGAACGCGTACAGGGAAGTGGTCTCCTGCTCGAACTGCACCTCCTACCAGGCCGTCCGGCTCAACATCAAGGTCCGGGACAAAACCGATTTCGAGTCCAAGCAGTACGTCCACACGCTCAACTCCACGGCCATTGCCACGTCCCGGGTCCTGCGGGCGATTCTGGAGAACTGCCAGCAGGAGGACGGATCGGTGAAGGTCCCTGAGGTAATCCGCCCCTACCTCGACGGCAGGGAGTACCTCTGAACCGGGCAGGGATGATGACAGATGCTCTTTTTATTCAGGTAATGCAGATATAATAATCAACAAGAGCGTGGTTGCATGGCATACCCGGACTTATACAGTGACGAGACCATTGTCCAAAGGGCACAGAACATCAAGGTCAAATCGGTCTCGTTCGAAGCGGTTCTCACGACCCGCCGGCTCATCCTCGTCGACAGCAAGAAACACCTGATCGCCCCCCAGGAGATCCTCCTTGCCACCATCAGGGAGATCGAACAGGGCGAGAACGCCATCCGCGACCCCACGATCACCCTCTCCATCATTACCCCCACCGGTGCAACCCGCCAGATGATCCTCACCTTTACCAAAGCGAGCGGGGGCGAGCGGAAGCGTGAGAGCGACGAATGGGCCAAGGTACTCCGTCAGGTAATGGAGGCAGGCGTGCGTCACCCCATCATGCCGGACCCCCAGTATCCCGCCGAGGTATACCCGGAGCCGGGCGAGATGTACCCGCCGGCCGCGAATGTCGAGGCAACAAATGTCCCGCCCATGCCTGCCCAGAAGCGGAAGGTCGAGGTGGCCCGGCCCGGCCCGATCAAGAAGATCGTGGACACTGCACCCCCCATCCCGAAACCGGTGGAGACCTCGAGCCTGCCCACCGGCTCGTTCTGCAACAAGTGCGGCTCCCGCGTGCCTCCCGGCTCAGCGTTCTGCAACAAGTGCGGGACCCCGGTGGTGACCGATGCCGACCTGGATGCGCGCCTCGCCGCCATGAACGAGCCCCCGGCACCAACCGTGCCCCAGGTACAGGTGCACACACCCCCGTCCTATAATATCCCGGCGGATAAGAAAGAGCGGCCCATCGAAGAGGTGATCCACTCGATCGAGCCCCTGATCGAGGACTCGGTGCCACGGACGGCCCCGGCCCCGATCGTCCCGAACTCCCATGCACCAGCTGCCCCGGCCCCCGAAGCACCCCCGGAAGCACCGGCCGCGAACGCTGCACCCGGGACAGCTGAGGGACCGGCCATGCCGGGCGTATCCTGGCCGGTCATCACGCCTCCCGCCGGTACGGAAGTCCCGGTGCCTGCCGAGACAGCCCCGGCGGCTGCCGTGCCCCCGGCCCCGCAGCAGCCCCCAGTACCACCGGTACCTCCCGTTCCTTCCGCACCGGCCCGGAGCAGGAAACCGCTGATCATCGGCGCCATTATCGCCCTCGTCCTCATCATTATCGCGGCAGTCGTGCTCCTGCCGGCGCTCAGTGGCGGGTCCGGCACCACGGCCCCGGTAACCGAGGAGATCACACCCGCCCCGACCACGGCCGCAACCACCCATGCCACCACCGCAACCCCGGCGCGTACGACCGTTGCGACCACAACGGCACCGGAGGCAGCTTCAACCGTTACGGCAGCAACCACCACGACCGCAGGATCGTCAAGCAGCCTGGTTCCCGCAAACGGGGTATGGGTGCGGATCGTGTACGCGAACACGTTCAAGGGGTCCGTGGGAACCCCGGGAGACCAGATCGAGGTATTCGATACCGGCGAGAAGGTCTACCAGATCCCGACGAGCACCGGCATCGTGGCGGTCTCGGTCCAGAAACAGGACGGGTCTTCCGAGAAACTGCTCGTGGAAGTGTACAAGAACGGCGAACTGGTAACCCAGAAATCCACCACGGTCCCGAAAGGCACGCTGGAACTGTCCGCCGACCTCAAGACCCCGACACCCACTCCCACGCCCACCAAGGTCCCGATCCCGGTGAAGACAACGGCTGCCGCGAATGCAACAGCCGTGAACGTAAGTGTGACGACGGCGGCGTCCTGATCTCCGTCTCTTTTTTAATTTCCCGATGCGGGAGCGGATCGTTTTGCCGCTTCTGCCACCCCCGTACCGGTGCTGGCTGTCGTCTGACCATAAACCATATTTTCTCCGGGAATGGAGTCTCATTTACATGACCGGTACAGTCTCGCTATGGCCCGTGAGCAGGATTGCCTCCCTGATCTGTTTTCCTGCGGCGTGCTCGCCCTCCTCTTCACCATTGCCTGCATCCCCAATGTCTTCGGCATGGGTTTCTTCTTTGTCGTGACCTGTGCCTGCATCGGGGCCGGGATCTATTTCCAGGGGCAGCGGGAGAGGACTGCGATAAAGAACAATACGTGATCGCGATTGAAATCCCGGGCTCCATATTGAAAAACCTGAACAGGTTTTTTTCCGGACGCTGCCTGCAAAAAGTAAAACGGATCGTATGCACCGGCACATGCCCCCAGGTAGTTCTGCCATAGACCGATCCGGTTTTTCGTGCAGACCCTTTGGAAATTGTGAACAACACACTTCCATTCCGATGTTGGAAGTTGATACGGGAATCCTTGTGGCTTACGCTCTTCAGAAAAACAATGAGAACAACGCACCATTGGTGCAAAAGTGCTGCTAAGGGGATTTGAACCCCTGTCGCGGGCGTGAAAGGCCCGCATGATTGGCCGGTCTACACTATAGCAGCGTGTGCCTATAACCTTTGACACAACGTCATAAATAAGTTATGGAGCAGGGCACCCGGGCCTGCCCGCCTGCAGGGTCATCCTCCGGCGCCACCGTCCACAAAAAAATTATCTCTTCTTTGCCCCGGGCTGTGCCTTCGCTTTGGCCTTCACCGGAGTTTTTGCCGTGGTTTTTGTTGCTGCTTTCGCCGGGGCCTTTGCCGGCTTCTTATGGATCGGGTAACCTTCCTTTGTCACGGTCGTGAACGCGGCCATCAGCTGCCGGGTGATGGGCCCGGGCCTGCCGGTCCCGATGGTGCGGCCGTCCACCCACGTGATCGGGGCTACTTCCGCGGCCGTGCCGGTGCAGATCAGCTCGTCCGCAGTATAGAGATCGAAATACCCGAGGTTCTGCTCCTTCACCGTGATGCTGAGCGACTTCGCCAGCTCCAGGAGGACGAGCCGGGTGACCCCGCGGAGGTTGTTGAGCGTGGGAGGCGTGATGATCTCGCCGTTCTTGATGATGTAGAGGTTGTCGCCCGAACCCTCCGAAACGTAGCCGTTCGTGTCGAAGAAGATCGCCTCGTCCCCGCCCTTGTAGTTCGCCTCGATCTTGGCAAGGATGTTGTTTAAGTAATTCAGGCTCTTGACGTTCGGCGGCATGGACTCGGCCGGGGTACGCCGGATCGAGACCGTGACGGCCTTGAGGCCCTTCTCGTACAGGTCGCCGTACATCGCGCCCCACGTTACCGCGATGACGATCACCGAGGCCTTCCTGCACTTCCGCGGGTCGAGGCCCAGGTCCCCGACGCCCCGCGTGAAGATCGGCCGGATGTAGGCGTTGTCCAGCTTGTTCCTGCGCAGCACCTCGCAGATGACCTCGGCCAGCTCGTCCTTTTCAATCGGGGGCGTGAGATCGATGGTCTTGGCCGAATCGTACATCCGGTCGAGGTGTTCCCGAAGCCGGAACACCTTCCCGTTGTAGGCGCGGATCCCCTCGAAGACGCCGTCCCCGTAGAGGAGTCCGTGGTCGAAGACCGAGACCTTTGCCTGGTCGTCGGGGAGGTACTTCCCGTCAATGTAAATAATCATGAATGGTGATATGGGGAGCACAAGGTTTTGTAGTTTTTCTTTGGTATCCTTTAACGAACGGTCGATCATGGGATATCGCGTTCACGGGTTTCCGATCGCACATGCCCCGCGGTACCTGGCTTTGCACAAATGTTGATATGTCCAGCGGATTATTTCACAATACGACCGGTACCACCCGGGTTCCGCGATGTGAAGCCCCATGACCCAGAAATTAACGGGAATGATGAACGATCCGACCTGCGCACTCCCTTCCGGCGATGTGTTCCGGAAGGTCTTTGAAAACATCCAGACCGCCATCCTGATCATCGATCCAGCGGCACACCGTATCGTCGATGCCAATCCCCTTGCCGAAGCAATCACGGGCCGTTCCCGTGAGGAGCTTGTCGGCAATATGTGCCACGAATTCATCTGCCCGGCCCATCGCGGGGAATGTCCCATCACCGATTTCCACCAGGATCTCCATAACGTCGAACGGGAGATCATCACCAAGGGCGGGGAGAGGATACCAATCCTCAAGACCGTGGCGAAGGCCGAGATCCGGGGCAGGGAATACCTCATCGAAAGTTTCATCGACATCATCGACCGGAAGAAGGCCGAGGAGCGCCAGGCCGCCCTCATCGGGTACCTGTCGGAAGCGATCCTCCGGGTGAAAAAACCCCTGGAACTGATGCAGCAGGACTTCCAGGATCTTGCCGGGCAGGCAGCGGGCGGGGACTTCGATGCCGAGGATCTCCGGATGCAGCTCCAGATCCATGCAAACAACCTGGGCCGGATCATCATCAACCTCGAGGAACTCCAGCAGAAGGCCATTGCCGGAAGGGAGGAAGATATCCCCCGCGAATTCAAGGATTTCATCACCGGGGCGTGATCCTGCGTGGAGGAATCGTTGTCGCACGGGGACCGCGGGAGTTCGCTCTGCCTCCTGCTGGCATCGGCCGACAGGGTGAACGATCTCAGTTTCCGGGTGGTCCGTAAGACCCTTAAATCCGGGTGCATTCCCCTGGTTGTCACCATCAACAAGCCCTGCAAGGTGCTCATCAAGGTCTATGAAAAAGACGGGATCGATCCGGCATCGTACTATGTGATCGATGCCGTAACAAAATATTCCGGTGGCGAATGTACTCCAGGACCGCGGGTCCGGTACGTGAATACTCCTTCCGATCTGACCGAGCTGGGCATCGCCATCACCGAACTGCTCCGTCGGATGCCGGCCGGAAAGAAATGCATCGTGTTCGATTCCGTGAGCATGCTGCTGATCCATGCACCGTCGGCGACAACGTCGAAGTTCCTGCACTTCCTCGTCAACAAGCTCAGCCTTGCAGATGTCTCGGGGATCTTTCTCTGTGTGGAAAAGGGACTGGATCCGGTCATCGTTTCACAGATGAGCGCCTTTGTCGATCATATCGTCGACACCGACAAGGACGATTCACTCACGTGCCCGCTGTGACCACCGGCATCAGCATGCAGTGCGCCTGCAGAGATCCACGAAGTGCCGGAACATCCCGGCGCTCGCCACCGGGTGGAGGTGCGTGTAACTCCCGAGGGTGTTGTTGATCACCGCACCGTCACGGTTGTCGCGGATACCGATGCCCCGCGAGAGCGTGTAGGAGAACCGGGTCTCTTTCTCCAGCAGGACTTCCGAGTAATGGAACTCGTGCCCGCGGAACCGGGCCGGTCCCACCGGTGAATCCGGGCTGCTTGTGCCTTCCACGTAACTGACGACCCGCCGGGCCGGCATCCGGGTCTCGCCATAGAAAACCCCGCACATCTCCGCGGCCTGATCACAAGGCTGATCCCGCCAGCCCTTCTTCAGGGTCATGTTCCGGGTCAGGTACATGAGCCCGCCGCATTCGGCATAGAGAGGCGTGCCGTTTTGGGATATTTCGCGCACGGCCTCCCGCATCCGGTCATTGGCTTCGAGTTCCCGCGTGAAGAGTTCCGGGTATCCCCCGCCGATGATGTAGCCGTCCGCGTCCGGCAGCCGGTCGTGGACCGGGCTGAACGGGACGATCTTTGCCCCGCAGCTCGTGAGGATATCGAAGAGATCCGCGTAATAGAAGTTGAAGGCTTCATCGAGGGCAATGCCGATCTTCACATCCGGCTGGGCCTGAGGCTGGAACATGGCGGGGATATCGTCCGCAGCCGGGATATCCCGCATCAGGGATGCGAACCGTCCGAGGTCCACGTACTTCCCGATCATCTCCGTGATGGTGGCGATCCGGTCATCGAAATCGCCCCGCCCGGAGCCCTCGCGGTAGGGGACAAGGCCGAGATGGCGCATGGCCAGCTGCATCTCGTCCATCCGGGGGATCGCACCGATGACCGGCACGCCGCAGTAGTGCTCGATCGCGGCAACGGCTTTTGCCTTGTGGGACGGACCTTTGATATTGTTGAGGATGACGCCCGCGATCCGCACGGACGGATCGAATGCCTGGAACCCTTTGACAAGGGCGGCAGCGCTCCGGGTGATGCTCTGGGCCGAGACCACGAGGACAACCGGCAGATCGAGCTCCTTTGCAATCGCGGCCGTGCTGCCGGTATCGTCCAGCGCTTCCGCGCCTTCGTACAGGCCCCGGACCCCTTCGACAAGGGCGATATCCGCATCCCGGCAGCCGAACCGGAAGATGTCGTTGATCTGTCCGGGCGCCAGTGCGAAACTGTCAAGGTTCCGGCAGGGCCGGTGCGAGACTGCCGCAAGATAAGAGGGATCGATATAGTCCATCCCGACCTTAAAGGTCTGGACACGGTGGTTCTTCGAGAGGAGGGCCGCAAGGGCGAGCGTGATGCTGGTCTTGCCGCTGCCGGAGCGGTCGCCGGTGATGAGGATTGCCTTCATGCAAGGCTCCGGAGCACGGCCCCGAACTCGCTCTCGACAACCGAGCGGACGCCGAGCGTCTTGGGGTGCAGGTCTATCTCGACCATCACGTGCCGGTGCCCGATGTCATGGAGCGGGGCAACCTGCCGCGGGCCGTTCGTGATGGAGAAGCACTCGACCCCCTGCGTGTATTCGGGCGGGATTGCGTGGGGAACCCCCGCGATCAGGGCAAACGCGGGTTTGATCTCCTGGATCCTTTTGCCGAGTGCATCGCCGTTCGCACCGTACTCGTCCAATGCCCCGATCAGTTCTGCCTTCACGCCCCGTGCTGCAAGTTCCGTTGCGATCCGTTCCGCATCGCCCCGGGTCTTGGGCAGCCCGCGCTGCTCGAGGTTTGCGATATACGTGATAGGTGCATCCGGGCAGACATCGTGGAGCGCGATGAGTTCGTCAACGAACATGTACGCGGTCTCCTTCTTGGCATTCAGGATGGCGACTCCCTTTGCCCCGCTCTTTGCCAGGCGGAGAAGCTCCTGTGCGGCCACGTGCTTGAGGTCACCGCGGGAGGCTTCGATATAGGGCCTTGACGCTGCCCCGCGGACACGCTCCACCTCGTTTGCCTTCTGCATCATGAACCGCTGGCGGGCCAGTTCCCCGTCCGTGATCCACCCGGCTCCGGCAGCGGCTTCGAGCGTGGCGAGCACGCCCGCAATATTCTCCAGGAACCCGGCATGGATGTCCACCGCGATGGTCGGCGTCGCGATCCCGGCGCCGTCGATTGCGGCCTGCAGGTCCTCGCCGATGATCATGGAGACGCAGGTGCCCACGACCGCCATCCTTTTTGGGCGGAAGGTCTCCTCGGCGTACCGGAGCACATCCTCCAGCGGTTTCTGGCCGCCGAAGATGAACTCGTTGTCGGCAAGCGAGGTCGTGAGCACCCGCATGCCGTCCTCCTCCAGGAGCCGGGCGTGCTTGAAGGAGCAGCCGGACGGGCCGTGCAGGATGGCGACATCGACATTGAGATCGCGGGCGGTGTAGAGCGCGGCCACGATGGAACTCGGGCGGGGGTGCATGTACTTCATTCTGGTTCACTTATCTCCAGGTTTTGACGGCAAGGACAAGGGATCCCTGTACAGTCTTCTGCTGTGCAAGGGAATAGCCTTCTTCAAGGGTGGCAGTGCGTGCGGCATTCTGCAGGGCGGGCGGCGCCTGATCCGGGACCCGTCCGACCCAGACGAGGTGGTCCGGCCGGATCTCCTCCACTGCGGCAAGCATCTGGTCGGGGGCGAACCCCTCGCAGACCGCCCCGTCGCCCTCCTGCTGGCCGATGACCAGCGTGAGCGTGTCCGTGCCGGCCCGGGCCCGGGCGTACCGTGCCGCTTCGAGCGTGGTCGCAAGGTTCGTGCCGCTGTTGGCGTTGTCCACGACAAGGACCGGGCCTTCCTGCCGGGCCTCCATGCGGCCGGGGAGGGCCGTGAAGGCTGCGAGGGGGCCGGGATCGAGCCCCAGCATGACGGCCGCCGTTGCGGCGAGCATCAGGGGGGTCCGGTATCCCGGGAGGGCGAGGAGCGGGTTATCGAACGTCCGCTTCGTCCCGTCCAGCACGATCGTGCATGTTGTGCCGGTACAGGTCGCCGCGTCTTCGAGACAGACGACCCCGCTCCTCCCCCCCGGGGCACGGATACCCCCGGCAAGGAGGAGGCGCGGGATGCGTTCGGCCGATGCGATCTTGGCCGCGATCGCGGATTTCTTACCGGCCGCACACCGGTAATCCTCGGCCGACGTGATGATCCCGAGCGTCCCGGCACCGGTGATCCCGAGCGACTCCTCGGCCACCAGCCATCCCCCGGTTTCCTGTGCGAGCCGGGCCGCGGCGAGCACGGAACCGGGCGTGATGCTGGACCGGGTGATGAACGTCTTCTCCGGGTACCGGTACGTGCCGGACGAGGTGTGCAGGACCCCGGGGCCCGGCAGCACCGTGGCCAGGGCATGGGCGGTCGTGGTCTTGCCCCGTGCCCCGGTGATCTCGATCATCAAAGGGGGAACGCCGGTGCCGAGCAGCCGGCGCACGGCCTCGTGGTGGGTGATGACCGGCGCGTGGGCGTTTTTCAGCAGCGGGAAGTCCGGGTCGAGATGGACCGGGGATGCGACCAGATCGTAGGTGCGGGACCGGGTAGCAGCGATACCGACCGGGCCATGGTCCCGGTACACGTCCACGAGATCAACGGTATCGCCGCGTGACGTGAAGGCTTCGCCGATGGGTTTCCCGCCGTGGATCGTGTCCAGCACCAGGACGTTCATAAAAAATGGATTAGAGGGTGAGTGCCTTTTTCGCGTTCTTGACCATGAGATCGGCAAGGAGCGGGTCGCTCCCGATCGGGTCTGCGTACACGAGCGGGATCGTCCTGCCGTTCAGCACGAAGTTCCCCTTCTTTGTCCCTTCCGGAAGCCCGATCTCGCCGGGGATGTCCTTCTCGATATGGACGCCCTTTGCAAGGAAGAGCGGGACGACAACGAGCGCGTCGATCGGCTCTTTTTTGAAGGACTCCATCGATTCTTTGATCGTCGGCTTGTTTATGTTCATGAAACCGCACTTCACGATATAATCTGCGTGCTGGGCCGCGATCATGGCTGCAGTCTTCTCAACGAGCTCCTGGTTGTAGGGCATCGTGCTTCCGTGCCCTACCAGTAACATTCCCTTCTTGCTCATGACATGTTGCTCCGATAGTACCTTTTCGGGGATATGGGGGGTTGTGTTCCTCTGAGATTCGATCGATTTTTCGTATGCTGAAAAACCTGCAACAGAAAACACTACGTATGAAAATGTACCTGTAATCGTAATAACTTTCTTGTTTGGATCGGGGAGGTGGGGGTGGGTGAACGCTGTTCAGGGGA